>Ga0182024_10000091_pt1 | contig 176622 bp, 140 predicted proteins | sample P32metaG_FD_120480 | JGI IMG/M metagenome (GOLD analysis project Ga0182024, IMG submission 120480) | Permafrost microbial communities from Stordalen Mire, Sweden - P3-2 metaG (Illumina Assembly) | ecosystem: Environmental > Terrestrial > Soil > Wetlands > Permafrost | place: Sweden: Stordalen... | reverse complement strand
TTTCCCCGCATCCTGGTCACCGCGCAGATCATGCTGTCGTTGCTGCTGCTGATCGGCGCCGGCCTCTTCCTCCGCTCCCTCAACAACCTCCAGGCCCAGGACTTCGGCTTCGAGCGCACCCACCTCCTTCTCGCTCAGATCAACCCCGCCCTTGGCGGCTACACCCCCGAACGCATGCCCGCCCTCAACCAGATCCTCATCGAGCGCCTCGAAGCGATGCCCGGCGTCCGCTCCGCCTCCCTCTCCGAAACCCCGCCCATCAGCGGCGGCACCTGGGGCGGAGGCCTCATCATCCCCGGCTACGCCCCGCAGCCCAAAGAAGACATGTCTTCCGTACTCAACCGAGTCTCCGGCCGTTACTTCGAGACAACCGGCATCGCTATCGTCGCCGGACGCCCCATCACCCCCAGCGACTCCGCCACCAGCCTCAAAGTAGCCGTTATCAGCGAAAGCATCGCCAAACGCTACTTCCCCAAGGGCGACGCCATCGGCCGCACCCTCAAGATCACCTTCGACGATATGCCCGGACCCTACCAGATCGTCGGTATCGCCCGCGACAGCCGCTCCGGCAACCCTCGCGACCCTGAGCCTCGCCCCACCACCTACTTCCCGCTCACCCAGATGACCGGCACCAACTCAGCCGCCAGCACCATCGAACTGCGCACCACCGCTGACCCCGCAAAATCCATCGCCGGCCTGCGCCGGACTCTGAGTCAGATCGACCCCAACCTGCCAGTCTTGGAAGTCCGCACCATCCGCGAACAGATCGACACCATGATGAGCCAGGAGCAGCTCTTCTCCACCCTCACTACCATCTTCTCTGCTCTAGCATTACTGCTAGCCGCCATCGGCCTCTACGGAGTCATCAGCTACTCCGTAGTCCGTCGCACCAGCGAAATAGGCATACGCCTCGCCCTCGGCGCGCAAACCAGCTCCGTTCTGTGGATGGTCCTCCGCGAGTCCCTGACACTGCTCGTCATCGGCCTCGCCTTAGGCCTCCCGCTCACCATCGCCATCACCCGAGTCATCCACGAACAACTCTTTGGTCTCAGCGCCCTCGACCCCGCAACGTTCGCCGTGGCCATCACCATAGTCACTGCCATGACCGTCATCGCAGCGTGGCTGCCAGCCCGCCGCGCCGCCAAGGTGGACCCAATGCAGGCTCTTCGCTGCGACTAGGTTCGTCGGAGGGAGCAGGGGCCTTCAGGCCCCTGAGTAAATTCTGAATTGAGAAGGGGCTTTAGCCCCGGAGGCTCACGCAATGAACCAGCTAACCAACCTGAAATCCGGCCTTAAGTCCCTCCTCGCCAAACCCCGCTTAGACCGCGAACTCGACGAAGAACTAGACACCTATCTCGAAGCCTCGACCGCCCACAAAGAGAACTCCGGCCTGACGCCCGAAGCCGCCCTTAGAGCCGCCCGAATCGAAATCGGCAGCCGCAACGCCGTCAAGCATCAGGTCTGGACATCACGCTGGGAATCCGCCGTCGACAACCTCCTTCAGGACATCCGCCTCAGCATCCGTAGCCTGCTCAAAAGCCCCGGTTTTACCGTGGTAGCCTTGCTCTCCCTCGCCCTCGGCATCGGGGCGAACACCGCCATCTTCACCCTCATCCACCAGGTCCTGCTTCGTAATCTGCCGGTCCGGCACCCGGAGCAGCTCGTCACTCTGGGCACTTTTGAAAACAGCGGCATTGCCGGCGGCATCGACCTCGGCCAATACGGCCTCTTTTCGTGGTATTTCTCGCGCCAGCTCCAGGCCGATCCGGGACCCTTTCAGGGTGTCGCCGCGCACGGCAGTTTTTCGGACAAGGTAAGTGTCCGCCTTCCCAACGCAGCCTCGAACGTGCCAGCCATACTGGCCACAGCGAGTCTGGTCTCCGGCAACTACTTCGGCGTCCTGGATGCCGAGCCTCTCATCGGCCGCGCCATCCTTCCTGCCGACGACGCTACGCCTGGCTCCGGAGAGGTCGTAGTCATCAGCCACCATTTCTGGCGACAGTCGCTCTTCTCTGACCCCGCCATCCTTGGCAAAACCATCACCATCAACAGCACGCCCTTCACAGTGATCGGAGTCATGCCCGAGAGCTTCCACGGCATCGAACAGGGCCTCGAACCCGCCGAGCTGTGGACGCCCGTCTCCATGCAAACTGTAATCCTCCAGAATTCATCACTGCTCACGCCTCAATCCCGGCTCTACTTCCTGCATCTATTCGCCCGGCTGAGCCCCCAGGCAGCAGCGAATAAAGCCCTCTTCCAACAAAACCAGAACTGGCTCAATCAACAGGTCCACGCCGCCATCCTCGCCACTGAAGGCGCCACCGTCTCTTCAGCACGCCAGCAGGAGATCAGCCGCGAAACAGTCCCGCTTCTCCCCGCAATTCGCGGCGCCTCCACCATTCGCAACAAATACGGCGACTCGCTCAAAATCCTCATGGCCGTCGTCGTTCTCGTCCTCCTCATCGCCTGCGCCAACCTCGCCAATTTTCTCCTCGCCCGCGCCGCCACACGCCAGCGCGAAATCGCCACACGCCTCGCGCTGGGCTCCAGCCGCACCCGCATCGTCCGCCAAAGCCTCATCGAAACCCTTCTGCTCTCTCTTACCGGCGGACTCCTCGGCCTCGCCATTGCTTTCGCCGCTACTCGCGCTCTCATTGCCTTCGTCAGCCGCGGCAACACCTGGATCGCCCTCGACCCCACGCCGGATGCCTCCATTCTGCTGTTCACCCTTGGCGTCTCCCTGCTAACCGGACTCCTCTTCGGCTTGGCCCCAGCCCTTGCTGCCGCGCGCACCGGAGCAGCAACCGCCCTCAGCTCCAATGCCCGCACCGCACAGAGCAGTGGAGGCCGATCCACCCGCTTCTGGCCAAAGGCCCTCGTCACCGCCCAGGTCATGCTCTCGCTGCTGCTACTCATCTGCGCCGGCCTCTTCCTGCACACGCTGCGCAACCTGCAGAATCTGGACTATGGATTCGAGCGCACCCATCTCCTGCTTGCCGAATTTGACCCCAGGCTGATCGGCTACAAGCCCAGTCAGACCCCCGGACTCCATCAACTCCTCATCGAGCGCCTCTCCGCACTCCCCGGCGTCAAGTCGGCCGCGCTCTCCGCAATGCCGCCCATCAGCGGCGGCGCGTGGAGGTCCAATATCCAACTCAGCGGCTATACGGCAGCACCAAAGGAAAACACCAACTCCGTACTGAACCGTGTCTCCGGCCAGTACTTTGAGACCGTTGGTATTCCGATCATCGCGGGCCGTGGCATCACTCCCGCCGACTCGGCTAGCAGCCTGAAGGTCGCAGTAGTCAACCAGGCCCTCGCCAATCATTTCTTTCCCAAAGGCGATGCCCTCGGTCGCTCACTCACCATCGGCATCGACTCCGTCAAAGGCCCGTGGCAGATCGTCGGCATCGCCCGCGACACCAAAGCCAATGATCCCCGCGGTACTGAGCCGGTTTGGATGACCTATATCCCACTCGCCCAGATCGAGCCATTCGCTCCTGCAAATCCCTCCACAGCGGTCTCTGCCGCGGCAGCCCAGCCCGAAGAGAACCAGGACCGCTACGCCAACATGATCCTCGTCCGCACCACCGGCGATCCAGCGAAAACCATCGCCGACCTGCGCCACGCAGTGGCCTCGGTCGACCCCAATCTCCCTCTGCTCAACATCGTCACCATCCATGACCAAGTTTCCCAATTCATGGCCACCGACGAGCTCATCTCCTCGCTCACTGGCATCTTCTCCCTGCTGGCTCTCGTTCTCGCCAGCATCGGCCTCTACGGAGTCATGAGCTACAACGTCGTACGCCGCACCAATGAAATCGGCATCCGCCTCGCCCTCGGCGCACAATCCCAGACCGTGCTCTGGATGGTCCTTCGCGAATCGCTGCTCCTGCTCGCCATCGGAGTAGCCCTCGGCCTGCCGCTGACCTTCGCTGCTACCCGCGAAATCAAACAGCAGCTCTACGGCCTGAGCACCCTCGACCCCTCAGTTTTCGCCTCGGCCATTTTCATCGTCAGCACCATGACTATCGTTGCTGCGTGGCTTCCAGCCCGCCGCGCCGCCAAAGTAGATCCAATGATCGCCCTCCGCTGCGACTAGATCCGTCGGAGGGAGCAGGGGCCTTCAGGCCCCTGAATCGATTCTGAATTGAGAAGGGGCTTTAGCCCCGGAGGCTCACGTGATGAACGCGCTAACCAACCTGATCGCCGGCCTAAAATCCCTCCTCCAAAAGCCTCAGGTAGACCGCGAACTCGAAGAAGAACTCGACACCTACCTCCAGGCCTCCACCACCCACAAGGAGCGATCTGGCATGACCCACGAAGAGGCACAACGCGCAGCGAAGACTGAGATCGGCAGTCGCAACGCCGTCAAACACCAGATCTGGACGTCACGCTGGGAATCCAGTCTCGATAACACTCTTCAGGACATCCGCCTCGGCACTCGCGGCCTGCTCAAAAGCCCCGGCTTCACGATCGTTGCGGTACTCTCGCTCGCCCTCGGCATCGGCGCGAACACATCCATCTTCACCCTGCTCAACGCCATCCTTCTCCGCCCGCTGCCCGTCCCTCACCCCGAACAGTTAGCACTCTTCGGCGACGGCCAGGACGTCGGCAGCAACGACGCCCTTCCCAATCGTAGCTGGGGACTCTTCTCCTACCCCACCTTCCATGAATTTCGCGCCAAACAGAGCTCCTTCGCCGACATCGCCGCCAACCACAGCGTCCACGCCGGCACGCACATCACCATCTCCGGCAGCGTCCCTGAACCCGTCCGCATCGATCTCGTCTCCGGCAACTACTTCTCCGTTCTCCAGGTCCAGCCAGTCCTTGGCAGAGTCATTTCCGAGCAGGACGATCAAGCTCCAGGTGCCGGCACAGTAGTCGTCGCCGGGTACGCCTGGTTTCAGAACCACCTCAACGGCAATCCTGCCGCCATCGGCAAAGCCTTCCAGATCCAGGGCCACAGCTACACCCTCATCGGCGTAGCCCCACCCGCCTTCGTTGGAGCAGTCACCGACCAGCCCGCAGACCTCTGGGTTCCACTCTCCATGCAGGCAGAACTCTTCCCCGGCTGGAACGGTCTCGCCGACAAATCCTTCCAGTCTCTCTTCCTCATCGCGCGACTCAAGCCCGGCGCCTCTACAGAAGAAGCAATAGCCCAGGCTACCCCCGCTACCAACCTTCTCTTCAAGCAAATCCTGCGCAGCTACTTCGTCGGAACCACCCCATCCCAACAGCAACTCCAGGACATTCAGCACGCCTCGATTGAACTCACGTCCATGGCCAACGGCATCTCCCATCTCCGCTATCAGTACTCGCTGCCCCTCAGAATCCTCATGGTCATTGTTGCTTTGGTACTCCTTATCGCCTGCGCCAACATCGCCAACATGCTGCTTGCGCGCGGCGTCACTCGCGCCCGCGAAGTCGCCGTCCGCATGGCCCTCGGAGCCTCCCGCAGCCGCATCATCCTCCAGCTCTTCACCGAATCGGCCCTGCTCTCGCTACTCGGCGCATCCCTCGGCATCGCCATCGCCTGGCAAGCTGCGCCCTTGCTGCTTCGCATGTCCATCCCCGGCCCTCATCCCGTCGCGCCAATTCAACTCAAACCCGATCTCCTCGTCCTTGCGTTCACTCTCCTCGTCACCATCCTGACGGCGCTGCTCTTCGGCATTCTCCCCGCCTTCAAGGCCACCCGTCTTGAATCCGCCGGCGGCCTCACGCCAGCCCTCAAAGAAGGCCGCAGCGGTGGCACCGCCTCTACGCGAAGTCCTCTGGCCAAAGGCCTCATTGTGGGTCAGATCGCCCTGTCGGTCCTTCTGCTTGCAGCCGCTGGGCTCTTCCTCCGTAGCTTGCTCAAACTCACCAGCATCGACACCGGCTTCGACTCCAGAAACGTCCTCGTCTTCTCCCTCGATGAAAGCTCCGGGAGCGTTCCCTCAGCCATCACTGAACCTGCTCGTCTCGTTCAACTTCACCAGCAAATCGAGTCCCGTGTCGCATCTCTGCCCGGCGTCGTCTCCGACAGCTTCTCGTCCTTTACCTTCGACCAGGGCATGAACGCCAACTCCATCACAGCGCAGGGTGTTCCCCGCACTGAAGAGACCGCCCATCACGTCCTCTTCAACAACGTCGGCCCCGGCTTCTTCCAGACCCTCGGACTCAGCCTCCGCTCAGGCCGCAACTTCAACGCGCAGGATACTCTCACCTCGCCCAAAGTCGCCGTAATCAACGAAACCATGCAGCGGGTCTTTTTCCCTGGCCAGTCCGCCATCGGCCACCATTTCGGCATGGATGAAGATCCTGCTCACTCGGGCGAAATCGAAATCATCGGCGTCGTCAAAGACGCCAAATACGTGGGCCTAGGCGAACGCCAGCGCATGGCCGCCTACCAGCCCTACACTCAGCAAGTCCAGAACTTCTCCAACTTCTCCGTCCGCTACACAGGCGACAAAACTCCCATCATCGCCGCCATCCGCCGATCTCTCGCAGAGATCAATCCCAACATCCTCATTCCCAGCGTGTACTCTCTCGAAGATCAGGTCGCCGGCTCCATCGCCACACAAAGCCTCATCGCCAAACTCTCTGCCTTCTTCGGCATCCTGGCCGTTTTCCTCGCCTGCCTCGGCATCTACGGCCTGATGAGCTATTCCGTCCTTCGCCGGACAAATGAGATCGGCATCCGCCTAGCCCTCGGTGCACAAACTCCCACACTCCTGTGGATGATCCTCCGCGAGTCCATCATCCTTCTAGCCATCGGCCTCGCCGCAGGCCTGCCCATCGCCTACGCCTCCACCGGCATCCTCACCAAACTCCTCTACCAGCTAAGCCCAACCGACCCTGCGACCTTCGTTGCCTGCGCCGTCATAGTAGCCGTCATGACCGTAGCAGCCGCATGGCTCCCAGCCAGAAGAGCCACCAAAGTCGACCCGATGGTAGCCCTGAGATGCGATTGAATCAGTGCTCTCGCACTTAAAAAATGACCCCGTCATCCTGAGCGAAGTGACCAACGGAAGCGGGGTCGAAGGACCTCCGGTTGTCGGCCCATCCCACCTCGTAGTAACTGAAAATCGGACTTCGCGGGAACTTCGTACAATCTGATCATGAACTTTGCAATAGTCACCGCGACGCTCTTCTGGGTCAGCCTCCTTTCCCCTGAAATTGACACCTCACCGCAGGCTAGGCTCCCCGCAAGTCAGGTGGCCACAAAGCGCTCCGTTCTTGTTAAGGAAGCTAACGGGGCGCTAGGAGCGGAGCGGCACCATGCGAAGCAGCCATATTGCCAGAACCCCCACTATAGTCAGATGGACCTCAACCAGTGCGCCGCTCGTGAACTCCGGACCAGCCTTATCCACTACCAGACTTACAGCAGCGCGATCACGCAGTTGCTGGAACTTCAAGTAGCTGACGAAGTCTCAATTGATCCCACGCCCTATCGGAAAGCAGCCCTTACATTTGGCAAGGCCGAATCCTCCTGGAAGGACTATTACGTCCAAACCTGCCACGCCGTAGCCTCGCAAAACGAAGGAGGATCGATGCAGCCTCTCACGGACCTCTCTTGCCGCGAAGACCTTATCCAGCGCCACATGGAAGAGCTAGCTACCGTCTTCTCATTTCTCTGGGATCCGTCCGAAACGTAACTTCCCGGTCCATCAACTCCCATCACTTGAGCGTATGGGTATCCATACGGGGTCTCTTGGGAAGTGATGGCATGGCACCGCACTTAGTTCCAAATCGGGGATTTCGGTCACTTCTACGATCTTGCTTTCGGAGTGGCCTCTGTCTCATTAAGGGACTATCCCGTTCGGCCTCTTTTGCATCTCCACCATCTAAATCCAACCTGACCACTCATCACAAATCCCCCATACCAACCCAAAATCTCCCCCCACCATCCCCGCCGCTCGGCTATACTTCCGCCATTGCAAAACTAGCCCGTCCCGTCGCCCTGAAACAAACGGAACTCCCCCGTTCCAAAGGAAACCCATGAAAAAACTCCTGCTCTGCCTCCTCCTGCTCTCGCTCCCCCTCGCCGCCGTCTCCCAGACCCCTGACGTCAAAGGCCCCAAAGACCTCCGCGGCATTCTCCTCGAACTCCTCAAAACCACCCACAACAAGCAGGACTGGTTCGTCCCCGGCAATACCGCCATCGCCGGCCTCACCGCCGACCAGGCCAAGTGGATGCCCGGCAAAGACGGTCACTCCGTCGGCCAGCTCACCTATCACCTTGTCTTCTGGAACGCCGAACAGCTCGCCAAATTCAAAAGCCAGAAGCCCCCAACCTTCGACGGCAACAACGACGAAACCTTCAACGACTTCGACGCCAAAAAGTGGTCCGAAACCGTCCAGCAATTCGACCAGATCATGACCGACTGGGAAAAAGCCATAGAATCCGCCGACGATACGAAGCTAGCCGAATGGGCCTCCACCATCGACCACATAGCAGCCCACAACGCCTACCACATAGGCCAGATCCTCTACGTCCGCAAACTCCACGGTGCCTGGGACCCCGCCAAAGGCGTCAAGTAACCCCTCATCAACCCAACGCCATTGAGTTACAGGGTTGTCATCCTGAGCAAAGCGCAGGCCTAATTCTCCTCCGCATCCGGCGGAGCGTCGGCCTTGATCTTCTCGTACTTCGTCTGCAGCAACTTCAACTCCACATCGCTCAAACTCTCGATATCGATCATCTGGTCACGCGCCGCATCGATCGCGCGAATCAGTTCATTTAGCTTCAGATTGATCGCCCGCGCATCCCGGTTCTGCGTGTTCTGAATCAGAAAGACCATCAGGAACGTCACAATCGTCGTCCCCGTATTGATCACCAGCTGCCATGTATCCGAAAAGTGAAACAGCGGCCCCGTAAACGCCCACACCACGATTATCAGGATCGCCCCGGCAAACGCCCACTTCGACCCCAGCCACGCCGATGCCTGCGCCGCAAACTGTCCAAACCTGTCAGGTTTGCAGGGCGGTTCCACCGGGGCATCCTTGCCCGTCGCGGCCTCTTGACTCGCAATCGCATTCAATTCATTGACCTGCTTCAGGCCAGCCTTACGCCTCGTACCTTGTGCCTCACTCATCCGCGCATCATACGTCAATCCCAGGCGCGCTTCAGCCTCCAATCAGTCACATCCGGAGCTATCTTGAATCATCAGGAGCTCGCCCTGGCCTTCGCCAGGCGCCAGACGATGGGAAAGCAGAATCCAGTTCGGCCCTGCCGTCACCTGTGACGCCGTTGCCTCACTCCGCCCGCAGCGCTTCCGTAGGATTGACCGACGACGCTCGCCAAGCCGGAAGGCTCACAGCCATCGCCGCAACCACCGCCAGCGCACCCAGCGCAACAAACACGGAAGCCGCGTCCAGCGTGCTCGTCTGAAAGAGCAATCCCCGCATCAGTCGCGCGCTAGCCAATGCCCCACCCAGTCCAATCGTCAGACCAGCCGCGGCCATCACTCCTGCCTGCCCGAGAACCAGCCGCAAGACATCCCCGCGCGTCGCACCCACCGCCATGCGCACGCCAATCTCCCGCGTCCGCTGCGCCACCGAATACGACAGCACGCCGTAGATGCCAATCGCCGCCAGCACCAGCGCCACAATCGCAAAGATGCCCAGCAGCACCGCCGTCATCCTCTGGCGAGCCAGCGAATCCGAGAGCACCGCATCCACGGCCTGCACGTTGTAGATAGGCTGCCCTGCGTCCAATTGATGAACGGTGTCACGCAGCGTCGCAATCATGCTCTGCGAACCCTGTCCCTGAGAACCCGCAATGGCCCGCACCAACACCACTGCATGCGTTCCATACCCCGGCATATACAACTCCGGCTGTGCCTCCGAATCCACACCCAGATCGTGCGCGTCCGTCACCACGCCAATCACCGGCCAGTGAACGGGTTGCGGCGTCATCACTCCTATCAAGACCTTCCTTCCCACCGCTCCGCGCCCCGCAAGGTATCGTTTGGCAAACGCCTCGTTCACCACGAACTCGCCAACACCCTGATCCACGTCCTGCCGCGTAAACACCCGGCCATCTACCAGCCGCAAACCCATCGTCTGAAAGAAACCCGGGCTCACAAATCGCATCTGCGCCAGCGGATAAGTTCCCGGAGCCAGCGCCGTAGCCCCCTCCACCAAGAACCGCGTCATCACCTGTGACGGCTTCAGCGGAGTCTGCGTAGTCGTTGCAATTCCTTCCACTCCCGGCACCGCGCTCATCCGGTCGATCAGCCCCTCAAAGAACTGCGTCGTATTCGCGCTCGAGTCGGAGTACTTCGGCTGCGGCAGCCATATCTCCGCACTCAACAAATGGTCTGTGCGGAACCCCGGATCGACCGCCAGCAGCTTCGCATAACTTCGCATCACCAGCGCGCCGAGAAAAAGCACCACTACGGCAATCGCAATCTCTCCTGCGATCAGCGCACCGCGACTCCATGCGTGTCCGCCCGTGCTGCCCCGATCCCCTGGCTTCAAGGCGTCCATCATCGCCGCTTCGCCCGCTGCCGCAACGCCCCGCGCCATCGGCAGCAGCCCAAAAATCACAGCAGTTATCATGCAAACCGCAAGCGCAAACAGCAGCACCGGCCAACTCAGAGTTACCGAGTCAATCAACGACCCATCGAGCCCGGCAGTGTGTGAAAGCGCCACTCGCAGCAGCGGCAGTGCGCCTGCGGCCAGCGCCGTTCCCAGCACTCCACCGAATAGACACAAAATCAGCGTCTGCGCCAGAAACTGTATAAATATCCGCCCCCGATCCGCGCCCAGCGCCTGCCTTACCGCAACTTCGCGCCGCTGCGCCGACGTGCGCACCAGCAGCAGGTTCGCCACGTTCACGCAAGCGATCAGCAGCACCAGCACCACCGCACCCAGCAGGCTCAGAATCGCAGGCCGCAGCGTCCCCACGAGTTGATCGCGCAGTGGAATGAGCTGCACATTCTCCCCGCGATTGGTCGCCGGGTAGGCCGCCTGCAGACGCGCCGCAATCGTCTCCATATCCGTTCTAGCCGCTGCCAGATCTACTCCCGGCCGCAGCCTGCCCAGCACCTTCACCGAATGCCAAACCCGCGAAGCTCGCGTGGCCGCATCGATCTGCGAAAGCGGCAGCCACACCTCGCCCTCCGCCGGATAAGCCGCCCCCGCCGGCAGCACGCCCACCACGGTAAAACTAGCTCCATTCAGATCGAGAGCGCGTCCCACCACCCCCGGGTCGCTGCCGAAATATCGCTGCCACGCAGCCGCGCTGAGCACCACTACAGCATCATGCCCTGCCTGATCATCCTGCGGCGTAAATGTCCGCCCGAGCCGCGCCCTCACCCCCAGCAGTGAGAAAAAGTTCCCGGACGCCAGCACCCTATGCACCTGCTCGGAGTTCCCATCCACACGCATAGAAACCGTATCCGGATTGCGCGTCGTATACGCCGCCAGCTCCGTAAAGCTGCCCTGCTGTGCACGCCAATCCTTGTAGTCCAGAAAGGTCGCCTCTATCGAGCCCACCACCTGCGCATGCGTAGAAGCAACAGCCACGATCCGCCCCGCATCCCCAAACGGCAACGATTTGAGCAGCAGCCCATACACCGCCGAGAAGATCGCAGTGGTAGCGCCCACACCCAGCGCCAGTGTCAGCACCACAGCAATCGTGAACCCCGGAGACTTGCGCAACTGCCTCAATACATAGCGAAGTTCCCACAGCAAATTCCGCATAATCTCCTGCCTCCTCAACAACCGTTATCTCGCTAACTCGCGCGGCATGTCGCCGCCCCACCCCGGCCTCACTACTCCTGCATCGCTTCGAAAAGATCCGTTCACTTCGCCTCCGCCGGCACAGCCGAAAAGAGCACAACCAGCCCTTCCAGCAATGTCGGATGCGTGAGCACGGCGTCTCGCAGCGCCGTGTATGGCATACCACCAAGCATCGCGATCTGCACCGCCCCCATAATCTCTCCGCCATCCACGCCGAAGACGGTGAATCCCAAAATGCGGTCGCTCTCCGCATCAATCAACGCCTTCATGAATCCGCGTGTCTCAGACAGCGTGCGCGTGCGTAGAACCGCAGCCATCGGAACCTTCGCCAGTCTGTAGGCGATTCCCGCGGCTCTCGCCTCCTTCTCGTTCAGCCCGATCCTCGCCAGCTCGGGATCGGTAAACAAGCAGTACGGCACCTGCCGCCCCGTCGTCACGCGATGACCGCCGGAGATGTTATCCCGAACCACGCGAAAATCGTCAAAAGCAATGTGCGTGAACTGCGGACTTCCCGCACACTCCCCAAGCGCCCACACATTCTCCGCCGTAGTCTCCAGCCGCTCGTTCACCTGGATGTAACCGCGATCGGTCAGCGCAACTCCAGCCAGTTCCAGCCCGATACCCTCGTTATTCGGAGTGCGCCCGGTAGCCACCAGAATGTCCGTCGCCTCGATCGCCATCTCGACGGCGCCCCGAGTCACTCGAACCGTCACCGACTTGCCCGAAGTTCCTTGGACACTATTAGCCTCGGCACCCATTACCAGTTCGACGCCCTCGTCCGCGCAAAGCTCATACAGCGCTTGAGATACATCGTCATCTTCCCGCGAGGCAAGTCTCGCGTTGCGGTCGATCACCGTCACCCGGCTGCCAAACCGGCGCATCGCCTGTGCAAGCTCCAGCCCTGTGTAGCCGCCGCCAATGACAACCAGATGCCCAGGAAGATAGTCCAGTTCAAGTGCTTCAATATGTGTCAGCGGCCCAGCCTCCGCCAGACCCGGAGTGTCGGGGATGCTCGCCCGAGTCCCAGTTCCGATCACCACCTGCGCCCCGCGAATAACGCGCGTTCCGCCCTCGTTCAGCGTCACTTCGAGCGTTCGAGGACCGATAAAACGCCCCGAGCCCATAATCAATTCCGCGCCGCTTGATTTGAAATTTCCGAGATGGATCGCAATCAGTCCATCGACCATCTTGCGCTTGCGGTCACGCACCGCCGACATGTCGATCCTGACGTCTGTCTTGCTGATTCCGAACTCTTCGCTGCGCTGGAAATACGAAGCAACCTTCGCGCTGTGAATGATGTTCTTGCTCGGCAGACAGGCAATATTCGGGCAGGAGCCGCCAATGTATTTTCGCTCTACGACGGCGACTCTTTTTCCCTGTTTTGCCGCGGTCCACGCGACATACTTTGCCCCTTCACCGGTCCCCAGGATCACAACGTCGTAATCTTCAGGATTTGCCCTCTCCCCAATGAGATCCATAAGTACTCCGCTTTGGGAATTTGGAAAGTCGAGTTATGCAATTCAACCCGATTATCCATCCCAAAGAAGTTACCTGCTTACCTCGCCCACGCCAGCCCATCCGATACTTTTCCGGTGTCAATCATGCGCCGCACCGTCCACGTCGCAGTATCGATCTCCGCCACCTGGCCGCTGTGGTCGCACGAAACATAAGCAGCCTTGCCATCCGGCCGCACCAACGCCTCCTGCGGATGCGTTCCAGCCGCCAGATCGACATTCCGCGCCACTGTGAGCGTCTTCAGATCGATCACCGCGACCTTATTCACATTCATCATCGGCACGAGCAGCCAGCGCCCATCAGGTGTCGGAGCCGTTCCGTAGCCAAAGCTCTCCATCGGAATCCGCTTGATCACAGTATTCGTCGCCGTATCGATCACATCGAGCTCCGGCTTAGTCTGGTCGCTGGTGAAAACCAGCTTGTCATCCATTGAAATCGAAATCCGCTGCACCTGTCCCGCCACCGGAATCACTTTGATCGTCTTCCGTCCCACCAGATCCAGTACCGAAACCGTTCCCGGCCCCACGTTAGCCGTGTAGCCTCGCTTCCCGTCGTGTGAAATCGCCAGCATGTGCGACTCCGCCGACCCGGTCGGCACCTGTCCCACGATCTTGAGAGTCTTAGGATCCACGATCGTCAGCGACTTATCCAGTTCAGTCGTCACATAAAGCAAACCATCTTTTGAATTGAAAGCAGGGAAGTGGGGTCTCACCGCATGCCCAAAATCCACTCGCGCCACCACCTTCTGCGAAGCGATGTCGATCACCACCATCTCGTGGCCATCGGTCCCCGGCTTGCCCACACCCGAGTCTCCATAGATCGGCACAAACGCCCGCTTCCCGTCCAGTGAAGCCGCGACCTCATGGCCCGTATCCTTCGCCGCCGCGCCCTCCGGCACGCTCGCCACCACCGACCCCGACCCGGAATCAACGATCGCCAGACTCTGCGAACCCTTTACCGCCACCAGCAGTCTGCCGCCAGGCTGAGCATTTGCCGCCAATCCCGCGCTCGCCAACCCAACGACCACCATCGACACTGCCACACGAAAAGCCATCATTCCTCCAGTTTTTCAGAACGCCTAACTATAACTCACAAAGTGAGCACGCTCTCTGCGTCCGCCTCGCTGTCCGTTCTGAACGCACCACTGCTATGGTGATCCGTGAGTGCTCCTGCCAGAGTCCTGGTCACTCGATTGGATGGCAGCGCCACTGCCAGCACGCGGCTGACGGCAAAGCCCAGCTCCAGCCCAATCGCCGAGCCAATCGCGAGCAGCATCGCCGTCCGTCCCAGCGCGCGCAGCACCTGCCTGCCCTGCGCCCCCAGATACCTTGCAAGATCCCTATCGCGAGATTTAAAACCTCCGCTAAGGCCACCACCGCATCACGTCTTCAATCGCCTCATACGCTTCCGGGATTGCCGAGGGCCCGCCCAATCGACCCAAAGTGCTTTGTGGCCCTGCCCCTCCCCCCAGCGCCGGTCGTACACCAACCAACTCCAGCCACTGGCCCTCAAACATAGCCATCTGGAAAAGAAGATCACCACGCGTCGACGAAATCGCCTTGTCAAGAAGCGCGACAACGATTGGCCTTAACGGACCCACATCAAGATAAGGCGCCAGTATTGCGTCGATGTAGTTCTCTTCTTGCTTCGCGGGAGCGAGCGCTTCCACGGCATACTGATTCGCCTGTACTGCCGGTAGAGCGGGCGCAAGGCTGGCAATCATCAAACCCACCTCTCGATTCTTCTCGTCCATGAGTTCGATCCCTTTGCGCACAAATGCCTGCGCCTCTTCCACAGGGACTCGCGGAAGAACCCCGAGTAATAAATTGAGGACCGACAGACTGTCTTTGTCCTGATCGCTCTTTTCGGCTCTTCCGGCCACCAGCGCCATCACATGGTCGAGAGCTCTTCTGAAATCTGCTTCGGACAGTCTCGGGTTGAGCGAAAGCGCGATCAGCTCCAGAACTGCAATTCCTGCATCGATATCGGCAGAGGTAGATAGCAACCTTGAAAGAAGAATTTCAACATCGGCCTCTGTCGCATCCGGGATCAGTGTAAGCATGGCGAAAATGATCGTGGCAGATTCCTTGTCTCTTAGCTGACCGCCGATCGTCCTCGCCCCTGAAACAAGCGCATTTCGTGTCTCCGGAGACAGCAAGCCGGAAAACAGCAGCAGGATACTCGTGAGCACCCGCTCTTCACGCTCGCTGATCCCGTCGACGATCTGGAGGGCCAGGCCAATGGCTCGCCGTGCTTCGGTCTCCGGCAGCCTTGCGGACAGGGTCATCAACGCCGCCGCAAGAGATACCCCGTCGCCAAGCTTGAAGCTCGTCTTGTAGGTATGGGCAACTGTGGACGCACGATCTTCTTCCGACATAAACGGCAATAGCCGGTTGATATCCGCGATGTTGCCCGCAACCAGCCGGATCAGCGTTTGTATCGATGATTGTGCCAGCCGGGGACCCACAGCCTCGATCATTCGGCCTCGAGGATAGTCGCCAAATGTCGAAAATCTCTCCAGCGCTTTGGCAGACAGATCTGCCGGAAGGAGAGGCAAAAGATAACCCAGCAGGGGTGCCGATTCACCGTCATCCAGCGCCAGCAACATTGTGAGAGTCTTTTCGAAGAGAGACGGCGGCAAACAATCGATGACTCTGCGAATAGCTCCTTCCCGCTGATAGGACTTCCACGTTCCGAGGCGTTCCAGAACGGCGGTAATCTCTTCTTCAACCATAAGTGGCAAGAAAATCTTCAGATACTCTTCGCTGTAATAGCCGTCACGCTCCTCTGAGACAAATTCCATCACTCGTGCGCGATGGTGCTCCCAAAGCGGTTGACTCAGAGCGCTAAGAGCTCTCTCCAGGTAGTAGCCCTCCTTCAAACGTGCAATCAAGTCGAACGCGTGCTCCAGATGCCGGGCGCTGAGGAAGGGGCTCAACTCGGTGAGCATCCTTTCAACGCCCCAGTTCTCGTCTGAAATCCCGATAGCGAGGCTTCTGGTAAGCATCTCATCCGTCAGATAGGGCGCAAGCATACCGATTCTGTACTGGAAATCGTAGAAGTGTTCGATTGGTTCCCGGACGATTTCCCCAAACTCGGCTTCGAGGTCGGCTGGCCGTGGATAGACGAATTTTTCATACTCGGCGGAACTCGTTTCGACGTTCACCGCGCTCGCCCCAGAATCTGCCACTTCGTCCTTTGCCGACGGTGGTTTCTGCAGGGCCTCGATCCTCAGCTTCACAGAGCTCCGCTTCCACTCCTCTGGCAGGCGCTCCACCACTTCATTCGCCTCGGCAAATAACTCGCTTCGGCGCGAACTATCGGCACGTGCGGCAAGCATCGCCAGAGTGATCCCCTGCTCTTCCAGGCCCTCGATCGTCCGCGCATCGGCAATCGCTTCGTCGAGGTCTGCCTCAAGAACATATTGCGAAAGCGCCTGCAGCGTTTGTACGCGCTCGGCCTCCAGTTTGAAGCGAGAAAAATACAGGGCCTGTCTCACCGTCACCAGTTGCTGCCTCACGAGTTCGGCCATAAAGTTAGCAGGAACCGCGGAGCCTACGCTGCGAATCGAGCAAAGACACAAAGCGCACCGAATCAGGCCTCCGAGCCCTGTCTTCGGCTGCTGCAATGCGCCGGGAGTTATCTCCGCCGCATGCCGCAACTTAGTCCACGCCACCTGTAAGTCGCGCGCAAATCCTCTTACTCCGTCCTCATGCGCCAGCCACGCCAGGCGCCATCCATCTTCCAGCAACTCCCTGTAGGGCATCAGCCCTGATTGAGATCCCACCTCTTCGAGGTGCTGCAGATAGTAGAGAAGCGCGTAATCCGGCGCAGCATCCGGCTGTATCGATCCGGTATTCAGGCCCGTAACGATCGAACGGCCCCAGTTGGCGATAGCAAGCTTCGCATCGTGCACCGAATTCGAGCCCCCGAAATAGTCCTCACGAATAAAGAAGGCGAGCTTCGGATGCGCAAAGACAAAGCCCACGCCTATCCCGTCGCCAATAACAAACCGCCTGATCGGCTCCAAAGTCTGCCTGGTGATCAGGCTCTTTTTTCCCAGAAGACTTTGCACGATCGGGCTCAGAACCGCCAGCTTCATCGGCCCCGCCGCGCATGACAGAATCAGCATCGAAGCGTTGACCACCTCTTCGTCAAACTCCAACTCGGCTTTAAGCCAGAGGTTCCTCTGCTGATCGAACCAGTCACGAAAGAACGCCACAAATCCAGGCTCCAACCTGGCCAGATCCTCAGGCCGGAGTCGAGCTGCCTCATCGCCCTTATTCCACAAGTCTTCAACGTAAAGCTTGAGCAGTAACGGATCGCCCCATTCCGTAAGGCGATAGAGTTCGGCGACAACATCCACATTCGCTGCCAGGTCGCCCAAAGGAAACCCCATATTCAGAAGAACATCCGATATTCCGGCTTTCGTGAGCCTGGGCACCTGGATCGTCTTTGCCGCGCCACGCCGATCTGACCAGCCCAGCCGCCTCAACCAGTCCTCAGATCCCTTGTCCCCTGCAAGCTCCCGTCCCGAAACAACAACTCTCACCCCAGCGGAAGGCACGATCGGCAATATCGCCGTGTCAAACCTCCATCCGGCTGCCTCATCCAGACCATCCACGACTACCAGGCATCTCCGCTCGCCGGTAAATTGCTCCAGATATTCCGTTGCCTTTTCTTTGTAGAAGTCCTCCGCGTCCGTCATCGTCTGCGGCAGCGTTTCCCCCAGCAATGCCGCAAGCCGCGCAGCCAGAGCCTGATAGAACACGACCGCGCGGTTCGTATCGTGGCGGATGCTGATTGGAACGAAGCAGACTGGCCACTCATCGCTGATCTGCTGAACCCATCGAATCAACAGCGCCGTCTTACCCCGGCCCGCCGGAGCGGTAATCAGCAAATTCCTCGGCGAGCGCGAATCGCTCAGCCAGTCGTTCAACTGTTTCAGTTCAGTCGCGCGGCCGCCGAATGGAATCGGGGCACTCTCAGTACCGAGATAAGACTCGATAAGCCTCTTGATCCGTGTCTTGAAGCTCAAAGGCGCAGCGCCAAGACCAAACTGCACGATAATATCGCGCCCGTGGAAGATCCCTACGCCGACGACAGGACTGGGCGAGATTCCCGCCGCCGGCTCTATTTTGGGGGCTGCTCTCCGGAACCGCGCTGGCGCAAATCGGTTGCAATGAAGTCGCCCCCAACGGTCACGTCATCTCCCCGAAACAACGTGCCTGTGAAGTCGATGTTTTTCAGCTCAATATTCCTGGCCGCCCGCAGCTTCTTGAAGTCGAATACTGCCAGGGCCGGCGGCTGTCCCACTGTTGACGCGGTGACCTCCTTCTCCAGGGCCAGCACAGAATCCAGCAAACTGACCGCCTTGTCCTTGGCTTCAGGATCCGACTCAACACCATGAAGCTGTTTCGCCAGCACCTCTTGCGTCGACTGCGACTCGGGATCCGCCTCCAGCGCTTCGACAAACGGTCCCGACTTCTTGTAGCGGTCGACGATCCAGGTCTTCAGTCCTGAGTAAGCGTCCTTGATCGCTTGCGTAGCCACATCTTTCGCGGCCGCCACAGCGCCAGAGGAGAGAGCCGCAACGATAGTAACGGTAATCGGATCCATGGAAGCATAGATACACCATGATCTGCCGGCTGGCAAGCTATTCCCAACCCACATGAATGACATTCCAAGGCCGGCGGGGCAGTTTATCCGACCTGTTCCGAGCCGAGGTTGTCGCCAGCCGTCATAAGTCGCGCAGTCTGTCGCGTTCCGCTCAATTTTCCAATGGCCCCATCGAATACCATGGACAGGATGAACACCAAGGCCCGCCTGCGTACGTTCCTCTTGCTCGTGGGTACGCTCGGCCTGCCTCTTTCCCGACAAGCCAATGCTTACTCCCTGCTCACCCATGAGCAGCTCATCGACCTTACCTGGAAAGATTCCATCGTCCCCCTCCTGTTGAGCCGCTACCCCACCCTGACCGCCGAGCAGCTCGAACACGCCCGCGCCTACGCCTACGGCGGCTGCGTCATCCAGGACATCGGCTACTACCCCTTCGGCGATGCCTCCTTCTCCAACCTCACCCACTACGTCCGCTCCGGCGACTTCGTCGTCAACCTCTTCCGTAACGCAGGCAACGCAGACGAACTTGCCTTTGCCGTCGGCGCCCTCTCCCACTACATCGGCGACAACGTTGGCCACTCCACGGCCACCAACGTCGCCGTTCCCGTCGAATTCCCCAAGCTCGCCGCAAGATACGGCAAGGTCGTCAACTACGGCGAGGGCCCCCACCAGCATGTTCAGGTTGAATTCGCCTTCGACGTCCACGAGATCGCACACAATCGCGTCGCCCCGGTCCGCTTCCTTCGTCACGTAGGACTCGAGGTGCCCATCCGCCAGCTCGCCCTCGCCTACTACCAGACCTACGGCCTGCAGGAGGACTTCTCCGGCACCCGCGGGCGTCGCGTCAACGTCCGCGCCTACCGGTTTGCCGTCCACAACTTCATCCCCAACATCGCCTACGCCGTCAACCTGCTCCACCGCCAGAAGCATCTCGTCGAGCCGGCCAATCCCGAGGCAGACGCTCTGGACAAGGAAGTCGCCCGTATCTCCGCCGAAAATGACTGGCAGGCCTTGCAGCATCATGCCGGCCTGGGCACCTGGTCACTGGCTGTCGTACTCTACATCCTGCCGAAGATAGGTCCGCTCAAGATGGTCGCCGTGAAGGGGCCGACGACCGACACCGAAGCCGAATACATCCACAGTGTCACCCTCACCACCGGCGCGTTGCGCATGCTCCTCCACCGCTTTACGCCTCCCCCAACACAACGCTCGACTGCCACCGAGGCCGCCGCATCCGACACCCAATCCGACCCGCCGCCCTCACAGCCACTCCCTGCCAACCCCAACGCCCACCAGGACACGCCCCGACAGTCTCTTGACCCGCATCATCCTCTCGCCAATCGCGATCTCGATACCGGCCGCGTCGTCAAGGCGAGCGGATATCCGCTCACCGACAACACTTATGCCAACCTTCTTCACCGGATAACCCAGAACCCGCAGCAGCCCATCCCACCGGCAATCAAGGAAGACATCACCGCCTATTACTCAGACCTCACCCTGCCCTTCGCCACCAAGTACAACCCCCAGCGCTGGAAGCAGCTCCTGGCGGACCTGGCCACACTCGCGAACATGCCCACCAGCGACGAACCCAAACCCTACCCCACCTACGGCGACGCCCCAGACAACTACTGACAGGCCACTTAGGCCTTCGATCTGGCCACTGTCGCGGGCGAGCCAAAACGCCTCTGCGGACAGAATTCGAGCCAACAACCCACCCGTATCCGTTATCGTGAATTGACCACGGAGAACACATGAAGCCAGTAGTGATCGTCGCCCGCGCCACCGCCAAACCCGGCAAAGAAGAAGACCTCAACCATCAGCTGCTGGAACTGGTGAAGGCCACCCACCTTGAGGAAGGTGTCCTCGTTTATGACCTCCACCGCTCCACCGACAACCCGGCTCAATTCCTCATGTATGAGCAGTACGCATCGCAACAAGCCTTTGAAGCGCACATCGCCGGCCAACCACTCCAACACTTCCTGACCCTGGTCCCCGAACTCGTCGATGGCGAAGTAGAGATCCGTCAGTTCGCTCTGGTCTCGGACCCATGGCTACGGCCCTGACAGCCTGAGCAGCGGAAGATCCGAGTCACTTCACCCGCGCCACCACAAACCCATACGGCGCAAGCTCCACCCGCTCCAGCGAAATAGTCTCCGGCGCAGTCCCGCCCTTGCCCAGCGGTGACCGGTACAGCACTTCAGCATTCGTCCCAACCTGCTTCAGCTCAAGCGTCCTTGCCTTCCCGCTCATATTCAGAGCCACCAGCACCGTCGAGCTCCCGCTCTTGCGCAGGTAAGCGAACACCGACTCGTCATTGTTGTCCACGGACTCATACGACCCATCTCGCAGCGCCGGTTCTTCCTTCCTCAGCAATAACAACCTCTTGTATGTATTGAAAATTGAGTCAGGATCGGCTTTCTCCGTCTCCACGTTGTATTTCGCGGCGCTCGGGGGCACAGGCAGCCACGGCTTAGGCCCCGTCGTGAATCCTGCGTTCGCAGCATTGCTCCACTGCATCGGGGTCCGCTCTCCATCGCGCCCCTTCTCCTTGGGCCAGCCCAGCTTGCCGATCGGATCATGCACATCCTCTTTCCGCGCCGGGTCCGTCGTCCGCATCCCGATCTCTTCTCCGTAATACATCTGCGGAGTTCCCCTCGAAGTCAGCAGCAGTGCAGCCATCAGCCTCGCAATCTGGTCCTTCGTGCGCTCATCGCTGATGCCCGCCGAATACCGGTCCCACTGCCTCGGCTGGTCGTGATTGCTGAAGAAATACTCCGGCTGCCCCTTCGCCGTATTCGCCTCCACCTCGTTAAACCGCTCGCGAAACTTCGCCGCCGACAACTCATTCACATCCGCAATCTGAAAGTCCATCGGCAGCTGAACCTCATCCTCCTTGCCATCCGCCCCATACATCTTCGTCAGCGCCGCGATGTTAGGCTCATCGGCCTCCGTGACCAGCACCGGGTCGCCCGGGAACTGGTCCACCACATGCCGCACTTCGCGCAGCACATCATGTACTTCCGGCAGATCGTCCGTGTACTTGTGCTGAATATTCCGGTCGCCATACGCGTTATACCCAGGCAGATACGGATCGTCCCGCCACTCCGGATCTTCAAACAGCCGAGAAACCGCATCGATCCTGAAGCCCGCTACTCCATGCCTCATCCAGAACTCCAGGACCCCATCCATCGCCTTGTGTACTTCAGGATTGCGCCAGTTCAGATCCGGCTGCTGCACATAGAAGTAGTGGTAGTAATACTGCTTAGTCTTCTCGTCCCACGTCCACGCCGAATGCCCAAACCACGACTGCCAGTTATTCGGCGGCTGCATTTTGCCATCAGGCCCAATCTTGCCGTCCTTCCATACGTACCAGTCGCGTTTCGGGTTATCCCTCGAAGACCTCGACTCCTTGAACCACGGATGCTGATCCGAAGTGTGGTTGATCACGTAATCCATAATCACGCGAATCCCACGCTCCTTCGCCGCCGCCACCATGCGGTCAAAATCCTCCATCGTCCCATACTCAGGATCGATCGCCGTATAGTCCGAAATGTCATACCCGTAATCCACCCCCGGCGAGGGATACATCGGAGTTATCCAGATAGCATCCACGCCTAGATCCTTGAGATAGTCCAATCGAGAAGTTATCCCGTTGATATCTCCAATCCCATCCCCATTCGAGTCTTGAAAACTCCGCGGATATATCTCATAGATCACCGCATGCTTCCACCAACTGTCCTTCTGCCCTGCGCCGGCCTCAGCCGGCACCACCATCGCCGCACCGCTCCAGCCCGGCCCCGCGCCCTCCGCAACCTTCACCAATCCCGGAAAGAGTCCACCCATCGCCATCAACCCCAACAACCATCCAGATCGAAACATAGTCGTGACTCCAGTCGCAGAGCAGTATAGAACCTCCTCCAATCCCCTGGCCCACTCTTTGCCTTTGGCGCACAAGCGCAAAAATGTCGTCGCGCCGACGCGCGCTGCTCTTGAACGTCACCTCCCGGCAAGTCATTTCTTCGACACAAGAACATGACAACCATCAGACATTCCCGTGGCAATTTCTTTTTCTCCCACGCCTAAGGTTGGAATTCGGAACTGGCGGCACCACAAGCGAGTTCCAGAACCGAGGAGAACATCCACATGCAAGCATCGCTCAAGTCCACAAAAGCCTCCGTCAATCGCCGTTCTTTATTGAAAGGCGGACTACTCGCAGGTGGCGCAGCCCTGGGCGCAGGCCTACTCGGGAAAGGCTCGCCAGCATTCGCTCAAAGCAGCAGCACTCTGTCCAGGTCCGACGTAGCTATCCTTCAATTCCTCGCTGTAGCCGAGATCCTTGAATCCGACCTATGGGTTCAATATGCAGAACTGGGCGGGATCGGCGACGCGCAGCCAATCGAAGTCAACCCGAACCAGTCGTTGAACCCCTACCAGAACGCCCTGTCGCAGCTCGACGGCGATGGCCCGCAATACATCACCAGCAACACCAACGACGAAATCAGCCACGCCACATTCCTTAACGCCTATCTCGTCTCCAAAGGCGCGGACCCGGTCAACCTCGACGAATTCAAAGTGCTGCCTGGCTCCAAAGCCTTCTCCGCCGGCGCAACCGGCATTCCACGTCTCACCAATCTGCTCGACCTCAACGTCGACACAAGTTGGTTCACTCGCTATCGCAGCCAGTCCAATCCCGACCTCGGCGGCAGCGACTATCCGCAAGTAGTCAACATCAAAAACCGTCCCGCCATTCCACGCAATGACTCCGACTTGAACAATCCCAACCTCATTCAGGTCATCGCCAACATCGCAGCCTTTCACTTCGGCTATATCGAGCAAGGCGGCTCCAGCCTGTACGGCACCATGGCGCAAAAGGCCTCCAGCGCCGAAGTGCTGCATATCGTCCTCGGCATCGGCGGCGACGAAATCGCCCATTTCCTTGAATGGGTCGATTTTGCCGGCAACACTTGTCAGCCTCCCGTCGCGCCCATCACCGCAGGCGGCGTCACCTTTCCAAATCTCTTCGACGATGATCGAGGCCCGCTCGTGCAGCCAAGCCTGATCTTCCCCATCCCCGCCGAGTTCATCAGCCCCGCACTACCCCTATGCGCCACCATCCGCCCCCTCACCGACAAAAACGCAGGAGCCATGGCAACCATCGCCAGCTTCACCGCCGATGGTCTCTTCCAGGGTCAATCCCAGCAGTTCCTCAACATACTCAAAACCTACGCCGAGGCAGCCGACCGCGCCGCTCGCAAATGCTAAGCTGACCAGCCGCACAGCCACATCCAGAACTTCGGTCCCGCATCTGCCCCTGCAATACTCGTTGGAATCAACGGCTGGCCAGAGCGGGACCATCCTCTTTACAGACAAATCTCACATCTTCCGCTTCCCCAGATCGTCCAGAACCGGCACCAGCGCCAGCACCACCAGCATCGCCGCCAGCGGCAGCGTCGAAGCAAACCCCAGATGCTTGAACCCCAACGCCCCCGCCACGCCGCCGGCAAAGAACAGACCCACCAGCGAACTCAGCAACCCCAGCCGCCGCCGATCGGCGCGCACAGTCAGCGCATCCGGATGATGCTTCGAGCGATTCCAGTAGAACAACTTGCCCAGCTCAATGCCGATATCCGTCACGACGCCCGTCACGTGTGTCGTCCGTATCTCCGCCTGCGAAATCTTGGTGATGATCGCGTTCTGCAGCCCCATCGTGAAGCACAACAGCAGCACCGTCGCCGGATCGAACAGCCATCGCCGCCCCTCCAGATTGCCGCCCAGCAACCCAAACACCAGCAATAGCCCAGCCTCCACCATCAGCGGCATCGCATACTCGCTGTGCTTCTTCCGCCGCCGCCCCCAGTTCACCAGCACCGCCGTAGTCGCCGCGCCTGCCACAAATGAAAACAGCGCACTCAACCCCGCCAGCACCAGCCCCACGTCCCCCACCGCAGAGTTGTCCGCCATCGCTGAAACAATCCCCGACATATGCGACGTATACTGCCGCACCGCCAGATACCCACCCGCATTCGTCGCCCCCGCAATGAACGCCAGAAACAAAGCCAGATGCCGATTGGCCTCCTGGCTACGTTCCTTCCCGGTCAGCTTGCGCAGATATAAAATGGGCATCGGTAGAGTCCATCATCGCAACTCACCTCCGAAACAACAACCGCATCGGCCGATGCTCAGCTTAGTGACAAACTCCCGCCAGGACGGTCTTGTAACAGGGCACGGCTTCAGCCGTGCCAATAAAGCCAATCAATCAACGAGGGCTTTAGCCCCTGCACATCTACCGTCTGCCTAAAATCCTCTTTGTCAGCAGTCTGCGCATCGGCCGATGGTATAGTTCTCTCGTCAACCACGACCTCGAACCGGCATCGGGCTCAGTTGTCCGCAGCGGAGAAGAACATGAAGAAAGCGACAGCCACTTCAGCTTTGTCCCCTGAAGACCAGATCGCCACCTTCCTCGCCAAATTCGACCCCGGCATGGCCAGCAGCATCCGCTCCCTTCGCGCCGCCGTGCGCAAGCGGCTTCCCACCGCCTTCGAACTCGTCTACGACAACTACAACTTCCTCGTCTTCGGCTTCTGCTCCGCCCCACGCGCCTCCACCTGCATCGCCTCACTCGCCGCCAATGCCAAGGGCTCCATCCTCAGCTTCTACTACGGAGCAGACCTCGCCGACCCGCACAATATCCTCCAGGGCAGCGGCACTCAAAACCGCTTCCTCCGCCTCGAAAGCCCCGCCACCCTCGCCAACCCGGAAGTAGAAGCCCTGATCGCCGCAGCCATAGCCCAGGCCAAAACCCCACTACCCGCCACGATCCCCGGCCCCACCATCATCCAATCCATCTCAGCCAAACAACGCCCTCGACGCTAAATCAACCGCTCGTGAATGGCGCATCCGTCAACCGCAGGTGTTCGACCACTCAAACAAGCGGTCCTGCGCGAAGCTCCTGTACAAGTGGACTCATCGCAGGAGCTGAATCCCGAAAGGGCGATTATCAACTGGCGGCAAACGAAAGGTCGCTACCGTCAGATCGGCCTGCGTTCGCCGAGCCGTCTCATACTGCGTAAACGTGAGCGGCGCTCCCGGACAAAGGGAGTATTGAATCCGATTGTCAGCATGAGCAAAGTAAATCAGACGAGACCAAACCGAGGTGATGCCGAATTCCGCCGGATCGTTGTTGAGCGATCCAATCCAGTCGCCTGCCACTTCTGTCGCTCGTGATTCGGATCGGGAAGAATCGCACCCTTCAACCGACTCGACAGCAGAGACATAGGTCAACTGCGGCCCGTGCAAAGCTACCCGGCATTCCAGATTCCCTGCACCAAATCGCACGGCGTCCCCGGGCGGACAAATTCCAAACTCCGGAACTGAAAAGTCATGCGTCGGCACTGTAATCTGCGTCACCGCGAAGGTCACATGCAGAGTCACAGGAACAGACTTGAATTTTTCGTAAGCCGCGCGACTGATCATAAGATTCACGCTCGATTGCCACATGCCCGGAAGGAATTCGTGGTTATACACCGCGCGCCATGGGGAATTCCACCGTTCGCCAGCAGCCGATTCAAGCGAGAACATCACATCATCGATCTTCGCCGCATACCCGTTGCCCAACCCCGAGACAACCAGTGGCAAGCCAAATCCTACTTCGCGACTCTTCTCGTCTTCTAGCGTTGACGTGGGATTTTTTTTGGGATTCGCATCAAACGCAATGTGGATTGGTTCGACCTGCACTCCAGTTGGGCGAGGATAGGCAGCATTTACCATCGCCAAATCCGGTACGCACATGGCGACGAGCGCCACCAGCAATGGGATCGCGATCAACAGTCCACGCGCAAGCCAGACCTTGCGCACCGCATACTGCATCGCGATCACGCTCCCGCACGCCAGCAGAATCGTCGGGATCGAAATCCGATCCCGATAAGGCGTGGATACGCTGTTGGAGTCTGCAAGAGACGACAGATATGCAATGACCACTATCACCGCGACAATGCCCAGAATCGTCAGCACCATCCGCGCAAAGTTCTTCGTCACTGCCGCAATTGCAACCAGCGGCATCATCAGTATCCCGGTAGCCAGCAGCAGGTTATATAGCAGGCCAGGAACATACGCCAACGGATGAAAGCCAGCCTCCTCAAGCAACGCGCTCTGCGCCAGATAGAAAGGAAGGTAGAGATACGCAATCAGGAACAACGCCTTCGCCGCCAGCAGTTTCCACCAGACATACGGCCGCGTCACCCAGAACTGCCGATCCCCCACCAGGCTCTCCGCATGAATCACGCGCGCAATCAGCAACCACCACGTCACCGGCACCAGCCCCGTAAGCACATTGGCCAGAATGCGTACCTCGTCATAGCGGCTGAATCCGCCCGCGAAGGCGTAAAGAGAGCCCGGTCCCATCCACTGCACCGGATACACCCGCACAAACGCCACCAGAATCGCCAACGAAACCGCGATCTCCGGCCAAAACCGACGAGAGTCCTTCGCAAAGATATGCAGGATCTGCCTCATGCGTCCGCCCTCCCTGCAATATCCCCGTCAGCCAGACGCTGCGTGCGCTCCGCCCTCGCAATCGCCAGAAAGATCGCCCGCAACGGCATCGCATCAAACGAAATATCCCTCGCCCCAGCGAACAACCCACTCACCTCCGCCACACTCGCCTCACCGCGAAAATCGCTATGCACAAACCTCATTACACAATCCGCAATCTCCGGCTTCAACCACGCCGCGGGCAAGCCCATCGGCAACGGGCGCGGTCCCTCAAGCGTCACCGTCACCTCGCGAAAGCGCTCCTTCAACACCGCCATCTCATCCGAGAACAACATCCGCCCGTTCTCAAGAAATCCGATATGACTCGCAAAGCTCTCAATCTCCGCCAGGTCATGAGAAGACAGCAGAATCGTCGCCTCTGGAGCCTGATCCAGCAACCCCTCGATCAGCTCATCCCGCACCAGCGGATCAAGCCCCGAAAAAGGCTCATCCAGCACCAGCACCCTGGGCCGGTAAGCCAGCGAACTCACAAGCGCCGCCTTCATCCTCATCCCCCGCGAGAGATGCTTCAACTTCCGCTTCAACGGCAGATCAAACTGCCTCACCAGCCGCGTCTCGAGCTCCCGATCCCATCTCGGATAAAACGGCCGCAGGTACGCAAGCATCGCCCCCACCGTCATCCCCTCGGGCATCTCCTGGTTCTCCGAAACATACCCGATCCGTTCGAATCCCTTGCCCGCCAACGAAGTCGAATCCATCTCCAGCACCCGCGCCCGCCCCGACGTAGGCCGGATGATGTTCATCAGCATCTTGATCATCGTCGTCTTGCCTGCGCCATTGGCTCCCACCAGCCCATAGATCGCCCCCTCCGGCACCGCAAACGTCACCTCGTCCAGAGCCGCTGTCTTGCCATATCGCTTCGAGAGTCTCTCCGTCAAAATAGTCTCTTCCATTACTCGCCCCCGTCTTCGTCCCTGCGATGCTTTTCTCCGCTCCTCAACCGTTTCCAGTGTTCGTCGATCGCCTGCAGCATCTCCTTGCGTTCGATGCCCAGCCGCTTCGCCTCCACCACCAGTTCTTCAATCTCTTGCCCCAATAGCTGCGTGCGTTCCTTCTTAGTCGAGTCCGGCAGTTCCGCCACCACCGTGCCAATCCCCGGCCTGCTCTCGAGCAGCCCCTCATTCAACAGGTGCGCCACCACCTTGTGCGCTGTATTGGGATTGATCTTCAGCTCCCGGCTAAGCGCCCGCACCGAAGGAAATGCATCCCCCGGTCGCATCTGTCCCGAAACCATCGCCTTTTTGGCCGCATACACAATCTGCTCAAAGAGAGAGATGCCGGGCCGAAACGAAACTCGAAAAGGAATCACAGCCGTACTATAACGCATAGTACACCGCGTCAACCACTATTTTTATTTAGTCCCGTCTACCAGCGAATCTGCTCGAATATCTTTCGCAGCCGGGCGCCCTTCGCCGGATGAATCTGCTCCACAAATCCCACCCGGCCCAGCAGGTGCAAACGAAACTCGCGATGCCCCTCGTGATTCTGACTATCCGGTCCCAGGCGCACGCAGTTAGTAAGTATCGCCTTGAGCCGGTCAAAATCCGCGCGCACAACGTTGACGCGCTCATTGGTCACCAGTGCGGCCAGATGCTGGCGCACTCCCTGCCGCATGATGCGCGTCTTGCGGTGATGCACAGCAAATCCCTCATCATGCAAAATCACCGCCACCTCCAGCGCAAACCGCTCTGCATTCCGCGCAAAGTCGTCATCGCCAGAGAACGCCAAATCATCCGCATACCGCGTGTACTCAGCGCCGGCTGCCCGCGCCAGTCCGCTCAATCGGCAGTCCATGCGGTAAGCACAGATATTCGCAAGCGTCGGCGAACCAGGCACCCCCTGCGGCAGACGAGGACGCGCATACAAAACCCGCGCCTCGCTCAACACACCAGCCTCAATCGCGCCGGCGCCCTTCCCAGCCCACTTCCAGACCGCCGAGGGAGTCACCGTCATGCACAACCCACCCAGCAGGTCCGCCACCTGCTCCGGATATCCCATCACCGAAACAGCGCCTGAATCCTCGCCCCCGCGAACGACAGAAAAAATTCCCGCAAATCCATCCGCAGCACCACCCGCCGCCCCACATGCGGAGCGACAAACGTTTTGATCGACCGTCCGCGCACAAATCCATGCGCCGCCTCATGCACCGGTACCGCATCCAGAATCCGCATCCGAATCTGCCGCTGTATCTCCTTCAGCCGCTCCTTGGGAGCCTCAATCAGCCGCACACCGCCGCTCGCCTTTGCTATCACGCGATAGTGATAGTGCCCCAGCTCGGCGCTCGACCCGCGCCGCGCCGTCAACCCCTTCCGATCCGCAAACCACTCCAGTTCGCCAGGGCTCAAGTGCAGCCAATCCGCCAACTCCCCGACGGAGCAAATCGCAGGCACACCCCAGCCCGCGGCCACCGCCGACGGCTGCATCACAGCCGGTTCCGTCATCAGCCTCGTCAACTTCGATTGTTCTGGATGGGCCCGCAGCAACGCCTGCAAGCCGCGGTCTTTCTGCAAGAATGCAGCAACCTCCACCAGCCGCGGACGCAATCGCCCCTGAACCCAGGCCGCATACCGGCGCGCCAGCGGACGCAACCGTCTGCGAGTCTTCGCGGTGTCAGCCCCGCCCAAGCGCAGCAACAAGCCGCGTCTCGACGGCATCCACACCAGCCTCGCCCGCCATCAGCGACCGAGCGACCTTCCGGCAGGCAGCCTGTAAATGAAACGAATTCAACTCAGGAGGTGACAGTGGAGCGCTCCAACGAATCTGTCCTTGCATGAGAAGACGTGCGCAGCGCGCACCCAATCTCATGCGACGAAATTCCAGCTATGCACGTTCCCCTGGGGTAGCCCCAGAGAGGCCATTATCGGCCAGGCTTGCAGCACTCCACCGTCAGCAGCAGCATAGCACCAGCCATCTCCCTCGGAGTCAACGTCCAAACTCCTCGCAGTTTTTACAGCGCACCCAACCTCATCGAATCCACATCCTATAAAATCAACAGGATTGAAGGAGAAGAACATGCACAGCAAGCAAATCATGACATGGTTAGTCCTGCCCGTTCTCGCCACGGGTCTGGCGCTGACTGCCAGCCGCACCGTCGTCGCCCAGGACACCGCCAAGCAGGACATCAAAGACGCAGGCAAAGACACCAAAGACGCCGCCAAAAAGACCGGTCATGCCGTAGCCAAGGGCACGAAAACCGCTGCAACCAAAACCAAAGAAGGCACCGAGACCGCCGCCAAGGATACAGGCCACGCCACCAAAAAGGCCGCAGTAAAGACCAAAGAGGGAACTGAGACCGCTGCGAAAGACACTGGCCACGTAACGAAGGAAGCTGCCACCAAGACCGCGCATGGCACCAAGAAAGTCGTTCATGGCGCAGCCAAGGGCACCGCAAAGACTGCCGACAAGGTAGAAGACAAGACAGCGCCTAAGTAACTCTATCCACAGCGTGTAAATGACTCGCGCCAACCAGCCTTGAACCCCTGATGCCGGAGGCCTCGCTGTTCAAAGGCCTCCGGGGTTTCGCAGTGGTTGTATCCAACGCAAGACCAGCCCCGTACGCAATCGCCGCAAATTACCTCCGCAGCGCCACCATGGGGCTGATCCGCGAAGCCCGTCGCGCAGGAACATATCCCGCCAGCAACGCCACAGCGCACAGCAGTAACATCATCCCGGCGTAGGTCAGCGGATCCGTGGCCTCTGTCCCATACAGCATTGCGCCTATCCCGCTAGCCATAACAAACGAAGCGGCAGCACCCACAATGATTCCCACCAGCGCGAGCCGCATTGTCTTGCCCATCACAGACATCTGCACTTTCCTCGCGCTCGCCCCAAGCGCCATCCGTATCCCGATCTCCTGCGTCCTCTGCGCCACCGAGTGCGAAATCACTCCATAGATTCCCAGCGACGCCAGCGCCAGCCCAAATCCGGCAAAGCTCATCACCAGCACCAGGAAAAATCGCCGCGGTGAAACCGCATGATCCACAATCTCCCCCAGCGGCTCAAGCGCATAAGCTGGTTCCTCAGGATTCACCGCGCGCAGCGCAGCAAGTACGCTCCCTGACAGCGTGCCGGCAGGCAGGTCAGACCGCAGCACCAGCTCGGCTCCCTCAGGAGCCGACTGCATCACCGGCACATAAATCTCAGGTGCTGCCGCATTCTCTAGGCCCGTCTCCCGCACATCGGAAAGCACTCCAATCACGCGAGGGTGTCCTTCGTCGCCGCCGTTCAGCACAGTCTCTTTCCCAATAGCATCTTCACCCGGCCAGAAGTGCCGCGCCGCGGCCTGGTTCACAATCACAACCTTCGGCGCCTTCTGGCCATCCTCCCAGCTGAAGTCGCGTCCCGCTCGTAGATGCATTCCCATCGCAGCCAGGTATCCCGGCGTCACAATTCTCACCAACGCCACGTCGATGTCGCCCTTCGGTGGCACATGTTCTACCGGCCAGAACTGCTGGCTCCGGTTGCGCCCCAGCGGCAGCATATCCGCAACTCCCGCCTGCTTCACTCCAGGAATCGACAGGACGCCCCGCAGCATCTCCTGCAACACAATCGCCCGCTTCACTCCGTCGCCGCTCTGGTCGTAGTCGATCTTCATCACCGCCGCGTTGCTGGCATCGAATCCCATATCCACACGCATCGCATTCACAAAGCTTCGCAGCAGCAGTCCTGCGCCAATCAGCAGCACGCATGACAGTGCAATCTCTGAGATCACCATCGCCGAGCGCAGCCGCTCATATCCTCCGCTCGCGCTCATCCCATGCCCGCTGCCCTTCAGCGCCTCATGCAGATTCCCCTGCGACAGCTTCAACCCCGGCAGCAATCCAAACAGCAGCGTGGTCGCCAGCGTAATTATCAGCGTCCACCAAAGCGCCGCTCCGTCCACGCGCACATCATGCAACAGCGGCAGCACAAGCTGCTGCTGGTGCGCCACGTAGTAAGTCAATCCATAAGCGAGCCCAAGCCCCAGCGATGCCCCGGCGGCGGCCAGAACGATGCTTTCCGTCAGCAATTGACGAAGCAGTCTTCCGCGTCCAGCGCCCAGCGCCGCGCGCATCGCAAACTCCTTGCCCCGCGCCGTCGCTCGCGCCACCAGCAGGTTCGATAGATTCACGCACACAATCAACAGCAGCAAACCCACCGCAGACCACAACACAATCACTGACCGCCGCAGCTTCCCGCTCACATGCTCCTTCAAACCCGTCAGCGTCGGAGAAAAATCGATCTTCAGTCCACCGTATGCCCCCGACTTGTAGCGCGCATCATTGATCCCCACAAAGATCGTGTCGGACTCCGCCTGCGCCTGCGCCACCGTCACTCCCGGCTTCAGCCGTCCCAACACCGACAGCGTGTTGCCCCAGCTCCGCATCTCGTCCATCACCGCAGGCGTAAACACGTCGAACCTCAGCCCTGGCGCAAATACCGCCCCAAAGTCGAAGCTCGCCGGCATCACGCCCACCACCGTCAGCGGCTTTTTGTTAAGCACAATCGCCTGTCCCACTACGCCCGGGTTCGCGTTGAATTGTCGCCGCCAGAATCCGTTGCTCAGCAGCACCGCCGGCCGACCGCCCTTCTGCAACTCCTCCTGGACAAACAGCCGTCCAAGCTGCGGCTGCACACCAAGCACCTGGAAGAAATTCCCCGCCACCATCACTCCGGGCACACCCTGCGCCTGTCCGCCGCCCGTAAGCGTGTATTCGCTGTTACCCAGAAAAGGGTTGTACGCCGTCAGGCTCGCAAATGATGGGTTGTGCTTTTGAAGGTCTTCAAAATCGTCAACGACGAACGTTTTCCCGCCCAGCCCCGCGGCCGCCATCAGTTTTGGATCGATATTCTTTCCCGGCTCCAGCCACGTCAGCTGTCCCGCATCCACAAACGGCAGCGGCCGCAGCAGCAAGGTATTCACCACGCTGAACACCGCCACATTCGCCCCGATTCCCAACGCCAGCACCAGCACCACAATTGTCGTAAATCCGCGATCTTTCGCGAGAGTCCGCAGGGCATATCGCGCATCCTGCATTACCGTCTCCAAACCCATGCCGGCCCTTCTTTCTCTTACCGCCTGCTTCACCTGCGTCATCCCGCCAACCTCAACCAAAGCCTCTCGACGAGCCTTCGCATACGAGGTCCCACTCGCTACCTTCTCGTCGATCACCATCTCCAGATACGCGTGCAATTCATCATCCAGTTGCCGCTCCACCAGCGGCCTCCGAAACAGATTCCGCAGCCCGCTCCGGACCCATGCCCCAATCCCCATCACCGGCTCCGATCACTAATCAGAAGTACGCTAAAGCACAAAACCCGTTCCAATAACTCAGAACTGCCATGGTTTTAGGTCGCCTTCAACGCACTAGCCATCGCAGTAGCAATCTTTGTCCACTCTTCGGCCTCAGCGCCAAGCTGCTTTTCTCCAGCCTTCGTCAGCCGGTAATACTTCGCCTTGCGGTTGTTTTCCGACTCCCCCCAAAAGGCCTTCAACCATCCCGCCTCCTCCATCCGGTGCAGCGCCGGAAACAGCGATCCCGGCTTGACCAGAAACGTCCCGCGCGTAATCTGCTCGATGCGCCGGGCGATGCCCAGCCCATGCAGCTCCCCAAGCGCCAGCGACTTCAGCACCAGCAAATCCAGCGTCCCCTGCAAGAGATTCGTTTGCTTCTCACCCATGCACATCACTCCTATCGAATGTCTGTATGAATACAGCACACTCCTACAGAATGTCAATAGGAGCAGTGCGCAGAATCTTGTCAAAAAGAGATACGGAAGAAATAAGCGAAGAGTTCAAACAATAGAGTCAGGAAATGCCAAAGGCCTATCCGATAGGATCAGACCCTTAGATGGACGAAAAAATGTCCGAAGAGTTTTGTAACAGGGCTCGAGTTCACTCGTGCCGCTAGAGCCAATCAAATCAACCGGGCTTTAGCCCTGCGCCTTGCCCATTCCCCTCAAACCAATTCTGTCGGCAGGCCTTACTCCGCCCGCAGCGCTTGCACCGGCTCCACTGAAGCCGCCCCACGCGCCGGCCCAAGGCTCGTCAGTAGCCCCACCACCAGCATTCCGACAGTCAACCCAACCATCAACCAAAAATCCCGCCCGGCCTCCATCGAAACCACTGAAGCCAGCACCCTGGTCATAGCCAGCGCAAGCCCCCAGCCCACCACCGTGCCGCCAATCAGCAGCACCAGCACCCTCTGCAACACCTGCCTCATCACCAGCCCGCGTGTCGAACCCAGCGCCATCCGAATTCCGATCTCGCGCGTCCGCAACTCCACCTCATGGCTCACCAGCCCGTACAACCCAATTACCGCCAGCAGCAGGGCAAAGGCCGCAAAGATCCCAAACAGCCAGCCCTCCATCCGTTCCATGGTCAACTGCTCGCTCACCACGTCCTCCATCGTCACCGCTACGCGAAAGGGAACAGAAGCATCCACCCCGCGAATCGTATCTCCCAGCATCGCCGCCAGCGCCTTCGCATCCCCATCAAACCGCACAATCAGAAACATGTTCCGCATCTGGTCAAACCTGTCCTTCGGCTGGATCGCATCCACCAGCCAATCCATCTCCGGCATCGGCGGCGACTGCAAATCCTGCCGGATATCCGTTGCGACACCCACAATTTCCGACTTCCCCTCCAGCTTGTCCGCATCGTCAATATGCGCCCCAACCGGGTCGCCACCGCTGGCGAAGAACTTCCGCCGGAGAGCCTCATTCACCACCATCTTCGAAGACGCATTCCCGGGCCGGTCTAGTGACGGTGTCAGCAATCGCCCACGATGCAGCTGGATCCCCATCGCATCGAAATACCCCTGCGAAACAAGCCTGGTCTCCGACCCCATCGCTGAGTTCTTCGGATAAGGCGCCTGCCCCGTGATGTGAATCTCGTACCCACTGCCCCACTCCGCCACCGGGATCATATCGATCAGCCCCGCAGCCTTCACTCCCGTCAGCCGCGAAACCCGCTCCAGCAGCGGCTGATAAAACGTCGGCAGGGGATCGCGCCCCTCATACCGCCCCCGCGAAAGCGCAATCTGAGTCGCCATCGTATGCTTCGCGTCAAATCCCAGATCGGTCTTCAGCAGCCCCTGCAGATGCTTCAGCAGCAGTCCCGAAACCATAAGCAGCACCAGCGACAGCGCCACCTGCGTCACCACAAACCCCGACCGCAGCCGATGCTGTCCCTTGCCTGTTCCCGCACCCGTCGCCCCAGCCCGCAACGCCGCATTCGGGTCTACACCCGACAGCCTTAACGCAGGCGCCAGCGAAGCCGCAACACTGGTCAGCAAAGCCGCTCCCGCAGCCATCGCTGCCACCTTCCAGTTCAACTGCACATCCGCGCCCCGCGCCATCGCCTCTACCAGAAAGACATTCATCGCCTTCAGCAATCCCCAACTCAGCAGCAGACCGCCAGCCAACCCTGCACCGGCCAGCACCAGGCTCTCATTCAACAACTGCCCAATCAGTCTCCTTCGATTTGCGCCCACCGCTGCACGCAGAGCCATCTCCCGTTCGCGCTTCACGCCTCGGGCCAGTAGCAGCCCGGCCACGTTCACGCAGGCAATGCCCAGCAGAGCCATCACCGCCAGCGCCAGCGTCCGAATCGGCCCTTCCATGCGCTTATTCTGGTCCGCTCCAAATCCGTTCACCTCTTCAGCCAGCGGAATCAGCTGCGCCGTATGCCCCTCCTCCTGCTCCGGATAAGCCTGCCCCAGATTCGCCATCACCCGCGAAATATCCGCCTGCGCCTGCTCCAGCGTCACACCTTCTTTCATCCGTCCCACCGTCCGCATCCAGTGAAAGCCGCGCGCAGTCCTCCACGACGCCGGTGTATGCAGTGGCGTATAGATCGCATCCCGCCGGTACAGCGGGTAACGAAACCCCACCGGCATCACGCCCACAATTGTGTACGGATTGCCGTCCAGACGCACCGACTGCCCAACCACATCCTTCCGTCCGCCAAACTGCGCCTGCCACACTTCGTAGCTCAACACCGCCACAAAGTCTTTGCCGGGAATATCCTCGCCCGGCAAAAAGCCTCGCCCCAACATGGGAGCTACGCCGAACACGTCGAAGAAGTTATCGGTTGTCTTGACGGCAGGCAGCGAAACCGCTCCCTCCGGCCCTTCAAGGTTGATCCGATCGAGCGTTGAATACCCTGCCATCGCGTCGAACGTCTTAAGCTGCGCCCGCTCCTCCAGATACGTCGGTACCGAAGAAGGCGTCGATCCCCCATGGCGCGACTTCATGAACGGAAAAACCAGCCGCTCCTGGTGATCGAAGGGCAGCGGCCGCAACAGCACCGCATCGATCACGCTGAAGATCGCCGAAGCCGCACCAATCCCCATCGACAACGCCAGCACCACCACCACCGCATACCCGGTGACTTCACCAGTTGCCGCAGCGCAAACCGCACATCCGCCCAAACACTCTCCAGCCACAAAGCCGCATCCATCGCCATAGTCCGCTCCCTCACCACCACCGGATTCCCAAATCGCACACGAGCATCCCTCTGCGCCTCTCGCTCCGACATCCCAGCCGCAACGTTGTCCTCAGCCCGCAAAGCCAGATGCGCCGCCAGCTCATCAGCAATCTCCCGTTCCACCTTCGCCCGCCGAGACAAATTCCCCACCCGCCGTAAAATACTCATCGTTCCCCCGATTGCCGCTAACTTGCTAACTCGCTACGCGCAAAGCGCGCTAACTTGCTGCCTTACTCCGCCCGCAAAGCATCCACCGGATTCACCCCAGCCGCCCGCCTCGCGGGAAGATAACTAGCCATCAAAGCAGCAACCGCCAGCACCCCACCCACAGCCACCAACGTAGAAACATCCCAGCTGCTAACCCCAAACAGCAGCTTCCGCATCAACGTAGCCGCACCCACAGCGCAAGCCATCCCCGCACCCACGCCAATCACCGTCAGCCAACCAGCCTCACGCAGCACCATAAGAGAAACAGTCCCGCGCTGCGCTCCCAGCGCCATCCGCACACCAATCTCCCGCGTCCGCTGAGCCACCGAGTAAGCAATCACCCCATACAACCCCACCACGCTCAGCACCAGCGCCAACCCAGCAAACCCGCCCACCAGCCATGCCGAAGCCCGATGCAGATAAGCCGCCTGCGAACTCGCGATACGCTCCTCCATCGTCTCCGCGTCAGAGATCATCAGTCCGGCATCCACCTCCCGCACCGCCGCCCCCAACTCTCTCAACAGCGGCTTTTCGTCGCCCGAGGTACGAACAATCACCATAAAATTCCACTCCGGCCCCTGCGCAAACGGTGTATACAGCGCCGGCCGCGTCGCCTCATCCAGCGGCCCTTCCTTCACATCCGCCACCACCCCCACAATCTCGATCGGCGGCTCCGACGCGTCGTAGCGAATCCGCTTGCCCAGTACGTCCTCACCCGGAAAAAACTTCCGCGCCGTGCTCTCATTCACCAGCGCCACCAGCGGTTTGGATGCATCTTCATCCGCGCGAAAGTACCGTCCCCGCAGCAACCGCGCCCCCAGCGTCGGGAAATATGCAGGGTCCACTTGCCGCTGATTTACTTCGTTCGGTTCCCCATGTTGGGGCCGCCCCACCACCTCAAACGTCGTATTTCCTCCACGATTGCCCACCGGCAAGCTATGCGAAACACTTACCGACTCCACACCCGGCAGCCGCTCCACACGCTCGGTGATTCGCTTCGCCAACGCCACCACCTGCGCATCCTTGGCATAGTCGTTCCGCGAAGCCACAACCCGCATCGTGGCAAGATGATCCGCTCGTATCCCAATCTCCGTATGCAGCAGCCGGTAAAGACTCTTCCCCAGTAATCCCGCCCCTACCAGCAACACCATCGCCGTAGCCAGCTCAATCACCACCAGATTGGCCCCAAACCTGCGCCACAGCGTTCCCGCGTAACCGCGTCCACCATCCGCCAGTCCCTCGCCAAACCGGTTCAACCGCAAGCGCATCACCGGCACGCCGGAAAGAAGCGCGACCGCACCCAGCGAGACTCCCAGCGCAAACAGCATCACGTCGGCGTTTAACCCCAAGCCGTCTAGGTATGGCATGCCCTTCAGCATATCCGCCGGAATCAGCCCCACCAGCAGCCGCATCGCCGCCGCCGCACCTGCCACGCCCAGCATGCTTCCCAGCCCCACCAGCAACACTCCTTCCGTCAAAAACTGCCGCATCAGCCTTCCCGACGAAGCCCCCAGCGCTCCTCGCAGTGCCATCTCCCGCCGCCTGCTCTCCGAGCGCACCAGCAGCAAACTCGCCACATTCACACACGCAATCACTAGCAGCATCCCAGCCCCCGCCAGCAACACGAGCAGAATCGGCCTGAAGTTGCCGATGATCGCCTCCGTCAACGGCATCACTGTCGCCCCACGCCCTCCATCCGCATCCGGATACTGCCGCGCCAGCTGCCCCGCAATCGACTCCATCTCCGTCCGCGCCGCCTCGATCGTTACACCATCCCTTAGCCGCGCCACCGCCGACAATCCATGCTCGCCGCGATCCTCCGTCAACGATCGATGCAGCGTCGTCCAGAACTCCGCATCCTCCACCGGGGCAAAGTGAAACCCCTTCGGCAGCACGCCCACAATCGTGTACGGATGCCCGTCCAGCGTCACCACCTGCCCCAGCAAATCCCCGCGTCCACCATATCTCCGCTGCCACGCCGCATAACTCAGCACCACCGTCCGCGCAGCGCTCGGCGCATCCTCGCCCGGCCAAAAATCCCTCCCGAGCGCCGGGGCAACACCAAGGCCGCGAAAGAAACCATCGCTCACGAACGCGCCATCAACCTGCACTCCGCCCGCCGGAGTGCGCAGCACCGCAGTGATGTTGTCGTATGCCTCCAGGGTCGAGAACACCCGGTTCTGCCGCTTCCAGTCCAGGTAATCGAGGTAAGAGAGATGGAAATGCGGCCCCATCGGAGTACTTTCGAAAAGCGCCACCAGCCGAGAAACATCGCGATACGGCAATGGTTTAATCAGCGTCGCATCTACAAACGCAAAGATCGCCGTACTCGCGCAAATAGCAAGACCCAGCACCACAACCGCGGTCACCGCGAATCCAGAATTCCGCATCAGCTGCCGCAACGCAAACCGCACATCCGTCCCAATGCTTTCCACCAACAGCGCAGCATCCATCGCAGCGGTCCGCTCCCGCACCACCACAGGATTCCCAAATCGCACCAGCGCATCCCGCTGGGCTTCGCGCTCCGTCATGCCCGCAGCCCGATTGTCCTCGGCCCGCATCTCCAGATGGGTCGCAATCTCCGCTTCGATGTCGTCGGCGACTCGCTGACGGCGGAATAGGTTATAGATTCGGTCTAACATTGGCATAGTTGCTCCTCGCCTCCAAAAGCTGGCGGTACGTGGACATCCGTTGCAGAATCAACGCTGGTGCTACATCCATGTCACGCTCGTCGCGAAAGGAAAGGAATACACCTCTCCCTCGGCCTCACTGCTGCCCACACGGGCAGGAAAAGCCGGCGGTCGCTCGTCCGGCAGCGAGGTCACGCATACCGCAGCATCGCCCGCACGCCCTTCACCAGCACCTCAAAGCTCTCCTCAGCCGCCTTCAACTGCTTCCGCCCGGCCGCAGTCAGCTTGTAATACTTCGCCCGGCGCTTGGTCTCCGTAAGCGCCCACTCCGAAGAAATCCAGCCACTCTGCTCCATCCGGTGCAGCGCTGGGTACAACGATCCCTCTTCCACCGTCAAAAGCTCATCCGAAGCCCTCTGGATATGCACCACAATCCCATACCCGTGCAGCTCCCCCATCTGAGAGAGCGTCTTCAGCACCAGCAGATCCAGCGAACCCTGCAAATCACTCTTAGCCAATTCACACCCCTAGCAAACTCTGTATGACGAGGAACTTATACCTAGATGTGTAGGCATGTCAAGCTAGGCATCACAAAAAGACGCAAAGGGGAAGGGAAGCCAAGGCCGGATCTCACCATAGCTTTCAATCAAATGTCTCGCGATCAAGAAGAAGCCGTCATCCTGAGCGAAGCGACCAAAGGGAACGGAGCCGAAAGACCCGCATCTGCCTTTCTCCACGCCAGCCACAAAACGGGGCGGGCCTCGTCCTTGTCACAGCCCCGGGGCCCCGGCGACGGGTCCATGTCGCTGGGGTGAAGAATCATCGTGATAAGGGTGGGATGCAAACCCGTTACGGCATCACCGCAGCCCGCATTGCCAGAATCCGCGCCTTCCGCTGCTCCGCCGAAGCAGCATCCGTAACCTCCCTCACCGGCTCACCCGCATATCGCTTGTAACTGGTGGCCAGCTTGCCATCGGCGCCGCGCGCAATCGTCACCACCTCCAGCGCCACAAAGCTCCCAGGAATCCGTGCCCCAAACCAATGCGGATCATCCCGCGCCAGCCACGTCGTCAGAGCCAGCTGTGATCCCTCCGGATAACTCCCCACCCCGGCATACTTCACCGCCACATCATTGGCCGTAAGCAGAGTCGTCGTTCCCGTTGCCCCATGCGCGCGGTCAACACCTGAAGCAATCGCTCTCCACTCCAGCGGAGCCACCGGCAACCCCGCCGGCAGCTTCGCCTGCCCATTCAAAACATCCTCCTCCGTCGGAGCGCGATGTCCACACCCAGCCAGCAACACCAGCGCCAATCCCATACAGCCAATCCGAAGAGTCCTCATTTTCCACCCCTTTCCACCGGCAGCGAATAGACATAGTCGTTGCCCTTCACCGGCGTATGGCATCCCACGCACTCACTCGCAAAGTGCTCGTCCTTTCCATAGGGCTTCAAGTCCGTCCCTCTCCAACGGCCAAAACCCCAACCCGCCGTCGACGCATATTTCGTCGCATCCTTCACCATGAATTCCACCTGAATAAATTTCCCTGCAGTCAGCCCGCCCTCACCATCCGGCGCAGCCTCCCACGCCACCTTCGCAAAGGTCGCCCCATCCGGCCACGGCATGATCTTCTTTTCCGAGATCGCCTTGATCGCCACATCATTGCCCAGAATCAGCCGCAGCATATGGTTATCCCCCCGATCCGTAGTACTGATCGGCTTCCACATCTGATAACCAGGAAAAAACGCCAGCCCATTCGGCGCTGCCAGAATCTGACGGACCGAAACCCTCCCCGCACCCAACTGCGGCATACCCAGGGCAGCAGGCGTCTCAACAGGATGCGCAATGGCGCCCGCCGCCGCACCCGAATCTGCAAATGGCGCCAGGTACTTCTCCAGCACCGCCAGCTTCTCGGCAGTAATTACGCTCTCCGGATGCGCCATCCTGTAACTCGGCAGCGGCATTGCCCCCAGCCGTACCTGGTTCACCGCCTCAAACAGCGCGCCTCTTTGCTGTGCCGCAGGCAGCTTGCCAATCTCAGAGAAATTCAGCCGCCGCCGCGCCCTTCGCACATCCCGCGCCACCATCCAGTACACCGGCACGGGCTCGTCAAACCACGACAACCGGGTCTCATTCGAATGGCAGTTGTAACAGGAGCCCTTCAATATCCCCCGCACCTCATCCGGCGCCTGCAACTCCGCCGTCACCGGAGGATTGCTGATCCTCGGCCGGATGAACTGCACCCCGGCCCCCACCACCACAGCCGCCACAATCAACTTGCCTATCAAACGCATAAACACTCCAGACTGCAATCGATGCCCGTGAGACGTCTTCCGATTGCCTTAGGATTCCACCTTCTTACTCCTCGCCCCCAGCCTCCAAAATCACTCGCACGGCCTCCGTGTTCACCCAATCCCGATCCTGAAACCCCCGTCCCCACCCCACCGCCGTCACATCGCGAATCCCATGCCAGCTTTCATCCTTCACAAACCGCAGCCGCTTGCGCAGCGAAGCTCGCACTTGCACATCCGCCCCGTGCCGCAGCAACAACTCCGCAAACCCCGCGTCCCGCCGCAACCCCGTCCGCCACGGCTGCGAAACCACACAGCCAAACAGCGCCGTATGCCCGCCAAATCCATCCGAATCCACGGCCGCCTGCGCATTCACATCCGCGCCCTTCGCCAGCAGCCACCCCGCTATCTCCATCTCGTCGTTGTCCACGCACAGATGCAGCAGCGTCCCACCCGCCAGCGGAGTTCCATGCAGAGCCAGCGTCTCATCCTCATGGCACCCGGCCTCTCGCGGATAAATCTCCCCATGCGAAAATCTCCTGTTCAGCATGCCGGGATCGCGCTCAAGATGCGCCTCAAGGAGATCGATCCGTCCCCTGTGCACCGCCATCGGCGGAGTGTCCGGAAACGGCCGTCCCTCCTTCGCCCAGACTTCGGCGATCAGTTCGAGACATTCATGCTTCCCCTTCGGGTTCCGGCTGTAAGTCTCCAGCACCATCCCCACAGGAGCCAACCGGTCGCCATGTTCGTCCGCAAGCTCCGCACCCAGCTCCAGCAGGAACCTCAGCCCTCTCCCCGACTGTGTTTCGCATGGCCCCATCACCTCGCCCGGCACCAGCCGCGCCCCCATCGCCATCAGCCGCCGCGCCGTCCCCAGCTGACCCTGCAGACATGCCCGGCCAAACGCAAACTGCACGTCCTCAGCACCCATACCCCGCAACATCTCGATAATCTCGTCTCGCCCCAGGTTCGCCGCATAGCTCATCGGAGGCCCCCAATTCCCCTTCACCCCGCGAGCATCCTCCTCCAGCAGCTTCGGGTCGCGCAACACCAGCGCGCGAACCGCCTCCACATCCCCGCGCCAGATCGCGTCGATCAGCTTGCAGGCCACCACCAGCCGAGGCCAGCTGGCCACTCCATAACTGCGCGCCAGCACCAGTTGCGCATCCGAAAGTTTGAGCTCCGCCGTGCCTCGCGCCGTATCCGTATATCGCGGATGCAGCGCACGCAGCTCTTCAAGCGCGCTCGAATCCCCGGCACGCATCACGCGCAGCAGATCCTTCGCCTGAAGTTTCAGTTGTTCAAGATTGGGCCTGACAGGAGCATGCCGTAACGGTTCAGCAGACATACAAACCTCCTCCCGAACTCAATCGGGTGCTGCGCCCGCCTTCCGCTCATCGGGCAAAAGGAGATTCGTACGACAACTCAAGATGTCGCCAGGCTCAGGTGGACTCAGTCCTGCCCGCGGAAGAGGATGCGCCCTGTCGCGCCGCCGCAATTATATGCGCAGGAACAGGAACAGATAAGTACGCGACCGCATTTCGCATCTGGGACACGGTTTCTGAACCGCCCTCCCACATACAAAACCAACATCCGCAGCCATCCTTGCATCTAAACCTAAGATTGCTGACAAGATAACGATCAAAACAAGAAGGAAGGCAAGCAACATGGCAAAAGCTACAAAACCTGCGAAATCCGCGAAAAGCGCCAGTTCCTCTGTAAAAGAACTCATTGACGCCCTCAACGGCGACCTCGCCCGGGAATACCAGGCCATCATCGCCTACACCGTATATTCGAGCGTCCTCACCGGCGCCAAATGGATGAACATCGCCGGCGAACTCAAAAAACACGCCCACGAAGAGCTCGCCCACGCCCTCATCATCGCCGACCAGATCGACTATCTCGGCGGCTCACCCACCGCCACCCCCAAAGTGGTCAAGCTCTCCGGCAAAGCCGAAGACATGCTCCGCTTCGACCTCGATAACGAAACAGAAACCATCCGGAATTACCGCCAGCGCGTGAAACAAGCAGAAGCCATCGGCCACTACGCCCTCGCCGACCAGCTCCGCAACATCATCGCCCAGGAGCAGGAACACCAGCACGACCTCGCCACAGCCCTCGGCATCGACGTCCCACACGTCTTCGAAGGCGGCGCCTGATTTTCTTCTCCGCGCCACTCTGAAGCGAGTCAGGCTGGACCGAGCCAACGCAGGCGATCTGGTCGAAAGCAGCGTAAGCCGCCACACAGCTAACTCGCTAACAGAAGAGGCTCCCAAAAGGGAGCCTCTTCGCCAACTCGCTAACCCGCCGCCTTCGTCATATCCCCGGCACCAGCGAAAACACCTCGTTGATCCCGCTCAGAATCCCCGCAAAAGTATTGATATTACCCGCCACTTTCTTGATCTGATCCTGCAGATCGCTGAGCCCCTTGTTCGTCGCATTCATCTGCTTGAGGACTGCCGCGAACGCATCGCTGTTCTGCTGGATGATCGCCTCATTGTCGAGCGAGATTACCTTTGCCACCGCATCCTGCGAAGCTAGCAGCGAAGTCAACAGCGCCGGATCGGCAGTATTTTCGATAGCATCCTCGTAGTGCGAGTAAAGCTGCTCATAAGCCGTCCGCACATCCGGAGTAAGTGGAATCTGGGGCTGTCCCGTAACAGGTGTTGTGCTCAAAGTTCCTCCTCGACGATGCCACTTCAAACTTAGACAGCGCGCCAGCGCCGTTCTGGTGTCCCGTCTCAAAAGTTCGTCTCCTATGTCTTGCCATCCTGAACGCAGTGAAGGATCTGCTTTTCAGCGATTTGCGAGGGTTGAATCCCGCTGACATGTTCAGCAAACTTCAGGGACATCACACTAGCTCCTTCATTTACTTGCAGGCAGCGAGGAATAAGACTTCCCTAGATTCTCCCCGACCGTCGCCAGCTCACTCAACTTTGCCTTGAATGACTCAGGATTATTCCCCTGCACATCCGCCGCCAAAGCGTGGTGTGTGAGAGTCAGATTCGCTGCCGCGGACTTCAGTTGATCCAGTTCCTCGTCCGCCGCCCGCTGCTTGCGCACCATCTCCGGAAGCTTCATGATCAGCGCACGCCGCGCCCCCGCGTCCATCGACTTGTTCTCGCGCAAAAAAAGCGTCTCCTGATTGATCATGAAGTTGAAGTCGATCGACTCCTGGCTCTTCAGCACTCCCGCATCCTTCACTAGGAACCTGCACAAAGTCTCTATCTGCGGGTCCATTTTCCCAACCAGCCCCGGCAGCTCCTGCTTGATCTTCCGGCTCGTCAGGAACTGCCCCAGGGCCTTCATAGCAAGCTTGATCCCGGTCTGCTCATCCGCAGAAATCGCATCCGCCGCCACCGTCGTCGTCTCTGTCACTGAACTGCCATCCGTAGTAATCGTCGCCGTCTGTGAACTGGTCCCCGCCGGCAGAAACGTGTCGCCCAGCGAAGCCAGGCTGCTCCCCAACGACGCCGAAGCATCGTCCAGCTCCTTCGACTCCGTGCCATTCGAGATCGCCACCAGTTGTTTCACGTAGCACTGCAGCGCCTTCAGCACCGCCAGCCGCACATCCATGTCTTTCTCTGAAAGAAGCGGCTTGATCTTCCTCGGGTTATACACCGGGTCCGTCTTGTCGAACTCCACGGCAGCATCAAAATCCACCCGCAAATCATGTATCTCGTTCGCATCCTTGTAAGACTGCGCGGCCAGATCCACCACCGGTGCAGTAGCCGCCGATAGAGCCGTTGCATGCTTCTGCAGCGACTGCATACACCCGCTGGCCACCAGACACAGTACGGTCACCGCCGCGATCATCACAGGCCTGCGGCGGCCAGTCATTCCTTCCAACTCACACAAAGAGCGCGATTTCGTCTCGCTTCGCATTCCGGCATGGGAAATTACGTCGCTCGCCTTGTCAAGGAACTTTTCGCCTTATGCGCTTCCCCATTGCACCGCGCTATGGTAAAACGAAGCCGGCTCCCGGAGACCTCAATTGTCCAAACGAATCGTCTACTGCGCCGACGGCACATGGCAGTCGGCCATGAACAACTCCAACGTCTACCGCCTCTACAAAGCCCTCAGCGTTACATCCGACCAGGTCGCTTACTACGATGACGGAGTCGGCGCCGATGCCTCGGGCATGGACCGCCTCATGCAGGGAGCCTTCGGCCAAAATCTCATCCAGAAGATTCTCGATGCCTACACCAAGATCGCGCACGTCTATCTGCCCGGCGACGAAATCTATCTCTTCGGCTTCTCTCGCGGAGCTTACACCGCGCGCAGCCTCGGCGGCATGATCGCCAACTGCGGCCTTCCCAGCGGCTCCTTCACCGACGATTGCGTCACCCAGGCCTTCGCCGCCTACCGGGACCCCGTAAACCGCGCCTCCATCCTCGCCAGCCTGGCGCCCTGCGGCCTCGCCGACGCCACCATCCGCATGATTGGCGTCTGGGATACAGTCGGCTCGCTCGGCATCCCAGCCATCTTCGGGAATATCGACCAAAAGCAGTTCGGCTTCCTCGACACAGGTCTCCACCCCGACGTCAAGAACGCCTACCACTGCCTCGCCATCGACGAAGTGCGGGCCCAGTTCCCTCCAACCCTCTGGACCTCCGACCCAGCCCCCGGTCAAACCATCGAGCAGGTATGGTTCTCCGGCTGCCATTGCGACATCGGCGGCGGCAACCCAGCGGCAGGCGGTGTCGACGACACAACTCGCCTCAGCGACATCAGCATGGGCTACATGGTGTCCAAAGCCCAGGCCCTCGGACTCACCTTCGATCCCGTCGCAGCGGCCCAATATGGCGCCCTTCCGGCCAAATACGCTCTCGATGCAATTCACGAGTCATGGGCGCCGCAGGCCGGCCCCCAGCATTGGCGCACCATTGCCCCCGGCTCAAAGGTCGCTAACAGCGTAGCCATCCGCGCCCAGTACGCCCTCACCTACGCCCCTAACAACCTCACCCTGAGCGACAACATCCTCGACGACACCTACACCCAGGTCACCCTGGTCGACGAAGACGTTATTTGAAGAGACGATAACGCCAATCCCCAGCTCGACTTCAAGAACGACCCTGGCTGCCGCCTGCCAATCGGCATCGCGTCCGCGCGTCCACTTCAAATAAATCAGCCCCGCACGACAATTCCTCCCACACCTTCACGCTATAGCGAGTAGAGCCGCTTCACGAGCAACGACGAACGGACTCACACGGCACTCGACCTGTTTCGATTCCATGGGCATTTCGAGCCGCCGGCAGCAGATTTTGCGCTTACCCATGTGAACGAATTAGAGGAGAGGAACAATGAAAAAGAGGGGAAGAATCTTACGCGATACATCCGCCGGACCCGGCCTCATTGTGGTCGACGGTCAACAATATCCATTCCAGCTCGAGGGCATCTGGAGATCCGAAATCACACCGCGCCCCGGCCTCGTCGCCGACGTCGACTTCCGCGAAGACGGCTCCATCACCGCCATCACCGCCGTCGCTGAATCGCAGCTCGCCAAAGAACAAACCGAACAGGCCATGGCCATGGCCCGCGAAAAAGGCAGCGCGCTGGTCTCATCCGCAGTAGCCAAATTCGGCATGCCCACTCTCGTCGCCACCGGCCTGCTGATCATCGGATGGTTCTTCCTCACCACCATCTCCTACAACGCCGGCTTTGTCGGCAAGATGGATTTCACCTTCTGGCGCATCCTCAGCTTCATCAACGCCAGCAACGCCATGGAAGCGCTCAGCACCATGAGCGGTAAAGGCAGCACAGGCTTCTACGGCTTCCTCGCCATCGTAGCTCTCGCCGGACCGTTCCTCGCCTACTTCTGGAAAGACAAGCGAGCCCAGCTCGGCGGCACACTCCCACTGCTCTTCATGCTCCTGGTAGCCCTGCTCGTCCGTCACGCCATCTCGTCCGCCGCAGGCGGAGGCTCCTCTGAAATGGCCGCCCAGGTCCCATCAGAAATGCTCGACATGGCCCGCAAGGAAATGATGAAAGCCATCTCCATCGGCATGGGTGCCTACCTCTCGCTTCTCGCCGCCCTCTACCTGGGCTTCATCAGCGTAAAGAAATTCCTCGTAGCCAGGGCAACCACCTAGCCCACCGACCCAAAAAAAACTGGGTGCCGGGTGCCCCATCCTTGACGCGTTTTGTGCGTCAAGGGTGGGATCCACAAACGCCCCACCTGAGCCAGCGAAGAACTCTCCCGTTAGGCGACCCCTCTCATTCTTCATCCTCGAAGCCAACCGGAGCATCCAATACTCACGAAGCCCAAAGCTTCATGAACTGGAGACCCCGTGGCACAGAAAACCCTCTTCATCACCGGCGTAAGTACCGGCCTCGGCCGCGCCTTCGCGCAGGAAGCACTCAACGCCGGCCATCGCGTCATCGGCACCGTTCGCAACGAAGCAGCCGTATCCGAATTCGAGCAGCTCAAACCCGGCCTCGCCTTCGCCAAAATCCTCGACGTCACCAACGACGCAGCCGTCCCGCAGGTTGTCGCAGAGATCGAGTCAGAAATAGGACCAATCGACGTACTCATCAACAACGCCGGCTACGGCCACGAAGGCATCGTTGAAGAATCCTCGATGGCAGAGCTGCGGCAGCAGTTTGAAGTGAACGTCTTCGGCGCCGTCTCCGCCATCAAGGCCGTCCTGCCCTACATGCGCCCGCGCCGCCGCGGCCATATCATCAACATCACTTCCATGGGCGGCCTCATCGCCTTCGCCGGAATCGCTTACTACCACGGCAGCAAGTTCGCACTCGAAGGTATCTCCAGCTCCCTCGCCAAAGAGCTCAAGCCCTTCGGCATCTTCGTCACCGCCGTAGAGCCCGGCAGCTTCCGCACCGACTGGGCCGGCCGCTCCATGCTTCGAACCTCGCGCAGCATCCCCGACTACGACGCCTCCTTCGAACCCATCCGCGAAGCCCGCGCCCAGCGCAGCGGCAAACAGGCCGGCGACCCCGCCAAAGCCGGCCGGGCAATCCTCAAACTCATCGACTCACCCAACCCGCCCACACACCTGCTGCTCGGCACCGACGGCCTCAAATATCTCCGCGAAGCCCAGACCTCCTTCGAACAAGAACTCAACGAATGGCTGCCAGTAACCCTCTCCACCGACTTCGACTAACGACACAAGCCTTCACCCCAGCAAAAGTGGGTCCCCCACCCTCGCCGGGTAGTTGCCCTTCCGGCTAGAGTGGGATCCACAAATGCCTACAGCCAAAATGGGTAAGCCAAGGCTTCAGCCTTGGCATTCAACTCACCTTCTCTTGCATTTCTCGAGGGGCCTCGATGGCCCAATCTTTCTCAACCCTCACTCCGCCCTCAGAATCTCCACCGGATCAACCCGCAGCGCCCGCAAAACCGCAGGCACAGTAGCCACCACCGCCAGCACCAAAATCACCGCCGAAGGAACCGCCAGCATCCCCACATCCGACCCCTTCACCTGAAAGAACATCGACTCCAGATACCGCGCCGAAGCCAGCCCCAGCCCGATCCCCAAAGCCACCCCCAGCAACACCATCCAAACCACGCTCCCAGTCACCAACCGCACAATCGCCCCGCCCCGCGCCCCCACCGCCACGCGAATCCCAATCTCCCGCCGCCGCTGCATCACCGAGTAGTTCAGCACCCCATACAACCCAATCCCCGCCAGTAGCAGGGCCACGCACGCAAAGAAGACCCCAATCATCGCTAACAACCTCTCCCTCACTGTCTGCCCATCGATAATCTCCTGCTGCGTCCGCACATTGCTCACCCGCAGTCCTACGCGCGCCTGCCACACCGTCCTCCGCAGCTCAGCCGCCAGCACCATCGGATTCTTCACCTCTGTCCTAACCAGAAAAGTCGTGTTGTGCTGCGCCTGCAAAATGCTCCTGCCGTCGGCCGCACCCCCGCCTGCCAGTTCACGCAGTGGCAAGAACGCCGCCGGCAGAGTCGGCCCACGCAGACTCCGGTACGGAGCGTCGGCCACCACTCCTACCACCTGGTACCGCACGCGGCTGCCATCGTCGCCCGCCTTCTCAAACCATCGCCCCACCGGATCGACCCCGTGAAAGAACTCCTTCACAAATGTCTCGTTCACGATTGCGCTGCCCGGAGAAACATCGCTCGTGCGAAAGTCGCGTCCCGCAAGCAGGTGCATCCCCATCGTTGGAACCCAATCGGGCGAGACAGGCAGAAAATAGGCCAGCTGCACGCTCGGCGGGCCACCGTTGATCGCAACCGAGTCGTTCCACGACGACGACATCAGCGGCCACCCCGACATCGCCAACCGCTCCACACCCGGCCTGACCCGCAGTAAATCCGCCACATGCTCCCATACTGTTGGCGGCTGCGCCTGTGGAGCCGTCGTCTCCAGTAGCAACAACCCCTTCGGCGTATACCCAATCGGCCGATGCGACAACCGCTCGAAGGTGGTCACAAACAATCCCGCAGTAAACACCACCAGGAAGCAAAACGCCACCTGCGCCGCGATCATCCCATGCATCATCCTGCGACGGCTATGCGGATCGTCCCCGCCCTTGAGCGCACTCACCGGCCTCACCGACACCGCGCGCACCGCAGGCAGCAGCCCAAAGAGCAGCGTCACTCCTGCAACCAGCACCACCTCAAACCCCAACACCCTCCAGTCCGCAGGCAAAATCAACCGCGCCGGGTTATCCCGGGAACTGATCGACCTCAGCACCAGCGGCGCAGCCTGCCACGCAAAGAGAGCGCCCAGCGCCGCCGAACATCCAGCCAGCATCCCGCTCTCCACCATCACCATCTGCACCAGCCGCCACCGTCCCGCCCCGATCGAGACGCGCAACGCCATCTCCCTCGCCCGCGCCGCCGCCAAAGCCGTCATCAGATTGGCCACGTTGACACACGCAATCAGCAACACCAGAACCACCAGCGCACCCAGCCATGCCAGCGCCTGGCGATAGTCCTCCTGCATTCCCGAAGCCCCCGACGCCGCCGGAGTCATCTCCATCCGTTGGTTCAGATAGTTGTCGATGGCCTGCTGCGACATGCCCTTGAAGCCCTTCGCGCGCTCTCCTTCAAATGCGCGGCTAACCGCGTCCATCTTCGCCCGCAGCGGTTCCAGTCCCGCTCCCGGCGTCACTCCCGGACTTACCATGGCCAGCGTCCGGTGCCATGTTGAGTCCTTCCTCGTCACCGACTCATGCATCATCGTCGGCAGGAAGATCTCCGTCACAGTTCCCGGCTCGGTACCGGTAAAACTCTTCGGCCCAACTCCCACTACATCAAACAGCTGATCCCGGATGCGAAAGCTCCGCCCGATTACATTGGGATCGCGCCCAAACCGCCTCACCCAGTAGTCATAGGACAAGACCGCGTAAGGATGCGCGCCCGGCACCCTATCGTCCCGCTCCGTAAACAACCGCCCCAGCGATGGCTCCAGCCCAAAGCTCTCCCACATCCAGCCCGAAACATACTGCACATATCCCTTCTCCATCTCCTCATCGCTGGCGTAAGTAAGATCCCTGCGGTCTGTATACGAAACCGCAATCAGCTCCGCCCTCCCCTTCGCCGCCTCCCGCATCAGCACAAAATCCGGATACGCCCACCCATCGAAACTCGACGGCACGCCATCCCAGTCCAGACCCCTTCGCGAAAGGTCATACAGCCGCTCCGTATGCGCCACCGGCAGCGGCCTCCACAGCAGCGCATCAATCAATCGAAACGCAGAAACACAAGCCCCCATCGCCAGCGCCAGCGACAACACCGCCGCAGCCGAAGTCACCCTGTTCCGCTTCAACTGCCGCCACCCAAAAATCACGTCCGAGCGCAGCCCATCCAGCCACCCGCTCACGCGCACCCGCCGGCTCGCCTCGCGCGTCCTCAACATCGGGCCGAACGCCCTCCGCACCTCCTCCGGATCACGTCCCGCCGCAACAGCCTCCTCCATGTGCGCCTCGAACTCTTCATCCAGTTCGCGATTCAACCCATCCCCGCGAAGCACATTCACGACCTTCGTCCAAAACGACATAGCACCCTCCCCCGCCACAAGACCAGCCAACTTGCTAACTCGCTACGCGCAAAGCGCGCTAACTCGCAGCCTCACTCCGCCCGCAAAATCTCTACCGGATCAATCCGCAAAGCCCGCATCACCGCCGGCACAGTAGCCACCAGAGCTACCACCAAAATCACCCCCGCAGGCATCGCCAGCATCACAGCATCCGAAGCCCTCACCTGATAAAACAGCGACTCCACATACCGCGCCGAAGCCAGCCCCAGCCCCACTCCAGCAACCACCCCCACCGCCACCATCGAGAAGACACTCCCCGTCACCAGCCGAGCAATGGCCCCGCCCCGCGCCCCCACCGCCACACGAATCCCAATCTCCCGCCGTCGCTGCATCACCGAGTAGTTCAGCACTCCGTAAAGCCCGATCCCGGCCAGCAGCAGCGCGACAGCAGCAAAGAATACCCCGAGCATCGCGAGCATCCGCTCCCTCACCGTCTGCTCGTCGATAATCTCCTGCTGCGTCCGCACATTGCTCACTCGAAACTCAGCCCGCGCCGCATGAATCTCCCGCCGCAGTACCGGCTCCAACGCAGCGAGATTCGCACCCCGCACCAACACCGTTCCCCCGCCTATTGGATTCAGCGCCCCGCCCTTATCGAGTGATTGGAATGGCCTATACATGAGCGGCATCATCGGATCCCGAATCTGGTGGTAGGTCGCGTCGCCAACCAGGCCGACGATCTCGTATTCGGTCTTCGACCCCGTGGTCTTGAACCGCTGACCCACCGGATTGACGCCTCCAAAATACTGCTGCGAAAACTTCTGGTTCACGATCGCCACCTGTGGATCAGCATCGTTCCTTCGAAAATCCCGCCCGCTCAACAGCGGAATCTTCATCGTCTCCAGAAATCCTGGTGAGGTCGCCAGGACGAACGAAAAGACGTTGCCCGGTACATCCTGCACGGAGATTGCCTCGGTCTGCGGTGCCGGGCCCATGAGTGGCCACCCTGCCAGCGAAACCGCCTGCACTCCCGGCAAACTCTGCAGATGCTCGACCATCTGCTCCCACGCAGCCGGTGGCAGCGCCTGCGATGTCACTGTCTCCAGCGTCACAACCCCCTCCGGTGAAAATCCCAGCGGCACATGCGACAACTTGTCGAAGGTCCTCACAAACAACCCGCCAACAAACACCACCAGGAAGCAGAACGCCACCTGCGCCGCGATCATCCCATGCAGCATGCGCCTCCGCGCGTGGGGATCATCGCCACCTTTGAGCGCGCTCACCGGCTTGACCGCAGAGGCCCTTAGCGCCGGCAACAGTCCGAATAGCAGCGTCACAAGAACAATCATCGCCACGCCAAACCCCAACACCTGCCAGTCCGCCGGCAACACCAGCCGCGCCGGGTTGTCTAGCGGACTGATCATCCTCACCACCATCGGCGCCGACCACCAGGCAAACAATCCGCCAATCGTAGCCGCGCACAGTGCCAGCAGCACGCTCTCCACCAGCACCATCTGCACCAGTCGCCACCGTCCCGCGCCAATCGAAACCCGCAGCGCCATCTCCCGCGCTCGCGCCGCCGCCAGTGCCGTCATCAGGTTGGCTACGTTAACGCACGCGATCAGCAACACCAGCAGCACCAGCACTCCAAGCGTTACCAACGCATTGCGATAATCCTTCTGCATCCCCGAGACACCCTCGCCCGCCGTCACCAGCGATAGCCTGGTCTTTGGAATCATTTCCGTCAGCTCCTTGGGAAGGCCCGTCCATCCCTTGGACCTTTCCAGCTCCATCGCCACATAGAGCGCCTGCAACTTTGCTCGCAGCGGCTCCAACGCCGTTCCTGGCTTCACCTGCACAAAGGTTCGCAACCAGGCCCAGTTGGGATTGTGAATGGAAGCCGCCCGCATCATTGTGGGTACAAAAATATCCGTCATCGTGCCCGGTTCTGTTCCTGTGAACCCCTTGCCGACTACGCCTACAATCTCGTACAGATCCTTACCCTGTCGAAACGTCCGGCCTACGACATTCGGATCCCGCCCAAACCGCCGCTTCCAGTAGTCGTACGAAATCGCAGCCACCGGATGCTTCCCCGGCTCGAGATCATCGTCCTCCCGCAACAACCGCCCAATCGCTGGCCGCAACCCAAAGTCGTCGAACATCCACCCCGAAACAAACTGCCAATGCGCCTTCTCCATCTCCTCGTCCGACGAATACGTCAGGTCGGTTCGGTCCACGTACGAAACAGCAATCAGCTCCGCATCGTTCTTTGCCGCCGCGCGCATCTTCTCGAACATCGGATAAGACCCGCTGTCAAAGCTGTACGGCTTCCCCTGAAATCCGACACCGTCATACGAAATCGCAAACAGCCGCTCCGGCTCCGCCACCGGCAGCGGCCTCAGCAACAGCGCATCGATCAGCCGAAACGCCCCAACGCAAGCCCCCATCGCCAGCGCCAGCGACAACACCGCAGCAGCCGAAGTCACCCGATTCCGCTTCAACTGCCGCCAGCCAAAAATCACATCGGCCCGCAGCCCATCCAGCCACCCCACCATACGCACCTCACGGCTGGCCTCCCGCTGCCGCAACATCGTCCCAAAAGCCCTCCGTGCCTCCTCTGGATCGCGACCCTCTGCAATCGCCTCTTCGATATGCGACTCGAACTCCTCATTCAGCTCCCGATTCAATCCGGAACCGCCGAACCCATCCCCGCGAACCGCATTCCAAACCCGCGTCCAGAGCGACATCTCATGCCTCCCGCAACACCCGCAAAACCTTGTTGACCGCCGTACTCACCGTCTGCCAGCGCAACTCCTCCGCCTCAAGCTGCTTCTTCCCCGCCGCCGTCAGCTGATACGTCCGCGTCCGCTTGCCGCTCTCCTTCATCACCCATTCCGCACGAATCCACCCCGCCTCCTCTATCCGGTGCAGCGCCGGATACAGCGACCCTTCCTCAGCCGTCAGCACCTCGTCCGAAATCTCCTTGATCGCCGTCATCAGTGCATACCCATGCAACTTCGGCCGCCGCGAAAGTATCTTCAGCACCAGCAAATCCATCGACCCCAGCAAAGCATCCTGCTTCTTCACACCCACCTCAATATACCCAGACATCTAAATACATAGAAAGCTGAGTACCTGTCAAGTCCGAAAACTCCGGGTGCCGGGTGCCCCACCCTCGCCGGGTACCTGTTTTTCCGGCTAGGATGGGTCCAAATTCGCGCGAAGCGCGAACCCACCAGACCGACCAGCGCTTTAGGTAAGCCAAGGCTGATAGGGGTAGGCTTCAGCCTACCCATTTATCCTTGGCCTCTCACTCAACCTCACGCGCGTGGGCCTGGCCTCGATGGCCCCGAGCCTTTCCCCACGCAACCAGCAAATCCGCCGCGCCACCGCGCCACCGGCTCATGCATAATGATCCGCAGAAATAAACAACAGGAGTCCTATGCCCTACAACGCCACCCGCCGCAGCTTCCTCGTCGCCGGCTCCCTTACCGCACTCGCCTCCACGCGCGCCCTCGCCGCCAGCGACACCCTCCGCATCGGAGTCATCGGCGCGGGCCAGCGCATGGGCACACTCCTCGACTGCGCCGACAAAGTCGCGCCCACCCGCATCGTCGCCGTCAGCGACGTCTACAAGCCCCGTCGTGACGAAGTAGTCCAGCGCTCCGGAGGCCTCGCCACCCCCGACGCCACCGCCCATCTCGATTACCGCGCCGTCCTCGACAACAAAGACATCGACGCCGTCCTCATCGCCACCCCCGACCACTGGCACGTCAAAATGGCCATCGAGGCCCTCGCCGCCGGCAAAGACGTCTACCTGGAAAAGCCCGTCACTCACACCCTCGAAGAAGGCGCAGCCCTCACCAAAGCCGTCCGCTCCAGCAAACAGATCCTCCAGTGCGGCATGCAGCAGCGCAGCTGGACACACTTCCGCAGCGCCGTCGACCTCGTCCAGGGCGGCAGCCTCGGCAGCGTCTTCCAGGTCCGCACCTACTGGTGGCAGAACTACCAGCGCTCAACCGCCCCCGGCTCCCCAAAATCCCACTTCAAGAGAGAAGACCTCGACTGGAAGCAATGGCTCGGCAGCGCCCCCGACCAGCCCTTCAGCGAAGATCGCTTCTACCGCTGGCGCTGGTACTGGAACTTCGGCGGCGGAGCCATGACCGATCTCTTCACCCACTGGATCGACGTCGTCCAATGGGCCATGCAATCCGACCAGCCCACCCAGGCCCAGATGCTCGCCGACAAATACGTCTTCAAAGAATGGGACTGCCCCGATACCATCCAGGCCGCCTTCCGCTATCCCAACTTCGACGTTGTCTACGAAGGCATGATGGCCAGCTCCATCGACGATGGGGGCATCGAATTCCGCGGCACCGAAGCCACGCTAAAACTCAACCGCAGCGGCATGTCCCTCCACCGAGAAGGTGTCACCCGCGATCAAAACCCCGTCCTGAGCGAAAAATCCTACCGCGACGGCACCATCGACCACATGCAGAACTTCTTCGACTGCATCAAGAGCCGCAAAGAACCCAACGCCCCCATCGAAGCCGGAGTAGGAGCCGCCCGCGCCGGCCACATCGGCAACTACGCCTACCACCACAACGGCCAGACCAAATGGCCCCTGTAACAAACCGCGTGCCCCAGCAGGGAATCTGCCCTTGCTTTTCTTTCTGTCATTCCCTCCGGGAATCTGCTTTTGCAGTTGCCTTTCTTGCTGTCACGTCCCCATCTGACCACGCAGTTTGTGGTCAGATGGGGGAGTGAACCGACCCACTACAGCCCGCCTCACCCGTAACATTTACAATCATCCTGTATGTCCTGGTTCAAGCGCGCCGACTCCTTTCCCGATCCCGACGACGAAGACTCCAATCAGGGCTTCGGCTCCGATTTCGCCCCCATCTCCGACGACGGAGAACCCAAGCAGGTGCGCACCGAGGGCCTCTGGATCAAATGCCCGGGCTGCCGCGCCCCCCTCTTCAAAGCAGAATTGGAAGCCAACCTCAACGTCTGCCCCAAATGCGGCTTCCATCTCAAAGTCGGAGCCAAACAGCGCATTGACCTGCTCCTCGAACCCGGCTATACCTTGGTCGACGGCAACCTGCGCTCCACCGACCCCCTCAATTTCACCGACATCAAGAGCTATAAGTCCCGGCTCGCCGCAGCACAAAAACAGACCGGCTACAACGACGCCCTCCTCACCGCCCTCGGCAAGCTCGGCCCCCACGAAGTCGTCCTCAGCGCCATGGAATACACCTTCATCGGCGGCAGCATGGGCGCAGTCGTCGGCGAACTCATCGCCCGGGCCATCGACCGCTCCCTCGCCACGCGCCACCCGCTCATCATCGTCACCGCCTCAGGCGGCGCCCGCATGATGGAAGGCGTGGTCAGCCTCATGCAACTGGCAAAGATCGCCACTGGCCTGGCCCAGCTCGACGAAGCAAAGATCCCCTACATCTGCGTCCTCACCGACCCCACCACCGGCGGCATCACAGCCAGCTTCGCCATGCTCGGCGACCTCAACATCGCCGAACCCGGCGCACTCATCGGCTTCGCAGGCCCAAGAGTCATCGAACAAACCATCCGCCAGAAACTCCCCGAAGGCTTCCAGCGCAGCGAATTCCTCTTGGAACACGGCTTCCTCGACGCCGTAGTCCCCCGCGCCGGCCTGAAACCCTACCTGATCCGCGCCCTCGACTTCTTGTCTGACAAATAGCACTCCCCGTCGCTTGACATCGCCCTGCCACGCCGATTGCAATGTTCACGCATCCCAAGGAGGCCCGATGCCCTTATCCGGCAGCTCACTCATCACCCCGTTCCTATGGTTCGATTCCAACGCCCAGGATGCCGCGGAGTTCTACTGCTCCATCTTCCCCAATTCCCGCATCCTTACCGAGCTCCCCGACACCCGTGACCCCAGCGCGCCCAAGCCTCTCACTGTATCCTTCGAGCTCGACGGCCTCCCCTTCGTGGCCCTCAACGGAGGCCCGCACTTCAAGTTCAACGAGGCGGTCTCATTCGTAGTCACCTGCCACTCCCAGCAGGAGATCGACAGCTACTGGACGCAGCTCACCGCCTCAGGCGGCAGCGAGAGCCAATGCGGCTGGCTCAAAGACAAGTTCGGCCTCTCCTGGCAAATCGTCCCCGCTCAGCTCGGCAGCCTTCTCAAACACCCCGCCGCCATGCAGGCCATGCTCAAAATGAAAAAACTCGACATCGCCGAGCTCGAACGCGCCGCTACATCCTGATCCGCATTAGTTCACAAGAGCCTCCAATGGGATACTGTGAACCGGCAGCGATTCACTCGCGCTGATCCTCTTCACCGCAACCACCGGGGGCTCTTGCATGCAGCAACTCTTCGATATCCTCTTCGGCATCGGACTATTCGGGAACGCCGCCCTCTTCATTCCCCAGGCCATCGCACTGTGGCGCAAAAAGAATGCCGAAGGCGTCTCCCTGCTCACTTTCGGAGGCTTCAATCTCCTGCAGGCAATCGCCATCGTCCACGGCCTCTACTGGCATGACAAAGCCCTCATCCTCGGCATGATCGCCAGCCTCATCACCTGCGGCGCCGTCACCACCCTCACCCTCTACTACCGCCTCCGTCGCAAACGCATGACAAGCTAACTACACAGCGCTATCAAAGCAGGCCAATCCCTCGCCATGTAAGATTCCCCCCATGCCTCATAACACCCTCCGCGCTGTTTCCATCGCCACCGTCGCTTTCGCCGCCCTCATCCATTTCAGCAGCGCGCAAACTCCACCCTCCGCCCCGCAAAAACCACTGATGCTGATCACCTGGTTCGACCCCGGAGCCATCGCTCTACCTGCAGGCCAGGACTGGAAGCCCGAGCTCCTCACCGTCTACGACAAAGACAGGCGCCCCGTCGCGCAGTTCAGCAAAGGCAACACCGGCCTGAACGCATCCTTCATCATCTTCGAGAATCTTTCCGGCACCCCAACCGCACACGGCTGCCGCCAGGACGTCATCGAGCCCCTCGTCAAGAACGAGGGCAAGCTGGTTTCGAAGCGCACAGACAGCGAGTTCAAGAGCTCGGCAAACGAAGCTTTCGCCACTACCTCCTATCAACTCGACATGAGTCTGGGCGGCATTCATCACCCCCAGCGAAACCTCTTCGCCTTCGCCGGCAACGCCAAAACCTGCGCCGAGATCCATCTCTCAACCGTGCACGATTCTCCAGCCGACGAAGCCGCAATGACCGCCCTCCTCGCCGACTTCCACCCCGATCTCAACTATCAACCCATCGCGCCCGATTACTTTCGATTGGCCTCGCTCCTCTTCAAGAACGCTCCCGGCAATGCCGCGCCCTACTACAAGTCGGCCCTCGACGCACTGCCTAATGACGCCAGCGCGATCACCGCTCGCCGCGTCATTACCGACCAGCTGGTCATGGCCCTCGGTATGAGTGGCGACCTCAAAAACAGCCGTGCAGTAGCCCAGCAAGCCATCACCGCCGATCCCGACTATCCGCTCAACTACTACAACCTCGCCTGCGCCGACGCCGAAGCAGGCAATCCTACCGACGCCCGGACCCACCTCCAGCAAGCCTTCGACCGCAGAGCCAATGTCATCAAAGGCGAAACCCTACCCGACCCCACCAAAGACGATTCCATCCTCAAACTCAAAAAAGACAAAGCCTTCTGGACCTTCGTAGAAGCACTCCCCAAAAACTGAAACCGCGAACGGTATCATTTGCAAGTCAGAATCTTGCGCTAAAGCTATCCCCTCAGGAGCCTCATCCATGACCTACCTCGCCAACCCCGACCGCTACAAATCCGCCACCTTCCGCCGCTGCGGACGCTCCGGCATAGTCCTCCCGCCCATATCTCTCGGCCTCTGGCAAAACTTCGGCGGTACAGACGTCTTCGAAACCGGCCGCGCCGTCCTCCGCCGAGCCTTCGATCGCGGAGTCACCCACTTCGACCTCGCCAACAACTACGGGCCGCCCTACGGCTCCGCCGAAGAAAACTTCGGCATCATCCTCAAAAAAGACCTCCTTCCCCACCGCAACGAACTCATCATCTCCACAAAAGCCGGGTGGGACATGTGGCCCGGCCCCTACGGCATCGGCGGCTCCCGCAAATATCTGACGGCCTCGCTCGACGAATCCCTCCAGCGCATGGGCCTCGAATACGTCGACATCTTCTACTCCCACCGCCCCAGCCCCGAGACCCCTCTCGAAGAAACCATGGGCGCATTGGCCCACGCCGTGCGACAAGGGAAAGCCCTCTACGTAGGCATCTCCTCCTACAGCCCAGAAGCCACCCGCCAGTGCGCCGCCATCCTCAAATCCGAAGGCGTCCCGCTCCTCATCCACCAGCCCAGCTACAGCATGCTCAACCGCTGGATAGAAACCGGCCTCCTCGACACTCTCGATGAATTAGGCATAGGCTGCATCGCCTTCTCCCCACTAGCCCAAGGTCTGCTCACAGACAAGTACCTCAACGGAATCCCGGAAAACTCCCGCGCCGCCGCCAAAGGCTCCTTCCTCGAAACCTTCCTCAACGAAGCCAACCTAGCCCAGGTCCGCGCCCTCAACGAAATCGCAAAGAAGCGCGGCCAATCCCTCGCCCAGATGGCCATCGCCTTCGCCCTCCGCGACCCCCGCGTCACCTCAGCCCTGATCGGCGCCCGCAACGTCCAGCAGCTCGACAACTCCCTCGACGCTCTCAACAACCTGGCCTTCTCCGCAGAAGAACTCCAGACCATCGACCAGCACGCCAGAGACGCCAACATCGACCTCTGGAAAGAAGCCCGCGAAGGCGCCGCATAGTCTGAATCCTCCAGACTGAGGCGTGCCTCTCCACAGATGCCGGGGTGCCCCATCCTTCGCGCCCTTGCGAAGGGTGGGATAACAAATCCCCTCGTGTTGTCGTTTGTCCTACCGGAGGGAGCAGGGGCCTTCAGGCCCCTGAAAAATCCCATATTGTCTTTCGACTCTATGCCGCTATGAACCACAGGCGGAATATTAGAACAGTTCCGTCGCAGGCGCTCGAAATATCTTAGATCGCCTTCGGTGTGGTGTTACGCGCGTCGGTCACGTTGTCGGGAACATCGGTGAATGATTTGCCTTCATGATAGGCGAACTTCTGATACTTCGATCCAACCTTTCGGATCGCATCCTGCGCGCCGTCATCCCATGTAACGTGGGCCTCGCCATTTACGTAGACCCACTTGCCCGGCTTGTCGCCAATCGATCGAAAGGCATTGCCATTCTCCTCGAGCGTGATGGAGAACGTCCCTCCGTTGCCATCGCCAGCCTCCCATTTACCAACGAAATGACCGCGTGATGGTCCTGTAGCATTGGCGGGGCCTGCCTGATCGGTGGTGGGAAACTCCACCCGCGCGATGTCAGCCAGATTGAAGCTCTGACGGTGTCCGTCCTTGAAAACAATCACAATCGTGCCGGAGTTGACGGCCTTGGATCCCGAAGGCGGCGCGGCAAAACCACCGGGCGCCGTAAGAAGAAGCATTGTGACCAGGCCTGCAGCGATGACGATCTTACGCATGAGGTTCTCCTTTGCATTTACCGGCGGCTCAGAAATGCATGCGTAGCCGCGACACTTTCCTCTACGCCGATCGAGGGGCAATTGTTCCCCTGTTTCGCCCGCATCTCCTCCACATGGGTCACTCCTGCAAGGCAGGTAATGCTCAAAACAACACCGAAGGCAACCAGGCCCCAGACGGCTCGCTATACAGCCCAACACTCAGCAACTTAAACGAACGTGCCCGAGTGCCAATGTGCGGGTGACCCACATCTGCTTTACCGGAGGGAGCATGGGCCTTCAGGCCCATGTATCGGGCTGCAATTGAGAATGGGCTTCAGCCCCGGGCCTTCCCTCTTCAGTCGCCTCCATCACTCCCCAAAAGTGTCACTTCGCACAGCGCCAGCCCCAGCCCCAAAGCGCTACAATCCCTCTGGCACAAGCGCATCCCCTAACCGGTGCGTCAGATAGCCAGGGAGTTCAATCGAGTGTCCATCCACATCGCCATACCTGAACCAACCAGTCCCCTTTACGTACCCGGCTCCTCCGCCTACAACCTCCGCTCTCTTCCCCAATACCTCCACGCCCTCCACGCCGCCGGAGCCACACCCATCCCCATCCCCCTCCACGAAACCCCGCAGCGCGTCGCCAAAATCCTCTCCACCTGCCACGGAGTGCTCCTGCCCGGCAGCCCCGCCGACATCGACCCGCAGACCTATGGCGAATCCCCTATCCCCGCCTGCGAAACCCCCGACCCGGCCCGCGCCGCCGTCGACGAACTCCTCATTCAGGACGCCTTCAACCTCCACAAACCCATCCTCGCCATCTGTCAGGGCCTGCAAGCCCTCAACGTCTGGTGCGGCGGCACCCTCTACCAGGACCTGCCCACCCAACTCGGCCGCGAAGTCAACCACGCCCCCGACCGCAGCATCGTCGAGGCCCACCCCATCTCCGTCACCCACGGCACCCGTCTGGCCTCCATCGTCCCCCTGCACGACATCGCCAACCCCGAGCACAAAGATCTCCTCGAATTCCGAACCACGCGCAATTCCAGCCACACCGCCCTGCCGCTCCACGAAGATCCCTATCACCTCTACGTCAACTCCAGCCACCACCAGGCCATCCGCGCCCACGGCGACAACCTAATCGTCTCCGCCCGCTGCCCGCAGGACGACGTCATCGAAGCCGTGGAACTCAACTCATCCGGCCCTGACGCCCACTTCGTCCTCGCCGTCCAATGGCACCCCGAGCGCACCTACATTCAAAGCGCATTCTCCCGCAACATCTTCGCCGCATTCGTCCAGGCCGCCGCCCTCTGGACCCCAAGAAAGATCGAGGAATCCGTCCTGCACGCCTGAAACCTCCGTCCCCAGGTTGATTGACGCTCTCTGCATCTGGGAAACAGCCTGATGTTCATGAAGGGTACGGGCTTCAGCCCGTACATAAAACCAGCAGAAGTTGCGGGGCTTTACAGGCTGCGGAAAAACCCTCATAGCAGGCGCTTTGTAACAGGGCACGACTTCCAGTCGTGCCGCTAAAACCAATCAAATCAACGAGGGCTTTAGCCCCTGAGGCAGGCTTTGATCGACTTCACGCGAATTTCGGGGTTTTTCCGCAGTCTCTTTAGCCCCCGAGGCCTCCTGACTCTTTTCCAGCCTGAGCTTCATCCAACGGGCAAGGGAGAACCGCCATGCGCGCCTACATCGTTGAACAACCAGAAGGCCCATTCACCGAAGTCGACCTTCCGCGTCCCACCCCCTCAACAGGCGAAGTTCTGATCCGCATACAAGCCAGCGGAGTCAACCCACTCGACACCAAAATCCGCGCCGGCAAGGCAGCCCACGCCAAACAACCCCTGCCCGCAGTCCTCGGCCTCGATATGGCCGGTGTCGTCGAAGAGGTCGGCCCCGGAGTAACAGCCTTTCGTCCCGGCGACGAAGTCTACGGCATGGTCGGCGGCGTAGGTGGCCACCAGGGCACGCTGGCCGAATTCGTCGCAGCCCCCGCAGACCTGCTAGCCCTCAAACCCAAATCCCTTTCCATGCGCCAGGCGGCAGCCCTGCCGCTCATCACCATCACCGCCTGGGAAGGCATCGTCGATCGCGCCAAAGTCCACGCAGGCCAAAAAGTCCTGATCCACGCCGGCGCAGGCGGCGTCGGACACATCGCCGTCCAACTCGCCAAGGCCCGCGGCGCCGAAGTCTTCGCCACCGTCTCCGCCGAAAAGCAGCACATCGTCGAACGCTTCGGCGCAACCCCCATCGACTACCGCGCCCTCACCCCCGAACAGTACGTCGCCACGTATACAGAAAATCAGGGCTTCGACGTAATCTACGACACCGTAGGCGGCGCAACCATCGACGCCTCCTTCGCAGCCGTCAGTCGCTACACCGGCCACGTAGTCAGTTGCCTCGGGTGGAGCACCCACTCTCTCGCCCCGCTTTCCTTCCGCGGCGCAACCTACTCAGGCGTCTTCACCCTGATGCCTCTGCTCACCGGCTTCGGCCTCGCCCATCACGGAGAGATTCTCCGCGAGGCAGCAGCCCTCGCCGACAAAGGCCTGCTAACCCCGTTGCTCAACGAACAAACCTTCACCACCTCTGAAATCGCCGCCGCTCACGCACTCGTAGCATCCGGCGCCCTCGGCAAAGTAGTAATAGATCTTTAACGAACCATGCAGAGCCATAGCTCGTCTTAACACGCCCTGAAGTTCCAGCTAGCTTGCGACTTGATTCCCAGGAAATGTCCTCGCGCCCCATCACCCTGCTCGGTGAGCAATTTGCAATCATTCATTGCTAATCCGATATTTCGTGAATAGAATCGCCAAGGCTCAAAGCCCTCGATATTCCCCCATGTCTATCCCGCCTGTTCCGGCAAAACCCAATACTTCCCAAAGGATGATGAAAATGTCTTTGAATTTCAAATCCACACGTCTGCGCACCTCAGCTCTGATTCCCGCCGTCGCAATACTCGTCTTCGCCGCAGCCAGCAACTTCGCCACAGCAGCCACTCTCTGCGTCAACCCTGGCGGCAAGTCCGGATGCAAATCCACCATAAGCGCCGCCGTCGCAGCCGCAGCCGCGGGAGATGTCATCCAGGTCGCCAAGGGCACATACAACGAACAGGTCACCATCACCAAGCCCATCTCGCTCGTAGCTTCCCCCCGAGTCTTCGACCGGCCAGTCATCGATGCCACCGGCCTCTCCAATGGCATTCTGGTAAGCGGAATGGCCACCGCGCCCAATCCCGGCGTATGGAATGTCATCGTCTCCGGCTTCGAGGTCCGCAACGCCAACTTTGAGGGCATCCTGGTCGTCAACGCCTCCAACGTCACCCTCCTGGACAATCACGTCCTCAATAACGACAAATCCCTCCTGCCCGGCACCGGCGTATGCACCGGCATCCCGGCCTTTGAAACCAACGAAGGCGACGACTGCGGAGAGGGCATTCACCTCATGGCCGTGGATCACTCCACCCTCAGCCGCAACCTCGTCGAAAACAACTCAGGCGGCATCCTCATCTCCGATGAAACCGGCCCCACCTCCAACAACCTCATCAAAGGCAACATCGTCCGCTACAACGGTTGGGACTGCGGCATCACTCTCGCCTCGCACGGCCCAGCCACCTCCCTCATACCCAGCGCCCATCTGCCCTTCGGCATCTCGCGCAACGTCATCTCCGACAATGACTCTCACCACAACGGTCTGCTCGCCCCAGGCGCCGGCGCAGGCGTAGGCATCTTCGCGCCCTTCCCCGGAACCACCAACACCGCCAATGTCGTCATCCACAACGACCTCCATGACAACGGCCTTCCCGGCGTAACCATGCACAACCACGCGTTCGCGCCCTCACCCGCGCCCGGCGTCAACCTCAACGACAACGCCATCATCGGCAACACCATTCACGGCAACGCCGCCGACACCGACGATGCCTTCACCCCCGGATCCACCGGCATCAACATCTACTCCACCGCCCCCATCTGGGGAACAGTGATCGCCCAGAACTACTTCACCGACCAGGCCATCAACATCGCCTTCAAAGCCCCCGTCGGCAACCTCATCGTCCACCTCAACGACTTCGAAGATCGCGGCATCGGCATCGACAACCTCGGCAGCGGCACCATCGACGCTACTCAGAACTGGTGGAACTGCGGTCCGCCATCCGCCACCTGCAGCTCCGTCGTAGGCTCCGGTATCACCACCGCACCCTGGCTCAACGCCCCCTACCGCTCCACCCCAGACGCCTTCTAGCCAAGACGAATACAACAGGAATACCCGCCTTGAAAGGGCGTGGCTTCAGCCGCGCCATCCAGGCCTCGTCCCCAATCACTCCAAGTCAGAACTATTCAACCTGTCCGGATTTAGACCATGCCGTTATGCGAAGTGTTCTGTATAACGAAGCGAGCGAATCGAAATTGCTCAAATGGGCCGATGCCAAGGTCTATCCGAAGCGAACCTCAACGCCGGAGATCGTGCGAGTGAATGTACAGGTCGAAGGAGAGACAGTTTTCTGTGCATCCGCACTCAACGGTCCGGCCGACAAACAGAAACTGGCCGTCGATTCCGTCATGCGCTGGCATTTCAAACCGAATCGGGGTGACTTTAAGCACTACCTCATGGGGACCCTGAGCTTCCGCATTTGAAGGGTGCGGACTGATAGGTCTGGCCTTTGGTTATGAACTTTCTAAGCCTTCGACGACCCAAAACAGCGTTATCCTTCCACCATGCCCCGCCCCGCCAAATCCGCCAAACGCAAATCCATCCCTCACCCCTTCATCCTCGAAGCCCTCGCCCCGCTCAATCCCGAAGTCCGCCCCATGTTCAGCGGCCACGCCGTCTACATCGGCGACAAGATCGTCTTCATGCTCCGAGAAAGCCTGAAACAACCCGAAGACAACGGCGTCTGGCTGGTCTTCGCCGAAGACTTCGACGAATCCCGCGACCCCAAAATCCTCCGCCGAGAATTCCCCTCCATTCGCCCCATCCAACTCCTCGGCGGAGCCATCAAACATTGGCTCCTCCTCCCCTCCGACAGTCCCAACTTCGAGTCCGAAGCCCTCAAAGCCTGCGACCTCCTCCTGGCCCACGATCCCCGCCTCGGCCGCATCCCCGAATCACGCAAATCAAAGGCAAGACGAAAAGCCTGACTCCGCATCGCGCACCCGATGCTACCCTGAATCTGAAAAAGCGTCCGCACCGGCATTCGTCCAACAGGCCACCAAATCCGATTTCCGCTTTTCAGGGGAGGACGAATTGATCCACTCCGATTGGCCACTCTGGCTTCGCGTCCTGCTGTATCTCCACATCGCCTGTGGAGCAGTCGCCTTTCTCTGCGCACCGGTAGCTCTGCTCACCGCGAAAGGCGGCAGGACCCACAGGCGATGGGGCAAAATCTACTTCTGGGCAATGACCGGAGTCGCCATTACCGCGCTCATCCTCTCCGCCGCCCTGCCAATCCTCTTCCTGGCCATGGTCGCCGTCTTCAGCTTCTACGCCGCGTTCGCCGCCTACCGCGTCCTCTTTCTCAAAGACATGTACAAGGGCCAGCGGCCGAAAGCCTTCGATTGGGCCGCGGCCATCATCACCATAGTCTCCAGCTTTCTCCTGTTCCTCTGCGGCTTCCTGCAACCGCGCCTGATGCATGTCGGCATCATCTTCATCGCCGGGCACGCCATCAGCATCGTCTCCGTAGTCTTTGGGATCATCGGCATGAGGCTGGGCTATGCCTCAATGCGCCGTTTCACCAGAACGCCCAGCAGAAAAATGTTCTGGTGGTTCGATCACATGCAAGGCATGATCGCCAGCTACATCGCCGCAATGACCGCCTTCTCCGCGGTCAACTTATCCCACTGGTTCGGCCCCGCCTGGTGGGTATGGCTCTGGCCCACAATCGTAGGCGTACCGGCAATCGCCATCTGGACGAACTACTACGAAAAGAAATTCACGCCCAAATCCAGGCCCGCAAGCATAGCCTGATCGACTGAACCGCGCTGAACTCACCCGGCCCCATCCCAGATTGTCGAGTTAAGAAATCACCGTTCCGCTGTAAACTACTCTTCTCCAAAATCAGGAGCAGAAACATGGCCACAACCAGCAACTTCGAACCCCGCATCGACGCCTACATCGCCAAGGCAAAACCCTTCGCCCAACCCATCCTCATCCACCTTCGCGAACTCGTCCACAAAGCCTGTCCCAACGTCGAAGAAACCATCAAATGGTCCCGCCCCTTCTTCGAATACAAAGGCGTCATCCTCGGCAACATGTCCGCCTTCAACGAACACTGCAGCTTCGGCTTCTGGGGCGAAGAAATCGGCGCCGTCCTCCGCGAAGCCAAAGTCGTGCAGGACGGAGGCATGGGCTCCCTCGGCCGCATCACCACCGTCAAAGACCTACCCTCCAACAAGCAGATGTTAGAGCTGCTCAAGCAAGCCACAGCCTTCATCGACAACGGCAACTACACCAGTCCCATCGCCGCCAGAAAAAAAGTCGTAAAAGCCCCCAAAGCCGAGCTCGAAACCCCCGCTGAATTCACCAAAGCCCTCAAAGCCAACAAGAAAGCCTCCGCAGTCTTCACCAAATTCAGCCCCAGCTGCAAACGCGAATACATCGAGTGGATAGCCGACGCCAAACGCCCCGAAACCCGCGACAAACGCATCACCCAGGCCATCGAACAAATCGCCGAAGGCAAACAACGCAACTGGAAATACCAGACCTTCTAATCTCCACTATCAGTACCCATACGGCACCAAATAGCGGCATTGTCAGCCTCAAAGACCGCGTTGCTCCCACAAAACGGCATTGTCAGCCTGAACGAAGTGAAGGATCTGCTTTTCGTCACATCCACCACCAACCGCAAATCAGAATCGGGGCTATCTCGATGCAATGTCCTAACTGCTCAATGCAGCATATCCCCGGCCTGACCGCCTGTACCCAATGCGGTACCAGACTCCCCGAGCACGACACATCAGCGACTCAACCAGTGACTGCAAGGCCCCTGCGTTTCGCGGCCATCGTTCTTCTCCTTCTCGCCGCCGTCGTTCTCGTGACATTCGCAACCTTCATCCGGTATCACCGAGATTTCTCCTCGGAGGCGCTGGGCTACTGTATCGGAAGCCTGCTGCTTCCTTTCCTCATCGCCTACGCAATCGCAGGCGCGAAGCGGAGACGCAATGGACTCACCTTCTCGCTCTGCTTTTTCGGGCTCGCAATACTTGCCTCTATCCCCTCTGTAGTTAGCCGCCACAAGGGCCTCACCGATCTCCCGCGAGCGGAGATGATCAAGACAATGGCGGGCACTCTACCGCTCCCAGCAGATGCCTCCGATGACGACAAGCGAACCGTCACCGCAACTACACAGATGTTTGCCGATATGCGTCAGGTAAACGAAGACTACAACAGGAAACAAGCCGAACTGGCGCCCGAGTTCCCAAAGCTCTACACCCCCGAAGCCTTTACCAGCCGCTCAGCGATACAACACATGCTCAGCGTTGTTCAACAAAAACTCGCGCTCGACCAGGACGCCACACAAAAGATCCAGAATTTTCCTGAGATAGTGAAGACGCATCTCCAAAACTCCAAACTGTCAGAAGCAGAAAAGCAGGATTTTATTGCCAGCTTCGAGAGCCAATTCGGCACTTCTGACGTTATGAAAGCACACAAAGACATGGTGACCGCTGAAGAGAAGTGGGCCAGCGCCACCACAGATCTCTACAACTTCTCCCTCGAACACCTCTCGCAGATCTCTGTCACCAAAACCCAGATTGTCATCACCTCCGGCGATGTAAGAACCCAATTTAACAATCGATACTCCAACGCCAGACAACTACGCGACGAATTCAACGCTTCGGCCAGGAACTTCTCTCAGACGCGTGCCGCGCTCATGAACTCTCAAGGCATCAAGCCCACAGACCTGGGTCTGAAGAAGTAAGGAAATGAATAACTCTGAATCTGCTCAGGAGCAACCGTGAAGGCCCCCCACCTCGCCTCCGTCCTTCTTCTCGTCGCCGTTGCCGCCTCCGGCCAGCAGCATCACCCTGACTCCCATCTCGACTCCCCTGAGCAACTAGGCAGCGTCCACTTCCCCACCTCATGCAGCACCGCCGCGCAGCCGCAATTCGATCGCGCCGTGGCGCTCATGCATTCCTTTCAGTTCGCCCGCGCCATCCAGGAATTCAACTCAATCCTGGCAGCCGACCCCTCCTGTTCCATGGCCTGGTGGGGCATCGCCCTGAGCAATTGGGGCAACCCATTCGCCGCAGGACTCAAGCCGCAAACCCAACTCGACCTGGGCCAGAGAGCCATCAACCAGGCTCTGGACCAGGCCAGCGCACCAACGCCAAAAATCGCCCCAAAAACCGGCCCAAAAACCGAACGCGAACGTGCCTGGATTGAAGCCGTCGCTCACCTCTACACAAACACCGCCACCGTCAATCAGCATGCCCGCATGGTTGCCTACGAACAAGCGATGGCTGCGCTCAGCGCTGCCTATCCCGATGACACCGAAGCCGCCATCTTCTACGCGCTCAGTCTCGCCGCCGCCGCCGACCCCGCCGACAAGACCTACGCCGATCAGCTCAAAGCCGGAGCCATCCTCGAAAAGCTCTTCGTCCAATATCCCAACCATCCTGGCCTCGCCCACTACATCATCCACACCTACGACGTGCCTGCATTGGCAGACCGCGCCGTCAACGCCGCCGAGCGTTACGGAACCATCGCGCCCGCCACACCGCACGCCCTGCACATGCCCTCCCACACCTTCACCCGCATCGGCAACTGGCAGGCCTCCATCGACACCAACATCGCCTCCGCAGCCTCCGCCCACCGCGCCGACCAGCCACCCGACGAGCTCCACGCCTCCGACTACCTCGTCTACGCCTACCTTCAAACCGGCCAGGACTCCGCCGCCCAGCGCACCATGCAATCGGCCGCTGAAATCTTCTCCCGCTTCGATCCGAAGATTACGATCATCGGAGCAGGTGGTCCGTCCGCCGCCTACTTCGCCCGAGCAGCCATTCCCGCCCGTTACTGCCTCGAGCGCGGAGCCTGGTCCGACGCCGCTAAACTCGAAGCCGTCCCGAGTTCCTACCCCTACACCGACGCCATTACTTACTTTGCCCGCGGCCTCGGCGCCGCCCACGTGAGCGACCAGCCCACCGCACAGGCCGCCATCACCTCACTTACCGAGATGCACGACAAGCTCACCCACAGCGGCGAAAACTACTGGGCCTTCCAGGTTGAGATACAACGGCAGGAAGTAGCCGCATGGCTGGCCTTCGCCCTGGGCAACAAGGAAGCAGCCCTCACCGGCATGCGCGCCGCCGCCGAAATGGAAGACAAGACCGAAAAGAATGCCGTTACCCCAGGGCCGCTCGCTCCCGCACGTGAACTGCTCGGCGAACTCCTCCTGGAATCAAATCGGCCCGCTGAAGCTCTCAAGGAATTCGAAGCCACCCTCGTCAAAGAACCCAACCGCTTCCGCTCCCTATACGGCGCAGCAGAAGCTGCCAAAACCACCGGCGACCAGAAAACAGCGCAGGCCCACTTCGAGCAATTACAGAAGATCATCGCCCACGCAGATCAACCAGGCCGCCCGGAACTTGCAGAAATCCGCAAAGCCACTCAGCAGAAATAACCCTGCGCACATGAAGCCAAAGCCTCCACAGAAGCCGGGTGCGGGTGCCCCCACATCTCGCTTCTGAGATGTGGGCCTTCAGCGAAAGCTCCGTAACTGGATCTATATTCGTGCGCAGCACGAACCGGGAGGGAGCAGGGGCATTCATGCCCCTGAAAATGTCAGCGATGCAACAGGGGCTTCAGCCCCGGGCCGTGGTACTCACCAGCTCGACCAGCGTTTTAGGTAAGGCAAGGCTGGTAGGGGTAGGCTTCAGCCTACCCATTTATCTATCTCCTTAATATCCCTGCGAGGGGTCTCGATGGCCCCGAGCGCCTTTGTTTTATCAGCAGCGCCAACCAGCCCGCAGACTCCTGCGATATTCTTGTCCTCGCATAGCCGTCTAGCCTTTCCATGACACCTGCTCAGGAGCCCTTGTGAAATCCCCATCCTCGCGCCTCGCCAGCCTTGCCTCTGCCCTCATTCTCTCCGCGATCTTCGGCATCTCAGCCTCCGCTGAAGAAACCCCGCTCAGGCTCATCCCCTACCCCAGCTCCGTCCAGCCAGGCCAGGGCTATCTCCCCCTCGGCAAGGACTTCCATGCCGTAGCCTCGCGCACCAACGACGCCCGTCTCGACGCAGCGCTCACCCGAGCCCTCACCCGCCTCGACCGCCAATGCGGCGGCATCGCCCGCGCTCAGAACGCACCCATCTCCGGCACGGCCACCCTCACCCTCAACGTAGCCGCCCCCGGAGAGACCATCCAGTCCCTCAGCGAAGACGAAACCTACAAGCTCAGCGTCACCACCAGCAGCGCGACCATCACCGCCGCCACCGACGTAGGCGCAATCCGAGCCCTCGAAACCCTCCTGCAGCTAGTCACCTTTCAGAACGCCGCCTGCGCCCTGCCCGTAGTCACCATCGACGACGCCCCACGCTTCCCCTGGCGCGGATACATGCTCGACGTATCGCGCCACTTCGAACCCATCAGCGAAGTCAAGCGCACCCTCAACGGCATGGAAGTCGCCAAGCTCAACGTCTTCCACTGGCACCTCAGCGATGACGAAGGCTTCCGCGCCGAGAGCAAAAAGTATCCCAAACTCACCGCCAACGCCTCCCGCGGCGAGTTCTACACACAAGATCAGCTCCGCGAAATCGTCGCCTACGCCCGCGACCGCGGCATCCGCGTCATCCCGGAGTTCGACATGCCCGGCCACTCCACCAGCACCGTCTTCGCCTACCCCGAGTTCGGCTCCGGCGAAGACATCAAATTCGTCCCCAACGTCTATGAAGCACCCCGCGCAGCCCTCGACCCGTCCAACGAAAAGCTCTACAAGTTCATCGATGATTTCGTCGGCGAAATGTCCGACATCTTCCCCGACGCCTACTTCCATATCGGCGGCGATGAAGTCGATGAACACAACTGGCTGGCCAACCCGCGCATCGTCGCCTACATGAAGAAAAAAGGCTTCGCCAAGGCCGACGATCTCCAGGCGTACTTCAATCAGCGCCTCCTCGTCATCCTCTCCAAACATCACAAAAAGATGCTCGGCTGGGACGAGATCCTCACTCCCGCCCTCCCCAAAGACATCATGATCCAGAGCTGGCGCGGCGAAGCCTCACTCGCCGAAGGCGCAAAGCAGGGCTACACCGGAATACTCTCCGCGCCCTATTACCTCGATGCCCAAAAGCAATCACAGGAAATGTACCTCGCCGACCCCATCCCCGCCGATACCAAGTTGTCTATGGGTGAACAGAAACTCATCCTCGGCGGCGAAGTCTGCATGTGGGCCGAGCAGCTCCACGACGAAACCGTCGACTCCCGCGTCTGGCCCCGCACCCTCGTCATCGCCGAACGCTTCTGGTCCCCGCAATCCGTTCGCGACGTCCCCGATATGTATCGCCGCCTGCGCATCGCCTCTCTTGAGCTAGAAGACGTCGGCCTGATGCACATCATCGGCCCCAAAACTCTGCGTAGAAATCTAGTCGCCTCCACCGATAGCGAAACCATAGACACCTTCGCCTCAACCATCGAACCCGTAAGCTTCGGCGAACGCTCAGACACCCAGCACACCGACGCTCTGCAGTCTCTCGATCGCATGGTCGACGCCGTAGTAGCCGACCCACCCCTCCGCCAGCAGTTCGCCGAAGAAGTCAACACCCTCCTGACCTCAACCTCCGCCGAGGCCCGCGAACTGGCCGCCCAGAGTCTTCGTCATCGCTTCCAGCAATGGCAGCAAATCTCCCCCGCAATGCAGGCGCTGGCCCTCCAATCCCCACGCCTCAACGACATCGGCCCGCGCGCCCAGCAGTTAGGCGACTTAGCCACCACCGGCCTCGAAGCCCTAGCCTGCCTGCACGCCCATGTAACTCCCGCCCCCGACTGGAAGCAACAGAAGCTAACAGCAATCACCGAAGCAGAAAAACCTTCAGCCCTGATCCGGTTCGTCTTCCTGCCCTCTCTCAAACAACTCATCGAAGCCGCAGCTCAATGACTTCGTAGCACTCCATAGATAAAACAAATGCGCCACATCCGCCTTCAGGATGTGGCGCATTCTCTGATCCAACAAATCTTGCCCGTCCGTCAACTGCCGTTACTGCCGCAACGCTCTGTTCATCACGCGTCCTTAGCTCCATTCCGAAGCTGCAGCTTGACCGTCGCGCCCTTCGAAACCACCGCGCCCCCCGGCGGATCCTGCGCCTTGACATAAACACCGTTCACAAACGGCACCGGATGAATATCCCCCGCAGCCAGATCAACCACATACGCCAGGTTCCCAAACTCTCCCGAAAACACAAGCCCCTGCCCCGTCAGCGGCGCCCCGAGATTCACCAGCTGCCCTGGCGCGCAAATGGGCAGAATATTGAACTCCACCAGGTTCGGCACCGTAATCCGGTTGGTAGCCCCAATCACCGGCAGCAGTTTTCTAAAATCCTCCGGCGCCGAAGTAATCCTCGTGCACGTCGTCGCATCCGTAGCGCACTTCGACATCTGCGTCCGTATCGCATCTATCTCCTGCAGACAGTCGCGCCGGGCCTTGGCCAGCACTTCGTCGTTCGCTGGCGATCCATCCGTATTCTTGAAGTCGTCAATGTTCTTCCGCACAAAGTCGATGTCGTTCACCACCGTGTTAAATCCATCCAGCAGATTTGCATTGAAATTCAGTACGTCCTGCTGATTCTGAATATCCACAAACGACAGTCCATCCCCAGGCAGCTTCAACTCCGTGTAGTCGTGAATCAGCACCGAGTACGGAACACCCTGGTCGGCTCCCACCAGCGTAGGAAACAAATGCGCCTTCTGCATGATGGCGTCCAGCGTCGTCTCCGTCGCAATGTTGTTGCCTCCCGACTGGTACACATACACGCTCACATCCAGCTTGCTCTTGGACTTCGCCACATCGCTGGAGATACTCGTGTCCAGCGAGGCTCCCGCCACCGTCGGCGCGCCTGCCCGCGCATGAATCTCGCCCGCTACCGTCGTGCGCTCCACCGAGTCCATGCTCTCCACCTTGTAGACCGCGAAATATTCCCCGCCAGTCTTTATTCCGAGAATGAACAAATCGCCAAACCGGTCACGAAACCGGCTCTTGTTTCCCGCCGCCAGCAGCGCGCTCGCCTCAGCCGTAAGCACCGGGCTGTCCAGCGTCAGCGTCGCGTTAAAAACCTCCACGCCCACCACTACATACTGCGAAAAGCTGTTCACCGCAATATCGTTGGCAAACTTGAACTTCGCGCTGGCATCCGCAATCAGGTTGCCGGCGCTCGCCTCGATGTCGATGCCCAGTGCCTGATGCAGCACGCTCGACTCCTGCACAATCTGCAGCGTCGTCTTCACGATCTGCCCGCTCGCCTGCGCTGAAGCCGTCAGAGAAGTACCCGTCACTGCCGTACTCTTGGTCGCCGCACCAGTCAGCGCGTCGTAACCCAGCCCCACCTTCATTCCGTCCAGAAATGGAACCTCGATCTGTCCGCTCATCATTCACTCCACAAAAGTTTCCAGTACGACGTATATGCCGGCACGTTTCTGCCAGCGCTTTGACCTTGGCGGCCGCTCTACGAGGTCGGTCCGGGATTGTCCTGTACCGGAGAAACCGTCGCATGAACAATCGTGCCCTCAGGCACACTCTGGTTCCCCAGAGGACTCTGCGTAACAATCGTCCCTGCGTCAGGCTTGAATGCAGAGCCCAATAAATGGAACTCCAGCGCATCTGGATTGTCGATCACGTAATACAGCCCCTCAGTCAGCAAAATATTCACCAGATCCTGATTCTTCACAAAGTGCAACGCGTCGCTGTAAATCACCGCCTTGCTCCCCACCAGGTTCGTTATAGTGACCATGCCTGGCTTCGGCGATCGCAGGATAGGCAGCTTGTTTGTGAAGTCGTCCGTCGTCTGCAAAAAGTGCGAGCACGTCGTCGCATCCTTCATGCAGCCGGAGATCGCACTCTCCAGTTGCCCCACAATCGTCACGCAGCTGGTGCGCGCATCCTGCAGCGCCTGGTCATCCGGAGGCGAGCCATCCGGATTGTGAAACCTGTCCATATGCTGGCGAATGAAATCGATATCGTTGATCAGCGAATTGAAATCGTTCAGCAGCCGCGTATTGAACAGCAGCGTCTCCGTCTGCTTCTCCTGGTCGTAGAAATTTAAGTTATCCCCCGGCAGTTCCAATCCGATGTATTCATCCAGCAGCACCTGGTATGAGATCGCTCTGTCCCCTGCCACCAGCGTCGGAAAAGCATGCGCCTTGTCGATCATTTGCGCCAGGTCCGTCTCCGTTGTGGTGATACCGCCAGCCTCGTAGACAAACACATTTACATCCAGCTCGTTCTGCGAAGTCGCCTTGCTGCTCTCAATATCCGCGTTGAGCGAAGCAGAGAGCACAGGATTGTGAAAACTTGCAGCGATCTTCGCCGAGATGCTCACCCGCTCTTCCGCGTCAAAACTCTGCACCCGGTAGACCGCGTAATACTCGCCGCCCGTCTTCAGCCCCGAAATATAGCGATTGCCAAATCGTTGCCGGAAGCGTGGCATATCGTTCGTCGTCAGCAGATCCGTCCCATCCTGTACCAGCACCGGGCCGTCCACCGTCACGCAGGAGTTGATCACCTCTACTGCCAGCACCGCATACAGGCAATACTGCGTCACCGAGCACTCCTGCGCGAACTGCATCTTCGCGCTGCCCGAGAAACCCGCATATCCTCCCGCCACTGACGCCGATATTCCCAGCGCATCGTGAAGCGCATCCACATCCTGGATCAAGCGGAAAGTCGTCGTCACCGTCTGGCCTAAACCCGTCTGCGGCGGAGTAGGTCCGGCAAACGTGATCGAAGGACTCGACATAGGCTGACCCGTAAGCAGGTCGTAGCCCAGACCAACTTTCATCCCGTCGATGAAAGGTATCTTTAACTGCTGTCCCATGGGAGAGTCCCCTCGAAGGCTTTCAGGTCAGACGCGGGTTGAAGAGGCACGCGAACGGTGGCTTCAGCAGAATTCCCATAAGCACCGCTCAGCAAATTACGCGAATTATGTCACACCCATTCGTTTCGGGACACAAGAAAACACTGCCATTCGCAACTGACCCATCAATCTCAGCCACGCCTCATAACTCTAATGACCATTCTCTCCGCGGCTGGACCTGATTCCGCGACGTTCATCCCGGCCATAAGTCATTCATCCCATTCACCGGCGTCACCGGGAACGATGCAGTAGCATCACGCGTACCAGCCCAATCAAGACCAAGAGGCCGCTCATGAAATTAATCTCGACATCTCTTCTCTGCGCCAGCCTCATCCTACCCCTCGCGGCTTACAGCCAGGACTCCCCCATGTTTCGCAGCAACCCTTCCCACACCGGCGTCTACAACGCCACCGGCGTACCAAAATTCACCAAAGTCAAATGGAAGTTCGAGACAAAAGGCCGCGTCTACTCATCGCCCGCAGTCGTCGGCGAAACCATCTACTTCGGCAGCACCGACCACAATCTCTACGCAGTCAATCGTGAATCAGGCGCGCTCATCTGGAAGTTCGAAGCAGGCGGCGGCATAACTTCATCACCCGCAGTCACAGACAGCACCGTCTACTTCGGCAGTTACGACAGCAACTTCTACGCTCTCGACGCCGCTACCGGAAAACTGAAATGGAAATTCCAGACCGAAGGCGAGCGCCGCTACGCAGGCAAGCAACTGCACGGCAGCCAGCCCGCCGGCGAAGCCATGCCCGATCCCTTCGACTACTATCTTTCTTCTCCCGTCGTCTCGCAGGGAAATATCTACTTCGGCAGCGGCGACGGCAACATCTACTCCCTCGACAAAGACACCGGCAAGCTCATCTGGAAGGTCAAGACCGGCGACGTAGTCCACGCCTCCCCCGCAATCGCTGACGGAGTTTTATACATAGGCAGTTGGGACAGTTACTTCTACGCCATCGATGCGAAATCCGGAAAGATCAAATGGCGCTTCAAGACCGGCGAAGACGAAAAGATTCACAACCAGGTCGGCATCCAGTCCTCCGCCGCAATAGCCGAAGGAATAGTCTATTTCGGCTGTCGCGACTCCAACCTCTACGCAGTAGACGCCGCCACCGGCAAGCAGAAATGGGTCTTCAACAACAAGGGCTCATGGGTCATCGGCTCCCCGGCATACCGCGAAGGCAAACTCTACTTCGCCACCTCCGACACCGCCCTCCTGCACGCAGTCGACGCCAAAACCGGCGCACCCATCTTCTCGTTGAAATTCAAGTGGCCCATGTTCTCTTCACCCTCCATCGCCGGCAACACTCTCTACATAGGCTCCCACGAAGGCAAACTCATAGCCGTCGACCTAACCACCCAGCAACTCGCATGGACCTTCCAAACCGAAGGCTCCCTCAAGAACGGCCCCACCTTCACCAAACCCGACGGCAGCCCCAACTACGAAGCAGCCTTCACCGGCGACTTCTACGACGACATGGTCATAGGCGTCCACAAAATGCTAAGCGTAGGCGCAATCCTCTCCTCCCCAGTAATCTCCGGCGACACCGTCTACATAGGCAGCAGCGACGGCAACCTCTACGCCCTGATATAACCCCACAACCACTCCGGGTGCCCCACCTTCGCCACGCCTTTGTTTTTGTGGCTAAGGTGGGTCCAACCGGGGTTCCCACGGACAGGTCTTAGTCCGTGGGGTAGAGATTCGTGCAAAGCACGAACCCTCGTCGATCTCAGCAACAAGGTGTCCCATCCTTCGCTACTCCGCAGACATCCACCCGCCCCATGCCGTACCCTGTTTCTCTATGAACCGACTCCTCCCGGCACTGTTCCTCATCGCCACATCCGCCCTCGCCCAGACGTCTCAGCAAGACCCAGCCGCCCTCGTAAACCCCCTGATCGGCACCGCCAACGGAGGCAACGTCTTCCCCGGCGCCACCATGCCCTTCGGCATGATCCAGTTCTCCCCTGAAGCCACTCCCGTCAACACCAAGCGCATGATCGCCGCACCCGGAGGCTACGAATACCGCGCCACCCGCATCCGCGGCTTCAGCCTCACCAACGTCGAGGGCTGGGGATGCGCCGGCGCATCCGGCGACATCCCAATTATGCCCATCACCGACCCCGTCAACTCCTCACCCTCCAAAGACTTCCGCAACGCCTACTCCGCCGCCTTCACCCACGACGACGAACACGCCGCCCCCGGCTCCTACCGCGTCAAACTCGGCAACGGCGTCGAAGTCTCCCTCGCCGCCGCCACCCGCATGGGCACCGCCACCTTCCACTTCCCAGAAGGCAAACCAGCCCGCGTCCTAATCCGCACCTCAGACTCCGAAGTAGGCTCCGCCGCCGCCCAGACCCGCGTCGACCCCGCCACCGGCACAGTCTCCGGCTCCGTCACCAGCGGCAACTTCTGCGGCTACATCGGCACCGAAGACCGCCGCTCGTACTACACCCTCTACTTCGTAGCCATCTTCGACCGCCCCGTCTCCGAGCACGGCGCATGGAAAGACGACGCCCTTCTCCCCAACGCCACTGAAGCCGAAGGCGGCACCGGCTTCGGGTCCAAGGGCTTCCCCGAATCAGGCCACGGCTCCGGCGCATGGCTCGGCTTCGGCGACGCCCCCGTATCCGGTCTCGACCTCCGCCTCCGAGTAGCCATCTCCTACGTCAGCGAAGCCAACGCCCGCGCCAACCTCGAATCCGAATCTCATACCGCCACCACCTACGAACAAGTCGCCGCCCACGCCCGCGAAGCCTGGAACCATCGCCTCAACCAGATCGAAATTCAGGGCGGCACCGACGCCCAGCGCATCGTCTTCACCACCGCCCTCTACCACGCCCTCCAGACCCCCACCACCTACAGCGACGTCAACGGCGAATACACCGGCATGGACCAGAAGCCCCACCACATCGTCCCCGGCCAAACCGCCCAGTACGCCAACTTCTCGGGATGGGACGTCTACCGCTCCCAGTTCCAGCTCCTAACCTGGCTCGACCCCAATCAAGGCAGCGACATCGCCCAAAGCCTCTACAACCAGTCCCTCCAGGACAACGGCCGCTGGGACCGCTGGACCCACCTCAGCGGCGCAACCCACGTCATGAACGGCGACCCCGCCGCACCAGCCATCGCCGACATCTACGCCTTCGGAGGCCGCGGCTTCGACGCCAAAGCAGCCCTCGCCTCACTCGTCCACGCCGCCACCGTCCCCACCAAAGAAGACCTCAGCCACGACGGCTGCCCCGTCGAGTGCGTAGGCCAGCGCCCCGGCCTCGACCAATGGCTCAAACTCCACTACATCCCCTACGGAGCACCCGCCTGGGGCCCAGCCGCCGACACCCTCGAAGACGTCTCAGCAGAATTCTCAATCTCCGCCCTGGCCGGCCGCCTGGGCGAAGCTAAGACGCAACAGGAATTCCTAACCCGCGCCCAGTACTGGCGCAACATCTGGAACCCCAACGCCGCCCCCGACGGCGGCTACTTCATGAACCGCAACCCCGACGGCACCTGGCCCACCATCCATCACGACGACGATGACGAAGACGGCAAAGTCGCCCCGCAGAAGTTCACCCCAGCCACCGGCGCAGGCTTCGTCGAAGGCTCCGCCGCCCAATACGTCTGGATGGTCCCCTTCAACGTCCAGGGCCTCTTCGACCAGATGGGCGGCCGCGAAAAAGCCGTAGCCCGCCTCGACAAGTTTTTCTATGACGAAAAAGGCGCCCCAGCCGTCACCAAATCCGGCCCACTCCACGCCGAACTCGACAACGAACCCTCCATCGAAACCCCCTGGCTCTACGACTTCGCCGCCCAACCCTGGAAGACCCAGCAACTAGTCCGCCAGGTCCTCAACACCATCTGGAAAACCACCCCCGACGGCATCCCCGGCAACGACGACTTAGGAGAAATGTCCTCCTGGTCCGTCTTCGCCTCCATGGGCCTCTACCCCGAAATCCCCGGCCGCGCCGAGTTAGTCCTCGCCAGCCCACTCTTCACAAAAATCACCATCCACCGCCCTACAGGCGACATAACAATCCACGCCCCCAAAGCCAGCACCAACACCCCCTACATCCAATCGCTAAAAGTAAACAACCAACCCACCACCAAAACCTGGCTCCCGGAATCCTTCACCCTGAAAGGCGGCACCCTGGAATTCGACCTGAGCGACACCCCAAACAAATCCTTCGGCGCCAACCATGGCGACGAACCCCCATCCTTCACTCCGCGTTAGATCGGGTATTGCATTTTTCCTGTCATTCCACAGAAACTCTGCCCTTGTCTTTCTGTCTGTCATTCCCGCAGGGAATCTGCTTTGTCTTTGCCGTTGATCTTGCCTTTGCACTTGCTTTTCTTGTTTGTCATTCCCGCAGGGAATCTGCTTCTGCCCTTCGCCAGATCGAACAACGCCTTAGGTAGGGGGTGCTTTCCTGCCAGGCAATCAGGTTGGACTGAGGTTTGTCTGATCAGCGCCAAAGGCGCGACGCCATCCCAGCCCAGGGCATCGCCCTGGGATTTCAGGTCAAACAAGAATACGAGGGCTGAAAGCCCGATTCATGCCTTTCTCTGCTGGTGCCTGAAAGTGCCCGAAGATTGCAACCGTCGCTAACTTGCCAACTCGCTACTCCCCCGCCAACGCATCCATCAGCGTGTCAAAATCCTCCAGCCGCGCATACTCGATAATTACCCGGCCCCGCCCATGCCTGTCCTCAATCCGCACCCGCAACCCCAGCGCCCGCTGCAACCGCTCCTGCGCCTCCCGCACATTCGGATCGATCACCTCCGGCGCCGACACCTTCGCCTTCACGGGCCGATCCGGGAACAACAGGTTCTGCACATATGTCTCCGCTTGGCGAACAGAAAGCGAAAGTGCTAGAATCTGACGAGCAGCCTTCTCCACCTCGTCAGGATGGTCAAGCCCCAGCAAGACCTTCGCGTGGCTGTAGCTCAACACCCCGCTCGACACCCTGTCCTGCACCGTCTGAGGTAATTTGAGCATTCTGAGGTAATTCCCGATCGAAGCCCGATCCTTGCCCGTCCGGTACGCCATCTGCTCCTGCGTCATCCCGAACTCGCGCCCCAGCCGCTCATACGCCCGCGCTTGCTCAATCGGATTCAGGTCTGCCCGCTGCAGGTTTTCGACGATGGTGATCTCCATCGCCTGTTCATCCGAGACCTGCCGTACCACTGACGGAATCGTCGCCTTCCCCGCCCGCTGCGAAGCCAGCCACCGCCGCTCGCCCGCAATCAGTTGGAAGCGTCCATTCGGCAGCGGCCTCACTAAGATAGGCTGCACCACTCCGTTCGCGCTGATCGACTCCGCCAGCTCCGCCAGGAGCTTCTCATCGAAGTGCATCCGCGTCTGGTAAGGATTCCGGTCAATCTCCCCCACCGGAATCTCCAGCGGCTTCCCGGTCTCGTTCTCTTTCGCCAGCGAAGGCACAGGCGGCGCCGTCGAAGCCGTAACCCGAGGCAACAGCGAGTCCAATCCCTTGCCCAGCGCCCGGCGCTCCGAGCCCGGCCGCTTCCCATCCAAACTTCCCGTAGTCATAAGCATTCCTCACAAAACCCAAAATTGTTCCACGTGGAACAAATCCCATTTGCCGACAATTTCCCGTCAATCCGGTAAGCTGAACCCGGGCCCGATCTACCCAAAACCAAACCGGCCCCAAACCACCCCAAATTGTTCCACGTGGAACAATTTGCCCCGGCGATCAGCCGTAAGGCCAGAATTTGACCGTCTTCCCGCTCTTTCCAGCCGCCGAGGCCTCCGCAGCCGCAGCCTTGCGTGCCTCCATCCGCGGGTTAGGAATGTTGTTCCGTTCCATATACTCAGCCGACAGATCAAAATAAGCCTCAGCCCCCCGCGAACGAGGATCGTATAGCGCCACCGGCTTGCCGTGGCTGGGCGCCTCCGCCAGCCGGATATTGCGCGGAATCACCGTCCGAAACAGCCGATCCTTGAAAAACTCCCGCAAAGTTTCCGTCACCTGCTGGGCCAGATTCGTTCGATCGTCATACATGGTCAGCAAGACCCCCTCAATCGTGAGCCGGGAGTTGAAGGCCGCCCGCACCCGCTCCAGGTTCGAAACCAGCTCGGAAATCCCCTCCAGCGCAAAATACTCAGCCTGCATCGGCACGATCAGACTGTCCGCTGCCGATAGTGAGTTCAGGGTAAGCAGATCCAACGCCGGCGGACAATCCAGCACCACCAGATCGTAGTTGCCCTGGACAGGTTCGAGCGCCTTGCGCAGCTTCAAAGCGCGGTCATCGTCCCCGGCCAGCTCGATGTTGGCGCCGGTCAGATTCTTGCTGCCGGGCAGCAGGGTCAGATTGCCGATCTCAGTCGGCAGCAGCACCTGCGCCGCCGGACTGTCGCCCATCAGTACGTCATAGATCGAGTGGCGGTTATCGTCACGCTGGATGCCGAGTCCTGATGTGGCGTTAGCCTGCGGGTCGCAGTCCACCAGCAATATCTTCAGTCCGTCCAACGCCAGGCAGGCGGCTAAGTTGATGGCGGTAGTGGTCTTACCCACTCCGCCCTTCTGGTTCACGATTCCGAGAATTTTGCCCATGGCTTTCCAGACTATCCGGTCAGGTGAGGGGCTTGACTCTGTGCAGAACTCAGCCTTCTGTGGAGAACTTTTTGCTTCGCTCTTCGAGGTTGCAGGCAAGTCTTTTGATTTGCTGTGTTTATCGGAAGTACAGGTGGCGCAGGGTTCTTAGCAACGTGCTGTGGATGACGGTGGAAATCGAAGGCCATAACTCAAAGATTTTGGCCCCTGGAGGAAAATGTTCCACGTGGAACATTTCTGGTACTTGGCGGGATGGGAGGGGTCTTTGCGTGGGCTGGCCGGCGTGATTGTTCCACGTGGAACAATCTGGGTTTTTTGCGGGGCGGCAAGATGGTCGGGGCGACCCGAAGGATTGTTCTACGTAGAGCATGCTTAGTCGAATGGGGAACTATGGGGGTTGAAATGCGATAAATTGCGGTTGAATGGTTACTGCTGTCGCTGGCCAAGGAGCAGGAGGCGGTTTGTGCCTTGGGGGAGGGGTTGCGGAGGGGGCCAGTGGAAGGGGGAGGAATGGGGGGCCAGGGATTGGATTGCAGCGATTTCCGGGTGGGTGGTGAGGATGGCCAGCCAGCCGGTGGGGGTGAGGAGTTGGATGGCGGCGGGGATGGCGGATTCCATTTTGTCTACGGCGCGGAGGGTTATACAGTCGAATTTCTGTTTCAACTCTTCTGCCCGGCCTGAGTGGACTTTTGTGGAGAGGTCCAAAGTGCGGACGGCTTCTCGGAGGAAGGAGGCCTTTTTGTTTTGGGATTCAGCGAGGGTGACGGTGATTTCGGGGCGGAGAATGGCGATGGGGAGGCCTGGGAAGCCGGCTCCGGAGCCGAAGTCAAGAAGAGTGGTGAGGCCGGGGGGCAAGGCTCGGGCGCCGAGGATGGATTCGAGGAAGTGACGGCTTAGAATGCCTTCTTCGTCGCGGATGGAGGTGAGGTTGGTGCGGGCGTTCCATTTCTGGAGGAGGGTTAGATAGGCGGTGAATTTCTCCAACCCATAGCTGTCTAGGGGTGCGCTTCCGGCTTCGGTGAGGAGTTGGTTGAGGCGGCTGGGGGTGTCCGGCATGAAGAGATTGTAGTCGGCGGGCGAAAGGCCCAGGGCTGAAGCCCGGCTTTTTCAGGGGCCTGAAGGCCCCTGCTCCCTCCGGTGAAGCGGTTCGCGCTGCGCACGAATTAACCCACATCTGACCAGATGATGCCTGGTCAGATATGGGGCACCCCAATTATTGAAGAGCGAGGGTGGAGAGTTCGCGGACCAGGCGGACGGTTTCCAGGCTGACGGTGATTACCTGACCTATGAGGCGGACTATGTATTCGGGGTCGTCTTCACGGTTGGGGTCGTTGGTGATGCCGCTGCGTTTGTCGGTGGAGATTTGGTATTGGTCGATGATCCATTCGAGGGCGCTGCGGTTGCCCAGTCTGTATTCGTAGACTTCGAGTGGGATGCCGGACAGGGTCAGGAAATCGTTGTATTTGAGTTGGGCCTTGTCTTTGGATAGGGACATTTTCTCGACGCGCCAGTTGAGTTTGCCGGTTTCCTGGCGTTCGAGCGGGTATTCGGATTGTTGCTCGTACTCGATGTGGAGCTTCATCAGCGCTGCGCCGATTTCGGCGAATTTTTGGAAGGCTGGCGCGTAGGGGATGCGGGGGAGTTCGCGCTTGAGATTGGCGGCGTAGCGGGTGCGGTATTCGTGGTGGTGGAGCAGGGCGTAGGTGTAGTGGAAGATATCCCACTTGGAGATGGATTGCTGGCCGTAATGGGTGCGGAATTGAGCGAGCGGCTGGTCAGTAATGTTTTCTTGGCGGTTGGTGCCGTCTTCATCGTAGACGTAGAAAGGGAAGCATTGGGTGCTGCAGCCCGCGCCTACAAGGTGCAGGTCCACAAGCGTGCGAGAAGCAAGAATCATGAAAGGCTTCTCTGATCCTGCTCCGGTCAGCGCAATCAGACAATTTTCCCTTTCCGTTTCTGGCGTGGGGACTATCGAAGGGAAAACGTAGACCTCTTCGTTAAAAACTCGGTCAAAGAATACGAAGGTACGCGAATACGGACGGTATAGGGAATTTCTAACCTTAGCCTTATTGAATTCCCCTCGCTTGCCCCGCTGCAAATCTTCTTTAAGGTCCCGGCTCCAGCTGATTTGATTCTCGTCGTACTCAACAAAATAATCCAAATCTATTGGGAGTTCGGCACGCGCGAGGCGATCTTGCTCTTTGTTGTAGAAAGCAATGCTCTTCTTGATGTTTTTTGTAAGCTGATCTGGGCTGTTGTTATATACCCATGCATCACGTGAGGTTGCAACGCCCCGGCTCTGCTTATCGAAGATATTGGTAATCTGCTGGAACCCATAGAACTCAGGTCGAAGTTGATCCGTGAGCCAATTATTCTTATCGTCTGGAGTGAGGGGAGTCCAATCGACTCCATTGAGGCTGTGAGCTTCGGACAAGAATATTTCCTTACGCCCACGCGTCCAAAACTCATCTACGTTAGCATAAAGAATTTTGCATTTTCGCTTTTCAATGGGTGTATCCCTTCGAACGAAAATGTTGATGCTGACACCTACCTGAATGCCAAAAACATTATGCGTTGTGCCAGATAGCTTGGGGTTCTTGCGCACATTGCCGCCAAGATCGAGAACATAAATTTCGTCGAAATCTGCAGCTAAGTTCTTCCGCATGCCGTCTGTGGCGATTCCGTCCAGAAAGCCACTGTTCGTTACGAAAGCGACGACGCCTTCTTTTCTGAGCCGATCCGATGCCCAGCGAATTGCCTTCACCTATGGATCGGAAAGCGCATTTTTATTTTTGGCCTTAGATGCTTTCGAATATGTCTCTTTCACTCTAAGGTCAACGCCACCGTCTTTCTCGTAACGACGATTCTTATTGTTGTCACCCTCATTCTCTTGCCACGCGTTATAGGGCGGGTTGCCAACAACAACGAAGAGTGGCTCCCTTCGCTGACGTTCAATCCGCTCCAAGTTCTTCTCTGCAAACATGGTCGTCTGTGCTCGCATGTCGAAGGTATCCACGAGGCAGATGCCTTCGAAGGGCTCGTATTCCTTAACTCTGTCAATATAGGCGTGTTCGATGTTCATGCTGGCGATGTAGTAGGGGAGGAGCATGATCTCGTTGCAGTGGAGTTCTTCTTTGTATTTGTGCGGGAGGGCGCTGGTCTTGATCTCCTGCATGATGCGGGTGATGAAATTGCCGGTGCCGACGAAGGGGTCGAGGATGTGAACGCCTTTGTCGCTCAGGCTGCGGCCGAACTCGGATTTGAGGACTTCTTCGACGCTCTTGACCATGAAGTCCACGATGGGCTGCGGGGTGTAGACGATGCCGTGAGTGTCGGCTTGTTTTTTGCTGAAGCCCTGGAAGAATCGCTCGTAGATTTTGTTGAGGAAGGCTTGCTTTTCGGTGTAGCTTTCAGTGGTTGCGGCGGCCTCTTCGATGGCTTTGTAGAAGGGGTCGAGCTCTTTGAGGAATGCGTCGCGGCTGAAGTGGCGCTTGGTTAGGGAGTCGATGACCTTTTCGATTTCGGCGGCGATGATGTTGCGGCGGGTGAACTCGGGGTTGTCGAATATGCGACGGAAGATGCGTTCAGTGAGAAGGTGCTGGACGAGCATCTCTTCGACGGCTTCGTCTTTGAGGTCGGGGTTGATGGATTCGCGGCAGAGATTGGCGAAGGCGGTGAAGCGTTCGACGAAGGTACGGTTGTTCTTGCGCTCGGCCTCGATGAGAGACATTGCGCCTCTGGCGATCTCGGGGATGCGTTCGGAGAATTCGCGGACGGCGCGGTCCCAGTCTTCCTGGTGGGGCTGGCGGTACTCGAAGAATAGCCGCAGGAGATCGACCAGCTTTGCGGGATCGGTGATTTCGCCGTTGAAGGTGATGCCGCCGTTCTGGACGAGGATGGCATGAGATGGGGATTGGAAGAGAATGTTGGTTCGCGGGTAGCCCAGCGCGAACTTCTTTTCCATCTCGACGCGGAGGTCATCTTTGGAGTCCTTTGCTTCCCAATAGGCGCGGGGAAGGTTGAACGCATCGAGCAGGGCGGCATCTGTGCGAAGGGGATGCTTGCCGGTGCGAGAGAGTTGGTATTCGGGGACGAGGAGCCATTCAAATTGACGGGCGCATTTTTTGAGGAGGTCTTCGAAGGCTCCGCGGATGTTGCCTTCGTTGTCGAAGTTGGTGCGGCCGAATCTTTCGAGAGTTTCGTAGTAGGCCTTGACTGGGGCGTGGTTCGGCTTGAGGTTGAGCTGGGTCATAGGGCTTGTAACTCAGGATACGGCGGTGTGGAGGAGTTTAGGTGGGGAGATTTGGCGGGGTGCCTTTAAGAGAACGGTTCAAGGTTCGTCGTGGATGGGCTTCGGGCCCGTCCACGACGATGAGTTATTTTGGGGGGATTCTGATGGCAAGGTTAAAACCTTGCTTTACCTAAGGCGTTGTTCGATCTGGCGAAAGGGCAGAAGCAGATTCCCTGCGGGAATGACAAACAAGAAAAGCAACACCAAAGGCAAGATCGACGGCAGAGACAAAAGCAGATTCCCTGTGGGAATGACAAACAAGAAAAGCAACAGCAAAGGCAAGATCGACGGCAAAGACAAAAAGCAGATTCCCTGCGGGAATGACAAACAAGAAAAGCAAGTGCAACAACAGAAGCGGATCCTTCGCTTCGCTCAGGATGACAGCTTTCAGATGGGAAGGCTATGCCAGCTTTGGCTTGCCTAATGCGCTGCCTATCGCGGCCAAGGCTTTACATTGGCTGGGCATTGATAAGTTCTCGACAGGGCTGGTGAATGTGGATAGGATGGCGGCTTGCTCGTCTTTGCAGTTATCTCGAAATACAGCCTGGAGAAGAACTATGGAGCGGAGAAGGTTTCTGCAGTGTTCGGCGGGGGCGTCGGCTGGTTTTGTCTTGCTGGCGAATAGCTCGACGTCGTGGGGATTTGATACACAGCCAGCGCGTCACGAGGTGACTAGTGCCGGGGCTGTGGCGGATGTGGATAAGTACAGGACGGCGGTAGGGAAGCTGAAGGCGCTTCCGGCGACTGATCCGCGTAACTGGAAGACGCTGGCGAGCATTCATAACAGTCATTGCCCGCATACGAATTGGTGGTTTCTGCCGTGGCATCGGGCGTACCTGTTTTATTTTGAGCAGGTATGCCAGGACGTGCTGGGAGATACGACGTTTCGATTGCCTTATTGGAACTGGGCGAAGGGGAGTGACGTGCCTGCGCCGTTTCTTGATAAGTCGAGTTCGCTGTTTGATGCTACGCGGCAGAAGTCGGCGGTGCCGGTTGAGAGTGTTAGTCAGGCGCTGATTACGGGGATTGTATCTTCGACTTCGATGGTCGATCTGTTCAGCGGGGCGACGAAGAGCGATCAGCAGCGGCAGGCTTCTACGGCGGGGCGGCTGGAGTTTGGTCCGCATAACGGGGTGCATGCGACGTTGCTGGGAGATATGGGGAATTTCATGTCTCCGCTGGACCCGGTGTTCTGGATGCATCATTGCAATATCGATCGTATCTGGGCTAGCTGGAGTGCGATCAGCGGGAATTCGCAGCCCTCTGCTGCTTTGTGGGGCAAGCATTTGCTGGCGCGGTTTTATGATTCGGCGAGCAAGAAGCAAGTTAGTCCGGCGGCCAGTGGGATGCTTTCGGGGAAGTATGTTGTTCCGTACGATGTTTATGAGACGGCGACGGGTGGCCGGGCGGCTTCGCCTCATGTTAGCGAGATCATGATGGCTTCGCCGGGGCAGGTGCAGGGGGCTACTGCGAATGCGAGTGGAGGGGCGCGACGGCTTGTGGGGGTGGCGAGCAACATTGCGCCGATTGCGCTGGGGAGCGGGGCTAAGATTTCGGTGGCAATCAATGGGGATCTGAAATCCGTTACGGGGAATGGGAGCGTGGCGCATGCGGCGGGCGCGGAGGTGCAGAGTGAGTCCTATCTGGTGATTGAAGATGTGCCGAAGCCTAAGACGCCTTCGACTGCGCTGCGGGCTTTTATCAACTGCGCTGATCCTTCGCTGGGGACTTCTATCGAGGACCCTACTTATGTGGGAACGATTTCGTTTTTCGGCGGGGAGCATTCGGGGATGCCGGGGATGGGGAGTTCGAGCTTCTCGGTGAATATCACGGATGTCTTGCGGCGGGCGATTGAGGCGAATTACACGCCGGGGTCGGCGGTTGAGGTTGGGTTGGTGCCGGTTGACCTTTCTGCTCCGGAGCGCGTCTCGAAGGAAGAGGTGATTCGTCCGGGACGGATCCAGGTGATTGCGGTGGGTTCGCAGCTTTGATGAGGCGGCTGGGCCTGATGGCGGTGGGGTGTTTGCTGTTGGGGGTTTGTGCGGGCCCGGTGGGTTTTGCTCAGGCTGTGCCTAGCCGGCGGGTGGTTGAGCCTTCCAAGGCTTCGGTGGAGGCGCGCAGTCAGCAGCTTGTGTTTACGGTTGCTGCGCCGGGGCGGGGGATTATTGGCACGCTGGTGTTTCTGAATCCGGGGGCGGATGAGAAGCTTACTAGTTCGAGCGAGGCTTATGTTGGGGAGGTTTATTTTTCGGACCATCCCAGTGGGCCGACTAGCCGGTTTGTGGTGCCGCTGAAGCGGGTGGTTTCGGGGAAGGCGGAGATGGTTTTGCTGCCGATTCTGGGGGCTAAGTGGGGTGGTGGGGCGGCGGTGATTCGGATTACTGCGGCTCGGATTGAGAAGCCGGATAATGGGGCGTTTCGGTAGGAACGATGGTGCGGTCTGCTATGCTCCCACATCCGTCACCCTGCGCTAAAAGCAGATTCCCTGCGGGAATGACAAACAAGAAAAACAAGTGCAAGCACAAAAGCAGATCCTTCGCTTCTTCACCCCACGGACGAAGACCTGTCCGCGGGGACCCCGTTCGCTGGGGATGACAACTCTTATTGTCTGGGCGGTTTAATGCGGTGCTGCTAAATCGAGAGGCCGGTGCGTTGGCCTTCTTTTGTGGCTATGCCCCAGGCCATGCCGGGGGTGTTGTGGGCGAGGCCGAACTGGCCGTTGGGGCCAAGCAGGATGATGCCGCCGTGGCCGCCCAGTCTTGTGAAGAGATAACTTATGGCTTGCTGGGCGGCTAACTCTGGGGTAACTCCTGCTGCGACGCGGTCGGTGGCCCATTTGCCGAGGACTAACTTCATGATGGGTTCGCCCCAGCCGGTTAACGATACGGCGGCGCTGTGGTTGTCGGCGTAGCAGCCGCAGCCTATCAGGGAGCTGTCGCCTACGCGGCCGGGGGCTTTGTTGAGGGTGCCTCCGGTGCTGGTGCCGGCGGCTAGGTTGCCGTTTGCGTCGAGGGCTACTGCGCCTACTGTGTCGTGGCTGTCTAAGTTGAGTTTTGGGTGGTTGGAGTCCGCGGGATTTGTCTCTCCCACCCTTGCCGGATGAGGCTCGGCAAGGATGGGGCACCCGGAGTTCTCCTGGTCAGCTCGATGTTGAACGGCGGTTTCGGGGCTTTTGTCGTCTGCTGCGAGTGGTCCGGAGAAGGTTTGGTCGGGCTGGCCTGCGGCTAATCGCTGCTGGGCCTCTTTGAGGCGGGTGCGTTCGCGGTCGAGGACCAGTTCGCTGTTGTCGATTAACGGCATGCCGTGCTGGTGGGCGAAGGCTTCGGCGCCGGGACCTACGAAGTAGATGTGCGGGCTTTTGTCGAGGACGAGGCGGGCGGCCTGGATGGGGTTGCGGAGGCGTTCAACGCAGGCTACGCCGCCGGCGCGGAGAGTGTTGCCGTCCATGAGGAGGGCGTCTAGCTGGACGCGGCCCTCGGAGGTAAGGAAGCTGCCTCGGCCGGCGTCGAAGGTGGGGTCGTCTTCGAGGATGGTGACGGCGGCTTCTACGGCGTCGGTGGCGGTGCCTCCTTTTTCGAGAATGGCGTAGCCGGTGGCGAGGGCTTGGGCTACTCCGCGCTGATGGTCTTCGGCCATCTCTGGCGGGATGGCCCATGCGCCGCCGTGGACGATGAGGACCGGCATTCGGATTGGGGAGTGGGTGGGCAGGTTCACAGATCAGGGTACATGACTGGTTAGCGGGTTGGCGCGCGTCCCGCGCGTAGCGAGTTAGCAAGTTGGCGGCGTTGGTGATGCGTTTCGGATATCCGTGCGCTGAAGGAGTTGCTGGTTCGTGCTGTGCACGAAGTTGGCATACTTCTCAGAATCGGGGGTTGAGTACGCTGCATGCTCAGTAACTCGGATGAATCTCTTTTGGATAGGGGTGAGATTGGGTATAAGTTAGTTGTTATGCATCCCTTCCTGATTCGCCTTGGTTTGATTTGTGTCTTCGTGTCTTCGATGGTTGTTGCACTGACTGCTGCGCCTGCGCCGGAGAAAGCTCCGGCTGCCATGGACTACAGCAAGGAAGCTCTGGTGTTTGAGCGGTATGAGATGACGTACCGGATGCATGCGGATGGGACGGGCGAGCGGGCGAATCATGTGTTGCTGCGGATTCAGTCGGAGGGGGCGGCGCGGCAGTTCAGCGTGTTGTCGTTTGGGTATGCGGCGGCGAATGAGACTCCGCACATCGCGCTGGTGCGGGTGCACAAGGCGGATGGGAGCACGGTGGATACGCCGGCGGCGGATGCGATGGAGATGGCGGCGGCGGTGACACGGGAGGCTCCGCTGTACAGCGACCTGAAGGAGAAACACGTGCCGGTGCGGTCGCTGTCGGTGGGGGACACGCTGGAGTACGAGGTGAGCACGACGATCGACAAGGCGGAGGCTGCGGGGCAGTTCTGGGGAGCGCATCACTTTACTGTGCCGGGGACGTTTGTGGTGCGGGATGAGGTGCTGACGGTGGAGGTGCCCAGGGATAAATATGTGCAGGTGTGGAGTCCGAACCACAAGCCGGTGGTGACGGAGAAGGATGGGGTGCGTAGTTACGTCTGGCATGTGGCGCAGCTGGCTCCTGCGGCAAAGGGTGAGCAGGGCGCGGATACGGAGGCGAAGGACGGGGGGAAGGGCAAGGCGAAGACTCCCAAGAATCCGGATGAGGACGCGGAGGGGCGCAAGGTGCCTTCGGTGGCGTGGACGACGTTTCATACCTGGGCAGAGGTGGGGGATTGGTATCGCGGGCTGTCTTTGGCGCGGGCGCAGCCGAGCGATGCGCTGAAGGCGCGGGCTGAGGAGATCACGAAAGAGGCGAAGACTCCGGAAGAACAGGTGCGGGCGATCTACCAGTTTGTTTCGGGGCGGACGCGGTATGTGGGGATTGATTTTGGCGTGGGGCGCTACCAGCCGCATGCGGCGATGGAGGTGTTGGCGAACCAGTATGGGGATTGCAAGGACAAGGACACGCTGCTGGAGGCGCTGCTGCGGGCGAAGGGGTTCAAGACGGCTCCGGCGCTCATTGGAGCGGGGATTGCGCCGACGCCGGAGGTGCCTTCGCCAGCGACGTTTAACCATGTAATTACGACGGTGAATCTGCCGGAGGAGCGAATCTGGCTCGACAGTACTGCGGAGGTGGGGCCGTACCGGTATTTGACGGCGATTTTGCGGGATGTGCAGGCGCTGGTGGTGCCGGTGGATGGAGCGGCGGGGTTGGAGAAGACGCCCGCGGAGCCGCCTTACCCGCTGGAGACAAAGTTTGAGGCGGAGGGCGCGCTGGATGGCGAGGGCAAGCTCACGGCCAAGGTGAAGGCGACCTACCGGACGGACGACGAGATCTTTGTGCGAGGGCTGGCGCGAAACGTGGCTCCGGCGGAGTGGGATAAGGCTTCGCAGTATATTTCGTCGAACACGGGGTTTGGGGGGACGACGAGCGATACGCATTTTGCGGGGGTGGACGATCTGTCGAAGCCGATCGAGATCAGCTACGAGTACACGCGTCGTCCTTTTGGGGATTGGGAGAACCGGCGCATCATTCCGATGTTCCCGACGCTGGACCTTGGCTTGTTGGCCAGCGACGGCGAGGAGCCGGAGGCGGATATCGAGCTGGGCGCGCCGCGAACGGTGATTGCAGAGTCGCGCATCAAGCTGCCGGAGGGGTACCACGCGGATGTGCCGGACCCGGTGCATGTGAAGACGGAGTTCGCGAGCTTTGATAAAACGTACCGCTTCGACGGCAAGGAGATCGCCGCGGAGCGGAAGGTGGTGGTGCTGCAGAAGAAGGTGGCGAAGGCGGATTGGAAGAAGTATCAGGCGTTTGCCAAGGCAATCAGTCTGGAGGGCGAGCCCTGGATTCAGCTGATACGGCCGACTGTGAAAGTGGTATCGGCACAAGGGAAAGCAAACACCCATGAGGTGACCAATACGGTTGAGCCGGATGCCGAGGAGTTGTTGCGAAAGGCAAGTGTATTGATGCGAGCGGCCGATTGGGACAACGCCATGACTGTGCTGGACGAAGTGAAAGCAATCAATCCCGAGCAGGCGAATCTGTGGGCCAGCTATGGCATGATTGCTGCCGTACATCACAAAGATGCAGATGCAAAGGTGGATTTCGTGAGGGAGTTGAAAGCGCATCCAGACAATTCGCTAGTCGTGGCGGCTCTGGCGGATACAGAGGCGAGAAGCGGGGATGAGGCGGGGGCGCGCAAGACGATGCAGGCGTATCTGGAGCGGCATCCGGACGATGTGAAGCTATCGCTGTACCTGGCTTCGTTGCAGACCAAGGCGGAGGATCATGCGGGGGCGCTGAAGACGCTGGAGAAGGCGGCGGAGTTGAATCCTGCGGACAAGACGCTGCAGGTCGAAGTGAGCAAAGCGCTGTTGAAGCTGGACCGCAAGGATGAGGCGGTTGCGGCGGCGAAGAGTGTGCTGGGTGAGACGGACGACGCGATGGTGCTGAATAACGCGGCCTATGTGCTCTCGAACGCGGAGGCGGGGATGGCGGATGCGGAGGAGGCTTCGCGGAAGAGCGTTCAGATTCTCGAAGATAAGAGTGCTGCGATTACTACGGGCGAGGCGAACAGCAATGCTTTTGCGCAGTCGAACCTGCTGCAGGATGCGTGGGACACGCTGGGGTGGATTCTGTTTCGCGAGGGAAAGCCGGAGGCTGCTAAACCACTGATTCTGGCGGCGTGGCGGAACGGGCTGAAGGCCGAGGTGGGGGATCATCTGGGGCAGGTGTACGAGGCGATGGGAGCGAAGGATGCAGCGTATGAGGCCTACAGCCGGGCAGCCGCAACGATGGAGCGGGCGGGGCTGGCTGCGGAGGTGAGCAAACATACTCAGGAGAGCATTTCGCGGCTCAGGAATGCGGGGGCGAAGACGGAGAAGAAGACCGATCGCGAGGCGTTGCAGGATTCGCGGACGTATAAGGTTCCGGGGGTGTCGAGTGTGAGCGGGTGGGGGACTTTCCGGCTGCAGGTTACGGCTACGGGGGTGATGGGGGCGCAGCAGGTTTCCGGCGAGAAGAAGCTGGCGGGGTTGGAGACGGCGATCGATGGGATGAAGCTGCCGGAACTGGTGCCGCCGGATTCGAAGGCGCATCTGCTGCGCAGCGGGGTGGTGAGTTGCGCTAGCGGGAAGGTTTGTGAGCTGGTGCTGGTGCCTAACGGCGGGTTGCGGACGGAGACGTACTGAGGGATTCTTTCCGGGATCTTGTGAACTCTTCACGCTGACGAGCTTCGGCAATGGCGGTTACTGGCCGGTTTAGCGCCATGGGGTGCGGACCTGATAGGTGGGGGTGGCGGTGGCGGTTTGTTTTGTCGCGGAGATGAGCTTGCGGCGTTTTAGCCAGGCTATGGAGGCTTGTGCGGAGCTTTTGGAGATGCCGATGTTTTCGGCGAGGTCCTGGTAGCTGATCTGGATGGGTTGGGGTTGGCGGGCTTGTTCTGCGGAGAGCCAGAGGTAGACAAGGAAGCTGGCGGGTTTGCGGTCGTGGCCTACGAGATCCCGCATAAGTGTGTCGACAATGTAGCGGTCGATACGGTCCTCGCGATTGCCGTGGGGATGGTCGTGAGTGCGGTCGTCGGGCATCGCTATACCAGCGATAACTATAGCAGGGAATGGTGGATTGATCTGGCTGGAATGTGAGGCTATGCTCCGGGAAGTTTCGATCTGAGACTTAGGAGGGGTTGCGATGATTCGAGGGATCAAGTTTGTGGGGGTGCCGGTGTCGGACCAGGATGTGGCGCTGCGGTTTTATACGGAGGCGCTGGGGTTCAAGGTGATTACCGATCAACCGTTCACGGATAAGCAGAGGTGGATCGAGGTGATGATTCCGGGGGCGGAGTCGGGGCTGGCGCTGTTTACTCCGAAGGGGCATGAGGACCGGATTGGGCAGTTTCAGTCGATTTCGTTCTGGTGCGACGACGTATTTGCGACTGCGGAGGGGATGAAGTCGCGAGGGGTGGTGTTTACGAAGGAGCCGACGAACGAGGTGTGGGGGTCGGTTGCGGTGTTTCAGGATCCGGACGGGAACCAGTTTGCGCTTTCGAGTAAAGGAAAGCATAAATAGGCGAGAGTTGAAGCGCCGGAGGAGGGTTGGGCATCCAATGAAGCGATTGGTTGGCGTGGGTTGCCGAGAGGATTATGGCGGATTCATTGGATTTGGGTTTTACGGCCGAGACGGGCCGGCGGATGTGGTGGGGCCGGTCGCGGATGGTTTTGCAGATGCTGCGGCTGTTCTGGAAGTTCCTCTTTGACAAGCCGACTTATACGCGGCCCCAGGGGACGATTCCTGTGGTGAAGATGACGCGGGAGGGGCTGCTGGCGGCTCCGGACCGGACGTTGTGGCGGCTGGGGCACTCGACGGTGCTGATGAAGCTGCGCGGGGAGTTCTTTTTGACGGACCCGGTGTTTGCGGAGCGGGCTTCGCCGGTGTGGTTTGCGGGGCCGAAGCGGTTTCATGCGGCTCCGATCAAGATCAAGGAACTGCCTCACCTCAGGGCGGTGGTGCTTTCTCACGACCACTATGACCACCTGGACAAGCGGGCGATCAGGAAGCTGGCTAAGAAGACTGAGCTATTTCTGGCTCCCAAGGGCGTGGGGAATCATTTGCGGCGGTGGGGTGTGGACGGCGCGAAGGTGCGGGAGTTGGAGTGGTGGAATGAGACAGATGTTGATGGAGTCAAGTTCGTGGCTACTCCGACGCAGCATTTTTCTGGGCGTAGTTTGTGGAATCGGAATGAGACGCTGTGGACTTCGTATGTGATTGTCGATGGGGATTTCCGGCTGTTCTATGGGGCGGATTCAGGGTACTTTGAGGGGTTCGCGGAGATTGGCGACAGGTTTGGGCCGTTTGATGTGACGCTGCTGGAGAATGGCGCGTATAACGTGCGCTGGCCGGTGGTGCATATGCAGCCGGAGGAGACGGTGCAGGCGCATCGCGATCTGCGAGGCAGGTGGCTGGTGCCGATTCACAATGGGACTTTTGATCTTGCGCTGCATGCTTGGACGGAGCCGATGGAGCGGGTGCAGGCCCTGGCGGCGGTGGATGGTGTTCGCGTGTGCACGCCCCGGTTCGGGGAGGCTGTGCGGTTGACGGAGATGACGGCTGAGAGTTGCTGGTGGCGGGGCGTGGATGGGGTGGAGGGCAGCGAGTTAGCGGGGCTTCGCCCCGGTGGCGAGTTGGCGAGTTAGCTGGGTTTGTGAGTTATGGTCGCTTCGTGGTGATACGCAGTTGATGTGAGATGAATCGTATGGGATGGGGTAACCCCCATCCCATACGATTTTTTCTTTGAGAGTGCATGTAGATGGCAAGGATAATGGTTAGGCTAACGCCTACTCCTACCAGCCTTGGCTTACCTGTTGTTACGTTGCGTTTGGTTGGGAGTTACAAAAGCAGATTCCCTGCGGGAATGACAGACAGAAAAACAAGGGCAACAGCAGATCCTTCGCTTCTTCACCCCACGGACGAAGACCTGTCCGCGGGAACGCCGTTCGCTCAGGATGACAATCATTTATTCCCGTCAGATTTGATCCCGTCTTCGGGTTTCTATCTCTGACTTTGTTCAGGCGGAGTTAATCGAGTAAGACCAAGAGGTCAGACTCGACAAGGCTTTCGGTTAGGCGGTCGAGGGCCTGGGGGAGTTTGGTGCAGATGGTTCGCGCGCTGACTCCGAGGAGTACGGCGGCTTCGGCCTGGGTGTACTCCTGGAGGAAGATGCGGGTGATCATCTGGCGGTCTAGAACGGTCAGTTTTTTGAGACAGCGTTCGACGTCGAGGACGAAGATGAGGGCGTCTTCGAAGGTGCGGACGCGGCGGCTGGAGACCCAGCCTCTGCCGACGGATTCGCCGAGGAGGTTGGGTGAGCGGCCGACCTGCCGTGAGGCGTACTGGTAGCGCCGGAGCAGCTTCTCGGTGTGTTTGCGGTAGAAGGCGTAGGTGGCTACGGATTCTGCCTCCGGCTCGGGTTGGGGTTCCGGTTTGGGCTGGCGGCGCTGGATGTGGTGCACGGCCGAGGCCATGAGCTGGGGCTGGAGCGCCGGCGATGCCTGTGCCCAGAGCAGGGGAAGCTGGAGGACGGCGCTCATCGCGCACCTCCGGCGAGGGAGGCGCTGGTGAAGCCTTGGGTTTGGGATGCCAAGTGCGCGAAGGTGGTGCGATGCCCGCGATGGCTGGGACGATCCCAGGTCTCAGATGCGAGACCTGGGGCACCCATACCTGTGCTTACGCTGCGGTTGAGTCTATTTAGAAATTCGTGTGGTGCTGCTACGGCAAATACGGTTGGGAGTGTGGTCTTTCTTGGTCTTCCCCTGCGTTTGCGGCTTTGGGGAGTTGGAAACTCTCTGAGTTTTTCGCAGCACGATGAGCAATAGGCTCGGGTTTCAATCTGTGTCCGGTACCAAAGGCAACCGCAAACTTCGCAAACTTTCAGAAAAACGCGCAACTCCATGACTGTATCTCCAGAGGACTCTATTCGCCCGCGGTTTGCCATTGCCAATCCGCAAACTGCAGGGCATGGGGGACTGGCTGCCGCCGTGCAGGATTCTCGTGTCCTGCTGGGGGATGGCGGACGGCTTCCCTTGATGTTTGTTCGGGCTCATGGCGCGCAGGTCCTGGAAACCTCGTAACTTCTCTGGAAGAGGCTCAGGGCGGTTAACGGCCAGCCGGTGAGGGCAGGCAATTTTAGGCCCAGAGTTTTCCTCCGGCAGTGTTTGAGAAAGTGAGGTAAATCTATGTGCAGTATTCTCCTGCGTCAATCTCTTCTCTACATCTTTTGCGCCACCGCGCGCATGGAACCAGAGCACTGGCAGATATGCTGCGATTTATGGCGATTTAACTTTTCTGTCTGCAAACGACTGGGAGCTGGATGTTTTCTGCGTGTGAATTTTCCACATGAACTTTTCCCAACTTCAAGAGAGGGTTCGTCTCGAATTGCTTCGCAGGATCGAGCGCGGGACGCTCAGCGTCTCGCTGCTTTCGCGGCAAACGAGGCTGGGGCAGGGGCATATCTCGAACTTTTTGCATGGGCGGCGGCAACTATCAATGGCTTCGCTGGACAAGATACTGGCGGCGCAGCGGCTTACTATAGCGGACCTGCTTCCGGCGCGGCGGGGGATGCTGCTGGATGAGCAGAAGGCTGAGGTGGCGAAGATACCGCTGGTTTCGCAGGCGGTGGCGATCTTTCAGCCCTATCTGCAACCGAGCAGCGTGATACTTTCGCTGCCTTTTCCGGCGACGCTGGTTGCCGGGCTTGAGGAGCGGTGTCCGCATGGGCGGATGCAGTGGGAGAGGTTTGTGGCGGTGCAGATCGGGGTAGAGGATGCGCGGGGAATGGAGCCGGTGTTGCTGCCGGAGGGATTGGTGGTGATTGACCGGCATTACACGTCATTCAGGCCATATAAAGATGGCACGGCGACGTTATATGGGGCGCGGCTGGCGTCGAAGATGGTGGTGCGGTATGCGCAGTTCCAGGCTGGGATGGTGGTGCTCAGGGCGCACCAGGCGCAGGTGAAGGCGGAGGTGATTGAGGTGAGTGCGGGGGAGTCGGAGAATGATTTGCTGGTGGGTCGGGTAGTAGTGGTGGTGAATGAGTGGTGAAAGGCTAGTGTGAGTGTGGAGTGTGGAGTGTGACCAGATAGCTCCGCTTTTCACACTTCACACTTCACACTCCACACTCACACTGCCTTTGGTAGCATCGCGGTTGGAGGAACGTATGGAATCTGGTGGGAATGGCGGTAGCGGTGTTCGGAGCAATGAGGACATTGCGTTGGATTTGTTGAAGTTTGTGGCTGGGTCTACGGGATATGGGAGGGTTGCGGTGCCTTCTACTGGGTTTAGCGGGACGACGGCGCCGAAAGTTGAGGAGCAGATCAATCAGCTGCTGGATTTGTATAGCCGGTGTCTGAATGTGGTGGAAGGGAAAGCGGTGAAGTCTTAGTGGGAGAGCTGGGTGGACGTAGGCTGCCGGCATCGCTCCCACATCTGACCGGCACACGACGCCGGCCAGATATGGGGCACCCTGATTTTGCGGTGAGTCGGAGAAGCCATGGCTGGAAGTAATTCGCTGCGGGTGGCTGTGGCTGGGACCGGGGCCTTTGGGCGAAATCATCTGCGGGTGTATCGCGAGCTTGCGGATGCCGGTGTGACGCTGGCGGCGGCGATTGAGCCGGACGCGGCGCGGGCTGACGAGGTTCGAGAGCGGTACGGGATTCCGGTGTTCGGGTCTACCGGGGAGGCGCTTGCTGCGGACTTGCGGCTGGATGCGGCATCGATCGCGGTGCCTACGGTGCATCATCATGCTGTGGCCAGCGAGTTGCTGGCGGGTGGCGTCGACTGTCTTGTCGAGAAGCCGATTGCGGCGACGCTTGATGAGGCGGATGCGCTGATTGCGTTGGCCGAGCGGCATGGACGGGTGTTGCAGGTGGGGCATCTGGAGCGGTTCAATCCGGCGGTGCTGGCGATTGAGCCGCAGCTGACGCGGCCGATGTTTTTTGAGGCGCACCGGCTGAGTGTTTTTACGCCGCGGTCGCTGGATGTGGATGTGGTGCTGGATCTGATGATTCACGATCTGGATATTGTGCTGACGTTTGCCAAGTCTCCTGTGAAAGAGGTGCGGGCGGTGGGGCTGCCGGTGCTTTCGGCGAAGGTGGATATTGCGAATGTTCGCGTGGAATTTGAATCGGGGTGCGTGGCGAACTTTACGGCTTCGCGGGTGTCGACGGAGCGGGTAAGGAAGCTGAGGTTTTTTGAGCCGCGGCAGTATGTCTCGATCGATTATGCGCGCAAGGATGTGCTGGTGATTGGGGTCGATGAAGGGTTTTCGCTGGAGAAGGCTATGGCGGCTGGAGAGGCCGGTGGGTTTCAGGAGGGATTGCCGGGGCTGACTTTTACGAAGCCTGAGGTGGTGCCTGGAGAGCCGTTGCGGCTGGAGATTTTGTCGTTTCTGGAGGCGGTGCGAAAGAGGACGCAGCCTCGGGTTACGGCGCGGCAGGGGCGCGAGGCGCTGGGGCTGGCGCTGGAGATACAGCGGGCTATGGTGGCGCATGCGGAGAAGGCTGGGTTGGGGAGTTTCTTTTTGGCGAGTTAGCGCGCTTTGCGCGTTGGCGGGTTAGCAAGTTAGCGAAAGGCTATAAAGAACTATTTTAAAGAGCTATAGATACGAGTATCCGACCTTCAATGCATAGAAAGCGTTGAAGGTCGGCACCCGGATTGGTTTGATTCGGGAGGGAAAGCAGATCCTTCGCTTCGCTCAGGATGACAATTTTTCGGGGATTGTTTGGGGTTTGGTGCTGCGAAAGTGATGTGCTTTTGCGGGCTTGCTGCGCTGTGGCTGGCGGGTAGGATTGAGGTCGGAGAGGTGAGCATGGCGGGTGAGTTGCCTGAGGCGCTGGCAAGGATTGCGGAAGACAAGCGGGTGCTGGTGCGGCGGGGTGGGGAGCCTCGGGTTGATGGCAAGTGTGTGGTGTATTGGCTGCAGCGGGCGCAGCGGGCTTTGGATAATCCGGCGCTGGAGTTGGCGGTGGCTTGCGGGAATGCGGTTGGATTGCCGGTGGTGGCTTACTTTTCGGTGATTCCGAATTATCCGAATGCTAACTTGCGGCACTATCACTTTTTGCAGCAGGGGTTGCCGGATATTGCTGAAGGGATGGTTGAGCGCGGGGTTGGGTTTGTTGTGCGGCGGCCTACGGATGGGGATACGTTAGAGAGGTTTTTAGAGGAAGTGAATGCGGCGATGGTGGTGGGGGATGAGAATGTTTGCCGGGAGCCTGAGCGATGGCGGGTGGCGCTGGCCCGGAAGCTGAGGATTCCGTTCTTTACGGTGGATGCGGATGTAGTCGCGCCTTCTGCGGTGTTTGGGAAGAGCTTTGTGCTGTTGCATCATTTTCGGCCGCGGCTGCATAAGGAATTGCCGACTTATCTCGTGCCGGTGCCAAAGATATCAGTTATACGCGAGTGGAAGAAGCGCATTCGGAGTTATGACTTAGGTTTGGATATTACTCTGGGGTTTGACAATCTGGATCGGTCGGTGGGGCCGGTGGATACTTTCTATGGCGGGACTAAGGCTGCGCTGAAGCGGTTGAGGGAGTTTGTGGAGACGCAGCTTGATTACTATGACGAGAGGCGGAATCATCCGGAGTCCCGCGGGACCAGTCAGATGTCTCCGTATCTGCATTATGGGCATATTTCGCCGATTACGATTGCGCTGGCTGTGAAGGATGCGGTGAGGCGGGGGCGAGCTTCGCAGGAGCAGGCGGATAAATATCTCGACGAGTTGATTGGTTGGAGGGAGTTGGCGGTTCTGTTTTGTAAATATAATCCTGAGTACGATAACTGGGAGTGTGCTGAGCCCTGGGCGCGGAAGACATTATTGGCTCATGCGGGGGATACGCGGCCTTGGAGTTATTCGCTGAAGCAGTTAGAGGAGGCCCGGACGCATGATGAGTTATGGAATGCTTCGCAGCGGCAGATGGTAAGGGATGGGTGGATGCATAATTACATGCGGATGTACTGGGCTAAGAAGATATTGGAGTGGGCTCCGGATGCTGAGCGAGCGTTTGCATGGGCGGTTTATTTGAATGATAAGTATGAGCTGGATGGGCGGGATCCTAATGGGTATTCGGGGATTGCGTGGGCGATTGTGGGGAAGCATGATCGGCCGTGGTTTGACCGGCCGGTGTTTGGGTTGGTGCGGTATATGTCGGGGGAGAGTACGGGGAAGAAGTTTGATTCGAAGGGATATATCGAGATGTATGCGGCTGTTTGAGGAGTCAGTGAGAACCCTTCCAATTCAGTGCAACGAAACCTGATAGATCCAAAAGACTCAAGACGGCAAAGATTAAGCCGAGCGCTATGAAAAGTGATCGACCGAGCCATACGGGCATATTCAGCGGCTTGGCGTTCGACGAGCTACGGTAGGGGTAGAACTTGTCAGCAGTTCCGCCGATGAAGGCCGCGAGCAGTCCTATTGCCAACATGAGCATGTCTTTTCCTGGTGAGGATGCAGTTAGCATTGACGACCTCTTGGACGGAGTTTTTTACAAGGCATAAGCATACATCGGGGTCGAAAGTCTGTTCGAAAAGAAGCCCTTCAAATTCCCTAAGCAAGCTAATGCGCTGGTCGATCTGAGCTGGCCGATGCGAAGGATAACAGCAGATTCCATGCGGGAATGACAGACAGAAAGGCAAGGGCAAAGACAGAGACAATGGTATGAGCCACTACTGGCCCTGAGGGTTTGGTGATAGGATTCACCGATGAAATCGCGAGAATATCATTTTTGGGTTTATATGTTAGCTAGCCGGTCGCGGAATCTTTATGTCGGGATGACTAATAGCTTGGTTCGCAGAACCAGCACACATAGGGCGGGTGTTGCAGGGACCCATACCGGGCGCTACTCGATTCATAGACTGGTTTACTTTGAGTATTTTCAGTATGTGCGGAGTGCGATTGCCAGGGAAAAGGAATTGAAGCGGTGGACTCGTGAGGCGAAGTTGGCGTTGGTTGAAAGAGTGAATCCGACCTGGGAGGATTTATTTCCCGCGTTGTGGAAGACCTGGGCGGGTGAGGTTGATTCTCAGGGGGAGTTGGAGACGGAAGGGTAACAGCAGATTCCCGAGGGGAATGACAGAAAGAAAAGCAAGGGCAAAAGCTACAGCAAATGCAACAACAAATACAGAAGCAACAACAAAGGCCCGGCGATTTTAGTCGCGGGCCTTTGTTGTTGAGCGCGTAGTGCTCGGGCCTTTGGATCAAGGGCGTGGAACGCCTCAGATGCGCATTGGCATTAGGACGTAGCGGTATTTGTATTCTGCGTCGGGGTCTTCCGGGCGCATTTGGCCGGCGGATTGGCCGTCTTTGAATTCGAGGCGGACTTCGCCTTCGTTGCCTAGCGCCTTCAGGAAATCGAGCATGTAGCTGCTGTTGAATCCAACTACCAGCGGGTCGCTGGTGTAGGGGGTTTCTATGCTGTCTTCGGATTCGCCGGATTCGTTGGACTGGGCGGTGATCTTTAGCTCGTTCTGCTCCATCTTGATGCGGACTGCGCCGGAGCGTTCGTCGGCGAACTGGGCTACGCGGCCTATACAGGCTGATAGCTCGGCTGCGCGTACTACTACGAACCTTGTGTTGTCGCGGGGCATTACGGCTTCGTAGTTGGGGAACTGGCCGGTGAGCTTGCGGCTGCTCAGGGTGCGGTGGCCGATGCGGAAGAAGAGCCAGAGGTCGTCGTCCGCGAACTCTACGAATTCGGCTTCTGTGGAGTTCAGGAGGGTCTGGAGCTCGGCGAGGGCTTTGCGGGGGATGAGGATGCGCTTTTCGCCGCTGACGCCTTCTAAGGGCTGTTCAGGCTTTTCTACGAAGGAGAGGCGGTGGCCATCGGTGGCGACCATGGCGATGGATTCAGCCTTGAGGATGAGCAGGGCGCCGTTGAGAGTGTAGCGGGACTCTTCGTTGGAGATGGAGAAGATAGTGCGCGCGATTAACGTCTTCAAAACGGGGACGGGGATTTTGACGCTGGCGATGGTGGGCAGTTCGGGAACCTGGGGATAGTTGGCGCGTCCGAGGCCGACCATCTTGGTGTTGGAGCGGCCGGAGCGGATCTGGACCCAGTGGTTGTCGAGGAGCTTGATGGAGATTTCGCCGTCCTGAAGGAGCTTGACGTAGTCGTAGAGCTTGCGGGCGGGGATGGTGCAGGAGCCGGCCTTTTTGACTTTGGCTTTTGCGGAGGTACGGATGGCCTGGTCGAGGTCGGTGGCGGTGATGTTGATCTGACCGCCTTCGGCTCCATCGGTTACTTCGACGAGGAAGTTGGAGAGGATGGGGATGGTGGTTTTGCGCTCGACAACGGACTGGATGGCGGTGAGTTCTTTGAGGAGGTCCTGACGGGTTACGGTGATCTCCATGACGGCTCCTTGGGCGACTGACCCCTGAGTGGTGGAAGTGGGTGTTGCTGCTTCGTTTTCTAGTTCCAGTCCTGGCATGTTTTGTCCTCTTGAGGAGCGGTGTTGAAATTAGCCGTTATCGGACGTGATGCCACTCTACACCACGGGGGTACTGACTCGAAATGGTCTGTGTTTATTGCTTCGGCCTGAATCGATTGTAGTGAAGGCGATGGACGGGGTGGCGTGGAAAACATGGTTGTTATTGGGGGAAATGTGGTTGTTGGGCCGGAGGTTGGGCTAGTTCCACTTTGGCTTGTGAGGAGAACGGACGGAAGTGCAACGGCAGCTGGTTCGATAGCGCTCAGGTGGCTGTTGTGTACGACGGGTGAGACGGTTGTGTATTTAGAAGCAAGAAAGAGTTATTAAGCCCCGCCGTAGTACCCGTTGTGGCTGGAAAAGTGGAAATGTGGCGGGAAACCGCGATTGGAGCGGGGTTGCGGTGGGGCTGGTTTTTAGAAAACCTGGCTGTGGATTTGAGGGCAAGTGGAAAGGTGGGTTTTAGGGGGTGAGTTGCGTACCGGGAGATACACGGCTTCCACAGCAGGGCTGAGATGGGTTGTGGATTTGCGGGTTGGGCTCGTGGAAAGGGTGGTTTTGTGCAGTGTTGATGCGAGGTTGGAAGGATGGGGTTTTGCAGGCGGGTGGGGTTGTCCACGGTTTGCACAGGGGTTCTGGGGGTGGTGGATATTTGGGTTTGGTGGAGATTGCTGGAGAAGCAGATTCCCTGCGGGAATGACAGACAAGAAAGACAACGGCGAAAACAAAAGCAGATCCTTCGCTTTGCTCAGGATGACAACCTTTTCGCAATTCGCAACGATAGACTGGACTTGGTACGACGACGGGGAGTGGCCTCCGGGGAGAGTGGATGGCGAAGGTTTTGTTGCACTCGGTTACGCTGGATGATTTTTATCCGGCGCGTCAGCCTGTCAGTCCTGACGATCCCCATGAGGGACGGTGGATGGCGGGGGCTCACAAGCTGCTGGTGGAGAGTGCGGGGCTGGATCCATTTGGGGTGCATTCGCTCACGAATGACCCGGCTGAGGCTGACCTGATCATTTTTGCGGAGCTGGGGGCCGAGGGGCTGTTTGCTGAGTGGCTGCGGCATCATCCATGGGTCAAGAAGTATCGCGAGAAGACGTTTGTCTTTGAGGTGGGGGACAGCACGCTGCCGTTTTTGCCGGGGCTTTATGCTTCGCTCCGCATGGGGTACTACGGGGAGGCGCGGACGCGGACGGGGTACTATCTTCGGCTGGATGAGAATCCTTACATCGATTTTCGGCCGGTGCCGGAGGAGCCGCGTTATCTGGGCTGCTTTGTGGGATCGCTGGCGAATCATCCAGTGCGGGTGGAGTTGAAGAAGATCGCTTCGGAGCGGGTGCTGGTGCAGGACACTTCGGACTTTGCGCAGAGGATGCTTTATCTGAGCCCGGAGGAGAAGGCGCGGGGGTTCTGGCCGCATTATGCGGACACGATGGCTTCGTCGGCGTTTGCGCTTTGTCCGCGGGGACGCGGGCCGGGGAGCATCCGGCTGTTTGAGGCGCTGATGATGGGGCGGTGCCCTCTGATTATCGCGGATGAGTGGGTGTATCCGAAGCGGATTGACTGGGCGCGGTGCAGCTTGACGGTGGCGGAGAGGGATATTCCGCGGATTCCGGAGATTTTGGAGCGGGAACTGCCGCGGGCGACGGAGCTGGGGTTGGCGGCGCGCAGGGCGTGGGAGGAGTTTTATTCGCCGGCGGTGCGGTTTCACTGGCTGGTGGAGGATTGCCTGGAGATGCTGGCGGCGCGACGGATGCCGGAGTGGCTGGCGGGGAAGCAGGTCTGGGGGCATTTGCTGGATGGGAAGACTATGCGGCGGTTTTTGTTGAGTAAGAAGCAGATTTACCGGGAGACTGGGCGGGTGGTGTTGTGACCCGCGGTAAGGCGGAGATTTGTGATCCCACCCTTGTCACGGTGGGGCTGTGATAAGGGTGGGGCACCCCGGCATCTGTCCAGTCGGCGCTAGAAGCAGATTCCCTGCGGGAATGACAGACAAGAAAGGCAAGTGCAAGGACAAAAGCAGATCCTTCGCTTCGCTCAGGATGACAATTTCTTAATTTACGAAATTTCGAGGGTACTTATTTTAGGCGTTATTGTTTTATTATCATTGGTTTAGGGGTGGAATTTGGGTTTGCGTAGAATTTAGGGCTGACGGGGTAAGCTGGGAACAATCGCGGTGGAATGGATGGGAGGGGCGCTTGGCGCTGCCCTCCCTTTTTGTTTGCGGCGGGGAATCTGTGTCGGGTGGTCTCGGCACATGTTCGAGAACTACCTGGCACGTCGAATGGCGGTGCTATGGCCGAAGAGAAAGTAGACAGAAAGCGAAGTGGTCAGAAGAGCGGCGGGGAGTGGTCGGATCCGGAGAATGGTTCGACTGGAAAGGCGCCCTCGAGGGAGGAGACAGCTCTGGACGAGTTGGTGAATCTCCTGGTGGAAGTCGTGAGGTGCGTACTGGTTCGCATTCCCGAGAAGGACTTGCCGAACGCGAAGCTGAAAGATCTGGCGGAGCGGTCGAAGGGTGGCAAGGAAGTGCGAGCTGACGAGTACCAGAGCCTGGCTGAGGTACTTACAAAGGCCTGCGAGCCGCAGGATGTGGTGCTGGAAGGTTAGCTGAGAAGAGGCCCGCTTTCGTGGGCCTCTTCTGTTGTTGGGTTGGCGGTATCGCAGCCGCGTAAATTTTGGTGATTCGGATTTGAGGGGAAGGAGGCTTGCTATGACGAGATGGTTGCGCGCTGGATGGTTGAGGGTTTGGGTGATTGGTCTGTTGCTGGTGGTTTGTGGCGGCGAGCGGTTGATGGCCCAGACGGTGACCACGACTACGGTGCAGGGGACGGTGTACCTGGCCAATGGCGCGCCGGGTTCGGGGACGTTGCTGGTGAGCTGGCCTGCGTTCACGACAACGACCAACCAGGCGGTGGCGGCGGGCAAGACGGCGGTGCAGATTGGCTCGGATGGGTTTGTGAGCGTGAATCTGACGCCGAATCTGGGGGCGAATCCGGCGGGGCTGTATTACACGGCGGTCTTTCATCTTTCGGATGGGACGGTGAATACGGAGTACCGACGGAGGGCCGGATGGAACAGGTGCGGCGCCGAACTATTCTGAGTTTTCGGCGGGTCTGTTTGTGAATCTGCCATTGAGTATCTAAGGCACGGAGGTCGCGATGCGGATGATGAATGATTTTGAGGCGCAGGTGTTGAGCGATCTCTGTGTGCTGAAGACGCAGATGGTCGGGCTGGTGGGCGATGGAAATACCGGGCGGATGTCGGAGCTGGAGCGGCGTATTGAACGGCATGAGGTGAGCCTGCAACGGGCTAAGGGGTTCATGGCGGCGATCAGCGTGTTGTTTGCAGTGCTTGAGGTGGCGGTGGAGGCTTTTCGGCGGCATTGAGCGAGTGCCGTTCAGGGGGCCGTTATGAGTTCGGAGAGCCTACGGCTGCTCGTATAATCGCCGGATGAGCGAGAGAACGGACACTGGCCCCCTGGTGGGCGTGGTGATGGGGTCGAAAAGCGACTTTGAGGTGATGGCCTCGGCGGTTGAGATGCTGCGCGAGTTTGGCGTGGCGCACGAGGTGCGGGTGGTGAGCGCCCACAGGACTCCGGACCTGCTGTTTGAGTATGCAGAGACGGCGCAGGCGCGGGGATTGCGGGCGATTGTGGCTGGAGCGGGTGGTGCGGCGCATCTGCCGGGGATGCTGGCGGCCAAGACGCTTGTTCCTGTGCTGGGGGTTCCGGTGCCCGCGACTAGTTTGCAGGGGATGGATTCGCTGCTCTCGATTGTGCAGATGCCCAAGGGCGTGCCGGTTGCTACGTTTGCGATCGGCCGGGCGGGGGCGGCGAATGCCGGGCTGTTTGCGGTGGAGATGCTGGCGGCTACGGATGAAGCGCTGCGCGAGAAGCTGGCGGCGTGGCGGGCGGCTCGGGCTGAGGAAGTCGTGACGCAGGAGCTGCCGCAGTGAGTGCTGGGGTGGTGCAGCCGGGCGGATTGCTAGCGATTCTGGGCGGCGGGCAATTGGGGCGCATGACGGCCATGGCGGCGCGGACTATGGGCTATCGGGTTCGCGTGATGGACCCGGAGGCGGCTTGTCCGGCCAGCTTTGTGGTCGATGAGGTTGTCGTCGGCAAGTGGGATGATGTCTCGGCTGCGCGGCGGCTTGCGACCGGCGCGGACGTGGTGACTCTGGAGATTGAGCAGATTGGCGTGGAGGCGCTGCGTGAGGTCGCGGCGTTGGCTCCCCTGAGGCCCGGGGTTGAGCCGATCCGGATTATTCAGGACAAGATCCTTCAGAAAAACTGGCTCGCTGAGAGGGGGTTTCCGGTTGGGCCGTTTCGCGTTGTTTGCAGCGAAGGGGAGTTGCGGGAGGCTGTTCCGGCGCTGGGCGGACGGGTGTTTCTGAAGATCGCGCGGGGCGGCTATGACGGGCGAGGACAGGTCCAGCTGGGATTTGAGGCTGCTGCCGGAGAGGCGGAGGTCGCCGAGGCGTGGGCTGGCCTTGGCGGGCGGCCGGCTGTGGCGGAGCAGGCGCTGGAGCTGGATTTTGAGATCAGCGTGATGGCGGCGCGGTCGCCAGCCGGCGAGGTGCGGAGCTATCCGGCGGCGCGGAATCATCATGAACGACAGATATTGGCGTGGAGTGTGCTGCCTGCGGGAATTCCGGCGGAACTGGAGGCGCGTGCGCAACAGGTCGCGCGGGAGATCATCGCCGGACTCGATCTGGAAGGGCTGTTATGCGTGGAGATGTTTGTTACCCGCGACGGAGAACTGCTGGTGAATGAGTTAGCTCCGCGACCTCACAACAGCTATCACCAGAGTGAGCGGGCTTGTGCGACGAGCCAGTTTGAGCAGTTGGTGCGGACGAGCTGCAACTTACCTCTGGGGGATACAGAGATACTGACTCCGGCGGCGATTGTGAACCTGCTGGGCGAGGTCTGGCTGGAGGCTAAGTCGAGCTCAGGGCCGGATTTCGCGGCTGCGCTGGCGGTGCCCGGGGTGAGGCTGCATTTGTATGAGAAGCATGCGGCGCGGGCAGGTAGGAAAATGGGACACCTGTCGGCGACTGGCTCTACGGCGGATGAGGCGCTGGCGAGGGTACTTGAGGCGAAGTCGCGGCTATAAAGGTCTGTCGGCTAATTCGCTTGCGTGATTTATAAACAGCTATAGATACAAAGTATCCCACCTTAGCCACAAAAACAAAGATGTGGCGAAGGTGGGGTACCCGCACTTTCTATATTCAGCTTGTGAGGCGGTCTTTGGAGATGGGGGATAACTGCCACATCGAAAGACGGCTTATTTTGGATGGGTCGCCGGTGATGCTGACGGCTATTTCCGGAGCGGCTTTTCCAGGGTAGTAAAAGCGCTTTGTGAGGGTTGCATTGTTATTCACGAATAACTCAATTACAGAACCATCGATAAAGAAGCGAAGTTCAAGCGGATCTCCTGCTTTCAGGCCGATCTGCAGTCTCTGTTGATCGACGACCAGTTCCTGTGGATTTGCCTGGCTATGACGAATGGAGATGATGCTGACCTCGGTGGTGACTGCTGAGGACGGGTCTTTAGGGGCGTCGTTGGGCTTGGTGGTGTCGAGCAGGTCGAGCGAGAACGGCTCGGGGCCGGGCTTCACGGCACAGAGCAACTCGCCGCAGGCGTCTTTGAGGCGCTGATCGGAGATCATTTCCTTGCTGCCGGGTGCGCCGCCTTTGACAGGTTGAGAACTTATTTTTTGCTCGTGTTTGCGCAGTTTTTCGACGGCTGGCGCGGCGGTGATCTTGAGGCGGCCATCCTCTCCGAGCGTCAGTACACGGGGCAGGGACATGAGGCCCGCCCAGCCTGAGTCGCGGTATTCTTCGACCGGGCGCGTCTCGGGAATCCAACCCCAGAGGATGCGGTTACCGGACTTATCGAGCTGAGTCTTGGGCGCGTAAAACGAGCCGTGGTCGAGCACGCCGCTTTGCTGCTCGTGAAAGATCAGATCCTTCGCGTCAAGCTCTCCGATCTTCCAGAAAACCTTGCCCTGCGTGGAGTAGATGAGCACATGCTTGTTACCGAGCGGGAATAAGTCGGGGCATTCCCACATATCTCCGGAGTCGACCGGATTGGTGGCGTCGCCTCCGGTCTTACCGCCGCTGGCGACGACATGGAGATACTCCCAGGTCTGTAAGTCGCTGGACTTATACAGCAGTATTGCGCCACCCTTGTCTTTGGCGCCGGAGCCGACGGCCATCAGCCATGCTCCGTTGGCCAACGAAGGCTCGCGCCACGGGGCGGGATCGCGAAAGCCGGTGACTGCCATGTCTTTGGGTGGCGCGGCAATGACGGGATCTGGCCGCTTGGTCCAGGTGCGTAGTTCCGGGTCGGTTGAGGTGGCGTAACACTGGGTTTCTTTGAAGTTGTTGTTGCCGTCGCGCAGCGTGGCCTGCTCGTAAGAGGCCTTGGCGACGCCGGTGTAAATGAATGTGGGCACGCCATTGTGCACTACTGCGGTCCCGGAAAAGCATCCATCGGCGTCGGGTCCGCCGGGAGTGGGCGCGAGAGCTACGGGCAGGTGTTTCCAGTGGATCATATCGGGCGACCAGGCATGGGCCCAGTGCATGTCTCCCCAGACCGCTGCGTTGGGGTTGTACTGAAAGAACATGTGGTACTTACCCTTCCAGTAGATGGGGCCGTTGGGGTCGTTCATCCAGTTGCGCGCGGGGAGCAGGTGGAACTGAGGGCGGCGCGGGTCTGCGGCGAGACTCTGGGTCGGGCCGGCTACGGAATCGGCAGAGAAGGCGGGCAGCGAAGACTGAAGGGCGGCGAAGGCGGCGGCAGCTTTGGCGGTGTTCGAAAGAAATCGGCGGCGGTCGATCTGGTCGAGCTTTGGTGCCCTGGTCATGGCGTGCGTGTTCCTCTGGAAAGCTGCGGGTTTCGATTCTCGAAAATCATACGCTGTGCCAGGGCCAATCGATGGTCAGAAGGCGACTCGGCCCGACTGCCCGGTTCGGCGTCGCTATCCGGCGAGCATCGCGGCGAGCAGAGCGGTTCGAGGAGCTAGGTGATCGATGAGGACGGATTCATGGATGGCGTGGGCGCCTTCGCCGATCGCGCCCATGCCGTCGAGCGTGGGGATGCCGAGCGCGGAGGTGAAGTTGCCGTCGGAAGCGCCTCCGGTGGAAGCCTCATCCAACTGGCAGCCGAAATCGCTGCCGAGTTCTGCGGCCAGTGCCTGTGCTTGGCGAAAGAGCTTGACCGTGCCGCGGGTCCGCTCCATCGGCGGACGGTTGATGCCGCCCTCGATTGACAGAGTACAGCCACTTTTGGGAGTCGGTTTCAGCGCGGCAAAGCGCTTCTCCATGCGCGGGCCGTCGGCGCGTTTGGCCACACGCACGTCAACCTCTGCCCAGGCCTCGGCGGGAATGACGTTGGATTTTGTCCCCCCGCCGATGACTCCCACGTTGACCGTCGTGCCGCGGGCAAGCTCGGTCCAGGCACTGACCTTTTCGATCTGCCGCGCGAGCTCGAGAATGGCGGAACGGCCGCGGGTGAAATCAACTCCGGCGTGGGCGGCGAGACCCTGTACCGTGATGCGCCAATTGCCTGTGCCTTTGCGGCTGGTTTTGTAGGCGAGGCCCTGGGCTGGTTCGAGAACGTAGACGGCGCTGCATTCCTGCGCCAGCTTTTCAGTGAAGGGGCGGGAGACTGGGCTGCCAACCTCCTCTTCGCTGTTGAGCAGGAGGATGATTTCGCGATTTGATGTTTTCCCCAGGAGGCCGGCTTCGGTGAGCATTTCAATGGCGGTGAAAGCCATGGAGACGCCGGCCTTCATGTCCAGGGTGCCGGGTCCCCAGAGGCGGCCTTGGCCGGATGAGTCGGGCCCTATCCGGCAGGGCATGGACTTCAGGGTGCCGAGCGGCCAGACCGTATCGAGGTGACCGAGGACGAGGATGCGGTCCGCTGCTGCTGCTTTGCGTGGGCCGAAGCGAAGCTCCAGGACGTCACCCCAGGTCCGCTGGCGGTGGCGTTTCACTCGCCCTCCGAGAGCGGCGGCGTGAGCGGCCGCGAGGTCCATGCAGGCGTCGACGGCTGCTTTGTCGTCAGATGGGGATTCGGCGCGGACTAAGCAGGTGGCAAGATCGATGAGGGCGGACTGTTTGCGGCGTGCTCCAGCGAGCAAGGCGCGCATGGGAATCGGACAGGCCGTAACGAAGGCGCTGGCTTGGGTCATCCAGTTAATCTCGCATATTTCGCGGTGCGACGTGGCCGTCGGTCAGCGCGGCGAATTCATATCCTGCATCAGGTGGCAAGGTGCGGATCGACATACAGGATGCGCTGGTTTCTTGTGCCGGTTTCGCGCGAACCGGCAAGTTATTGTCAAAAGGTGGCAAAAACAGGGCAATTTCAGTGCGGGGTGTGGTAAAAATGCCACACTATAAATCTCGCAAACTCGTCTAGTCTACTGTTCGGCATAGAAAAACGGTTTTTCAGGTACTATTTGGCGAATATTAAGCTCAATCCGACCCACCAGGAACAGACGATCGAGTCGCCGCTCGAGTTCTCCGGGGTGGGACTGCATTCGGGAGCGCCGGTGACGATGCGGCTGCTTCCGGCTCCGGCGGGGTCGGGAATTGTCTTCCGCCGTACCGACCTGGACAACTTTGAGATCCCGGCAACCGGGCGCAATGTGGCCAAGGTCAGCTACGCCACAAGCCTGATGCGGCAGGGCGTGCTCATCTCCACCACCGAACATCTGCTTTCGGCGCTGATCGGGATGGGCGTGGACAATGTGATCGTCGAACTGGATAACCTCGAGCTCCCGATCCTCGATGGCAGCGCCAAGCCGTATGTCGAGGCGTTTCTCGGAGTCGGTATCAAGGTGCAGCGTCGGCGGCGCGAGTACATTCGCATCCTGCGGCCGGTTGAGGTGCGCGAGGGCGAAAAGTTCATCGGCGTCTACCCCGGCGACGGTTACAGCATTACCTACGAGATTGATTTTCCAGCTCCGATCGGTTCGGACAGATTTTCTGTCGATCTGGAAACGGAAACCTACGGCGCGGAGATTGCCGCCGCACGAACGTTTGGCTACAAGGCCGACGAGGTCAAGTTGCGCAACATGGGTCTGATCCGTGGCGCTGGGCCGGAAAATGCCATTATTCTTACGCCCAAAGGGCCGGAGAATGGGCCGCTGCGCTTTCCCGATGAGTATGTCCGTCACAAAGTGCTGGACCTGATCGGCGATCTGGCGCTCGCGGGCAAACGCATCCAGGGCAAGGTTTTTGCGATGCGTGCGGGGCATGCCATGCACACGGCTCTCGTCTCGCGGCTGATCAAAGATCGCTCGGCTTGGGAACTGGCCCACGCGCCGGTTGCGCCCAAGGCAGCGGCTGAGGTTCGAGGAGGCGGAGTGGTTGGCGACGCCGCCTTCGCCGGTGCGTAGTCCCACGGCCGAAGTCATTAAGAATAGATATCGGGATGTTGCGAGTTAGAAAATCCGGGGTCCTCTTCGGATGCGACGGATACCCCATCAACTCTGGTATTTGTTTCCTCCAGGACTTTCTCGGCGAGACTTATCAGGGTTTCATCTCTGGGGACGAATCGAACGTTCAGATTGGAAATTGAGGCCTGTCCGATATAGAAACGGCTGCTGGGGATGTTCTTCCAAAAATCAGTGGATGAAACCGAGTTGTCAGGCCCCGCCTTGCTCTTTGCATCGAGATAGGCTTGCCGGTCAAAGCGGCTCACATCGTCAAGCTGAATGCCGCTCAGTTTACCAGCGGAATCAATGAAGTAATCGACAACACTCCCTTTATAAAGATGTCCATCGATCTGAAGAATATCTGCGCGGACGAAAATCCTTTCCCGCTTGGGCCAACTGAAATTGGTAAGCAGCATGTACCACTCAGAGATGTTAGGCAGGATAAGTCTGGGGGCAATCCAGTTATAGAAACGTATGAGTGGCGGATGGCGGCGCTGCCCTGCTGGGCCGTCGACGATTTTCCAATCGCCGTACTTGCTGGCGAGAAAGCCGAAGACCAGGCCCTCGCAGGCAGTGACCAGGAAATACCAGGTAAGAAAGCGAGCCTGCCGTCGCAGGACTCGATTAAGCGCCTGCCAGTTTGCTTCGCTCTCGGCGGATGGTGTCGAAGGTGGATTTGCGGTGAGGAATTTGGAGGCATCCGAAGAAGTTAGGAGAGCTGTGACACGGTGATAGTCCATCCGCAGCTCGGAGTATGTCTTCTCTTCGACGGCGAAGGGATAGTGTTTCATCTGCGGCAGATGCCATACACCGAAAAGCGCGAGGACGAAGGGCAGAAGAGCTACCGCGACAGCAAATGTGGCTTCCTGTGTCCGGGTACGTTCAAAGAGCTTGAGCTGGACATACCATGAAGTGACAAAGCGGAATAAGATGCCGGGAACGAGGATATAAAAGACAAGAAAGTAAGTAGTGACCAGGGCAATCATTTGGGATCGCCGCCCGATTTACTGGATAGCTGCCTTGGCAGGCTCAAGCCGGCGGGAGATGCGAAGCTGGCGTCCATCCGGAACGCGGAGCAGATATGTGCCGGTCTCCGCGAGGGATCGCTCGATCTCAGGCTTGCGTGTGCGAATAATACGCTCGAGGTCGCGGCGAAGGTCTTCTTCCGGAGAACTGCGGCGGAGCGAATCGGATAATTTTTTAAGATCGACGACCATGCTTGCCTCATGGATCCATTGGATCCGCTAAGTGATGCGGATCGAGACAGTTCCGTAACCAGTATGCGCGAATCCATGGGAAATATCCACAGGGCGTACCTCTTTCGCCACTTGTTCGCCCTGGGATTAGTTTAGACGAAAACGATGCACATGGGTGTAGCCGCGGGAGTATTGCGGCCATCCCCGGAGAGAATGCCGGTTTTTGGGTCGCGGGCATAGACCGTCAGGTTACTGGAGCTCTGGTTGGCGACCAGCATCCAGCGTTCAGTGGGGTCGAGGCGGAAGTTGCGCGGAGTAGTGCCGCCCGAGGGGATGCGGAGACCGGAGGTGAACTCGGTGAGCCGACCCGTCACAGGGTCGATATGGAAGCTCATGATGAAGTCATGGCCGCGGTTAGCGAAGTAGGCGAAGCGGCCGTCGTGGGTCAATACGGCGTCGCAGGCGGTGTTGGTGATCGAGGCGGTCTGCTGCGGTTCTCCCTTGGGCAGCAGGCTTACTTTCTGGATCGAATGGAGAGTACCGTCGGAGGCATTCCACGCGAGCACTTCCACGGTGGAATTGAGTTCATCGACGCAGTAGGCGACTTTTCCGGTGGGGTGAAAATGCAATGTTCGTGGGCCGTCTCCGGCGGTTGCTGTGTAGGCGCCGGCGGGGGTGAGTTGAGCCGTCGCGGCATTCAGCTTGTAGATGTGGATCTTGTCGCTTCCGAGATCGTTGATGTAGACAAAGCGGTTGTCAGGCGAGAAGGAAACGAAATGCGCGTGTGCCATCTCCTGCCGGTCGGCGACCGGACCGTGTCCCTTGTAAACCTCGTGCCATGCCTCGGAGAGCTTTCCCTCGGTCGAAAGGAAGCTGGCGGCTGTGCCTCCTGCATAGTTGGCGCAGATGACGGCGTGGCCGGTGCGGTCGACGTTCAGATGGCAGGTGCCTTTTCCTTCCGCCGGAACGAGTGAGATCGGCGTCAGCTTGCCTGCTTCGTTCTTGAAGCTGCCCACCGCACCGGTCGGCTTGCCCTCGAACTCATCCAGTTCGCAGGCTACGTAGAGAAAGCGGCGGTCGAGTGAGAGATCGATCCAAGTGGAATGCGATATTTTCGCTGCAATCCCTTCCGGGGTCAGCGTGCCGGTTGCCGCATCCCAGGCGAAAGAGAGAATGCCGTCGGGAGTTCCGCTGCCGACGAGAATGCGCTTCGAATCCGTCTTTGGTGGAGGAGCGATGGCGAGTGAGTCCGTTCCGGCAAGAGCGCCGGTGAGCGAGAGCGCGGCGGTGCTTATGAGGAAAGTCCTGCGCGTGAGTGGATTTGGCGGTGTTGACGAGGGCTGCAATGCGTCGTGGTTGAGGTTTACCATGTTGCAAGCGATTGTCGCCGATGAGGCAGGCTTCGCGCCACGGGTTAAAAGCTTGATGGGAGACACATACAATCTTCAGCGTTTCGTGGACGCCCAGGAAGATCATTTCGAAGACGCGAGCGAAGAGCTACGCCGGGGGCAAAAGACCAGTCACTGGATGTGGTTTATCTTTCCGCAGATCGAGGGGCTGGGCTCGAGCAGCATGGCGCAGAGGTTCGCCATTCACTCGATTGACGAGGCGCGGGCGTATCTGACGCACCCGGTTCTGGGGCCCAGGCTTAGAGAATGCACCCGGCTCGTGAATACTCACCAAGGTGCTCCTCGGAATCGCAGCATCCATCAGATTCTGGGTTATCCCGACGATTTGAAGTTCAAGTCGTCGATGACGCTTTTCGCCCGCGCTGCGGAAGACAACGAGGTTTTTGTGGAAGCGCTACGCCTGTTCTTTGAAGGTGAGTTTGACCAGCTAACTCTGGATCGCCTCGCACGCGGGTAGTCGGCAGGTGTTCATTCCAGGGGGCTATAACACTGGCCGGAACAGATTCCCTTGTCGAGTTGCGTCGCGCCTTGGCCGCGTCCTTGTTGTCGCAATAGCTCACGGTCCGCTTCTCTTCACGCAGGTCTCAATCCGAAGTTTCCTCCGGCGCGTACATTTAGTGCGGTCTGTTGAGTCTCTCGCAGCCGCAGATGGATTCGGGTGATCGTATGCCGATGCGTAATTGTTCAACTGACAATTTCAGGGTTTTCAATCGGCGCAGTCTTGCGCTGCTTGTGTTGTTATTCCTTGGTTTTCTCGTTTCAATGCATGCTCAGGATTCCAAGGTGGCTGCAACCGCGGATGACGCAAATGCGGGTCCGCCGATTCACTGGTTGAGCTGGTCCGACAGCGTATTTGCGCAGGCCAAGGCCGAGCACAAGTTCGTGTTGCTCGATCTTGAGGCGGTGTGGTGCCACTGGTGCCATGTAATGGACACGGTCACTTACGCCGACCCCGATGTGCGCCGCATGATGGAGTCGAAGTATCTTGCGATCAAAGTAGATCAGGATTCGCGGCCCGATATCTCCAATCGCTATGAGGATTATGGTTGGCCGGCGACTGTGGTGTTCGATGGCGATGGCAAAGAGATTGTGAAGCGGCAGGGATATCTGCCCCCCAAACCGATGTTGTCGATGCTGCAGGCAATCATTGACGATCCGACGCCCGGCCCATCGGTAGTGCCTGAGCAGCTCATCGCCTATGCGGCGACCAGCCGTGTCTCTCCGGCGCTGCTGGCGCGTATTCGCAGGGGATATGAGGCGCAGTATGACGTGAAGGCAGGAGGTTGGGGATTCAGCCATAAGTTTCTCGATGCGGACTCCGCCGAGTACGCGCTCACTCTCGCTCGCGCGGGTGATGCTAAGGCTGAACGGCGCGTGCGTGACACGCTTCGTCTCGAAGAGAAAATTCAAGATCCGGTGTGGGGCGGAGCTTACCAATACTCCGCGGGCGGTGACTGGGACGAGCCGCATTTTGAGAAGCTCATCTCGATTCAGGCTGCGGTCATGCGCATTTACGCGCTGGCTTATGCGCAATACAAAGACGAGGCGTATCTACGCGTCGCAAGCCGGGTGAACGACTATGTGCGGGGCTTTCTTACGAGTCCTGAAGGAGCGTTTTATGTAAGTCAGGATGCGGATCTTGTCGAAGGCGAGCATGGCGGCGACTACTTCAAGCTCGATGATGCGGGACGCAGAGTGAAGGGTATTCCGCGAGTGGATAAGCATCTCTATGCGCGAGAAAACGGATGGATGATCGCGGCACTCGCCGATCTCTACGCGGTAAGCGGCGATCGAACAATTCTGACGGAGGCGGAGCGCTCGGCGCAATGGGCTTTGACCCATCGCACGCTGACCGGCGCGACGCAGGGCAGCGGCTTCGGCCACGACGAGCATGATGCTTCCGGCCCTTATCTGGGCGACACATTGGCTATGGGGCAGGCCTTTCTTGCGCTCTATCAGGTGACTGGAGATACGCGCTGGCTCGATCGTGCGAAGGCCACGCTGCCATTTATAGAAGCAAACTTTTCTCCCGCAAATAAGATCGGCTACCTCACCTCGAAAGCTCCAACAGACCGCTATTCGCACGGCCTCATCGAGCGCGATGAAAACATCGCACTTGCGCGCTTCAGCAATCTGCTCTATCAGGACACAGGCGACGCAGCAGCGCAGTCGATCGCGGGGCAGGCGATGCGTTATCTTGCCACGCCTGCGATAGCCGTGCGACCGCTATCGGCGGGTGAGTTACTGGCCATTGACGAGAGCACTCACACGCCTCTGCATATCGCCATCGTCGGAGACAAGAACGATCCAGCCGCTCGCCAACTCTTCGACGCCACGCTTCGCTCGATTCGCGGCTATGAGCGGCTGGAGTGGCTGCAGAGCGCCGATGACGCACAAAAAAGCTTGGCTCGCAGCGATGTAGCGTACCCGTCGACGACCCGGGCGGCGGCTTACATCTGCCACGACACCCACTGCGGTGACCCAGTCTACAGCGGAGAGGAACTATCGGCGTTGATTGCGAAGCCGGCGGTCGCGCTTCGCTCAGGCAAGCCGCCAGCTCACGGCGAGTAAATCTGTTTGGGAGCCGTGCTTCTCGCACTGCGTCGCACGTCTTCTTTGCGGCAACTACGATGAAACTTTTTCATGAGCAGCGGCATACAATAAGCAGGCATTCGCGGCAGAGCTGGTCTGCGATACATCTTTCTCGTCACCTTCTTCCGCGTAACTCTGCCTTGAAAGGATTTCCCCATGGATCGGCTTAAAGGGAAGCGTGCCCTCATCACCGGCGGCACGTCAGGTATTGGTCTTGAAACAGCGCGGCAGTTTCTCGCTGAAGGCGCGCGTGTCGCTGTCACCGGCACTAACCCGACAACCATTGAAACCGCTCGCGCTGCCTTGGGCGATGACGTCGTCGTGATTCGCGCCGATGCAGGCGATGTCGCGGGTCAGCAGACAATTGCCGCCACGATCAGCGGAGCCTTTAGCGGCCTCGACATTCTCTTTGTCAACGCCGGCATCGCCGACCTGAGGCCCATCGATAAGTGGGACGAAGCGGCCTTCGATCGCTCCATCTCCATCAACTTCAAGGGGCCATTCTTCCTCATCCAGGCGCTCTTGCCGATCTTCGCCAACCCCGCCTCGATCGTGCTCAACGCGTCGGTCAATGCGCACATTGGCATGCCCGCGACCAGCGTTTATGGGGCCAGCAAGTCCGCGCAGCTTTCGCTCACGCGCACACTTTCAGGCGAGCTGATCTCTCGCGGTATCCGAGTCAACGCGGTCAGCCCGGGACCTATCGCGACACCCCTCTACAGCAAATTGGGCATGAGCGAGGCCGACCTCAAGAACATGGCTGCGTCACTCGAAACCAAGGTTCCCGCCGGGCGCTTCGGGACTCCCAGCGAAATTGCCAAAGCGGTGGTCTTTCTGGCTTCCGACGAGTCAGCCTATACAGTAGGGGGAGAGCTGCTGATCGACGGGGGTCTCAGCCTCTAAGCGGGCAAAGTTGGAGCTATGCGGCGCGGATGATCGTCTCAGAATGGACAGGATCGTTCGTTTATGGACACGTCTCGCGTTTCGGCACCGTCAAAGTTGATGAAAACAGTGGTTGTGTCGCTGGCCCTGAACGTGCAGCAATATAGGGCATGTACGCGCTGGCCCACGAATTTCAATCTGCTGCACGGCAACTGCGCAAGGCTCCAGGTTTCGCGGCAACCGTTCTGGTTACATTGGCCCTCGGCATCACTGCCACGACGGTAATCTTCAGCCTGGTGAATGCGGTCTTGCTGCGCCCGTTGCCGATGCCGGAGCCGGACAGGCTGGTTTCGCTGGACACCCTGGAGCGGCCAGCGGGTTCGACCGGCGTCGCGACGGTGCGCAATGACACTTCGTACCCGAACTTTTTTGATTGGCGCAGCAATAACAAGAGTTTTTCGTCGATGGCGTCGTACACGACCGGCGGACTGGTTCTGGGAGCCGATCGCGACAACCCTGCGCGGCGCATCGATGCGGTGCAAGTTTCGTCTGATTTCTTCACCACGCTGGGTGTCTCCCCTGAACTGGGTCGCGGATTTACGCGCGACGAGGAATTGCCCGGCGCCCGCGCTGTTGTGCTGAGCCACGGCACATGGCAGACGCAGTTCAACGGAGACCGGAATATCGTCGGCAAATCCATCGTTCTCAGCGAAGTGAGCTACACGGTGATCGGGGTCATGCCCGAGGGATTCGCATTTCCCGTCACTTACGCCGACGCGGCGCTGTGGGTGAGCATGGCGCGCGATGCCGAAGGCGATCATCCCTCCACACAGCAGCGCGGTTACAACCAGCTCTCAGTTGTTGGCAGATTGCGTCCGGGAGTGACGCTGGCTCAGGCGAAGACAGAGATGGATTCGATTCAACAGGGGCTCGCGAAGCGCTATCCCGATGCGGACCTGAATGAAACGGCAGTCAGCGTTGTGCCGCAGCTCGAGGACATTGTTTCGGATGTTAAAACTCCGCTGCGGATTCTTTTTGCCGCCGTCGGTTGCCTGTTGTTGATCGTCTGCGCCAATGTCGCCGGGCTGCTGCTTACGCGCATCAGCAAGCGGCGGGGAGAGTTCGCAATCCGCTCGGCGCTTGGGGCGTCCCGCTGGCAGTTGCTGCGGCAGCTGCTGATTGAGTCGATGCTGCTTGCGCTGGGTGGAGGCTTGCTTGGCATCGCCGGAACCGCCCTTCTGCTTAAAGTTCTGCCGTCGGTTCTGCCTGCAAACCTACCGCGTGTTCATCAGATTGCGCTCAGCGGCGAGGTGCTGGCATTTGCCTTTGGCATCTCTTTGCTGACGGGCCTTGTCTTCGGTGTATTGCCCGCATTGCGCGCCTCGAAGCAAGACCCTGCCACGGCTCTGGCTGAGAACGGGCGAGGGGGGCTATCAGGGCGCAAGCACTATCATCTGCAAAGCGCGCTCGTGATCTCTCAGACCGCTATCGGACTCATTCTCCTGGTTGGCGCGGGGCTTCTGATTCATAGCTTCGACCAGATTCTCAAGGTCGATCCAGGCTTCTCACCGCAGCAGATGCTCACCTTTCGTCTTGCTCTACCCGCGAAACGATATGACGAGCCGCAACGGATCAGGTTCTATCAGCAGCTTCTTCCTCGCCTGAAGGCGCTTCCGGGCGTACAGATGGCATCGGCGGCCTTCCCCCTGCCGCTTACACAGGGAAACATCAGTATCAGCTTCGAGATCGCCGGCAGACCTGTGAAAGAGGGCGATGAACCAAGCGCTCGCGTCAGTCTGATTGAGCCTGGATTCTTCGAGGCTTTGCAAATTCCTGTGAAACGCGGACGCGCATTTCTTTCAACGGAGCACGACGAGAACGGCCCGCCGGTGGTCATTGTCAATGAGGCATTCGCAAAGGAGTTCTTCCCGGGCATGGATGCAGTTGGCCAGCACATCCGTTCAGGATTGGGTAAGGGCGAGAAACCACCCATGCGCGAAATCGTTGGCGTGGTCGGAAACGTCAAGAGAGTAAATCTCACCGAGCCTACGGCCCCTGAGTATTACATTCCTTTTGAACAGGCTCCGATTGCAGCCGCGTCAGTTGCCATGCGCGTGAGCGGCGATCCGAACGGCTATAGCCGAATGATTCGCGCTGAGGTCGCGAAGCTCGACAGTGGCTCGCCAATTTACCGGCTGCAGAGCTATGACGAGGAGTTGGCCCGCATCACTGCGCAGCAGCGTTTTCAGACTTTTCTGTTGTCGGCATTCGCCGCAGTCGCGCTCCTGCTGGCCGGGCTCGGCCTCTACGCCGTGCTCAGTTACATGGTCACGCAGCGCACGCAGGAGATGGGCCTGCGTATCGCTCTTGGAGCTCAGCGTGGCAACGTGCTGCGGCTGATGCTTACGCGCGGATTGCGGCTGGCAGCTATCGGCCTCTGCGCCGGTCTGGTTGCGGCGGCGGTGCTGACTCGCTTTCTCAGCGGCCAGCTCTATGGCGTCAAACCGCTTGATGCGGCTACTTTCGTCACCATGACGCTGGTGTTGCTGGCAGTCTCGACCGTCGCCAGTCTGATTCCAGCCTGGCGCGCGGCCACGCTTGACCCTATCGATACGCTGCGTCGGCAATAGCCCGCGAATTCCCCGTTAACCATTCCTCTCGCGGTTCGTTGTATGAGCAGAAGGCCTTCAAAGACCTTGCTCCTGCGAGAGGAAACAGAGATGTACACACGCCGCACGATCTTCCCCGGCACACTTCGAAGCATTATCCGATTCGCTGCCCTCCCCGCCCTGCTTTGCGCAAGCCTCGCCGTTGCGCAGACGCCTGCCCCCGTCCATCCCGCGGCTCCGGTTCGGGTTATGACGGCGCCGGCGCCCACAGACAAGGACGTCGCCGCGACCCAGGAAGAGCTGATCCGCCTGCTGCGCCTCAGTCCAAAGTTGACCACCGTCGTGGCGCGAGATCCCTCATTGCTCGCCGACCAGGATTATGTGAGCAGAAACAATCCCCAATTGGCGCAATTCCTCGCCAGCCATCCCGAGATCGCGCTCAATCCCGACTTCTACCTGTTCACGCACCTGAACCGGGACGGCGGCGGCCCGGATGAGGCTCTGGAACGCGCTGTCTGGCCGCAGCTCTCTCAGCAGCCGTCTGAGCACTATGTTGCAGACCGATTGATGGGCGATGTCACTCCTTTTCTGGTATTTGTCTGCATCGCGGGCGCACTCTTGTGGCTGGTGCGGCTCTTCCTCGAGAACCGGCGGTGGCATCGCATCTTCAAGCTACAAAGCGATGTTCATGGCAAGCTGATCGACAAGTTCGGCACCAACCAGGAACTGATGGGCTACATGGAAACAGAGGCCGGCAAGCGCTTCCTCGAGGCTGCACCGATTCCGGTGAACTTCGAAGAAGATCAGCGCGTACCCAATGCAGTCGCCCGAGTGCTGACGCCGTTGCAGATCGGTGTAGTGCTCTCGCTGCTCGGCATCGGCTTTCTCTCGCTGCGGCACGCTCACGTCGATCTGGATATTCCGATGCTGGTGATCGGAACCATGGTGCTGATGCCTGGAATTGGGTTTATCATCTCCGCAGGCTTAACCTGGATGCTGGCCGGACGTCTCGGCATGATGCCGCCCAACAAGCCAGCGCAACCCTATAACCTGCGCGACCCGAGAGATGTTCAGTGAAATGGCCAGTGATCGCCGCTGGTCCTGCAGGTCAGGAAAGAGAAGTTTGTGATGCCCTGGGAATCGATACTTCCGAGCGAACTGAATGGCCTGGCCGGCCTCTCCGGCGAAGCGCATCCGTTACCCATGGATAACGATGCCTTCGCCGGATTCTACGAGCGCTCGGCCCGTTCGCTCTGGGCTTATCTGGCGCGGGTTTCCGGAGACGCTGCCCTTGCCGACGACCTGGTGCAGGAGAGCTATGTGCGCTTCCTCTGCGCTGCCGGTTCGCCGAGTCTTGAAGATGGCGAGGTAGCCGGCCGGCGATATCTCTTCCGCATCGCAACCAATCTTCTCCGCGACCACTGGCGCAGGCCAAAGTCTTCCTCGATCGACGAGATTCCCGAGGAGTTTTTTGCCTGCGCGAGCAATTCAGGGCAAAGCGATTCGCAGGCCATGCTCACTCCGGCTCTCGCGTTGATGCGTCCGAGGGACAGGCAGATTCTCTGGCTGGCATACGCGGAGGGATATTCGCATCGCGAGATCGCCGAGGTTACCGGGCTGGGTACAGCAAGTATTCGCCTGCTGCTCTTTCGAGCGAGGCGCAGGATCGCGCATCTTTTGCGCAATCCTGCGCAAGCCACGCCAAAATCGGCGGCGAACGAGATGAATCACCTGAATGCCGGGAGGCAGCCATGACCTTTCGCTCCTGCCCTCGGGAATCGGAAATCAAAGCTCTGCTGGAGCGCGGCCAGTGGCCTCATGCCAGCACTACGGAGTTGCGTTCACACGCAGCCGACTGCCGCGCCTGCGGCGACCTGGTGCTGATCACGCTGGCCTTTCGCGGCGCACGAGCTACCTCGGTCAAAGCGGCCAATCTCAATGCTCCGGGCGTGCTGTGGTGGAGAGCGCAACTGCGCCGCCGCAACGCTGCAGTCGAGCGCATGAGCAGACCAATCCTTGGCGCGCAGATCTTTGCTCTTGCGATCACGCTCTTGACTGCGGTGGGATTGGCGATTTCGCAGGCCAAACACGGTCTCCGCTGGCTCTACTGGTTCGGGGATACGCAGCAGTCGAGCGGTTTCCATCTGGATTCGCTCTGGTCTACGGCGACTGTGACCTCCATGATTCCCGACTGGAATCTCGCGCTCCTGATCCCCGCGCTCGCGATGCTAGCCCTGCTCGGCGGAGTCGTACTGTATCTCGCCACAGAAAAACAATGACTCCCCGCCACGCGCTGCAGTTATGATGTTTGCGGAGCGACCCATGCCCACCGCAAAATCGATCCTGGCCGACCTCAAAAGCAAAGGCAACGAGAAGACCCGCGCCACCTACGCACGCCACGGCATGGCTGCGGACCGCGTCCTCGGAGTAAGCGTCGCCGATCTCAAAGTCATCGCTAAGATGATCAAGGGCCAACAGGCGCTGGCTCTGGAAATCTATGACACGGGCGTCATGGAAGCGATGTATCTTGCTGGCATCGTCGCGAACGGGTCGAAGATGAGCCGCGAGGAGTTACAACGATGGGCTGACGGCGCGGCCGAGATGCAGATGATCTCGGAATACACGGTCGCCTGGGTTGCGATCGAACATCCACAAGGCCGGGAAATAGCCCTGACCTGGATGAACTCAAAAAACGAACACGTAGCCACGTCCGGTTGGGCCACCTATTCGGGCCTCATCGCCACCACTGCGGATGAGGCATTGAACCTGCCGGAAATTGAGGGCCTGCTCGAGAGAATCGTCAAGGAGATTCACACGGCTCCAAATCGCGTTCGCCACAAAATGAACAGCTTCGTCATCGCGGTTGGAACCTATGTGAAGCCGTTGCTGGCGAAAGCCGAGGCAACCGCACGCAAGATCGGCGTCGTGACCGTGGACATGGGCGACACCGCATGCGAGGAGCCGCTCGCTACGGCCTATATAGAAAAGGCCGAAACCTCCGGCAAGGTAGGCAAGAAGAAAAAGACAATCCGCTGCTAGCGAAAATTGGATCCTCTCAAGCCACTACAGTGAAGGTAGATGTCACACATTCTCTGGCACAGTGTTGACCTGCGTCACCGCGCATCGATTCGCAGCTAGTCCATATTCCCGTGGTTGCGCATGGTGCAATCTTCGCAAAGCATGAGTCCATCGGCTTCAGTACGACGATATACATAATGATCTAATTCGATTTTGTCGTGTCCGGACTGGTGAACAGCGGCGAGTAACTGCCGTGCGCAGCTTTCGCCATAAGTGGCGCCGAGAGTTCCCGTTGTCCTCAACGGCTCATAGCAGTGGTAACCCTGGCAATCCTCGGACATGTGAAATATGTTTATTAGAGCTTCGACAAAGTCGCCACTCGTGTCCTCCTGAACCGATTTGAGAACATCTTCAAATGACGAGCCGGCAAGGAAAGACCTAACGTCGCGCTCCTTGGCCTGTCGTTTGCGAAGTGCAATCTGGTCGCGCACATATTGGAGGAATGCCGACCTCCTATCCTCATGGTAGTGTCGCTTGCTCCAATCGGTGACATTTTGTTGAAGCATATTGGGATCGATGGTGTCCCCAACAACCCTTCGCAAAACGTCCGTAAGTCCTATATAGAAATCGGTGCGAAAGTCGGCGAACAGCTTGTCGCGCAGGATAGGTGGCAGGGAACAATCTTCGATCAATAGTGGTATGACTTTAATACGACGGTTGGCTATCTCGTCAGTCAGCGCTGCCCGGAGTTCGCGAGTCACCCACTCGGAGGCTACGCTGTTGGCGCTGAGCACTGCTCCCAAGAACTCGCTCGACTCGATGCCAGATTCCATCTTCCCGATCAGAGAGTCTCCAGGAAGCATTTCGTACTCGTCAACCCAGCTCTTAACTCCGAATAAATCGAGATTAGAGGCTAGTTTACGAACGAAGGCTTTGTCTTTGTGGTTGTGGCTGAGAAAGATGCTGGACATACCCCCCTCCATTGGTTGACGGTCATCCTGTCTTCAGGAGTGTAGGTGCAAGCAAAATACTTGAGCTAGATGCGGTGCGCGGGGCCGATGATGTTCCAGTGAATCGCAACCAGGGTCAGAATCAGACACGACAGTCCTACAAGTGAAAACTTCACTCGAGTGATCCAGCGCAGGTTGTCGCGTCTCCAGATGCGGATAGCCGAGATTACTGCAAAAAGGCTCAGCAGGATCGCGAACCCAGTTGACCAATTCATCAGAGTGAACCACTTGAACCACTCAGGCGTAGGAGGCATCAGGTCGTCCCCAGCCTGCATGAAGAAGATCGTGATGGTGGAGACAAAAAGTATCCACACAAAGGCCGCCAGACGGGGCCCAAAGGTGAGCCATATCGTGCCCGGCTGAGGCGCGGGTCTGGGCCGTTTGCGCAAGAAGATGCGTTCGCCCGTGCGCTTGAGAGAGGCGAGAACGACCAGGGCAAGAATTGCAAGGCTGCACCCCGCTGCAGGCATCACAAGCATCGCATTTTCGTACCAGGGCACGCGCTGCATCTGCACTCCGGCAAAGCCGCCGGCCACGCGCACAACTTTGCCATTGCCGTCGCGGATAGCGAAGAGTTTGGCCTGTTCATCTTCCGCCTGCCACAAGTCCTTGCCGATGGCCTTCCACTTCACCGCGTGGCCGCGCAGGTCTTTCGAGTTCTCCACATGCAGCATTCCATCCTTGTCAACGGACACCGTGCGCTGGCCAAAGAGGTTTCCCGGAGCGAGCTTGGTTGAGTCCGCGCGGCGGGTCGTCTGATACGTTCCGGCGATATCCTTCATTTCCTTTGGTAGGTCTTTCAGGAAGGCCGGTTGGGGCGCACCGGCAAAATAACGATCGGAGAAGAATCGGATGATCTCCGGACGCGGCTGGTCTCCACCGCCCGCCGAGTTATAGGAGACGAAAAGCACAAGCTTCTGCGTAGGCTCGACAAAGAACAGGCTATGAAAGGCAATCAGATCGCCCTCGTGGCCGATCCAGCGCAGACCGTTGCGCCACTCCTGATAGAAACCCATGCAGATAGGAGGCAACTGGTTATTGGCCTGAAATTGAGGCGTCCACATCATCGCCAGCGTTTCCGGCTTTAGAATCTGCTTGCCGTCGAGCGTGCCTCCATTGAGCAGCGCGCTGCCAAAGCGGCCCATATCGGTAGCCGTCGATGAAATGCCGCCCGCGCCCACGGGATTGAATATTTCAAAGCCCACGGTAGGCTTGGTCGTATTGCCGCGATAGCCCTCAGAGGGCAGCTTCTCCAGGTCCTTCGGCAGAGGCTGGTAAAAGCTGGAGTGATTCATGCCCAACGGCCTGAAAATATGTTCCGCCACATACTGCTCAAAGGGCTCGCCGCTTGCCCGCTGCACGATATAACTCGCCAGGCCGACTCCGTAATTGGAGTAGGCAGGCACCTCGCCCGGCGGAAAGATGCGCTTGGGCTGGTTTTGAATCAGCACATCGCGCAGGGTGACCGCCTTCTTTGGGTCGGTGAGGAGTATGTTCGAGATCGATTCCTCGAATCCGCCGGTGTGCGTCATCAGGTTTCGGAGCGTGATCGGTTTATCGGACACGCTGTGGGGAGCCGAGCGAATGTGGAAGTCGAGATACTGGTTCACGTCAGCATCCAGGTTCAACTTGCCCTGCTCCACGAACTGCATCACGGAGACCCATGTAAACAGCTTCGAAATCGAAGCCAGCCGAAAAATCGTCGTGGCCGGATCGACAGGCCTCTTTGCCTTTACATCGGCATAGCCGTAGCCCTTCTGCAGGAGCACGTTGCCGTCCTTCATCACCAGCACTGAAGCGCCGGCAATGTCGCTACGTTCAAGCTGCATCGGCAAAATGCCGTCGAAGAAGGCTTCGAGGTCGGCCGAATCGAGCGTGTGTGTCGCTGGATGATCTTTGTCCGAAGGAACCGCAGGGCCCGGCACCGTGCTTGCAGGCATCGGAGGCGGAACAAACGCAGCGTTCTTTGACTCCGAGGGTTTCGCAATCGGCGACTGCACCACCGGAACCTTGGGCACCTGTGCGGCGGGTGTTTGCGCCTCAATCAAGCCCGCCGTCAACAACAAACCCGCAACCGCCAAAGCAATACGGACTCCGCGCATTCCACCTCTCCCCAGGGCAAATCTCAAACTGCAAAGTGGGATAAGTCTCAAGCAATCGGCCGACTTTGACAAGCCCATCCAATGCTCGGTAGTGGGTCGGTTTGAATGTGTAGTCTTCGGATGGCCCGTTACCTGGAAACAACAGATCCCTTCCCACATACCGACTTGTCATTACCGATCTCGATGGGAGACGGAAAAACGGGAAAGGTTTGGGGGTGACGGATTCACTCCAAAGGTCATCTGGTCGGTGGTCAAGAAGGCCGCGGCCAGATATGGCTTAGAGGCAATAGCACCGCATGATCTCCGTATAACCTGCGCCCGCCTCTGCCATCAGGCATAGGACTCGAGCCAATTGAGCGCTAGTCAATAGATCATTTGGGTAGCGTCAAGCCTAATTTCCCGGAATGCCGATTCGAACAAGTTTGCCATTCTCAAATCTAAAGTCGATTCCAGGGAACTGCAATCTGCCCGATTCCCCTTGAATGAAATCTGCGGATGGATGGCCATATGCGTTCCGAACGCCATCTATCGTCGAGTTCCAGTTGATGCCTTTGGTCGTCTGTCCGCAGAACACGCCGAACTGCCCGCTCCCTTGCTGGTGGTTATAGAAATAGATCGCGTGGACTTTATCATCTGCACGGTTGAGTGAAATTTCGATACCTCGCGAACGATATTCAACGAAGTGAACATCCGAGAACTCCTCGCTGGGGGTTGCTTTTCCTAGGGCGGCCTTTATCGACCGGAAGCTCGCGCCAACTTGAACAGATCCCCACCCCGATCCTTCAGCTATTTTCGTCTCTGATTCGGTCGCATTGCATTTGTATGATTCGCTCTCAGGCAAGTTGTGAGCCAGAAGATCTTTACACCAGTTCCCACCACTCTCAGGCTGTCTTGTGGCGGCCGCCTTGATGTCTTGGAGCTTGCATTCAAACGCGATTAGCTTCTGCGGGTAAGCGGGACCGTTCAGATTGAGGAATGGGTAGAAATGCTCTATGTGCACGTCCTGAGTGGCTCCAGATCGAACGATTTGGAGCTTCTGGTCCCAAAAGAAGTCGACAGGCTGCATCTTGGCTGCCACTTCTTTCGGCAGTTCGCGAATTTCGGGACGATCTAGGAGCTGTACAAGTCCGCTGACATCATCGGCCTTCATCGTGAATGTAAATGACTTGGTTGCTTTCGACCGAACCGTGTACGTCACGCTACCATTAGCGAAGACCTTCAGATCTTCGACCGTATGCGCATCACCTGTTGGCCCATCGATCACGTCATGAGATACGAGTATCGGCTGCTCAGCCTTCTGGCCTTGGGAGCGGTGTACAAGCAACGCGATCGCAATAGTGCTGATTATCAGAGAGCGGCGGCGTCCAAACGAGAGATGCATGTCTAAACGATAGACCCCGCGTCGCTCCAAATTGTTCCCATATCCTCATAAACGCCCCTCAATTGACTGACAAGGCGACTTCCGGATTGTCGACCATCCGAAAGTCTGGATTCAAACTGACCCATTAACCAATGCTTGTTTCTTACGTGATCCAAGTACGCCCGCAGAGCCAGCTACACTGAAACCGAAGGCGGCGGACGCCAACCATGGCTCATTTCAACAGTTTCGTTCGCATTCCGTTTCTGGTGCTGCGGCAGGCGATCTCGCCGCTGCCGCCTATTGGTACGTTTGAAGCCGATGTGCTGAAGATGCGCGTGTGGCCAAACGACATCGACTTCAACTTTCATCTCAACAACGCCCGCCACCTCAGCGTGATGGACTACGGCCGAATCCATCTGCTCGCCCGTGGGGGCGTGCTCAAGGGGATCATCAAGGCGCGGTGGGTGCCCGTCGTAGGCGCGGTGTGGATCACCTATCGCCGTTCGCTGCCTCTTTGGGCACGCTTTGAGCTGTCGACACGGATGGTCGGCTGGGACAATCGCTGGTTTTACATGGAGCAGGTCTTCACCGGCGACGAGGGTACGGTCGCTGTCGGCTGGGTCAAAGGAGCCTTGCGCGGCAGCGCAAAGTCAGGAAAGACCGGTGCCGTCCCCCCGCAGCAGGTTATGGATTTGGTCAAACCGGGAGTCGCAAGCCCGGAGCTGCCGGAAGCAATTCACATCCTTAACGGCTTGACTCGCGAAAAGCTGCAGACAAATCGATAGACCCAAAGCGCGTAGACTGGAGCGCATAAAATAGAAGCAGCCAGATGATCCAATATCTCTATCTCGGTCGCGTCGGATACGCCGAAGGCCTCGCTCTGCAGCAGGAGATGGTTGAGCTGCGCCACCAGGGCCGCGTCGAAAACGTTCTGCTGCTCCTCGAACATCCGCCAGTGCTCACTCTCGGCCGCAACTCCAGCCGCAGCAACATTCTCGCCACCGACGAAATGCTTGCGCGCAAAGGCGTCACCGTCCACGAGATCAACCGTGGCGGAGACGTCACGTATCACGGCCCCGGCCAGCTCGTCGGCTATCCTATCTTCGACCTGCGCAGCCTTACCAACGCCAGCGGCGGCAGGCTCGGGCCTGTTGATTATGTCCGCCGCGTCGAAGAGGTCATGATCCGCCTCTGCGCCGGCTACGGCGTACTGACTGGCAGAGTGCAAGGGCGCACCGGTGTGTGGACCAACACCGCGCCCGGACGCGAGAAAAAGATCGGCGCCATCGGCGTCCATGTCTCGCGCGGCATCACCTCGCACGGCTTCGCATTTAACCTGACCACCGACCTGCGCGATTTCCAATGGATCGTCCCCTGCGGCATAGCCGATCGCGAAGTCACCAGCCTCGACCTCGAGATCCCCGACCCGTCGCAACTGCCCACGCTGCCGCAACTTGCCGACGTTGCGGCACGGCACTTCGGCCACGTCTTCGGCGAGCAGGTTCTGGCAGTCGAAACCCTCGAAGCCCTGCGCGAGAATGCAACGCCCCAACTCGGAGTCCCGATGCAGATTCCCGAAGAGGTCCAGCGCCTCCTCCAGCAAAAAACGCAAAAGGACGCGCCCCTTCCCGCTAAGCCTGTAAACGCCTAGACCCTGCGCAGTTCGTCGGCAAGCATTCAGGCAAGTCTCCGGGCGTACGGCACCCCACACCCACCGGCCTATATAATCCAACTGGCAAACTGACGCGATACCGTGTCCCGCATAGCGGCAACGCCTGCGGCACTCTGCCTGCACGAACTTAGCGGCGCAGGCAATTATCCGTACGACAAGAGGATCAAGCGATGGCAACCGAAGTGATCATGCCCCAGATGGGTGAATCGATTTTTGAAGGCACCATTACCAAGTGGTTGAAGAAGGTCGGCGACCAGGTCCAGAAGGACGAACCGCTCTTCGAAATCTCAACCGACAAGGTAGACGCCGAGATTCCATCGCCCGTCGCCGGAGTGCTGACCGAGATCAAGGTTGCCGAGGGCACGACAGTCCAGATCAACACCGTGGTTGCGCTGGTAGGCGCGTCGGGCGAAGAGGCGAAATCCGCCCCCGCGCCCGCCAAAGAACCTCCCGCCACCGCGCCCGTCGCGAAGCAGTCCACGGGCGATGGCGCAACCGATGCCGCCACTTCGAGCGCACTCGCCAGCGCCAGACCAGACGCAGCAGCGAGCTCAGACGTACCCGGTGCAGCGAACGGGGGCACTGAGGTTGTGATGCCGCAGATGGGCGAATCCATCTTCGAGGGCACCATCACCAAGTGGCTCAAAAAGGTCGGCGAATCCGTCGCCAAAGACGAGCCGCTCTTCGAAATCTCCACGGACAAAGTAGACGCCGAGATCCCCGCACCCATCGCCGGAACACTGAGTGAGATCAAAGTCCCTGAAGGCGCAACAGTCCAGATCAATACGGTAGTCGCCGTCATCGGCGGTTCAGCGTCCTCGACCGGCTCCGCTCCCGCAGCTCCGCCGAAGAGCACCTCCGTGCCAACCTCAGTCTCGCTCTCCGCAGCCTCTCCCACTCCAGACTCCGCCTCCGCCGGAACCACCGGCAAACTGCGCTCCTCGCCCCTCGTCCGCCGCATCGCCAAGGACAACAACCTCGACCTGCACCAGATTCCCGGCACAGGCGCAGGCGGCCGCATCACCAAAGAAGACACGCTCAAATTCCTCGCAGAAAAAGGCGCTGGCGCAGCAGCCCCGGCCCCAGCCCCAGCGAAACCCTCGGTACCCTCAGCGCCGTCCGTCGCGTCCGCGCCAGCAGCCCCGTCTGCCCCGGCAACAACTTCGACCGCAACCCCGATCACACCTGCCGCGTCTCCGCTCCCCGGCCAGCTCGTTCCGCTCACCAAAATGCGCAGCATCATCGCCCAGCGGATGGTCGAGAGCGCCCACACCAGCCCGCATGTCCACACTGTCTTCAAGGTGGACATGACGCGCATCGCAAAGCTTCGCGAAAAAGAGAAAGGCAAGTACGAGCAGCGCAACGGCGTCAAGCTCACCTACATGCCCTTCATCGCCGCGGCCGCCGTGCAAACCCTGCGCAAGTTCCCCATCGTCAACGCGAGCCTCGAAACATCTGAATCGGGCCTCGCCATCCGCTACCACCAGAACATCAATCTGGGCATCGCCGTCGCCCTCGAATGGGGACTCATCGTTCCGGTCATCAAGCAGGCAGAGGAGCGCAGCTTCCTCGGCCTGGCCCGCGCCGTCGCGGACCTCGCCGAACGCGCCCGCGGCAAAAAGCTCAAGCCTGAAGAAGTCTCCGGCTCGACCTTTACCCTCACCAACTCCGGCATCTTCGGCGAAGAGTTCGGCACCCCGATCATCAACCAGCCCGACTCAGCCATCCTCGCCATCGGCGGCCTCAAAAAGGAGCCCATCGTCCTCACCGACAGCGAAGGCAACGACACCATCGCCATCCGCTGGACCCAGAACTTCTGCCTCGGCTTCGACCACCGCACCATCGACGGCGCCGACGCAGGCAAGTTCATGGCCGAGTTTAAGAAGACCCTCGAAGGCTGGTCGGGCGATATCGGCTAGGCTACGTAGTTGGCAGGAGTCAGTTTTGCAGGATTGCTGAGATGGGCCAAAATGTTTCAGCTTTGAAAGGGCGCGGCTTCAGCCGCGCCGTAAGCTACACACAAATAGAATTGTCATCCTGAGCGCAGCGAAGGATCTGGTTTTGTACCTTGAGGGCTAGGCGCGAGTGTTGTCCAGACTTCAATACTGACTTAATAGGAACGATTCTCGGAAGCATCAGGGCCACAGCGAAAATGCTTGACGAGTGTTCTACTATAGAACGTTCGCAGTTGATGCAGGGGATACGCTTTCGATGTGCCCCAAGGTCCCAGCGCGAAAAATATTTCAGGACGGCGAATAGCAGAGGCGCGGAGCGCAGCCAAACCTTCGCTCACCCAAGATGCACTTTCCGGAAAGCTCGCCCTATTGGGTGTCAACCTTGACCGAGCTGCCATTGCCAAAATCGAGAACCAACTTCGCCGGGTTCTCGATTATGAATTGAAGGCATTCGCGACTGCGCTTGCTGTTTGGGTTGATTGGCTTCTTGGAGACAAGAAGTGAAAGACCCATCCTTGCAGCTGGTCAGAGATTCAGCATCCCAGTTGCGATCTGCCACCCGGCGAGCGAAATCAGATGTCGCCAACAAGCTCATAAGCATGTTTCTTCATGAATTGAGTCGGTCTATTTCGCGTGGTTGGCAGATCAAGCTCGGGGGAATCGAATACGAACATCTAGTTAGGCAAATTTTCGAAAATCGTTGCCCGTACTGTCGTTGTGACCTTGTCGAAGCTGATTCGGTGATTGAGCACTTAGATGGGATGAATCGATGTCGAGCTGGCCTGCACGTACCCGGAAATGTACTAGTTGCATGCAGGAAATGTAACGGGGAAAAACGCCGAGACGATTCCTTAAGAATTCTTTTGCTAGCTAATTCTGGCTGGGCCTCCTTTCTATCACACGACGGAACCCGCTGTAACTCATTATGTCGGACGTGCAAATATTGGGAAGCAATATGGGAAGAGAAATCACAGCGACAGGAGATGCTAAACGAGAACCTGCAAAGGATCACTATGTTTCGAAGCAGGTTCGCAGAGTTTCAATTGGTCCTGCCCGTGCTTGTGGAAACATTACCCGCGTTGCTTAACAAACTGTATTCAGATTGCCAGATATTTGCTGAAACTGAGATCAAATCCCTTCTTGAAAAGTTCAATGAGAGCTCGGCCCCCTTGTCTGAGATCAGAGAATCGATTATCTAGCAGAAAGCCACCGAAAGGCTACAAGTTAAATTGCGTTCCCGCATGGTTTGTTTCCTCTTTGTAACAGTTTGCGGCCGCTGTGATAAGGTTTCGCATGTCGACTCCCAAGCGATCGCAATAGTGAGCGAAATCGCATAAGACATCTTGAAGATTCTGTAACATTAGACCCTCCCGCTCCTCCGTGGTTGCCTCGTGAGCAGGTTCCTCCCCAAAGTTCCTTGCAAAGAACTCGATTGTCTTTCTTGCCCACTTGGCCCGATCATCATTCATCTCTTCGGGATCCGGAGGCAATCGCTTTGCGCCAATTTCAATCATAGTCATGACGTCCTTATACAAAGTTTTCGCAATCATGATGTGCCCCTTTCGCGAGACCGCAGTTCGAGAGACGTAACTAGACCCAGCACGACAGTTTCCAGTCTGTAAACGAGTTATTGAATTCTCTCTAACTCTGCCCGCGTCCCCTCGCCGCAGCTGGAGCAGTTGAATTTGATATTGCCGTCTTTGCCGAGTTCCGCAGACATGTTGAGGATTTCGGACGAGCCATTTCCGCGTTTGACCTGGAACGAGATCCTGTTTTCATCGATGCGGGGATGGATTAGTGTGTGCGGTTCGGTGCTGGCGCTGTAGGCGTGGCCGTTTTCCTTCTTGATGAGGTGGAAGACTATAGTGCCGTTGGCTTCCCCGGCATCGTCGGCAAGGGTGAGCGTAACCGCCGGGACGCCATCGAGGTTACCCTGCCAGACGCCGGTCCATTTGGGGTGGATGAAGGGTTTGTCGATCGACTTAGCAGCCGTTTGCGCATTTGCGACTGACATCGGGATGAGCGCGACCGCGATGATCAAGCTGGTGATAAATCCCAGAGAACTTTTCATGACAATTCTCCATTTCTGTTTTGGTTGAAGACTACTGCTGCTTGGCCATGGCGGCGGTGGCGAGCGTGCCGCCGAGGCCCATGGTTTCGATGGCTGAGGACGGCACGATGACCATCGCTCCCTTTTCGCGGATGGCTTCGTAGAGCATGTTCATGCCGCGCAGGTGGAGTGCGCCGGGGTTGTCGTTGTAGACGCGCGAGGCCTGTGCGAACTGTTCGGAGACCTGCACCTCGGCCTCGCCCAGAATCACGCGGGCCTGGCGTTCGCGCTCGGCCTGGGCCTGCTGCGACATCGCATTCTCAAGTGCCTGCGGAATGCGTACATCGCGAATCTCGACCGACTGCACGGTTATGCCCCAGGGGTTGGTCTTCTCGTCCAGCACCTTCTGCAGTTCGAGACCAAGAGATTCACGGTCGGTGATCATCTGCGCGAGCTGGTGGCGGCCGATGGATTCGCGCAGCGCCGTCTGCGAGCCGAGCGTGATGGCCTGGGTGAAGTCCTCGACCTCGAGGATCGATTTTTCAGCGTTCCAGACCAGCCAGAAGATGATCGCGTCCACATTGACGGGCACGGTGTCTCGCGTCAGCGTGGACTCCGCGCTGACTGTCGTCACTCGAACCCGCTGATCGACATAGCGGCTCAATGTCTCGACGATCGGGATGATGAGGAAGAGCCCCGGGCCGCGCAGTCCGCGATACCGCCCAAAGCGCAGCACTGCGACCTTTTCCCATTGATCGACAACCACAATGGCAAAGAGCAGGTAGAGACCTGCAAGTGCAAACAACAGCGCGATCAGTGGAGTATTCGTGATTTTCGCCACACCTGCTCCGACGGCGACGCACAAAAGCAATACGGTCACTCCGACACTGTTGAACTGCTTATGAATAGACACGATTTCCCTCCTGTTGCGCATTACTTTCGCTTCGAATCCTCTTCGGGTTGCAACTCACGCAGCGCTTTGATGAGTTGCTTGAGCGTTAAGCCAGCAGCCCCGGCGCGCGAGACGAACTCGCCCACCAGCTGGCCGAGCTGTCTATCCCGCTCGTCTTTGGAATATTCGACCTTGCGGTCGGCGATGAATGTTCCCGTTCCCTGCTGCGAGTCGAGCAGGCCGCGAATCTCCATCTCCCGATATGCCCGCAGCACGGTGTTGGGATTGATGGCCAGATCCACAGCCACCTGCCGCACCGTAGGCAGCTGATCCCCGGCGGCCAGGGCGCCCGAAGCCACCGCTCCCTGCACCTGGTCAATCAGTTGGCGGTAGACCGGCACGCCGCTGTGATCGTCCAGCCGGAAGGCAAAAGCTTCTGTTTCGAATTCGCTGCTGCGCTTCATGGGTTTAATAATGTACTAGTCGACTAGTACATTGCAAGAGGAAATTCAGAATTATTTTTTGCAGTCAATTTGTACGCCGGATTTCGCTCCTGCCTGCTCGCTCGGCCAGGGTCGATCCAACCGCAGTATCATGCCATCAGGCAAGGCTTGGAGTGAGGAGCAGACGCCGCGATGGCCTCAACGCAAATTGATTCGAAGATCGAAGCCGCATGGGCGGAGCTGCACGGTTTTCTCGGCGACCGCGTCTCCGTGTCTGAAGCGATGCGCGAGCATCACAGCCACGGCGAGAGCACCCATCCACCGGGAATGCCGGATCTGGTTTGTTTTCCGCAATCGACCGAAGAGGTAAGCCGCATCGTCAAAGTAAGCGCACGCTACGGTTTGCCAGTGGTCCCGTTTGGCGCAGGCACCTCACTTGAAGGGCACGTACACGCGATTCGAGGCGGCATATCCATCGATATGGGACAGATGAACCGCATCGTTCGCGTCAGCGTCGACGACATGGACGCGACGGTCGAGGCAGGCGTGACCCGCAAGCAGTTGCAGAAGGCGCTTGAAAACACCGGTCTTACGTTCTTCATCGACCCCGGTGCGGATGCGACTCTGGGCGGAATGACAGCGACGCGAGCCTCGGGTACCACGGCGGTAAAGTACGGCACCATGCGCGAAAACGTGCTGGGCCTGACCGTGGTGCTCGCCGATGGACGCATCATTCACACCGGCACGCGCGCCCGCAAATCGAGCGCGGGCTACGACCTGACGCGCCTCTTTGTCGGCTCAGAAGGCACGCTGGGCGTTATCACCGAGGTGACGTTACGGCTGCACGCCCAGCCTGAGGCCGTGACGGCGGCGATCTGCGCCTTCGAGACGATCGAGGATGCGGTGAAGACAGTAATCGAAGCGATTCAACTGGGAGTGAGCGTGGCCCGGATCGAGTTCATGGATGACCGGCAGGTGGATGCGGTGAATCGTTATTCGCACCTCGATTTATTGGTGAAGCCGACGCTGCTGTTCGAGTTTCATGGTGTGAGCCAGGCCAGCGTGGAAGAGGCGGCGCGGATGGCCGAATCGCTTGCAAATGAGCATGGCGGCCTGGGTTTTCAATGGCAGACGACGCTGACCGAACGCGAGCGGTTGTGGAAGGCGCGGCACGATGTCTACTACGCGACGCGGGCTCTGAGGCCCGGTTCGCAGGTGCTGACGACGGATGTCTGCGTGCCGATTTCGCGGCTGGCGGAGTGCATCGTGGACACTCGCGCCGATCTGGATGGGGTTTCGTTTCAGGCGGTCATGGTTGGGCATGTGGGGGATGGGAATTTCCATGTGCAGTGCGTGCTTGGTCCGGAGCAGGTGGCAGAGGCGGATGCATTTGCTGAGCGGCTGGTGGCTCGGGCGCAGGCCATGGGTGGCACCTGCACCGGTGAGCATGGGGTAGGTTCGGGGAAGAAGAAGTACCTGGCGGCGGAGCATGGCGAGGCGCTCGAGGTGATGCGCGACCTGAAACGGATGTTCGATCCGGAGAACCGGATGAATCCGGGGAAGGTAGTTGACCTGGATTAGGCGTGGAACACAGATTGTTCTACGTGGAACATTATGGATTCCTGTATCGCTATCAATCCATTGGGGATCGGCTTTGCGTAGATTTATTCGGTTTTGTGGTTAATCCATCCACGGCGGCTTTGCCCGGGCGATTGCCAGGCCGAGGACGGTAGGATAGAGGCTGGATTTTTTATGCAGAGACGGCCTTGCTGGGTGGAAATCTCCACCGATGATTTTGAGAACAATTTTCGGATTTTGGCGGCGGCTTTGGGAGGCCCGGCGGGTGCAGTTGTGTGTCCGGATGATGCCGTGGAGTTGCTGGCGATTGTTAAGGCAGATGCCTATGGGCACGGGCTCGGGCATTGCGCGCCTGCGGCGGTGCGGGCCGGAGCGCGGTGGCTGGGGGTGACGTCTGTCGAAGAGGGCGTGGCCGCGCGTCGGTTTTGCGATGCCGCAGGTCATCCGGAAACGGAGATTCTGGCGATTGCCGGGGTTTTTCCGGGGCAGGGTGCGGCGGTTGCCTCTGCGCGGCTGACGACAGTGGTCTGGGAGCACTGGCAACTGGATGAGTTGGAGTCGGCGGCGCTCGCGGCGGGTTGCGGGACAGGGTCTGTTCCGGTGCACCTGGAGCTGGACACCGGGATGAGCAGGCAGGGTGTTGGGGCGGCGGAGCTGGACGGAATTCTGCAGCGGATTGCGGAGTCACCAGTGCTGCGGCTTGATGGACTGATGACGCATCTGTATGCGGCGGATGAGAGCGACGGGGAGTCGACGCGGCTGCAGTTTGCGGCGCTCGAAGGGATGGTGGAGCGGGTCTTCGCCAAAGTTCCCGACGGAAAACGAGGGCCGACTTGGCTGCATGTGGGCAATTCGGCGGCGGTGCTGGCGGGCGAGGTTCCTGTGGCGCTGCGAAAGCTCTGTGAGCGCTTTGGGCTGAGGCCGATGGTGAGGCCGGGGCTGGCGCTGTATGGCCTGACGCCGGAGTTTGAGCCGAAGGAGCCTGCCGCGGTGGCGGCCATGCGGCAGCGGCTCAATCCTGTGATGGCCTGGAAGACGCGGGTTGTCAGCGTGCGCCCGATCGAGGCCGGACAGGTGGTTGGGTATAACGGGACGTTTGTCGCTTCGGAGTCTATGCAGGTGGCCTTGCTGGCTGTGGGTTACGCGGACGGATTGAAGCGGGCGCTTTCGAATCGGGGATGGGTACTCCTGAGGGGAGAGAGAGCGCCGATTGTCGGGCGGATTTCCATGGACCAGACGGTGGTAGATGTGACGGGGATCGCCGGTGTGGCGGCGGGAGATGAGGTTGTGCTGCTTGGGAGTCAGGGGGCGGAGGCGGTTACCGCTGAAGACCATGCTCGATGGGCTGGGACGATTCCATGGGAGATTTTTACTTCGATTACGGAGAGGGTTGAGAGACGGGAAATAGGAATCAGGAAATAGAGAAGCTATAAAGCGCTTTAGATATAAAGTATCCGACCCTAGCCACAAAAACAAAGACGTGCCAGGGTATGTAGTGGGTCAGTTTGAATCCACAGTTTCGGGATGGCCGACAACCCGGAGGTTTTCCTGTCAGTCAGTTGAGGCGCGCTTCCCATTACTAATCGACCTTTCGGTGTAAATCATTCTCAATGAGCGCTAAGGCCTGAAGTCAACAGTTGAGGTTGGAGCTGCTTGCAGATCTCTCGACACTTGCCGACTTTTCATTAGAAATCAAACTACGCCGTCTTCAATGAACAGTGTCCCGGCGGTTTCCCGACAGCTCTTCCGGATTTGTCGTCGAAAGAAAGTTCAAAATCTCCTGTTGCTTTCCAAAAGGAAGCGTGCCATTATTCCTGTTGGAAACCTAAAGGTTGATTCGCCATAAAGGAAAAGCCGGACGTCTTGCAGGGAACGCTCGCGCTGATGGTCCTCAAGACACTCGATGTCCTGGGACAGCAGCACGGCTGGGGAATTGCCCGACGCATCGAGCAGATTAGCGGAGACATTCTGGCTGTTAATCAGGGCACGCTCTATCCTCTGCTGCTCAAGCTGGAGCATGAAGGTTCGATTGCCTCCGAGTGGGGCGCATCGGAAAACAACCGGCGCGCGCGCTTCTATCGCCTTACTGCGGCTGGCCGCAAGCAGCTCCAGGCGGAGACCCGGGAATGGGAGCAAAACGCGGCAATCATCGCACGCTTTTTCAATGTCAAAGCGGAGGATCTCGTATGAAATTCCTGCGACGTTTCCTGATACGACTCGCGAATTTTGCAACCAGACGGAGCGCCGACCAACGCCTGCAGGATGAAATCGCCGAGCATCTCGCGTTCCAGACAGAGGAGAATCTGCGGTCCGGAATGTCGCCCGCCGAGGCGCGGCGTCAGGCCGCGATCAAGCTCGGCGCGGCCCAGGCGATCCGCGAACACCACCACGCCGAGCAAAGCATTCCATTCATCGAGAATCTGCTCTTCGACTTGCGGTACGCGGTTCGCATGCTTCTGCGATCTCCCGGATTCTCGTTCATTGCGATCGGCACCATCGCGCTGGGCATCGGAGCCACTACCGCGATTTACAGCGTGATCGACGCCACGCTGCTGCACCCTCTGCCCTACCCAAATCCGTCCGAACTGGTGAGCGTCCAGGACGATCTTCCCGGCATCGGCGCACAGGATGTCGGCATCTCCATCCCTCAGTGGAGAGACCTGGAGAGCTCCGGGATATTCCAGTCAGTATCGATTGCCGGCCACGGCGCAAACGTGAACCTCACCGGCAGTGCGCAGCCCTTGCGTCTTGGCTTCAAGGCTGTTACGCCGAATTACTTTGCGGTCCTCGGTGCAAACGCACAGTTGGGCCGCACCTTCGATCCGCACGATGCCACTCCCGGCTATAACCTGGAGGTCGTGATCAGCGACGGGCTTTGGAGGAGGGAGTTCGGAGGCGACCCCCACATCATCGGCAAAGTTCTGCGCCTGGACAACGATGCTTATCACGTTGTGGGCGTTATGCCGCGCGGTTTTCGCGATCAGGGCTCAACCAGCGAGGAGCAGAATGTGGAGCTGTGGCTGGGAGCGGGTTATTCCGGCCTGCCGTTTCCCCCTCCGGAGCGCAGTTTACGTCTGCATCGGGCGGTCATCGCGCGAGTGAAGCCGGGTCTCTCGATTGCGGCTGCGCAGGCGCAGCTGGATGCCTTGGTTGCATCGTTGAAAAAGCAATATCCGGCAGATTATCCATCCCTGACAGCATGGACCGTGCGCCTGATTCCGCTCAGCGAAAGCGTGGTAGGCAACGTTCGCCAATCTCTCATTCTGCTCTTCGGCGCAGTTGCATTGGTCCTCGTCATCAGTTGCGTCAACGTCGCCAATCTCCTGCTTGCCAGGGCCAGCGGCAGAGGGCGCGAGATCGCAGTTCGCCAGGCTCTGGGAGCGCAAAGAACGCGCCTCATCCGCCAGCTTCTGACCGAGAGCCTGCTGCTCTTCCTGCTTGGCGGCATTGCTGGCATTGCGATTCTCTTCTTCGCCAGAAAATTCCTGCTGCGGATGGTTCCCGAGAGCCTGCCGCACATAAACGACATATCGATCAACTGGAGCGTACTGGTGTTTGCCGTGGCCGTCTCTGTCGTAGCCGGAATTGTCTTTGGGCTCGCTCCCGCCTGGCTTATGAGCGGCGTCGATTTGACCGGTACGCTCCGGGCGGAAGGGCGCAGCTCCAGCGGATCCAATGCTTCCCCGGGACGAGCGCGCGCCCGCCAGATTCTGGTCGTCAGTGAATTGGCGCTCTCCCTGGTGCTCATGGTCGCCGCCGGCCTTCTGCTGCGCAGCTTTTGGGATCTGTTCAAGGTGCAGCCCGGTTTCAATCCCGACCGTGTGATGGCTGTTCAGACGTGGCTGCCGGGGCCAAACGATCCCAGTATGGATATCTACCGGACCGCCACCCAGGAATCAGTCTTGTTTCACGAGATCCTTCGCCGCAGCCGAACCCTGCCGGGCGTAGAAGAAGCGGCGGTCAGCGACATTGCCGCGCTTCCCCTGGGCCACGGCCAAAACGACGTCACCCCTCTGTCATTCATTCGCGAAGGTTTCGAAACCAAGGATAATGAGGCTCCCGTGATCGATGGTTCCATCGTTTCGCCCGAATACTTCCATCTCTTGGGCATGACGCTCTTGCGCGGACGCATTTTTAGCGACCAGGACATTGAGACAACGCCCCAGGTTGCGATCATCAATCAATCCGCGGCTCGCACCTGGTGGCCCAATCAGGATCCGCTCGGCAAACGCATCCGTTTGCTCTCAAAGAGCCTGACGACGCGCGAGTTCTTAAATTCCGCCAGGCCACCGTGGACCACCATCATAGGCGTCATTGCGGATGCCCGCACGGAATCGTTGGCGGATGCCGTAAATCCACAGATCTACCGCAGCGTGTACCAACGTCCCTTCAAAGATCTGGCTATCTACCTTCGCGGACAACTCGATCCCAGCGCCATCCCCGCACAAATGCGTGAGCAGGTCCAGTCCGTCGATGTGGAACTTCCCGTCTTCCATGCGGAGACCCTGGATGACGCGCTCTCCAAGTCGCTTTCCGTCAGGCGATTCTCGATGGAAATGGTGGCGTTTTTTGCGGCCACCGCCTTGCTGCTCGCCGGACTTGGAATCTACGGGACTATTTCCTATGTTGTGAATGAACAAAGACGTGAGATCGCCATTCGCCTCGCGCTGGGAGCTCAAAGAGGCACTATCCTCAAGATGGTCCTGCGCCGGGGACTCGGTCTGGCCGCCGCTGGAGCCGGGCTGGGTGTGGCCGGTGCGCTCATGGTCTCTCACCTCATGGCCGGACTGCTCTACGGTGTGTCGCCTACCGATCTGCCCACCTTCGCTGGTGTCACCCTCGTACTTACCACTGTCGCGCTCGCCGCCAGCTATATCCCGGCGCTGCGCGCCATGCGCCTCGATCCAATCACTACACTCCACTCCGAATGACTTCTTGTCACTGCTCGAGACTTGTCTTCGCAACTTGGGCCATCCCAATGACCCCCTTCGGGATGCTGATGAATTCACCCCGCACCGGGTTTCAGAGGATGTGTCCCCAAAAACGCCGTTCACCACCCGATTCCCGCAGGTCGTCAACGAGCGCATTATCGCCGATGCACTCATCGATTCAGATCAAGAACCAAAAGTCGGCATGTGAGAAGTGATCTGTTGTTTCCAAGTAATGGGACATCCGAAGACAGTGGATTCAAACTGACCTACTACCGCAGGACTGGGCCCGCATTTGTTGAGACAGTCTGACTGGTAAACTTGATCTTGACGATGCTTAAGGATTTATACGCGCGGTGGATGTATTCGTGGGAGACGCGACTAACTACGCGTGATGAAAACCGCGTTGTCAGGCCGCTGGAGTGGGGCTTTGACTGGTTGCGGCCGTTTCTTGAAGAGACCGGCATTGCGGCGCGTGTCGAAAGCCTCTCAGCTGCCGGTTCCAATGAAGCCGCGATGGTTGAGGTGAATGAGGCGATCCTGGCGGATAGTGACCGTTTTTTTGGGTATGAGCGGCCTACCGATTTTCGTCTTGAGGAGCGGCATCCGATGCTGTTCCCGACTAATGTAAGACCGGAGACACTGGAGCGCGACGCGCATCTTCGCAGCCTGGCAGAGGATGGAAAGCTGGAGCGGGCGCAGTTTCTGCGATTTACTTCGCCTGAGCGTACACCTCATCCTGAAAACGATCTGGTGAATGCGCGGTGGTATCCGGCGGACCCGAAGAAGCAGGCGGGGAAACCGAAACAAGCGATTGTGGTGATGCCGCAGTGGAATGCGGATGCATTTAGTCACAATGCGCTGTGTTCGCTGTTTAACCGGTTTGGAATATCGGCGCTGCGATTGTCGAAGCCGTATCACGATATTCGGCGGCCTTCGGAGCTCGAGCGGTCGGATTATGCGGTGAGCGCGAATATCGGGCGGACGCTTTCGGCGACGCGTCAGGCGGTTGTCGATATACGGTGCTGCCTGGACTGGCTGGAGTCGCAGGGCTACGAGCAGTTTGGAGTGCTGGGGACGAGCCTTGGGAGTTGCTATGGATTTCTTGCGAGCGCGCATGACAAGCGGCTGCGGGTGAATGCTTTTAACCATGCTTCGGCGGCGGTTGGAGACGTGGTGTGGGCGGGGCAGAGCACGCGGCATATCCGGCAGGCGCTGGAGGAGGCTGGGTTGACGCAGGAGCGGGTTCGTGCACTTTGGGCTGGAGTTGGTCCGATGCATTACTACGCTAAGTTCGCGGGACAGGGACAGGGAATAGCTAAGTCTGCGGAGTTTGCGAAGAAGGTGCTACTTATCTATGCGCGTTATGACTTGACTTTTCCTTATGAGTATTCGGTGGAGGTGGTGAGGTCTTTCCGCGAGCATGGGATTGATTTTGAGCCTCGGCTGTTGCCTTGCGGGCATTACACGACGGGGGAGACGCCGTTCCAATATCTCGATGGGTGGTGGATGGGGTCGTTTGTTTACCGGGCGTTTCGGGATCTGGCGAAGGAGAGTGTTGCACCTGGGCCCGCTTTGGAGTTAGATGGGGAATTGGTTTCCAAGTAAGGTGCTGGGATTGAAGACTATAAGAAGCTATAGATACAAAGTATCCGACTTTCGCCACAAAAAACGTGGCGAAAGTGGGGCACCCGCATCTGCTGGGTGGCTGAGGGGTACAAAAGCAGATCCTTCGCTTTGCTCAGGATGACAACTTTTGTTTGTGGGTGAGTTATCGTGGGAGGTTACTTAGATTGAGTTTCAGGAGTTTGGCCGGGTCTAACATGGCGCCTTGCCAGCGGATGGCCCAATGGAGATGCGGGCCGGTGACGCGGCCTGTGGAGCCGCTCAGGCCTAACTGCTGGCCGCGAGTTACTGGCTGGCCGGGCTTTACGTCAATTCTGGATAAGTGCATGGAGATGCTGGTAAGGCCCTGACCGTGGTCGATCATGACGCAGTTACCTTCGTAGTAGAGCGGCTGGGCGAGGATCACTATGCCCGAGTTTCCGGCTCGCACGGGAGTGCCGGTTGCGGCGCGGAAGTCGGTGCCTTTGTGAATGCTGGCGAGCTTGCCGTTGAACATTCTGCGCGTGCCGAAGCTGTCGGTCGCCTGAGCTCTTACCGGCGCGATGAAGCTGCCGGACCAGAGGGGCTTTTCGGTGGAGGATTTGAAGGCTTTCTCTTTGGCTTTGACGCTCTCATCGATCTGCACCTTTTCTTCGGGGCCGGGTTCGACGAATTTGGGCGGAACGGTCAGGGAACCGGTGCGGTAGTGGGCAGCGTGGATCACGATGTCGCGAGAGAGATCCTGAGTAAGTGGAGCGTTAAGCCGGGCGGAGATGGTGAGCTTCGATGGTCCCGGAGGTGCTTCCACGTCGACGCCGGCCAGGGCGTACCAGATGTCTTTGCTGGCCGGTGTGCGGAAGAATTCAAGCTTGTGGGTGAGCCATTCTCCTTCGACTTTTTCGGCGTTTGGGACTTCAACGCGGATGAGTTCAGGGGATCCGGATTCGACGACGGCGGGGGTGAGGGTGACCGGGCCGGTCTGCGTGGGAGTTTTCGGGGAAGTGGACTGGTGGCCCCGATGCGTCTGCGCATGCAGGGATGAAGAGGCGCAGAGCATGATGGCGATGTAGAGAGGGCGGCGAAGTGCCATATCTCCAGCGTACCGGACCGGGAGCTCTAGCGCGAAACCGTCTGCATTGCGGCGCCCAGGACGTGGCCGGTCCGGTTGTCTGCGAGGAAGACAACGAGGCGCATTTTGGGCTGGGGCGTTACTCCGGAGGGGAGTTTGATCTGGATGGGCTGCTGGGTGAGGGCGGCTTTGACCTTGTGCACCTCGGCCAGCGATCGGACGACTGCGACGTGGCGCAGATTACGGCCCTGGTTTTCGCCGTGGAGGACAGAGGACTGGTCGGAATCGTCGGCGAGGACGGCGATGAGGGTTGACGGGGTGGGTCCGGGTTGCGTGGAAACCTGTGCGGTGACGGAGTTTTCGGACCATTGCACGTTTTCGAGCGTGATGGGGATTTTGGGCTGCGTGGATGCGGATTGGATCGCGCTGACGAGCTTTACGCGGTCGCTGCCGACAAGCTGCTGTGCGCCATCTACGACGATTTGCGGGGTGTAGACGTCGGAGAGGCCGAAGCGGGAGCCGTATTCATTTTGGCGGTCGGTGAAGGTCTGAGATGAGAAAGGGTCGTGCCAGCCGTCGTGGTTCCAGTAGGTGACGTGTTCGCTGAGGACGATGACGGGCTGGGCGCCCGGAGAGGCCTGGACTGCGTCGAGCTGGGCGAGGAGGGCATCGGCGGGTGGGCAGCTTGAGCAGCCTTCGGAGGTGAATAGCTCGACCAGCACCGGCTGGCGCGCGGACTGCGATTGGACAGAAGACTGGGAGCCAGCCGCGTGGACCGGGCCGCAGATGCGGGTTCCGGCGATCAGGATGATGGCAAGCAGAGCGAGCGATGCGGTAGCCGAAAGAACGACGGCTGACCGTCTGGTGGGGAAATCCGAGTGGTTATCGAGCATGCGCTTTCTCCCGCTGGTGCTCATAAGACAAAGTCGCTTGAGAAAGGTTACGGCCTGGCGCGGGTCTTGGGAAGGTCCCATGAAGAACTGCCGGGCCGAAACTCTCACTACTATTCTGTCCTGAGGGCTTCCATGGGCTCGATTCGAGCTGCCCTCAGGGCAGGCAGCAGAGAGGCGGCGCTGGCGATGATGAGGAGCGCCAGGATAGATGCGACGAGCACCCACGGATCGCGAACGGATGTTCCATACAAGAAGCTGGCCAGCAAACGGGAAGCAAACAGTGCGGCGATCAATCCGGCGACGGAACCGCAGGTTGCGACCCAAACGTTTTCGCGGAAGACGAGTGCTATTACCTGGATGCGTTGAGCGCCGAGCGCCATGCGGATGCCGATCTCGCTGGTGCGCCGCGCAGTCGCATACGCAAGCGTCCCGTAGAGGCCGATGGCTGTGACTAACAGGGCGCAGGCGGCGAAGAAGACACTCAGCATGGCCATCATGCGTTCGGAACTGATCGAGTTCTCGAGAGTGCTGGACATGCTGGTCATTACGGGAGCTGGTATGTCCGGGGACATGCGTGCCGCGAGTGTGCGAGCAGCCGAGGCAAGGGGAAGAGGCGAATTCTTGACGCGCACGACAACCGAGTAGGAGCGCTTCTTTTCCGACATTTGAGTGATCGCTGTGTAAGCGCCGGGAGGAGCTTTCTCCCGGATAGACCTGTACTTTATGTCGCCCACAACTGCAATGACCTCAAATTGCTCCTTATCGTAATCCGAAACGAATCTCCCTACAGGGTTCTGATTTGGAAACAAGACGTTTGCGGCCGACTGATTCAGGATTATTTTCGGCAATAACTACGTAGGCTAACCCAAAGTAGTTTACTTCTTTCGTCCGGGATGAGGCTGCGGATTGGCCAAAATCTTCATAAGGTCTATCAAAGAAACGAACTTAACGCCGAAATGAATACATAGGTCTGGAATCTTCGGAGCATGGCACTCCGGCTGCGATATTTCACGGGTAACGACCGTACCGCCTTCAATCGCAGCTTGGGCAACTAGCCACGGGTCAGCCCCTTTCGAGAATCTGGCGCGATGCCTCTCGTAGTATTGAGGGTTTGTATAGACGTAATCGCCAATCTTGGACGCAAAAGCCTGCACTTCCTTGGAGGGTGGGACGCCTACCCCTGCACCCTTACGGAGTTTGATCCATTTTGCCAGATCGTCTTCTGTAGACCTACCCTCTGTAATCTCTTGATAATTGCGCTTGGTAATTTTGATTATTCCTGACTCCATGTTCCGAGTCAGAAGATCCCAGAAACCGGCGAATTCTGTATAGCCAAGAGGTGCCATTTCATCTTTGGCATACACGAGAACGTCGGAGTCTAGCCAATAGCTCAAGCAGCCCTCTCGCGCCGTAGAAAGCGTTCGACAGTAGAGATGGATACTCCAAGTAAGGCAGACGCTTCGCTATAGGTGGTCTTGGCCTTGTGGATACTAGCGGCCACAGATTCGGAAAACAAGGCACTATTTCTGAATTTGAACGTGGCCCAAAACTGGCCTTTCTGTTTCTTTTCTTTCTCCTCTTCCTTTTTCCTCTTTGCCTCACTCGCTCGAAAGCGAGCATATTCTTCGTCCGATGCCTGCTTGAAATGGTCATAGTCAATTTTCTGAAGATCGTAAGCACGTCTGAGTGCTACTAAAGAGCTGACCCAGAAGTGCTTGGTCAAGCGCTGCAAATTGTCTTTAATCGTTCTGGAACTCTGCCATGAGACGTTGAAAGATTTCTCTGGCACAAGGAACTCTGCCGCTACTTGATTACAAAACCGCTCGATCAGGTTTACTTCTGCATTCGCACGTCTTACGAGCGTAGCGTCTGAAATGCCCGTTTCTCCGATCCAGATGTGCGCAAGTTCATGCGCCAGCGTGAATATCTGAGCTGCGCGAAAATCAGCATCGTTAATGAACACAACAGGAGCATAGGGGTCGCATAGGGCAAAGCCCTGGAACTCGTTTACGTCAAGTTTCTTGCGAGTTGAATGGCCTACAACTCCGCTACGCATCACTAAAATTCCGGCGGCTTCCACGCGAGTGATTAGCGCCCGCAGAAATTGCTCCCAGTTGCGGGATTGCTGACGAAAATCCTGATTGATTTTCAGTACCGATCTCATGTGGGCGGCAACGTCAACCACCGAGTCGGTCCTCTTAAATCGAGCTACAAAACTTAGTTTTGGGCGTCCGTTTTGCTGGGCCTGTTCGCGGTACCAGTCTTGACGTGATAGAGCATCGTTAATGACTCCAATAAAATCACTAGACGCTTGAGCTACAGTTTTCCCGCTGCGCGTTCGCAGGTCTGGAATGGGTACTTTTTCTGGCGGAGGAGGTTCACTGAGGAAAAGTACCAGATACGGAATCTGCAACTTATCCGCCAACATCTCTGCTTGATTCTCAGTGGGGTGGGTCTCGCCATTTGCCCACGCACGGATTGTATCGGCGGGCATGATGGTTGTAGCGATCTGGTCAGCCCCGATGCCGAGACGCGCAAGCGCCCAAGTGACAATACGAGGATTTATGTAAGCAACGTTCATGTCATCCATTCGACGCGTCCCCCTTGTGATACACTCCAAGCGGGGCCGCTCGTTTGAGCAGTCTATTTGCCGTTATAGAAGCAAGCAGTTGAAGCTAAAACGTAGTCATTACTCGCGGCTGCCACCGATGAGTTCCGGGCGACGTTATCTGGCTCCTGCTTTTGCGCGCAATTCTAAACCATCCTTGCAAGGACATGCGGCAAAGCGTACCATTTTTGCTATGAAGCCCTCCTCAACTAACGAAACTAAGCCTTTCTCCGACGCACTTTCAAAGCTCGTTTCGATTCCCCGCGCCGAAATGCAGAAACGCCTGGACTCTGCGCCAAAAGAAGCCGTTTCAAGGCATAAGCGATACAAGTACGTCCCCGCAGAGCGTCCCTCAAAGCCTTAGAAGGCTGAGCCCTCCTCCTTCCCGGTAAGCATGTTCCAAGTGAGCCGCTTCCCCGCGATATGCGAGAGAGCGATTGCGAACCGGTCAGAGTTGTTAAAGTGGCGATCTTTCGTCGCACGATGATTAAAGCGGAAAGCCTGTTCGTCAATGTAGCGGAACAAGTGGAACGGCTCTACGCTGATGTAGGTTCCACCCAAAGACCGCTTTAGCAAACTCCAGAAGTTCTCGATTCCCTGAGTGTGAACCAGATCGCGGACGTATTCTTCAGCGTGATTGATGACGGCATGTTGAAGATCGACTCCCTTATATCCGCCCCACTCGTCCGAAATCAGGGTAGCGTCTTTGGCGATATGTTTCGCAGCCAGCGCGTGAAGGACAGGCTTGGTACGCTCTAGGACCACTTCAGCGCGAACGCGGCCATTACGCTCCAACATCCCTACTACGATGGTTTTGCCTACAACGCCGCGCTTCTTGCCGCCCATGACTTCGCGCTTGGATTTGTGCATGTTGCTGATCTTGCCGCCAACGAAAGTCTCATCCATCTCAACCACGCCGCCCAGCTTATCGCCCTCGGGCATCTGTAGAGCAACGCGCAAGCGGTGAAGCAGGTGCCATGCCGATTTCTGAGCGATGCCCAACTCGCGGGCGATCTCATGGCTGGAAACGCCATTCTTGCAGTTGCAGAGCATCCACAAAGCGACTAGCCACTTATCGAGACCGAGCGGAGAATCCTCAAAGAGACTGTCTACCTTGACGCTGAATTGCTTGCGGCAAGCGTAGCACTTCCAACGCTTCTGAGTGGCCAGCCAATAGTGCTTGCGCTCGCCCTCAGCAACGCCGCACTTGGGGCATACAGGCTTTCCATCGGGCCAACGGATAGAGGCAAAAGCGTCGATGCAAACTTGCTCATCGCTGTAGTATTTAACGGCTTCGGTCAATGTTTTTGGGATATACATGGCGATACCTTCACTAACCCAATAGTACACAAATTGAGTGGGTTAGTCAAAGTATTTATTACCTTATTTTCTGGCCGGATGCTCTGGTGTCCTGCCAGGTAAAATCCCGGCCCGTCAGCACGGGAATCCGCATAGTAGCAAAATACTCAGGAGCGACGTCATTCATGTAGATCTCTCGATCCCCATTGCTCAGAGGCGTAGCGAGCGCATTTGTCGCTGTGGTCCCACTCAGAGGGGTTCGGCTTTCATAGCTCACGCTTTCGACTTCAGGATAATGAGCAAGAGATTCGCTGAATTGCTGATACCACTGGAGGAGGGCACCGCCTTCGAGCGGCTGCTTATCCATATTCAGTTGAAGATCGACAACTCTCTGTGGATCAAACCCCAGGCCGGTACGATAGAGCCGCGTGAGACTGGAGGCCAAAAGGCCCGCTCCCACGACCAGGAGCAGAGCGAGGGCTACTTCGGACCCCAACAGCACCTTCGGGAGCAAGCGCCGTCTGTCGCGATGCGAGCGTGCGTGCGAACCGCTCTTGATGTGGTCATTTAGGTCTCCGGATGTGGCTCGCAATGCGGGGACCAGGCCGACAACCAATGAGGCCACCACGGTCAATAGTGCGGCGAAAGCGAAGACGCGCAAGTCGAGCGACGTATCCAGAACCAAATCGCGATCTCCACTCAATATAATCGCTGCGAGACCATGGCTCACGATGGGAGATACCGCCAACCCAGCTGTAGTGCCCAGTGCCGCTATGAGAAGAGTTTCCACAAGCAGTTGCTGGATGAGTCTGTGTCGGGAAGCGCCAATGGCTAGTCTGGTAGCCAATTCGCGTTCGCGTGCCGCAGCCCTCGCCAGAAGGAGGCTAGCTAAGTTCAGGCAAGCCAGCAGAAGCACAGCTCCGCAAAGAACGAACACGACCATCAGCGGCTTGCGAAAAAACTCTCGGAAGTAGGTGTAGCCTTTCGAGCCTGGTTCGGCGATGAAATAGGCGTGATTGGCCCGCACGTCTTTCATTCGATCGGCGTCCGCATTTGACGCCTCGAAGATTGGTATCGTTGCGGTCCGGAGCGCGGCATTTGCTTGCTCCAGCGACACGTTCGGTTGAAGCCGCGCGATCACATCAAGCCAATTAGCATGAAACCCTGCCTCAATCATGTTGTATGGAATGTCGACGACGGGTTCCGAAGCAAGGGGGACGAAGATTGACGGTCGTCGCGTTGGGTCCGCTCCGAAGAATTGTTGTGGCATCACGCCAACGACTGTGAAAGGCGTGTTGGCAATGGTCAACTTGCGGCCGATAACATCGGGCGCGCCATTGAACCAGGTGTGCCAGAACGACTCGCTGATGACGGCAACGAATCCCGAGGGGCTGCCTTTTTCCTGGTCGTCTACCGGGGTAAGATAACGGCCACGCAACGGTGGAACCTCAAGTGCTTGGAAAAACTGCCCGCTGGTCATGAGTCCGGGGATTTGTTGGTTGCCGGAGTTGCTGCGCACCTGCAGATTCGTGTTGAAGGAAGCGGCCAGGTATTGAAATATCTCGTGATGCTTTTCTAACGTGCGAACGAGAGGCGCATTGAGACTGTAGTTGTTGGAAGAGTCTGTATCCGAGTAGTCCACGCCTATGATCGCGAGTTGGTCAGCGTGAGGAACTGGCAGTGGACGCAACAGCAGAGCATTCACCAGCGAGAAGATGGCGGTGTTAGCACCCAGGCCAAGTGCCAGGGTGAGGATGGCGGTGAAGGCGAAGGCAGGAGAGCGATGCAGTTGGCGCAGGCCGAAGCGGAGATCGCGAATCAGTTGATCGAGGAAGGGGAAACCGCGGCGGGTACGATAGGTTTCACGGACTTGGGTGACGCCGCCGAAGTCGCGCAGAGCCTGGACACGGGCTTGTTTTCGACTCATGCCGAGAGTCATATGCTCTTCGACGGCGAGGTCGATGCGGATGCGCAGTTCTTCGTCGAGGTCATGGTCGAGTTTCTTCTGATGAAAGAGTGAGGCGCAGCGGCTGAAGAGAATGCGCGGCAGATCGAATACTCGGGCTTTCGACTCTCTGGTGTGCATACGCATTCTCCTATTCGGACCTGAGGGCTTCCATGGGTTCAATGCGAGCGGCTCGCACTGCTGGGATGAGCGATGCAGCACTCGCCACCAGGACAAGAGCTGCCACGGAGCCGACCAGCACCCAGGGATCGTGAACCGAGGTTCCGTAGAGAAAGGTGGAAAGAACGCGGGAGGCAAGCAACGCGGCGACAAGGCCTGCGAGTGAACCGCCAGCCGCGATCCATGTGTTCTCGCGGAATACCAGAGCCACGACCTGTGTGCGCTGAGCGCCGAGCGCCATGCGGATGCCGATCTCGCTGGTGCGGCGGGCAGTTGCGTAGGCCAAGGTTCCGTAGAGGCCGATGGCGGTGACCAGCAGCGCGCAGGCGGCGAAGAAGACCGCGAGGATGGCCATCATGCGTTCTGAGGTGATGGAGTCGTCGAGTGTGCCGCTCATGGTGGTGATGACTGGGGCCGGGATGCCCGGCGCCGTGCGCATTGCGATCGTGCGCGCGGCCGAGGCTATCGGGCCTGCGGGCCCCTTGAAGCGAACCACTGCGGTGTAGGACCTTATCTCGTCATCGGCATTCTGTGTGATGGGAAAGAAGCCTCCCGCCGGCGCCGGTTTGCGAATTGAGGTGTAGTGAACGTCGCCGACTACGCCAATCACTTCCGCCGGGTTTGGGCCGCCGGGCCTCACCGATTGGCCGACTGCGTCTCGATCGGGAAAGAGTGTCTTGGCTGCCGTTTGATTGAGGATGATTTTGCGGCCTGAGGCTGGGGTGTCGCTCCATCGAAAGTCGCGTCCCTGGAGAATGGGGATATGCATTGCCGCGAAGTAGCCGGGACCGACGTCATTGATAGCGAGATCCTCTTTGCTGAAGGAGGATTTCATGTAGTACATCTCCATCGATCCGCCCAGTGGAGTGATGGAATCGAAACTCACGTTCTCGACTCCGGGCTGGTGGCTCAGCGTGTCGGCGAAGGCCTCATACCAATGGGTCAAAGCCTGCCCCTTCAGGCCCTGCTTATCCATGGACAAGTCGATGTTCATGACTCCCTTGGGGTCGAATCCCAATCCGGTGCGATAGAGGCGGGTGAGGCTTGCGGCCAGCAGACCTGCGCCAATCACTAACATCAGCGCCAAGGCTACCTCAGTACTCATGAGCACACGCGGCAGCAGCCGATGCCGGTCTCTCGCCGATCGCGAATGCGAACCGTTTTTGATGTGGTCGTTGAGGTCTCCGGCGGTTGCACGCAGAGCTGGTACGAGGCCGATGATCAAGGCGGCCACGAAGGTCAACAATGCGGCGAAGGCGAAGACGCGCAGGTCGAGCGAGGTATCGAGGAAGGTGTCGGGTTGGTGGTGAAGCAGAAGAGCTGCGAGGGCGTGGCTGACGAGCGGAGAAACAGCCAATCCTGTTGACGTGCCAATGGCGGCGATGAGAAAGGTCTCGGCGAGCAACTGTCGAACGAGCCTGCCGCGCGTGGCGCCGATGGCAAGCCTGGTGGCTAGTTCGCGCTCACGAGCCGTGGCTCTGGCCATGAGCAGGCTGGCGAGGTTGAGACACGCGAGCAAGAGAACTGCACCACAGAGGCAGAAGACTACGATCAGGGGCTTTTTGAAGAATTCTCGAAAGTAGGTGTAACCCCTGGAGCCGGATTCGGCGGCGAAGTGAGTGTGATCCGCTCTGGCTCTCTTCATGAATCCAGCATCTGCGCCGGTAGCTTCAAAAGCGGGCAGAGACCATGGCCGCAAGGCAGCGTTCATTTGCTGCAATGAGATGTTCTGTTGTCGTCTGCCGATGAGTTGAAGCCAGTAGGCGCTGTAGCCAGAATCCAGGCTGCTGTAGGGAGCGGATATTGCCGGCTCGGCGGATAGCGGGACGTAGATATTCGGCCGCTTCGTTGGGTTTACGCCAAAAAACTGGCCGGGCATCACGCCGACTACGGTGAACGGCACATTCTCGATCACGAGTTTACTGCCGACTACGTTAGGAGCGCGATTGAACCAGGAATTCCAGAAACCTTCGCTGATGACCGCACCGTATCCGGCAGGGCTGCCGTTGTGAACATCATCGGAAGGAAGAAGATAACGGCCAAGCAGAGGCGGAGTCTCGAGTGCCTGGAAGAATTGCCCGCTTACCAACAGGCCGGAAACCTTCTGGGTACCTGCGGCGCCGCGCACCAGCAGGCTGCGATCGCCGGAGGCGGCAACCTGTTGAAACAGGTCGGGGCGCGTCTCCAACGCGCGAAGCATTGGATAGCAGAGGTAGTAGCTGCCGGAGTCGAGGTCTGTGTCGTCTGTTGTGCTGATGATCGTGAGTTGCTCGGCGTTGGACACCGCAAGAGGCCTGAGAAGAAGCGCATTCACCAGCGAGAAGATAGCGGTATTAGCGCCCAAGCCAAGCGCCAGGGTGAGGATGGCGGTGAGCGCAAAGCCGGGCGCGCGGTAGAGCTGACGAAGGCCGAAGCGGAGGTCGCGGGCTAACTGTTCGAGGACAGGGAAGCCGCGGCGAATGCGGTAAGTTTCGCGGGTTTGCGTGAGGCCGCCGAAGTCGCGCATAGCTTTGGTGCGGGCTTGTTGGCGGTTCATGCCGAGAGTCATGTTTTCCGCGATGGCGAGGTCGATGTGGATGCGCAGTTCCTCGTCGAGGTCGGCATCGAGTTTGCGCTCTTGGAAGACAGATCGGATTCGGCTCAGAAAGATACGCAGAAAATTCATCGTCGATTCCTAGTTGGAGGGTGCAAGGAAACGGGCCATGGTGGAGGCGATGCGCTCCCAGTTCTCGGTTTCGGCCTCGATTTGTTTACGGCCGATGCGGCTCAGGGAATAGAACTTTGCCCGGCGATTGGTTTCGGAGAGGCCCCACTCGGAGCTGATCCAGCCGCGTTGCTCGAGGCGAAGCAGGGCGGGGTAGATGGTCCCCTGATTGAGAATCAGGGAGTTGTCGCTGACCTGCTCGATGCGACGGGCGATGCCGTAGCCGTGCAGAGGCCCCATCGATTCGAGGGTTTTGAGGACCATGAGGTCGAGTGTGCCTTGCAATACGTCGGATTTTGATTCGGACTTAAACGGACCCATCTTTCGTTCCCCTGTTGGCGTTCTACCTATCAAGATGCGCCAGCATAGTCAGAATGTCAACAGGGGAATTGGAATTGGAGTTCCTGTCCATCCTTGAGGACGACAATGCTGGCGGCGAGGCATTGGCAGGGCAGCAGCAGATTCCCTGACGGGAATGACAGAAAGAAAAGCAAGAGCAAGAAAAGCAAGAGCGTCAGCGAACTCAGCGTGAGATTGCGCATGCCGCTGGGGGTGGATACGGGCTAGAATTCTGGTATGACTGACCGTATCCAAACTGCGTTTGCCCGTTCGCTGGCTCAGGCCGATCCTGAGGTGGCTGCTGCGATTGACCACGAAACTCTGCGCCAGCATGAAGGGCTGGAGATGATTGCCAGCGAGAACTTTGTCTCCGAAGCAGTACTGGAGGCGGCAGGTTCGGTATTTACGAACAAGTATGCCGAGGGGTATCCGGGACGGCGTTATTATGGCGGCTGCGAGTACACCGATGTCGTCGAAAACCTGGCCCGCGACCGCGCAAAGCAATTGTTTGGGGCCGCGCATGCAAATGTGCAGCCTCATTCGGGGTCGCAGGCCAATGCCTCGGCCTACATGGCGATTCTGGAGCTGGGGGATACGATTCTAGGGCTCGATCTGGCGCACGGCGGGCACCTCACACATGGTCACAAGCTGAGCTTTAGCGGGAAGTTGTACAGGCCGACGTTTTACACCGTGCGCAAGGATACGGAGACGATCGACTACGACGAACTGGAGTCGATCGCCGAGCGCGAGAAACCGAAGATGATCGTGGGCGGAGCAAGTGCCTACTCGCGTATCTGGGACTTTGCGCGCATGCGGCAGATTGCGGACAAGGTCGGCGCGAAGTTGGTGATCGATATGGCGCATATCGCGGGGCTGGTCGCGGGCGGGGCGCATCCCTCGCCGGTGCCGCACGCGCAGATTACGACGACGACGACACACAAGACTCTGCGAGGGCCGCGTTCGGGGTTGATCCTGTGTGACCAGGAACTGGCGGCAGCGGTGGACCGGGCTGTCTTCCCAGGGCAACAGGGCGGGCCGCTGGTGCATATTGTCGCGGCGAAGGCAGTAGCTTTCAAAGAAGCGCTGCAGCCCGAGTTTGCCGAGTACGCCCGGCAGACGGTTGCTAATGCGCAGGCGCTCGCCAGCGCTTTGCAGGAGGGCGGCTGGAGGGTCGTCTCAGGCGGAACGGATAATCACTTGATGCTCGTAGACGTCTTCCGCTCGGGTCATGCGAGTGGGATATATGGTTCGGAGGCCGAAGTGGCGTTGGGCAAGGCGGGGATTACGGTGAACAAGAACGGAATTCCGTATGATGTGAATCCGCCGCTGAAGCCTTCGGGAATTCGCATCGGTACGCCCGCCCTGACCACGCGCGGAATGAAGGAGCCGGAGATGCGGCAGATTGCATTGTGGATCGGCGAGGCGCTTGAGAAGCGCGGGGACGATGCGGTGCTGACGCGGATTCGCGGGGATGTGGCGGAGCTTGCGAACCGGTTCCCGCTGTACGCATGGCGACGCGAGCAGGTAACCGCTTCGGTGTAGATGCAAGCGGTATGATTTGGGTGGCATATTCGAGGGAGCTAAGAATCCCTGCAATGGAGCAACTCTTGGACTTAGGCAGGGTTTCAATCGAGTGAGTAAGGGAATTACCAACATTGCTTCTTAGCTGAGTGATCCCGACGGAGGAAGACAGATGAAAGCATATGTAAGCATTTTGGCTTTGGCGCTGGTGGCGAGTCTGCCGACGATGGCGCAGCGGCCTGGTGGTGGTGGACATCCAACAGGGGGTGGCCGTCCTCCGGAGCACAGCCCAGCACCGTTCCATGGAACGCCGAAGACGCATGACGACAAGAACTACAGTCATGCAGCCGGGCACCCCAACGCGCCGCACGTCGATCGTGACGGAAAGCACGAAAACTGGGTTGGCCACGACACGGGCCGGAACGACGCGCACTATCACCTCGATCGTCCGTGGGAGCATGGGCGCTTCACGGGCGGGTTTGGGCCGGATCATCGCTGGCGGCTGGGCGGCGGCGGCCCCGGACGGTTCTGGTTCAACGGGTTTTACTTCAGCGTGGCGCCGTATGACGTAGGCTTTGTAGACGGCTGGCTCTGGGACTCGGACGATGTGATTATTTATGACGATCCGGATCATGATGGCTGGTATCTGGCCTACAACGCGCGTCTGGGGACTTACGCGCACGTGGAATATATGGGGACATAAGTCGAGTTAGTTCAGACTGAGTAACAAAGGGCGCTTCCTTCGGGAAGGGCCCTTTTGCTTTTGGTTGTGCAGAGGTGTACATCGCTGGTCGCGGGATTGTAGGATGGGCCTTCCCGGGGAGTTGGGCGCTGTGGACGCGGATGCAGCGGGCTGACAGGTTTTGCCTGGGAAATTCCATACTTAGAGGCCCCGGATGCGACGGTTCTCGCTGCGAATATTCTCCTCGTTTGTTGTCTCTGCATTTCTACTTCTTGGCAGCTTGGTGAGCGCTCGCTCGCAGACGTCTCCCGCTGCGCCGATTGTGATGACAGGGGCTGATCGCAGGCCTGCGCAGTCGCTAAATGGGGAGTGGCACGTGATTCCCGACCCGTATCAGACGGGGCTTTATGACTTTCACAAGCATGAGATTGCGCGTGGATGGTTTGTGAATCAGAAGGCGAGGCCGGGGGAGAGCGGGCCGGTGGACTATGACTTCGCGAAGTCTCCCACGTTGAAGGTGCCGGGGGATTGGAATACACAGCGGCCGGAGTTTTTCTATTACGAAGGGCTGATGTGGTACGAGAAGGATTTTGAGTTCCAGCCCAAGGCGCGGACGAGGGTGTTTCTGCACGTCGGCGCGGCAAATTACAAGTCTATTTTCTGGGTGAATGGGACGAAGGTTTGTGAGCATGAGGGTGGGTTTACTGCGTTCAATTGCGAGGTAAGTTCGGCGTTGAAGGCTGGGGATAACTTTGTGGTTGCGGCGGTGGATAACACGCGGCATGAGGATGGGGTGCCGACGACGCAGACGGATTGGTTTAACTATGGCGGGCTGACGCGGGAGGTCTCGCTAATCACAGTGCCCGAGATCTTCATGGACCAGTACGACCTCCATCTTTCGCAGACAAATCACGAGGTGATCGAGGGTTGGGCGCACGTCTTGGGTTGTGCCGGAAAAGAAAGTGTGTCGGTGTCGATCAGCGAATTGCCTTCGGAGGCTGGGGGTAACATGGGCGACGACTGCAAGGCACACATTTATATGGATGTGCGAGGGCTGAAGCTGTGGTCGCCGGAGTCGCCAAAGTTATACAAGGTTAAGTTAAAAGTCGGACTGGACGTAGTCGAAGATGAAATCGGCTTTCGCACGATCGAAGTGAAGGGGACCGAGATACTGCTGAACGGCAAGCCGGTGTTTCTGCGCGGAGTTTGCATTCATGCGGAGGCTCCGTACCGGACGGGTCGCGCCTATTCCGACAAGGATGCGGAGACGCTGTTGGGCTGGGCGAAGGAGATGGGTGCGAACTTTGTGCGGCTGGCGCATTATCCGCATGACGAAACGATGCTGCGCGCGGCGGATCGCATGGGGTTGATGGTGTGGTCTGAGAATCCTGTGTACTGGGCTGTGCAGTTTGAGAAGCCGGAGGTCTACGCAAAGGCTTCGCAGCAGTTGAATGAAGAGATTGGGAGTTTGCGCAATCACGCTTCGATCGTGTTGTGGTCGATGGCCAACGAGACGCCTAATACGGATGCCCGCACGAAATTCATCAGTTCGCTCGCTGCGCAGGCGCGGGAGCTTGATCCTTCGCGGCTGATTACCGCTGCGCTGCTTGTGCACACGGAGGCGAACGGAGAGCGATCGACTAAGATTGTCGACGATCCGCTGGGTAAGTATCTCGATGTGATCGGAACCAACGAGTACATAGGTTGGTATGAGCTGCATCCTGAGACGTCGGATACGACGGACTGGAAGATTGCCTATGACAAGCCGCTGATCATGAGCGAGTTTGGCGCGGATGCGAAAGCCGGGCTTCACGGAGCAAAGACCGAGCGCTGGACGGAGGAGTATCAGGCCGATGTCTTCCGGCATCAGCTGGGGATGCTGAATAGGATTCCGCAGCTCAGGGGGATGAGTCCGTGGGTGCTGATGGATTTCCGTTCGCCGCGGCGGGTGCTGCCAGGGATTCAGGATGGGTTTAACCGCAAGGGGCTGATCAGCGATCAGGGGCAGAAGAAGGAAGCTTTCTCGGTGTTGCAGAAGGCGTATGCGGAGAAGAGTGTTGGGAAGGCGGAGTAGTTATCCGGATTTTCAAGATGGTAGATAGGGTTTGCTATGGGAAGATAGCATTGCGGATTGTCGATTCCGCGACGAATGCATGACTGGAGCCTTGCGTTGAATCGGATCAGCATCCTGAGTTTGTGTTTTCTCACAGCGTTCACACCCAATGCAATGGCGCAGGCAGGGATTGGGGCCGGTTCTCCGCCTCCGCCGGTAGCTATTCAGTCCGCCCCAGAGCATCCAGTTACGGAAGCCACGTTACGGCGCTATTTTGAGGTGTGTCATTTCTCCGCGTACTTCCGGGAAAGCCTGGAGCTGCAATCGGAGACACAACAGGCTACGTTGCCATCCTGGTATCCGCCGGAGGTGTGGACAGATATTGTCCAGACCATCGGGCAACTGGATGTGGCGGCGATCGCTCTTCCGGTTTACCAGAAATATTTCTCGGAAGAGGCGACGCAGAATGCTACGCGCCTGTTTCTGACGCCCACAGGGCAGGCCACCATCAGCAAGGTATACGCCAAGACTCTGAAGGGCGAGGCATCTGGCGATTCTGCGGCAGATGCGCGGCGTAAGGCACTTGAAGCCGAGAGAGCTACTGAAGATGCGGATGTCCGCAGGATGCTGGGTTCGATGACGCCCAAGGAAGAGCGCGATGTTCAGGCATTTGTGCAATCGGCGGAGTGGAAGCGCATGAACGGCCTCTCTGGCCAGGTCTTCAAGGAGTTCAGCGCGGCGCTGCAAGCGAAGGTAGGCGAAGTAATGCACGAGGTTACCGTCAAGCATACGGACGAGTTGCGCAAGGCATTGCGGGATTACAAGGCTGCACATCCCGGTTACGAGGTGCCGAAGGCGACGGCGAATTAGGTGGAGCCGCCGATCGCGGACGGCATTGACTCGTGCGCGGCTCTGAAAACTTAAACGCGGTAGAATGGAAAGAGCAAGGGAGCTGGGCGGTCGCTGCCGGTTTCTCCGCGAGGGGAGATTGGGGGAGGAAAGTCCGAACTCCGCAGGGCAGTGTGCCGGATAACGTCCGGGATTTGAGTTTCAAGACTCAAAGACGGCCAGTGCCACAGAGAATATACCGCCTCGGCTACTCGGCTTGATCTTTCGAGATCAGGTCGACATCCCGAAGAGAGCTTGCTCTTTTCGCGCCGGGGTAAGGGTGAAAAGGTGCGGTAAGAGCGCACCGCTTCGGCTGTAAAGTCGAGGGCAGGGTAAACCCCACACGGAGCAAGACCAAATAGGGAGGGACTCGCCAATGCCTGTAGAACCGGGCGGCGGGGCGTATCGGCCCGATACGCGACAGGCGGTTCGAGCAAGTGCCGAAACCTCCGGGTAGGTTGCTGATGAACGTCCGCGGTAACGCGGCGTCTAGAGGAATGACCGCACACGACAGAATTCGGCTTACAGGCTCTTTTGCTGAAGTGACGGCCCCGCTCAGGGAAACCTGGCGGGGCCGGCCTGTTTTGGGCGATTCTGATTGAGACTTCCACACGCCTTAGAGTTTGATTCCAATCCTGAGCAGTTTGCTGACAGCATGATCTTTACGCTAAATCTACGCCACGCAATTGAACGCCCACGCATAGGCGCGAGTTTTCCACATCCCCCAAACATTTTCAAATTGTGAGACGCGGTAAACTATTGACGTATCTCTATTTGTGGAATCGGTTGCTCCGATATCACAACACGTGAAACGGTCTCATCTGCGGGAACGCAGTAGACGAGCAGATAAGCGGAACGGGTCGTCTCGCTTCCTAGGGCATCGGCGACCCGCTCGGCTTCTTTTCGGCCAGTGGAACTGACGTGACGCAATCCTAGCATCAATCCCCTGGCTCAGCGCAATGGGAGCACTTACTCCTTCACCGACGTTGGGGGTCTCAAATGGGGGTTGTGAAAATCTCAATGCGCGGCTTCGCCGAAGTCGCCGCCGCTGATCCCAGCCGCAAAAGCAGCAAGTTGAAAAAGTTCAGGTATCCCGACTCGGAAGAGAGTATCGGGCGGTCGAATTATTACGTCAAGGCAGTGAGCGCAATCAAGCGGCACCACAGAGGTCAATCTGATTTTGTCAAGACCATCCTGCGAAATCTAATAACTGAAGCTGAGACGGAAACAGATATGCGAAGGCGAGCAAAGTTGCTAAACAACCATCGTGCTATCACTGATTATCTGAAGACTTTCGGCAATCGAGAGCTTGTGATTAAGCCGGGGAAGCATTTGTACTACCTCTATAAAGACTTAGTTGTAAGTGCACATCCTGACCTGGTCGCGCAAGAGAATGGACAAACCGTGCTAATCAAGCTCAACTTTTGCAAGGACAACTTCAGTGGCGGTGTTTGTGCACAGATGCTTCACTTGCTTTATGAAGCAGCGCAATTGAAAGGCCTTCCTGTCGGCCCGATCGACGTCGAGTGTTTACAAACTTCATCAGGCTCTCGGATAACTGGACCCAAGAAAGGCTTTCCTAGTAGGCAAGTCTTGAATGTTGCGTGCCAAGAGTTGTTAGCGTTGTGGCCAGCCGCTTGAATCTATCAGTCATTGACCGAATCAAGCCGTAACAAGGACAGATAGATGCTCACGGATGTAGCCATAAGTATCGCTTTATCGGTTGTCGGGATCCTGTTTGTGGTCGTTGGCGTTCATGCTAGCGTTAGCCCGGTTAGTCCCGATGACCGTACTCTGCCGTTCTTGAAAAGGCATCGTACTCGAATTTGGATCTGGCTGGCACTTTTGACAATCATCAACTTGGCTCTAGTGCAGTTCCAAACACGTCGGCAAGCTGCTTCAACTCTAACAGTGGAAACATTTAAAACGGAGATGGAAAGCTTCAAACAAATGTTTCAACGTTCAAATGGAGTGAGCCAGCTAACCAACTCACCGGCTCTGGCACCCCACCAAAAGCTTTTACAGAGCGCAAAGTCAGACACTCAAAATCAGATGGCTGCAATCACGCAATCTAAGAAGCCAGAACTAGTCCCACTTACTCCTGACCAACTTAGCCTGCTGGCGTTGAGTGCAAATTCTCTCGCGAAGACAATGGAGAGTGATTACGCCTCATCCCTGAAGGCATTTGAGGACCGCGAGAAAGAGCAGGAACAGAACGCCTACGACTCCTGCATCCAGCGTGGCTGTTCGCCGGATCAAGCGCGGTCCTACGCTGGCTCATTTCATACCGCCGACTATGCAATGGAAAGAAACAGCGAGCGACGCTCATTAGCAATCGGAGCGGTGACCGGACATGACCCAGAGATCAGGTCAATTCTGAATGTCCTAGCGTCAGATCCTACCAGATTTCAAGGTGAACTGAAGAACCGTGTCGATGGTGTGCAACACGGTTGCCAACCTACGGGACCAGACGGTGCAGATGTTCCGGATTGTGTCTTAGGCTTGAGGTCTCTCGCGAGTGCAATAAAGTGATTCAGACTGCGCCACCCGCCAAGGACAACAGCAAATACAGAAGCAGATTCCCTGTGGGAATGACAACCAGAAAGGCCAGAGCAGGAGCGGAGTTATCCAAGTAGGATTGAGAAATGCTACTTGTGAAATTGTTGGCTGAGGGGGCTCGGGTGCCGGAGGTGGCGCATCCGGGTGAGGATCTGGGGTATGACGTGTTCGCGTTGGAGGCTGTGGAGCTTTGGGCTCGGGCTTCGGTGCGTGTGCGCACGGGGATTGCTGTCGAGGCGCGGCATCCGGAGACGGGTGCTGGGCTGGGCCTGCTCGTGCGGGACCGGTCTTCGATGGCGGCGCGTGGCATCGCCGTTACGGGCGGTGTGATTGATGCCGGGTATCGGGGGGAGATCCAGATTCTGTTGACGAATCTGACCGATGAGGCTCTTGGGCTGAACTCCGGGGACAAGATTGCGCAGATGATTCCGGTGCCGGTGCTTACGGGGGCGGTTTCCGTGGTGGAGGAATTGGCGGATTCGCACCGGGCTGAGAAGGGTTTTGGGAGTTCGGGGAGATAAGGCAGGGGCCAGGGAAAAACGAGAAGCAGGTCCTTCGACTCCGCTGCGCTCCGCTCAGGATGACAAAATGTATAAAGCCAATAGAATCAGCAGGGCTTGAATTAGTCATCTTTCGCCGTAACTTGCGTTGCAAGTCTGGCTGCTCAGGATGACAGCTCTCGAATCACAGTTTCGGTTAGAAAACAGGAGAGGCCGGGGCGAATCGTGTCCCGGCCTTTCTGCGTTGTGTAGTCAGTTTTTGCCCAGGCCGTCGTTCTGGTGGTAGTTGGGGTAAGCGGGGATCGGGATGTTGGGGACGGGGTGGGCTTTCAGTTCGTCGAGGACCAGTTGGACGCCGGTTTCGAGTTGCAGATCTTTGCCCGCCATGAAGTCTTTTGGAGTGTCTTCGACGGTGATGTCGGGCGTGATGCCGTGATTTTCGACTTCCCAATCGCCGTTCAGGCCGTAGATTGCGTAGCGGGGGGCGGTGACTCGTCCGCCGTCGAGCAGGCTAGGATAGCCGCCGATGCCGACGAGGCCTCCCCAGGTGCGAGTACCGACTAGCTTGCCGAGGCCGGCTTTGCGGAAGTACCAGGGCATGGCGTCGCCGCCGGAGCCTGCATTCTGGTTGACCAGCATGGCCTTCGGCCCGAAGATCGCGCCGATGGGGTCGTGCTGGGGATTGCCGTCTCGCTCGATGGCTCCTGAGAGCGGTTTACGTTGCAGAACTTCGACGATGTAGTCGGCGATGAAGCCGCCTTCGTTCCAGCGTTCGTCGAGGACGAGGGCCTGCTTGTCGAGCTGGGCGTAGAAGTAGCGGTTGAAATTGGTGTAACCGCCGCCTCCCGTGTTGGGCATGTAGACGTAGGCCACTTTGCCGCCGGAGAGCTTGTCTACCTTGCGCCGGTTGGACTCGATCCAGTCGAGGTTGCGCAGGCCGTCTTCGTCGTCGATGGGGACGACCGTGACATCGCGCGCGTCTTTGCCGTCGGGGTTGGGTCCGACGTGGAGAACGGTCTGCTTGCCGGCTGTGCCATCGAAGAATTCGTAGAGGTTGTCGGTTGCGTGAAGTTCGCGGCCGTTGACGGCGAGGAGGTATTCGCCTTCCTTGACGTAGACGCCGGGCAGCGTCAGGGGCGAGGCGAGGCCGGGAGTCCAGTTCTGGCCTCCGAGGATCTTGGCGAACTTGTAGCGGTTGTGTTCGACGGTATAGTCAGCGCCGAGCAGGCCGGTCTTGGGGGCCGTGTCGGGGCGGAAAGGTCCGCCGATGAACATGTGGCCGATGGTGACTTCGCCGAGCATTTCGGTGGAGAGGTAGGTGAACTCGCTGCGGCTGGCGAGGCCGTCGAGGTAAGGGCGATAGCGCGCCTCGACCTTGGGGATGGAGAGCCCGTGAGTGTTGGGGTCGTAGAGGAAGTCCCGCTGGAGACGCCAGGTTTCGTTGAAGATCTGACGCCACTCGGCGCGGGGATCGACAGTGGCGGACATGCCTGAGAGGTTGACGGGCTTGCCTGCGCCGTCGCCGCCGGGCTTCAGGTCGTCCGTTGCCGCGATGGAGAACGTGCCATGCGCAGCCAGCAGAATCTTGGATGCGTCGGCGGAGATGATAAATCCGTCGAGGTCGCTGAGAACTTGCTCGGTCTTGCGTTTTTCGAGGGTGAAGCGCCAGACGGTGCGAATGCCGGGGCCACCGTTTTCGCTTGAGGAGCGGCCGATGGGCGGACTTTCCAGCAGATAGACGACGCCTGTTTTGCCGGCAACGATCGAGTTGTAGTTGCGGGTTGGGACGGGCAGGGAGAGGATGCGATTGCCGATGCCGTCGAGATCGATCTTGACTTCGACCTTCTTCTCTTCCTTGGCGTCCGGCTTGGCTTCCTTGCCGTTGGCTGCGGCGTCGGCTTTCTCAGTGTCGGTGGGCTTGCGGTCTTTTTTGTCCTTATCATCGACGCCGGTCTTGGGCGGAGGATCGGACTTCTTGGGATCGTCTTTCTTCTTTTCTTCTTCCTTGATTTTTTCGTCGTCGCTTTCGGGGGGCAGGGGCGAAGCTTCGTCCTTGGAGAGAACGACGACATAGGCGGCGCTGGTTTCGGCGCGGTCGAGCGAGGAGAGGTCGATGCCCGCGTTGGAGGGTCCGTCATCTGTAGAGGCAAGGAAGTAGAGGTACTTGCCGTTGGCATCGAAGACGGCGCTCGAGGCATCGCTCATGCCGTCCGTGACCTGGGTCGAGGCGTGCTTGTCGATGGAGTAGACGAAGACGGCTTTCAGGGTGTTGGGCAGGTCGCGGGTGTAGGTGATCCATTTGGAGTCAGGCGACCAGTCGGCGTTGAAGCCGTCTCCACCGAATCCGCCCTGATGGCTTGTATCGACCAGGATGGGCTTTCCTGCTGGTATGTCTTTGCCCTTTTCGTCCTTATAGGGAACGTCGAGGTACCAGAGGTGCAGATGCTTGTCGGTGTAAAGCAGGTGTTTGGAGTCGGGCGACCAGGTGAGTCCGTAGAAGAAGGACGGATTGGGTCCGAGGTCGATAACGGTGGGGGGCTTGAAGCCGGTCTGCTCTTTCAGGTGGAGCTGGTATTCGCCCGAGGCGTCGGAGAAGTACGCGATGGTCTTGCCGTCGGGCGACCAGGCTGGTGCGCGCTCGGCGGCGTTCGAGGTGTTGGTGAGATTACGGGTGTCGCCTTTTTCCGCGGGGACGGTAAAGATGTCGCCGTGGGCCTCGAAGGCTGCGCGCTGACCGGTCGGGGAGAGAGCGGCGTTCTGGATTTCGTGGGAGTCGATCGAGGCGATGTGCGGGGCAAGGTTTGAGAGATCGCCGTGGATCGTGATCTGTAGAGTGTGATCCTCGCCCGGATGGTCTGGGCTGGTTAAGTCGAGCAGATGCAGCGAGCCGAACTGTTCGTAGACCAGCCCGTTGGGACCGGCCTGCATGGTCTTGAGGTCGAGGCCCTTGTTGGTGCCGACCGGGGTCACGGACTTGGATTTGATGTCGTAGCGGAAGAGTGAAACGGCGCCGCTGCGGTCGGAAAGGAAATAAACCTGGTCACCGATCCAGACAGGGTCGGAGTCGTGGGTGTTGTCGCAGGGAATCTTCTCGAGGTCGAGGGTCTTGAGGTTCACGATCCAGATGGGGACGTTCTGGCCGCCGTGATAGCGCTTCCATGCGGGTTGCCAGCGAGTTACGGATTCATAGGCGAGAGATTGACCGTCGGGCGAGTATGAGCCATTCGAGCCAGCGGGCAGCGGCAGCGGTTCGGGAACGCCGGAGCCGTCTGCGTGGACGCGAAAGAGGCGATTGTAGTGACGGGGGCTGGACATTCCTGTGGCGATGAGGATGTCTTTGCCGTCGGGAGTCCAGCCGACGACGCCGCTGCCGGCGGGATGCCAGGTAATGCGGCGCGGGATGCCTCCCGTGGAGGGGATGGTGTAGACGTCATAGCCGCCATTGAGGTGCGCGGTGTAGGCGATCTGCGAGCCGTCGGGGGAAAAGAAGGGTCCGGCGGCGACCTCTCCGGTAGAGGTCAGGCGCTGGGCTTCGCCGCCGGAGCGGGCGACGGTCCAGATGTCGTCGGCGTATCGAAAGGCGATGGTTGTCTGACTGAGCGAGGGAAAGCGCAGGAGCAGCGGCGGGTTGGACTCTGGTGCGGCGGAGCCAGATTGAGGCAAGGCGAGGAGCGCGGCGGCGAACAAGGCTGCCAAAGGGGTGCTGCGACGGATCAGATTCATTGAGTCTCCCGGTAGGCTGCTGAAGCGAAAGAATCTTCGGAACTTCATGGTACGCAGCAAGTATAGGGCTGGTTCCGTGATTGCGGGAACCGGATTCGGGGCGATTGCGTAGTTGGATTTACGCGCCAGGGCTGCTCTATCGCTGCTAGACTTCTGGGCAGCGGCAAAATCTGCGAAATTCTGCTTAGCGTGCTGTAGTTCCATGCCGAAGACGCCCCGCACAGGCTTTTCGGCGGCTGATGGCAAGTGACGATCTGTCGCCCTGCGCGGAACGGCTTACTTAAGAGCTTTAGTTCGAACAGGTTATGTAAGGAACGGGAACCGATGCAATTCAGTGAAGCCGTCAAACTCGCGCTGCAGTCGCTATGGGCCAACAAGCTGCGGTCCATTCTGACGCTGATCGGCGTGGTGATGGGCGTGGCTTCGGTGATCATGGTGATCACGCTGACCAACACGGCGAACGATTACTTCGGAACCAAGCTCTCGGGGTACGGCGCGGATGTCTTCACCATCTCGCGCCAAGCGGCAGTGACGTTTACTCCGCAGGAATACTTCAAATATCAGAAGCGCAAGATCGTACGTTACGAGGACTACGAGGCGATTCGGGACGGCTGCTCGAAGTGCAGGGAAGTAGGCACGTTGCTGGAGAAGTCTACACACGTGGTTCATAACGGCCAGTCAAGCACCGATACCGGGGTGCGGGGCTACACGGCGACGATGTTTTCGCTGAACAACCTGAACATCGCTCTTGGCCGTGCGCTGACGGAAGGCGACCTTGAACACGCCACGCATGACGCAGTGGTCGGCTATGACATTGTCGACAACCTTCTTGGCGAAGGCGATCCGATAGGGAAAGAGCTGCGTGTCGATGGCGTGCCGTACATCGTGGTTGGAGTTGGCGAGCGGCAGGGAAAGACCTTTGGGCAATCGCAGGATAACTGGGTTGCGATTCCGATCACCACCTATCAGCACACCTACGGAACCAACGATTCGCTGACGATCTATATGCGCGCAAACGGCGATGCGGCGGTTATGGCTCAGGCGGAAGATGAGGTCCGCGTAATCATGCGCACGCGCCGTCACGACGCTCCGGGAGCCGAAGACAGCTTTCAGTTGGAGACCAACGACACGTTTCTTGAGATATGGAAGCAGATCAGCCAGCTCTTCACCTTCATTGTGCTGGGCCTGGCTTCGATTTCGCTGGTCGTCGGCGGCGTGGTGATCATGAACATCATGCTGGTGTCCGTGACCGAGCGAACGCGGGAGATCGGCGTGCGCAAGGCTCTCGGTGCGCGACAGAGGGATGTGCTGATGCAGTTTCTGATTGAGTCCGCGCTGATGGCGACGCTGGGCGGGGCAATCGGAATTGCGATCGGAATTGGCGTGGCTATGCCGATTACGCTGATCTTCGATATACCGGTGTCGATTTCGCTGAGCTCAGTTGTGCTGGGGCTCACAATGGCGGCGGGCACAGGGATATTCTTCGGCGTGTATCCGGCGAGCAAAGCGGCGAAGCTGGACCCGATTGTGGCGCTGCGCTCTGAGATGTGAGCACAGCGAGCTGGCTGGTTAACGAGTTGGCAAGATAGTAAGAGATTGAAGAGGCAATTATGGCGCGAGGTCAGGCGGGAGAATCGATACGGATGGCGCTGGAAACCCTGCGCGCGAATAAGCTGCGCTCCGGGCTGACGATTCTGGGCATCGTGATCGGCGTCACTTCGGTGATCGCGATTTCTTCGATCATCAACGGGCTCAACAGCCGGGTAGGCGACTTTGTCAGCTCGCTCGGCAACAACGTTTTTTGGGTCTTTCATCTGCCGGTGATCGGTGTGCGGCCGACGACCGAGCAGTTGACGCGCAAGAAGCTCAACCTCGATGACGTGCTGGCGCTGCGGCAACTGCCGCACGTCGTGGCAGCCGACGGCGGTAAGCAGTATGTGAAGAATCAGAGCTTCCGGGTAGGCGACGCTTCGGTGAAGTACAACGGCAAAAAGGTTGGCGGAACTCTGCTCCAGGGCGATACCGCGCAGATCGCGCTGGTGCGGGACTTCACGCTGCTGGAGGGCCGCATTTACACCGATGGCGAGGATCAGCGCCATGCCAAGGTAGTTGTCCTCGGAAACGACACATGGGACCAGTTGTTTGGCGGTGAACCGGCAGTCGGCAAGGAAGTGAATGTAGAGGGCGGGCTGTATACAGTCATCGGCGTCTTCGACAAGCTGAAGACACCTTTTGGCGGTGGCAAAAATCCAGGCGACAACGCCGTCTATCTTCCTCTCGGCACGTTTGAAAACATGCACCCCGAGATGAAAGATATGTGGGTGAGCGTGAAGTTCGACGCCCAGGAGAACAAGGCGCTGGTGGAGGAAGAGATTCGCGAGCTGCTGCGGGTGCGGCGCAAGGTGAAGGTAGAGGCCGCGGACAACTTCGAGATATTCGGGCCGGATTCACTGGCGCGGTTGTGGGACCAGCTTTCTTCGGGACTGTTTATCTTCATGCTGGCAGTGTCGAGCGTAGGCCTGATGGTGGGCGGCGTGGGCGTGATGAACATCATGCTCGTATCGGTGACTGAGCGGACGCGCGAGATTGGCATACGCAAAGCGCTTGGTGCGACCAAACGGACGATCCTGACGCAGTTCACAACCGAGGCGATAACGCTCTGCGCGGTTGGGGGAGTTTTGGGCGTTGTTGTGGGCGCGGTCATTACGTGGATTGTGTACTTCCTGCCGATCGGGCTGCCGGCCACGGTGTCCACGCTGTGGGTGTTGGTGGGCCTCGGCGTGTCGGGCGCCATCGGACTGGTGTTTGGGATCTATCCGGCGTGGAAGGCTGCGAACCTTGATCCGATCGAGGCGCTGCGGTACGAGTGAAGTTGTTGCATGGTTCTCAGCAGACCCACATGCCGCCGGGTAGTACGAAGGCGCTGAGGATTCCCAGTCCATCGAGCACAAACGAAGCCGCGATGCCGGCCGCTACGAGGATGGTGCGTTGCTGGTGGGTCAATGGGAATCCCTTGTAGACCCAACGCAATAACAGTGACCACTCAACGATGCGCACAGGGATGAGAAACGCGAAGAACAGCAACTGGCTCAGGTTATCTCCCGGCTGGTTGAAAGCAGGGATCGCCCAAAAGCCGAAGCGGACAATTGCGCCAATGCCCAGTCCGAGCAGGGTGCGCACCGCGCCTGCTTTTCACGCTGACGGGATCGCCGGGAGGGACTTTTCCTGGTCGGCCGATTCTGTTTGTATCTGTGGCTGGATCGCCCAGCGGCAGTAGGCTGTGTAGCCTGCATACTTCGCTGCGGCGAAGTAGACAAATCCCATTGTTGTTCCACCGGCTGGCATTGGGCAATCCTAGCATCCGGTCTGCGTTGGCAAAAGGAGGTTTCGCAGCGGGGCCTTCGCTACACTGGTGGAAGGCCTGATGCACACATTTGCTCATACAACCGAGATAGTTACGACTGCGCTTGTCGCGGCGAGCATGATTTATTGCCTGCTGGTCCTGGTTGCGACGTGGAGCTTTCGTCGGCATGAGCGGCAATCCCGGCTCTTGCCTGAGTTCACGCCTGCGGTGAGCATTCTGAAGCCTGTAAAGGGGTTCGATGAGGGGATGTATGAGGCCTTTCGCAGTCATTGTCTGCAGGAGTATGCGGGCGAATATGAGCTGCTGTTTGGGGCAGGGAGCGCGGATGATCCGGCTGTTGCGGCTGTTGAACGCCTGATGGCTGAGTTTCCGGAGAGGGCGATCCGGCTGGTGATTTGTCCTGAGCGGCTGGGGACGAATGGCAAGGTCTCGAACCTGATCCAGATGCTGACCCATCCGGAAAGCGGCGCGCGGCATGATTTTCTTCTGATCAATGACTCGGACATTCGCGTAAGTCCTAAATATCTGGAACGGGTGATGCGACAGTTTGGTGCGCCCGCTCCGAAGCCGGTCGGGATGGTGACGGCCCTCTATCGCGGCCGCACGGCATCGCGGACTCCTGGGGCAGTGCTCGAAGCTCTTGGAATCTCCACGGATTTCATCGCGGGGGTGCTGATGGCACGCCTCGTGGAGGGCGGTATTCACTTCGGGCTGGGTTCGACGCTCGCGGTCCGGCGCGACGCCTTGCAGGCAGCGGGGGGCCTTGAGGCACTGGTCGATCAGCTTGCGGATGACTATGAGATGGGTGCTCGGATCTGCGCCGCGGGGTACTCGGTTCAACTCGCGCCGGAAGTTGTCGAGACAAGCGTGCCGGCCTATAGCCTGGAGGGCTTTCTAAGCCACCAGTTGCGCTGGGCCCGAACGGTGCGCGACAGCCGTCGATGGGGATATGTGGGCCTGATCTTTACGCACACGCTTCCCCTTGCAATGATGAACGTCATTGCTTCTGGAGCGAGTTTCTGGAGCATCTGGCTGCTGGGCCTCGCGTTTTTCCTGCGGCTTGGGACGGCAGTCCAGGTGGGCGCCGGGGTGCTGGGCGATCCGCAAATTTTGCGGGACTTGTGGCTGCTGCCGGTGAGGGATGCGGTGGGCTTTCTCGTGTGGCTCTGGAGTTTTGCGGGGAATACGATTGTGTGGCGCGGGGAGCGGTTTGTGCTGAAGCGCGGGCGGCTGGAGCCGGATACGCAGGGACCCGCGAACAGGTAGCAGGGAACAGAGCTTCCGCACGGCCTTGGTGGTATGGTGGGGAACGATGGCGCGATTGGTGACATTGGATGCTGGCGGAGCGGCAATTGCCGGGCCGACGGCCACGCTTATTTATGACGACTGGTATCCGGCGCTGCGGTCGGAACATTTGCGCGGGAACACGCTCTCTACCGCGATGCTGCTCGATATTCCTCTCGTGCTTGGGCAGCGGAAGGATGGGAAGATTTTTGCCATGCGGGATAGCTGTCCGCATCGAGGGATTCCGCTGAGTCACGGATGGTTCGATGGCGAGCGTGTGACCTGCCGCTACCACGGATGGGAGTTTGAACCCTGCTCGGGACAGTGCGAGGCCATTCCATCGCTCTCAAGTTTTGACCGGCTCGACGCCACGCGAATCTTTGCATCTGCGTATCCGTGCGTCGAGCGGGATGGTTATGCGTGGGTCTATATCCCCGGTGCGGGGGCCGGGCGAAAGAAGGACGCTTCGGAGCTTCCGCCCGTGCCGGAGCTCACTAAGTACAGCGACAAATACAGGACGGCGCACCTGACGGCGGACCTGCCTTGCAATGTGGATCACGGCATCATAGGCCTGATGGATCCAGCGCATGGGCCGTTTGTACATCAGGCTTGGTGGTGGCGTTCGCGCGGGTCGATTCGAGAGAAGACGAAACGCTTTGAACCGATTCCGGAGGGGTTTCGGATGGCGGCACACGCGCCGAGCGGGAACTCAGCACCCTACAAATTGCTTGGAGTGTATGGGGAGCCGGTCGTAACGACGATCGACTTTGCGTTGCCGAATCGCCGGTACGAGACAATCCGCTGCGGAGCAAAGTGGTTCACGAGTCTGACTACAGTAACGCCGGTAACGGCGTCGACCTGCAGGATCGACGTAGTGGCGGCATGGAATGTCTTCTATCATGTGCCGTTTGTAACTCCCATTGCGAAGTTTTTTGGCGCGAAGTTTGTGCGGCAGGATCAGGTGACGATGATCCAGCAGGCGGAGGGGTTGCGGCATAATCCAAGCCTGATGTTGATCGACGACGCGGATAAGCCGGCGAAGTGGTACTTCGCCTTGAAGCAGGCGCGTCTGGATGGCAGCGGGAAGCATCCGATGGACGGGCCGGTTGAGTTGCATTGGCGAAGTTAGGCGCGTCAGCAATTGGCGCACGGGCTTTGGATTCAATGTAATTACTTCCGGAGTTCAATCAGTAAGATCTGGCCATCAATGGTCTTGTCTGAGGTTTCAGCGTATTGGACCCGCGCTCGCCTTCCGTCAAGGTCGAGACAGGGATTTATCTCCGGGGGTGGAGTGAAGCCCAGGGCCGAGAGGTCCAGATTGTACCGGTCGTGGGTGTAGACGCCGACGGGCTTGGGCTTGCCGGCTATCTCGATCTGGAATTCAAGGTAGGCAGGCAGGGCGCATTCGACGCTGCGGATCGTGCCAAGTACGACATGCTTGGGGCCGGTAGGCGGTTCTTTCGGATGCTTGAGTGGCGCGTTGGCCGCCGTCGTGTGGATGATGAAGTGTGCGGTCGTGCCATTGGCGGTCTTCACGTCGCCGTTCGATTGAGCCGACCCCTGATCTGAAACTTCGGTCGAGACAGTTGTGGCTGTCGTGCCTTCCAAGGCCATAGTCTTCCTGATGGATTCGATCTGCTCGATGCGCTTGGCGATCATTACCGAGTCAGCGGCGTTTTTGGCGAATGGTTGTGCTCCGCGCAAGACCCGCTCCGCGTCGTCGAGCTTGTTGCGCATCATGAGCAGGTTAGCGGCGTTATTGCGGTACATCAGGTTGCCGCGGTCGAGTTCGACGGCTTTGAGCTCCAGTGACTGGGCTTCATCGAGGTTCCGTTGCTGGTGGGCAGACCAGCCGGCGAGCAGGTCGTATGCAGGCGCATAAGTGGGATTGAGCTTTATGGCCGCTCGCAGGCTGGTCTCGACGCGCGGGTCCTGCTGGCCTTCTGGTTTGGACATGGACATTGCTGCGAAGTAGTAGTTGGCCAGATAGCTTTGCGAATCCAGTTCAACGGCTTCGCCAAACCACTTGCGGGCGGCGTCCTGATTGCCGGCGCGGAACTCGACGTAGCCCATGGTTTCTCGGGCCTGCGCACTCCTGGGATCAGCGGTCATGACGGACTGGAGAAGTGCCCGCGCGTCTTTTTCGCGGCCCACGTAGGCCAGGAAATCGGCGCGGTCAGCATCGAATTGCGGCTGGGTAAGAACGCGAAGCTTGTACGAGGCGGAATCGACGGGCGCGGCAGCGCTAGACATGACGAACTGCTTGTACTGCTGCTGCTGGATGTAGGAAGACAGCTCCTTTTGGAGTTGCTTGATATCGCCGAAGGCTTCCTGGGCGGCGACGATGGGGTCGGCGTGCTGGCTCATGCGCGTCATGTAGTCGCTGAGGCGGTGCATCCCCTTCTCCTTGTCGGTGACCTGCAGATAGTGGGTAAGCGCCCAGGATTCTGCATAGAAGACGGACCCCTTGTTTTCCTGGTGGTAGTAGGGCGAGTTGTGATCGACGCGAAGGAGCGTTTCGAGCGGAATGATCTGGTTCTGACGGAGGTAGAGGATATCGTCCGGGTTTGGCTCACCGAGCAGAACCTGTTTGTCGCGGAAGTCGGTGTTCTGGAAGAACTCCGCAATGCCTTCGCTGAGCCACAGCGGCATCCACTCATTAGCGTCGCGGAACTGGAGGTGGGTGTACTCGTGGTAGACGGTGGAGAAGGGATGCTCGCTCTCGGAGTCGAGACGGAGCAGGATGAGGTTCTTGTCTACGCCCGTGAGAAAGTATCCGGCGAGGGTGAGCTGTCCTTTGGCTAGATATTCCTGGGGCTCCAGCGCTTCGAAGCTCTTCTTGTTTTTTGCGGCAAAGACAAGAATGGGCGAGGCAGGATCGACATTCGCTTTGGGAAAGAGGGTACGGAACATCCAGCGCATGCGCTCGAAGTTGTCTAGGATGTGTCGAGCCTGCTTTTCGTTGGAGTCGGTAACCAGCGTGAAATGCGGACTCGATACCTCGATAGGCGGCTGGTCCGCGGCGAAGAGCGCCTGAGAGGCGGCGAGGAAACAGAGAAGCAGGACTCGTTTGCGCATGGTTGCGAAGATCATCGCACCGGTGTGAGAGCGGGTCAATCCATCAAATGGGCGCAACGAATTGCCGGCATTCTTTCCTTCGCAACTCGTGGCTTTGCGGCTGCCGATTGGCTGGCGCGAAGCCAAAGTCTCAGTCGGCGGCGGACGGTACCGGTTCCTCCGCCGTGATTACGTCGCAGGCTATGGTCAAGCAGCAGCCGAGATCGTGGAAGTCGCGCGTCCACCGGGGGCGGTCTTCGGGGCTGTGAGCGGTGAGGGAGCCGGTGCTGCGCAGGATTTCGTACCAGATGTTTTGGGCCTGCCAAAGGTTGAGCACAAAGGGCAGTTCAGTCAGGGTGCGGGCGAGCGAAAGGGCGCGATCGAGCACTTCGAGCGAACCGGAGGACATGGTGAGCTCAATCATCGCGCGCTTCATGCGCAGGTCGGCGATGTAGCTGAGCGTGGCGGTATCGAGATCGACTTCGTCGGCCTCGGCCATTGCGAGAAATGAGTGAACAAGCGCCAGGTCTATCGGATCCGCTTCGAGAGCGCGGCGCAGACCCGCGTTGACGGCGAATCCGGCGGCCAGGACCAGAGCGGGCGGCTTGGGCAGGCCGGCCTGTGAGAGGTAATGCAGCAGACTGGCGTGGTCGTCGTAGATGTTCTTCAGCGAGCCCTCGATATCCGCAAGGGTGGAGTTGAGGATGAGCTGCATGATGCGGCGCTGTTCGTCGCGGAAGAGCGAGGTAAGCGAGTAGTCGAGGTCG
>Ga0182024_10000090_pt1 | contig 177272 bp, 175 predicted proteins | sample P32metaG_FD_120480 | JGI IMG/M metagenome (GOLD analysis project Ga0182024, IMG submission 120480) | Permafrost microbial communities from Stordalen Mire, Sweden - P3-2 metaG (Illumina Assembly) | ecosystem: Environmental > Terrestrial > Soil > Wetlands > Permafrost | place: Sweden: Stordalen... | reverse complement strand
CTGGAAGGGCATCACGGTGCAGCTTTATCTCCCGCAGGACGATTCCACCAGTGACATCGGCACGATTTTTCACCAGCGCCGCCCCGACGGCACGATGGAGCGGACGACGCAGATGCAGTTCATCCCCAACAGCGGCTATGCGTTCGCGGTGGGCGATGATTCCTGGCACTCGGCCGACCCCGTCCGCGCCGAGGTCACCACGCGCGACAGCATCCTGCTGACTTATTTCGTCGATTCCGGGCCGCTCCGCATCCTGCGCAATCGCGGCAAGCGCGTGGCCAACTTCCTGACCAACGAATTTCGCAAGCGGACCTAAAACCGCACGCCCCCATGCTAACCGTCAAAGAAGCCTCCTTTTTCGCCTATCCCGTGACCGACCTGGCGCGGGCGCGCGCCTTTTACGAGGGCGTGCTGGGCCTCAAGGTGAGCCTGGAGTCCGAAAGAGTGCCGTGGCTGGAATTCGATCTCGGCAACGCGACGCTCGGCCTCGGCGCCTATGGCGACGGTTGGAAACCTTCTTCCGACGGCGCGATGATCGCGCTGGAAGTCGACGATTTTGACAAGGCCTTGGCCGAGTTGAAGGCGAAGAACATCCCCTTTTCGATGGACGGCATGGAAACACCCGTCTGCCACTTCGCCATCGTCCGCGATCCGGACGGCAACGCCGTCATGATCCACCACCGCAAACCCGGTAATCACTAAGTTTTTTTCTTCCACCACCCTCACTTCACCCATCGCTTTATGTCCATCCTCGTCGATAAGAACACGCGCCTGCTTGTGCAGGGCATCACCGGTAAGGCCGGCGGTTTCCACGCCAAATCATGCATGGAATACGGCACCAACGTCGTTGCGGGCTGCACGCCCGGCCGCGGCGGCGAAACCTTCGAGGGCAAGGTGCCCGTCTTTAACACCGTCAGCGAGGCGCGCAAGCAGACCGGCTGCAACGCGACGATGATCTTCGTGCCCGCGCCCGCCGCGGCCGACTCGATCCTCGAGGCCGCCGACGCCGGCGTGGAACTGATCGTCTGCATCACCGAGGGCATCCCGGTCATCGACATGATGCGCGCCAAGGTCGGCCTGCGCGACAAGAAGGTGCGCCTCATCGGCCCGAACTGTCCCGGCATCATCACTCCCGGCCAGTGCAAGATCGGCATCATGCCCGGCTACATCCACAAACCGGGCAAGGTCGGCGTCATCTCGCGCAGCGGCACGCTGACCTATGAGGCGGTCTGGCAGCTCACCTCGCGCGGCATCGGCCAGAGCACCTGCATCGGCATCGGCGGCGATCCCATCAACGGCACGAGCCACACCGACGCGGTGAAGCTTTTCAACGAAGATCCCGACACTGAGGCGATCATCCTCATCGGCGAAATCGGCGGCACGGCCGAGGAAGAAGCCGCGGAGTACATCCAGAAGCATGTGAAGAAGCCGGTGGCCGCCTTCATCGCGGGCGCAACGGCTCCTCCCGGACGCCGCATGGGCCACGCCGGGGCCATCGTCTCCGGCGGCAAGGGCACGGCCGAGGGCAAGATCAAGGCGCTGGAAGCCGCCGGCATCGCCGTGGCGCGCACACCGGCCGAAATGGCCGATACGCTGATCAAACGAATGAAATAAGATTTTCCATGCGTCGAGGATATATTGATCCTCCCGCATCGCCGGGCACGGTTATGTCCGAGATACACGTATACACCGTCGACGGCGCACAAAGCGTCCATCCGGAGGAGCGCGTCGCCGAGCTTCTTCAGTCCGGCCAGCTTTCGCCGGAAACGCTCTACTGGCGCCAGGGCATGACCGATTGGCAGCCACTGAGCGGGTTCAAATTTTCGGCATTGGCGCCGGCCTTCATTCCCGCGCGCCACACGGAGCCGCTGCCCGAAGCCATTCCCCGGCACGCGCGTCCGACGCAACCCGCAGCCACGACCAAGATTTCATCGCATAAATGGGCGAAAGTGCGCGCGCCGCATGTGCGCTTCCGGCGTAATCCCGAACCGCTCACCACCGTTCTGCAGATCTTCCTGATCCTTTGCATCGGCCTGAGCGGAATCGATCTGGCGAACGCCCTGGTGCACTACAACCTGATCAGCACGCAAATCCCGGACCTCACCGGCTCGCCCGGCGCGGTGCTTCCCCAAATTATGGGCCACACCGAGTCGCTCTTCTTTTACAGCACCATGGGCGTGAGCCTCATCACGCTCCTTCCCTATTTGATGTGGGTTTACCAGGCGAACATCAACAGCCGTAGTTTCTCCGCCATCGTCCGTTTCTCGAAGGGCTGGGCGGTCGCCTGTCACCTCGTCCCGGCGGTCAATCTCTACATGCCCTGCCAGGTCATGCAGGAGATTTGGAAGGTCAGCCGCAACCCGCGGATGTGGCATAATGACCGGGGTTCGTTCCTGGTGGGAACCTGGTGGACGCTCTGGCTCCTGCGCATCTGCGCCTACCTCGCCTACGGGGTCCTCTGCGCTCAAGTTCACACCGAGGGCGACGTCGCGACGACCGTTTTGATCCGCGTCATCTTGTTCGCGATCCAGCTCGTCTTCTACGGCGTCTTTTTCGCCATGATCACGATCATCGTCCAGAACCAAAAGCAACTGGTGGCCGCAGGCCGGCGCAAGCGGATGCTGGCGACCCCAACCATTCCCTCCGCCGAACCAACCGCTCCCTGACCATGAAACTCTTCGAACTGCGCGACGGCTTTGGGTTCGATCACCTGCTTCCAGCCGAACGACCGGTTCCCGAACCCGGGCCGCACGAGGCGCTCGTGCGCGTTCGCGCCGCGTCGCTCAATTACCGCGACCTGCTGGTGGTCGAGGGCAAGTACAACCCGAGAATGAAGCTCCCGCGCGTGCCGCTTTCCGACGGCGCGGGCGAGATCGCCGCCGTGGGGACCGACGTAGCCGACTGGAAGCCGGGCGACCGCGTGGTCATTCCGTTTTTTCCCGCCTGGCGGGAAGGCGCACTGACCCGCGAGAAGGCGGCCAGCGCGCTGGGCGGCGATGTCGACGGCGTACTGCGGGAATATGTCACGGTGCCGGCTGATTGCCTGCTGCCCCTGCCGGAGCATCTTGACTTCATTCAGGCGGCGGCGCTGCCCTGCGCGGCGGTAACGGCCTGGAACGGCCTCTTTATCGCCGGAGCGCTGCAGCCGGGCCAGACCGTGTTGCTGCAAGGCACGGGCGGCGTTTCCCTCTTCGGGCTGCAACTGGCCCACGCCGCGGGCGCGCGCGTCATCCTCCTTTCCAGCAGCGACGCCAAGCTGGAACGGGCGCGCGAACTCGGCGCGGACGAAACGATCAATTATAAGACCGAGCCCGACTGGGAGAAAAAAGTGCTGGAGTTGACCGGCGGCGAAGGCGTCGACCTGACTTTGGAGGTGGGCGGATCGGGCACCCTTCCCAAGACGTTGCGCGCGACGCAGCACGGTGGCCGAATCAGCTTGATCGGCGTTCTCGCGGGTGGCGGCGGCGACCTGCAAATCTTCCCCATCCTGCACAAGATGCTCGCCGTGCACGGCATCTATGTCGGGTCCCGTGCGATGTTCGTTGATCTCAATCGCTTCCTGATCCGGCAGCAAGTGGTGCCGGTGATCGATCGCGTGTTTGACTTCGCGGAAACATCGGCGGCGCTCCACTATTTCCGCGAGGGCCAGCATTTCGGCAAGGTCTGCGTGACGTTTCCGTAAGACGCTGAATTGCGCTTGCCCACGCGAGGCTGCCGGTCACTCTTAAGTCACGTTATGCGTCCGCACCGTCCGTTTCTGGTCGGCTTGGTTTGTTGGCTCCTCATCATCGGCGGCTCGCTCGGCATCTTTCGGACGATGAAGCAGCTCGGCAGCCCGACGCTGGCCACGAAGCTCGCGATGTATCCCTACCCGGCATCGGTGGCGGAAACGATCCTCTTCGGCACCCTGGCGCTTTTTGTCATCTGCGGCATCTGCATTTACGAAGGCCAAGGCTGGGCTCGCTATGTCTACATAGCGGTGCTTATTCCCTTTTTCGTGCAGGACTACTTCGGAATCGATCACGCGGTAAACCCGAGCACCGCGATGAAAATCTGGCTCGCCAAGTTGGTCGTCTGCGCAGTGTCGGTGGTTTTTCTGTTCCTTCCGCAAGCGAAGCGCTTTTTCAAGCCGCCGCTCTATATCGACGAGTGAGGCGCCCTAGCTCCACTCCGTCGGCGCAGCCTTGATCTTCCACTCGTTGACCATCCCGCGCGGGAAGTCGCTGACGAAGCGCGAGGGTTCCTGCCAGCGGTCATCGAACGATGCCGTGGCGCGCATGGTCGGATACGTCAGGTAAAGCTCATCCCGCGCGCGCGTGACCGCCACGTAGAAAAGCCGCCGTTCCTCCTCCTCGCCCTCCAGCGTCTGCGAGGAACGCGCCGCGGGAAACAGGCCATCGCAGAGCATCATGACAAAGACCGCTTTCCATTCCAGACCCTTGGCCTGATGGACGGTGCTGAGCCGCACGCACGGTTGATCGCGCAGCCCTGAATCACGCTCGGTGCGCGGGCCGCCGTCCACGTTGGTCATGAGCGCAAGCTGCGCGAGAAATTCTTCCGTTCGCTCGAAGTTCTGCGCGAACGCGCGCAACTGCCCCAGATCTTCCAGCCGCGACGGGTAATTGGGAAACTTCGCCTTCATGTAGTCCTCGTAGATCGCGTCGATCACGACCTGGATCTGCTCGGAGGCGCGGCCGCGCAGCTCAGGTGCGGAGATTTGCCCGTGCGTCTCGACCCACTGCTTCCAGAAAGCGACGGCCTTGGCTGGCGGCTCGATCTTGGCCAGCTCTTCTCCCGCAATGAGCTTGTCCCAGATTTTCTCCGAAGTCTTCTGACCGACTCCGGGCATGAGTCCCGCGATGCGCTTGAACGCGAGCTCGTCCTTCGAGTTGATCGCGAACTTGAGGAAGGCGGCGACGTCCTTGACGTGCGCCTGCTCGAAGAAACGCAGGCCGCTTAGAAGCTCGAACGGCATCTGGCGGCGTGTCATTTCCATCTGCAATTCCATCGAATGGAAATGGGCGCGATAGAGCACCGCGATCTCATTAAGCTCGATCCCCTCCTCGCTTAACTCGGCGATGCGCTGACAGATGAACTGCGCCTGCTGGTTGGCGTCCTGCAGGCAGACGAGCGCGGGCTTGGAATATTTCTCCGCCGGGCGCACGGCGTGCAGGTTCTTCGGAAACTGTTTTGTGTTCGCGGCGATGGCGTGGTTGGCCAGCGCGAGGATTTCAGGCGTGCTGCGGTAGTTCGTCTCGATGCGCACCTCGCGCGTGCCGGGAAAGCGCTCGGGAAACGTGAGCACGTTCTCGAAGTTCGCGCCACGCCACGAGTAGATGCTCTGCGCGTCGTCGCCCACGGCCATGACTTGATGATGATACGCCGCGAGCGTGTCGATGAAGTCCGACTGGATCTTGTTCGTGTCCTGGTACTCGTCCACGAGCACGTGCTGGAACTGCTCCTGGTAGAATTTGCGCACCTCCTCGTTGTCCTGCAGGAGGCGCAACGCATAGACAAGCAGGTCGTCATAATCCATGACGTTATCGACCTTCTTGCGCTCGCGGAAAACGCGATGCGTGGCCTCGAGCTTGTCGAGGATGGGATTGAAGAACGGGTAGTGCGAATCGACCACGCTGGCGATCGATTTTTCCGTGTTGGCGGCGAGGCCGAAGATGTCGAGCAGCACCGCGCCCTTCGGCAGCGTCTTGTCCTTGGGATCGCCGCCGGTCGCGCGCAACGCCGCCACGGCGAGATCGGCGGCGTCGTCGCGATCGAGGATGGTGAAGTCGCTGCTGAAACCGAGCGCGTTGGCGTGGCGGCGCAGGAGCCGGTTGGCCACCGAGTGGAACGTGCCGCCCCAGATGCGCGAGATGTTCTGCGGCAAAAGCGCGCCGACGCGCTCGAGCATTTCGCGCGCGGATTTGTTCGTGAAGGTGAGCAGCAGGATGTTCTCCGGCTCGACGCCGTTTTCGATCAGGTAGGCGACGCGATAAGTGAGCGTGCGCGTCTTCCCGCTGCCCGCTCCCGCGATGACGAGGATCGGCCCGGGCTTCGCCGTGACGGCGGCGTACTGCTCGTCGTTGAGCGCCCCGCGATAATCGATCGCGGCCCGCGCCGGGCCGGGGGATTTATTGAGCACATACTCGACGGACATCCCCTTAGTCTCGCCGCGCCGCCAGACGGGGCAAGGCCGATTTTGGCGAGGGCCTTTCACGTGCATGGCTCGAAATAGACGTAACCCTTCCGACCGCTGCGGAGTCATTCTCACTGAAGGCGGTTCATGCCGCCTCTCGCAACAATCCTTCCCTTTTATGGCCGATACCCTCCCCTCCTCCGGCGACCGCACGGTCGTCGTTCACCGTCATGGTGTGCTGACCTGGATCAGCCTCGGTTTCAACGCGCTCATCCTGCTTCTGATCCTGGCGGCCATCGTCTGCCACCATCATCACGGCCGCTTTCATCACAAGCACGGCGGTTGGGGCGCCCATCACGAGCGGCAAGACTGGGGTGGCCGCGGCCACGATGATTTCCATCACCGTGATTTCGGCGGAACGCACCGTGACGGAGATCATCGCGACTTTGGTGGCCAACAGCGTGATGAGGATCGAGATCGCGGTCCCGGCGGAGACGAAGATCGCGGCGGTTTCGATAAGGGTGACCACCAGAACTGGGGCGGCGGACCGCACGACTTTGGCGGGCCTGGATTCGATCACCAGAAAGGCCCGGAGAACTTCAAGTCGATGACGCCGCCGAGCCCCGAGGCGATGACCGACCGCTTCATGCTCGCCCTGACTGGCAAACTCAAGTTAACCGACCAGGAGAGCACCCAAATCCGGCCGATCGTGCAGGACCAGATCACGCAATTCCAGAAAGACATGGAGGCGCAAAAGGCCGCGCACCAAAAGATGATCGACGACGCGAAGGCGAAGATTCGTCCGATCCTCACGCCCGACCAGCAGAAGCAGTTCGACCAGATGACCGCGGGTTTCGGCGCACCGCCTCCGCCCCCACCGCCGAAGTAGGCTCGCGTCGAAGCAGGTTTTCACCCAAGGATACCCGCATCACCGGGCAATGCTTCGCCGCCTGATGCGGTTAGCGGAGAACGTTCCGGCGCGCGAGGCTCCAAACGTAGGCCAGTATCGCGATCGCGATTCCCCAACCGATGGCGGACGCCACGATACCAATGACAATGCCCATGGATTGAGCAGCGTCTCCTTCCTTGGGAAAACTCATGGTCGCGTAGTTATAGGTTGTCCCCAGCAGATTCACCACGAACGCCGTGATGAATGCGGGCAAGGCGGAGCGCCGCAAGGTAAAGAGAAGAATGGCAGCCACGAGGTTGATGATCATCGAGAGAGCAGCCATGCCGTAATACAGAACGCCGCGATCCGCGACCTTCGCCATCGAGGCTCGGGCGCTTTTCAACTGGCTTAGTGTTGTGGCCAATTGATCTCGTTGGGCGGGATCGTTCGTGCGATTAAGCTGGGCTTGAATCGTATCGGACGCCTGTTGCGTCACCTTGTCCGAAAAGGAAAGGAGGTAAGGCGTCGCAGCCAGCGAAATGAGCCCGAGAGGAATGATAATAAAATAAAGCAGACAAATGACCCAAACGAGAATAGGGCGGCGAACAGGTGAGCCGGGCGTGGGCAAAGGAGTGCCCGCCCCAATCGCCGGATTGGAGGCCGGAGCCGGAGCGGAAACGAGTCCGGGAATCTGCCGCAGGGGAATTCACTCGGTGAGGCCTTCATACCAAGCCCAGTCACCAGCCTGGACGGTGCCTTTGGCAAGAAGTTCCTGGGTTTCCGCGATGGTGTAGGGGCCAAGCCGTTCACCGTTTTTGGAGATGTAGAGTGTCATGACATTCTTTTCTGCGCTCGATAACAGGAGTCGGGGATTGAGCGGTTGCTGCGCCTACCCTACGCTCAAAGGGCTTTGACCGTCCAGCGCACCCAGTTCGCCGTCTTCGATCACGAACCTCTCGTCCTCGATTGCGGCCGCACGCTGCCCGCCTACACGCTCGCTTACCAGACGTGGGGCGCGCTCAACGCGGCGCGCAGCAATGCCATCCTCATCTTCCACGCGCTGAGCGGCGATGCCCACGTCTCCGGCCTGCATGAGGATGGCCGCAGCGGATGGTGGGACCTCATGGTCGGCCCGGGCCGCGCGTTCGACACGGACCGCTACTTCATCATCTGCGCCAACGTGCTCGGCGGCTGCAAGGGGTCGACCGGGCCGTCCTCGATCGATCCCGCCACCAACCAGCCCTACGGCCCCGATTTTCCCGTCATCACGCTCGACGACATGGTGCGTGCGCAGCGGCCGCTGCTGACCCGGCTCGGCGTCGAGCGACTGCACGCCGTCGCGGGCGGCAGCATGGGTGGAATGCTCACGCTGGCCTGTGCGCGGCTTTATCCCGAACTGACCGAGCGCGCGATCGTCTTGGCGTCATCATGGACCAACCACGCGCAGGCCATCGCGTGGAACAAGATCGGCCGCCTCGCGATCATGGAGGACCCGCTCTGGCGGGACGGCCGCTATCCCGCCGACGATCCGCCGCGCAAGGGGCTGGCGCTCGCCCGCATGATCGGCCACGTGACCTACATCAGCGAGGGCGCGATGGATTCCAAGTTCGGGCGCAAGCTGCAGAGCGGCGCGGAGGAGAGTTTCACCTTCGGCATCGACTACGCGATCGAAAGCTATCTCGCGCACCAGGGCACGAGTTTTCCGCAGCGCTTCGATGCGAATTCGTATCTCTATATCACCCGCGCCTTGGATTATTTCGACCTAGCCGCGGAAACCGGCGGCGATCTCACGGCGGCCTTCGCCTCCATGCGCGCCCGCTTCCGCTTTTTCTCCTACGACGCCGACTGGCTCTACACGCCCGCGCGCCACGAGACGATGACGCAAGCCGCCCTCGCCGCCGGACGCGACGCCGTGCACCACCGCATCATCGCGCCACTCGGGCATGACGCGTTCCTCGTGCAGGAGGAGCCGCAGACGGAATTGATTCGGGAATTCCTTAAGTAACCGAGATGCGTTATCGAATTGAATTTACGGAGGACGCGAAGAAGCAGCTGCGCGCTCTTCCACCTAACGTTCGACGGGATATCGGTTATAAACTTTTTCTTATGGAAGAGGACCTTACCGGCGACGTCAAAAAACTGAAGGGCTTCAAACACGAATACCGCCTGCGTGTCGGCAACTATCGCGTGATTTTTGAACTTCAAGGGGAAGCTATCACGGTCTATGCTATCGGTGATCGCAAGGATATTTACTCATGAGCACCGCCATTAAATCACTCCGTCGCTCGAGCACCTTGGCCGTCCAGATTCGCCAAGCCAAAGCCATCCTGCGCGGCCTGCGCGCTACACTTGAGGATTTGGAAGATCACGCCGCCCTGGTGAAAGCCAAAAAAAAGAACGCAGGCAAGCCCACTCAATCTTGGCGCGAAGTGGCGAAGGAATTTGGCCTTGTTCCTCCTCCTGCACGTAAACGCTGAGATCTCTCGCTCCGGCCCGTCGAGGCTGCAAAAAGAAGTGCGACGGCCATCGACCACCGCTACAGTTGAGGCCCTATGTCGCACGCCATCGACCTCTCGAACGTTCCCGCCAATTCCCGCCTCGAATCCGACAGCATGGGCCAGATTCCCGTGCCCAACGACCGTTACTACGGCGCGCAGACGGCGCGGTCGCTGATCCATTTCGACATTGGCACGGACCGCATGCCGCTGGAAGTCGTGCATGCGTTCGGCGTGCTCAAGAAGGCCTGTGCGCTGGTCAATCTCGATCTTGGCAAGATGAAGAAGGAGACGGCCGACCTGATTGTCGCCGCGGCCGATGAGGTTTCCGCCGGCAAGCTCGACGACCATTTTCCCCTGCGTGTCTGGCAGACCGGCAGCGGCACGCAGAGCAACATGAACGTCAACGAGGTGATCTCCAACCGCGCCATTGAGATGGCGGGCGGCACGCTCGGCTCCAAGAAGCCGGTGCATCCGAACGATCACGTCAACATGTCGCAGTCCTCCAACGACACCTTTCCCGGCGCGATGTACATGGCCGCCGCGCTGGAAACCTCGCGCACGCTGCTGCCCGCGGTGAAGAACCTGCGCGACGCGCTCAACGCCAAGGCGCAGGAATTCGCCCCCATCGTGAAGATCGGCCGCACCCACCTGATGGACGCCACGCCGCTCACCCTCGGCCAGGAATTTTCCGGCTACGTCTCTCTGCTCGACGCCGACCTGAAGCGCATCGAGACGGTGCTGCCCGATCTCGCCGAACTCGCGCTCGGCGGCAGCGCGGTGGGTACGGGGCTCAACACGCATCCGGAATTCGCCGATCGCGTGGCCAAAAAAATCGCCGAGCTGACCAGCTACCCGTTCGTCACCGCGCCGAACAAGTTCGCCGCGCTCTCCGCGCACGACGCGCTCGTCATGGCCAGCGGCGCGCTCAAGACGCTCGCGGCATCGCTGATGAAAATCGCCAACGATGTGCGCTGGCTCGGCAGCGGCCCACGCTGCGGCCTGGGCGAACTCACGCTGCCGGAAAACGAGCCCGGCTCCTCCATCATGCCGGGCAAGGTCAACCCCACCCAGTGCGAGGCCATGACCATGGTCGCCGTGCAGGTGATGGGCAATGACGCCGCGATCGGTTTCGCGGGCTCACAGGGCAACTTCGAGCTCAACGTCTTCAAGCCCGTGATGATCTTCAATTACCTGCATTCAATCCGGCTGCTGACCGACTCGTGCCGCTCGTTCGTCGAACATTGCGTCGTCGGCATCGAGCCGAACCGCGAACGCATTGACCACTTCCTGAACGACTCGCTCATGCTCGTCACCGCGCTCAACCAGAAGATCGGCTACGACAAGGCGGCGGAAATCGCCAAGACCGCGCACAAGGACCACGCCACGCTGCGCGCCACCGCGATCAAGCTCGGTTACCTCACCGGCGAGGAATTCGACGCCGCGGTGCGTCCGGAAGAAATGACGCACCCGTAGGCGCAGGACTGGAGGATAGGGGATTCGAACCCCTGACCTTCTCATTGCGAACGAGACGCTCTACCAACTGAGCTAATCCCCCCGAGCCCTTTGCGGACAAATACTTAACCAATCACGTGGTATCGGCTAAAAACCCCTCGTCACCCCCGATCGTCACCCCGTATGGTTTTGGGTCGGTCCACATGAGTCCGTCCAAAAGCACCCGGCAACAACTCGAGAAGGTTCCGCAGGTCCTCTGCCTCTACCGTCATTCGCTGAGTCGGACATATTACGGGATCAAGAAAGTGGGCGGCAAGAGGAAAGAGCACTCTTTGTCCACGACAGACCGCAAGCTGGCCGAACGCAGGCTGAAGACTTGGATTGCTGATCTGGGGAAGGTTAATGCCGAGGTTGAGCATCTCACGCTGCGAAAATTGATCGAGCTGCTCCAGAAGACCAACCGAGGCAAGGCCGCCAAGACCCGAGCGACGGATGCCTCCATCATCCGTAAGCTGGAAGAGACTTGGCCCTACGACCTCGACATGCGGGTTGGGGATGTCCGCACCTCCCATCTGAACGAGTGGCTGGCGCTGCACGAGAACCGGCTGAAGAACACCACCTACAACCGTTATGCTGGACTCCTGAAGCAGTTGTTCGTCATAGCTGTGGATGATCACATCATCACCGAATCACCTGCGGCCAACCTCAAGACACCTTGGAAACGGCCCCAAACTCCCAAGCGCCCCGTCCCCACGATTGCTCAATTCGATGCCATCGTAGCCCATATCCGCAACCAGCCTCTCAGTGACACCGCCGAGGCTACAGCCGATTTCGTGGAGTTCTTGGGACTGGCCGGCGTTGGCCAAGCCGAGGCAGCAGCCCTGACGTGGAAAGACATCGACTGGCAGAAGGAACGAATCTGGATCAGAAGACAGAAAACCCAGCAGGTCTACTACGTCCCTTTCTACGCCCATCTGAAACCGTTGCTCCACCGACTGAACCAGAAACGCCCTCGGAGTGCGTCACCGCAAGCAAAGGTGTTCAAGATCAAGGATGCTAAGGGAGCCCTCCGCGGGGCCTGTGAACGGTTGAATTACTCACCTGCATTTTCCCAGCGGAACATTCGCCAGAGCCTCATCCAACGACTGTGGCAGGCTGGAGTAGATGTGAAACTGATCTCTAAATGGCAGGGCCATCGGGACGGTGGCCGACTCATCTTGGACACCTACACGGAGGTAGCCATCACATCTTCGCGGCAAGCTGTTTCTCACCCCATTGCCACACTGCAGTGCGCTTGCCGGTGTCGATGTTGATGTATGGCGGAACGTCCAGTCGCCGCGATTTAATTGGGCTACCGGGATTGAGGCAGAGGGTCGAAGCCATTTTCACAAATGGTGCTCCTACAAATGGCGTTCGATGGTCATGGCCATTGAATATCAGATCAGGTTTGTCGGATTTGATGGCTCTGACGAGAAGCTCTCCCTCTTTGCCAAATCCCGGAGGTGAATGGTGGACGATAAACCACTGGGCCTTGTGCTTGGTTTTGATCATCGCCGCTTCTCCGAGCAGTTTCTCCAGCCGGTACTCGCCTCGTAAGTCGTCGGGCTCAGCCCATGGACAACATGTGATGAGGATTGGTTCGTTCTCACCGATCAGCTTGTTTTGGTAATCGAGGATACAGTTGGGCAATTCCTTCAATGCACTCAGCCAATCCCCATCCCGGCCCACATCGTGATTCCCTGTACAGACCGCCAGCCACTTACACTTTTTGGCAATTCGGCGGAGTGAGCCGAGGACAAGCTGCTGTTGGGATGGAATCGGTGTGTCTGATCCAAAGCGTTCAAGCAAATCACCAGCAATGACTACCAAATCGTAACTGGAGGCCTGTCTCTCCACCCAAGCATAGTGCTCCAAATCGAAGTGGAGGTCAGCTAGGTGGAGAATGCGCATGAAGGTAGTCGATCACTGTTCCGGTACGGGTTAGTCCTGCGTTGCAATGGACCAAGCACGGCTTGGCAGCTTGGCGGTAGAACTTTTCGATCTCTGGAAGAATTTCCGCTGCCTGCCGAGAGGTGAACGAGTCTGAAATGGAATGATGAGCTACGTCGATGCCTGCGTCACGGTACAGCCCAAGCAGATCTATCCCCGCAAATTGGTAGTAATCGTACAGCTCCTGCTTTGATAGGAGGCAGATGATGGATCGGATAGTTGAGCAAGGCGCGTGGTCAACGTGGGCGGGCAGTCGTACAATTTTCACTAGAAACCGGCTCTAGCCCTTCAGCTTCGGCTTGCCGAGATGATCTTCCAATTTCTTGTTTAACGCTTCCCGTCGTTCCTTGGTTTTGGCCGGTTGGTCAAAGTAGAAATCGAAAAGCCGCTCGAGGGTCTCGAGCGTCCATTCGGCTTCGCCGGGTTCGACAGGCACAATTTCGCCGGTCGATTTACTCTTTAGCGGATGAGCGGCAAAATTACCAATGTTCCTGATGGCGTCGATTGCTTCGGCAAGATGCGTAAGGCCGATATTTGAAAATCGACTCCGAGCGATTTCGAGCCTGAAACTTTATACAGATCCGCCTAATTAGAGACTGATACCGCAATCACTCAGTTTGCGTGTTGCGGTTCTCATCAAGAATAAGCAGGATTGCCCGTATGTTCAAAGACCGAGCAGCTGGGGCACTCGTTGGCGGCCTGATTGGTGATGCCTTAGGGTTGGGTTGTCATTGGTACTACGACCTCGAAGAATTGAGGCGCCGTTACGGTTCTTGGATCAGCGATTATACGACGCCCGCAGACGATTGGTATCACTCCGGGATGAAGCCCGGGCAATTGTCACAGACAGGCCTCATCACGCTAATCTTACTTCGCTCGGTAATCGACAATTCCGGCTATATTGAGGCTGACTTTACCGCGCGTCTCGAGGCGGAGTTATTCACGAAACTGGATGGGACGGCGAGATCCGGGCCAGGAGGATATACAAATCAGTCCATCCGTGAGGTGTTTGCCAAAATCAAGGCAGGCCGCGAATGGTCAAGTTGTGCCGGTGAAGTGGATACAACCGAAGCTGCGGAGAGGGCAATCGTACTCAGCATCCTTTACTCGAAGACCCCGCGCATGGTGGCTGCTACAGTCGCTTCAAATTGTCGCCTGACCCACGGAAACGACATGGTGGTGAGCCTCACTACGGCCTACAACTGCACGTTGGCGATGCTCCTCTCTGGAGAGAAGCTCGATATGAAGTTGGTCGATAGACTTCTCGAACAGGTCGTTAAAGGAGACCTGCCCTTCCAGAATCGAGTGGTTCCGCAAAAAGACGGTGACTATGATCTGAGCTTACCTGGTCTCTTTCCGACCCCGGATCCGCTGATGTGGTCCTCCTGGCCGTCCGGGTTCCTGCATGATCCCGGAATCCAGATAGAACCTGCTTCGAAGATTGCCCTCATATATGGGTTGCCATGCGCGATTTATTACCAGTTGCCTGCCGCGTACTATCTGGCTGCTCGGTTCTCAGATGATTTTGAGTCGGCTGTCCTTCATGCCATCAATGGCGGAGGTCAAAATATGTCCCGGGCATTCCTTACGGGTGCTTTAGTAGGAGCGCAGGTGGGGTTTTCGAAAATTCCAAAACACTTTGTTGATGGCTTGGAAAACTCCGACGAGATAGTCCAACTCTGTTACAAACTTACTGACTTGGCTGATGCCGATCCGACCCGATTATGAATTACCGAAAAATGACCTCTGCGGACGTGCCCGTAACCTTCGAGATTGCGATCGCGGGTCGTGAAAAATCTTTTACGCGCGAAGGGCTTTATGTGGCCGGCATCACCGAAGAGTTCACCGTGAACCTAATCGATGTCGAGCGAGCTGTAGAAGGTTGGGTCTGTGAATGTGATAATAAAGTCGTCGGAGTCAGCTTGGGGAATAAAACGAGTGGAGAAATCTGGTGCATCGTTGTCCTGCCCGAGTACGAACGCCGGGGCATCGGATCGCAATTGTACAAATCTGTTGCCGAATGGCTTGTCTCACTGGACTGGAAGGAGCTTTGGCTTGGCGTTCACGAGGCTCAGGTGAATGCATATAACTTTTTCAAGAAACGCGGCTGGCGAGACGATGAAATGCGCGGTCCATTCCGCATTATGAAGAAGACCATCAGCTAATCGGAGATGCCCGTTTTAGCAGAAGATTGCTGTTACGAAGCTAATCTACTGGATGCAAAATTTTGCTGCCTCGCTCAGAATACTCTCTCGCATTCTTGGTTCACTTCTACAGCGCCCGTTTGATTTCTCAAATCGTCCGAGCAATCAAGCCAGGAGGACTACTGGTTTTGAAGACTGTCGACGATCGAGGAGGCAATTATCTTGAACTCCCCTGTGCAGGAGAAATCTTCGCACTAATTTCGCCACTGCGCATCCTAACTTGCACAGCAAAGCCAGCTGGACCAGGCTTGAGCAGACAGGTTGTAAAGCTCATTAACGAGGCCCAGGCAGAACGAGTGGTTTAAATGGATTCAACAAATAGTATTCGCTCCGATTAACTGAAACCCGAATCGCGAACTACTAAACTGAAGATTCCCTAGGCGAGCCACTTTGATGGCCAGATTTATCAGAATATTGTTCTTCCAATCGAAGCTCGCCTCTGGAAGTCCTGCCTCGGGCACTTCAATGGTCAGGGACCACATGCGGCCGTCTTGAGAGAATCGTGCGCTCAATGGGCCGAATACCGCACTTTTTGTTGCCACAAGTACCAAGGAAAGACCATTTAATAGGGCGGCAGAAATAACGTCCGAATTTAGAGTCATTTCGATTCCTGTCGATTTAAGACGCTCCACCTCGAATGTTTCTTTCGATGGCGATTGGCCGATTGCGGAAATCAAATCCTCGTAGATGGCACGCTCTACCGGCATCTCGGCAAGAATTGGAGACAGGAGCGCCTTCAAGACGGCGACCTCGTTGAAAGGCGCGCAATTGTCAGTTCCAACGGTATTGGACGCCTCAACCTTCAATATGCCGTAGCTCTTTTGTACGGTAGAGAGCGGCTGATAGGAGATGTGCTTCCCGCGAACCTTAGCGAAGCCCTTTTTTCCTTTCAAGGCAGCCGCCAAAAGATGCAGAAGTCGCGCATGCCGTACATTCGGTCCCTTTTGCGTGAACCAAGAAGCTTCCGTCCCCTCTCGATATATGACCCTTCCGTGAACGTCAGCCATGATCCAACTGGCTCCCCCGACCTTCCGAGCATCTTCCACCAAACGATTACGTTGCAGGGTACTCCCTTCCTTGTCGACCTGCTGGAACAAGTAGGAGCATCCCTCAAGAAACTCGTCCAAGTCATCAGAGTGATTGCGTGAATTTCCGATGAATGTGGCGCGCGGAGAGAAATCGGCCATTACTGGTGCCGCCATAAAGTAGGGATCAAAAGCAAAGGCAACGGTTGGCGCATCCAAGCATATGCCTTCGTGGGGAGAATAAATTTCACCCTGAGCAAGTGCCCGTAAACAATCCTGATCCAATTGCAATTCCGTGCCTAATTCCGGGACGTGGTAACCCCTTTTGGCGCCGGCAATCCACGACTCAGCATCATGTTCCTGGGGATGCAAGAGCAGTCCTTCATCCGCACCTGTTATTTTCATGAACCCTTCCAACATCGATTCCATTAAGGCGGATGGATTCGAAATGCGTTTGTGCATTTCGATAAAGTGTTGAAGGAGGTTGATTCGACGCCGGGGAATTTCCACTGGGACGCTGATAAATCCACGAGTCTCCTCCACGGCTTGACGGATGGTCATCGCGAGATCTTTTGGATCGTCATGTAGATCAAAAACACCGGCAAATCCATTTTTGGGTGTCTCGCAAGGACGGGCATCTTTGTAGTGAGCAAGAAAAACTCTCACTTGGCTCGTGGCGTGAGAAAGACGTTCGGCAATCTCAAGAGAGCGGCTCGAAACGCCTACAACCGCCAAACTCGCACCGCGTTGGTGAACCGCCGTTTCAAGTTCTTCTACCGGACAGGTTGAGATGGCTACACTGCCACCCAATTCCCGAGCGAGCGATTCGCGGTAGCGTCTCGGCAAAGCTGTAACCACGCAGGACGGACGAAGAGGAATGTCGTTTAAGAAGCCCATAGTTATTGCGAGTGGTTTGATAAGGAATCGGCAGAGAACCGCTTTAAAACAAGGGAACAATTAGCGCCACCCACTCCGTGTGCATTCAACAGCACGATTTTGGGTCGGCAGTGCAGCGGTTCATTGACAACAATGTCCAGTCGAACGCCGGGCAGCGGAACCTCATGGTTCGCGGTTGGAGGAACGATACCTTCGACCAAGGAAAAGGCTGCTGCTGCAACCTGAAGAGGTCCGGCTCCGGCGAGCGGGTTTCCAATTACGCCTTTGATCGAAGTCGTCGGAATATCCCCGAGTCCATCACCGAAAACTTCCGCCAGAGCATTAGCCTCGGCTAAATCCAGCACGGGGTGGCCGGGACCCCAGGCAAAAATCGCATCAATCTCACACTCCTCCACCAGCGCAGCCTCAAGTGCCCGTCGAATCGTTTCGGCGTAGCCGCATCCAGGCACTCCCGGATCGGAATCGTTCAAGTTAGCGTACCCAATGACTTCACAGAGTGGCGTGCGCCCCGCCTTACGCGCGCAGTCCGCCTCTTCGACCACCAGTAGCCCTGCTGCTTCGCTCAAAACTCCTGAATCGGCGAAAGCGTCAAAGGGCCTGCTCGACTCCTCAGGAAAGCGTGAGCGGCGCGACGAGAGCCCCGAACGAACGAATTCCGCCAGGGGACTTGGCCCAATGGGACAATCGGCACCCCCCGCGACCACAAAATCAGATGTGCCTTGAACCACATCGCGAGCAGCCAATCCGATGGCATCCATTCCCGCGGCACATGCGGTCGAAACCGTGCTCACTTCCCCCTGACAGCCGAGATACATCGACAACGCACCCGCTGCAGAATGTGGCGAACATTGGCTGATCATTGTCGGGCACACGTTTCCAAAGCCGCCGTGAGCTCGTTTGACCCCGGATTCCGCAATCATCGAGAGATCACTGGTAGCCAGGCCGACACGAAGATTAAAGGAACCGCTCTTGGGTAAAGCCGCTCGAATTTGTTCCGCGGCCTTTAGGAGAAGATGTGTATGGCGCGACTGCCGTTTGGGCTTGAAATGGGCCGGGATGAAATTCAGCGGAAAATCTGGAACTTCGCCGCCGATATGGCAGCCCGTAGGCGATGAGTCAAATCGACTGATCTTCCGGATAGCAGAACGACCATCTCGGATGAGGTGCCAGAATTGATGTGCATCAAGAGCCATTGGCCCAACGATACCCGCCGAAGTAATGACGGCGCGTCGCTTCATGCCACTCCCGCCAAATGTGTTGATTGCCGATTCAAAGCAATCTTCGAGTTGAGATGCTTTGGTCGTTCATATACAGCTTCGTACTTAGACGCCGTCAGGATGCCCTTCGGATCAAAAATCGTCTTGAGGCTGTGATAAAGTCTGCGAGCCGGGGCGGACGGAGTTGGTATCCAATCTTCCTGACCTAGCCCAATGCGGTAGGGCATAAACCCAGCCCTGCGAAGAATGCCTTCCAGCGATCGCGCTTTGTGGCGAAACACATTCGCCTCGGCCGCAGGAAAGCCGATCGAAATGACTAGAACCGCGAATGTCTGGTCAACGATGTTTACCGTCATGGGGAGATGCTTCAAGCCGAGAGCCTGAGCCGCCTCTTCAACAAGCCCGACGACGCGTGTTATTTCTGGCGCTGAGGCGGCAATGGAGGGAGTCACATGGATAAGCCCGGCTCCGACCGATTCGGGATCGGTACAATGGATTTTTGAGGTCCCTAAAGCCGTCCATTCAACCCCTGGCAAAGCGAGATTTGACGGATAGCCGCTAGCGAGCTGTTGCAGTTGCACCATGGGGTTCCTCGCAAGATCGTCTGAGGTTGAAGCCCGATCGGCGAAGATCGTCTCTACTTCGCAGAAGCTCGCTAATCTGTCGCGGATCAGATCGAAAGCAGCCTGTGTCATCTCACGGCAACCTGAGATGGGAAGAGCGGCGGTCCAGACGGCGGTTTTCAACGAGAAGTCGTCAATTTTCTCCCGAGGAAGCCAGGGAGCCATGGTGGTGATAATCCGCTCCCTGTTCGCGAGGTGAGGCACTCCTGCGATAGCTCCATCATGTTTTAAGTCCAAAATCGTACGAACGAATTCATCAACTCGAGTGGCGTCACGAAGCCGTACCATGGCTGCGCCGCCGCCCTTAGTGCGTCGCAGCAGCCGAAGTTTGGCTGATATTACGATGCCGAATGAGCTCTGAACAAAGAGCTGGGTTAAATCCAAACCCAGCGGCGCCGCGCCATGGTGGGCGTTAAGACGGGTATGGATCACATCGCCACGGCCCGTGAGCACCTCGAGTTCGAGTAGATCATGCTGGCGTTGGCCGTGATAGCCGATGCCGCGTTCCAATGCATTTCCCAGCACACTGGTCGAGTGACCAGCGCCCGTGACGTTAAAAAACCATTTGCCTCCTAACCGATCCAGTTCACGGAAGAGATTGATCTGGGTAACCCCAGGCTCAATCCGCACAGTGCCGGTATCCGGTTCATACGAGTGAACGCGGTTGAGCCGACTCAGGTTGAGAATCCAAACGCCATCTTCGGGCGGAAGAGTTGAACCAAAGCCCCAATTCCGACCACAGGAAACAACGTGGAGTTTAACGTGATGCCGTTTCGCAGCTTGGACGATCCGCATCACATCCTCGCCTTGGCGGGGAAGAAGGAGGCCGGCAGCCAAACGATGTTGGCCGGAAAGATCGGATGATGGAGTTGATTCGGTCCCGATGAGATCGCCAATCTTATCTTCAAAACGAGAGCCTGGTGCAATCACGATGCGCGACTCGGCAGAGGTTTTAGCACCTCGCCAAGAACACCGTTTTTGAGTCCAAAGTACGACGACGTTATCTTGGCATGCTCCCTGAACACGTCTAACTGCTGCATGCGTGCCTGCAGTTTTGGCAGATTATACCAGGGGACGGAGGGGAAGAGGTGATGAGCGAGATGATAGTTGACGTTAAGGGGCGCGATCGTCAGCCGCTCAATCCATGTTGCTTCCACATGCCGGGACTCGTTCAGCTCGTTCTCCGATGGGCAGACGAGGTGCTCGGCGATCGATCTCATTCGAACCATTGCGCCAAGAAATGTGGCCATAGGCACCAGCCACAGCAGAAAAAACCAGCCCCAAGCGTGGCCGAGGGTTAGGACTTCGGCGGCGATGCCGAGAAAGCAGATAAGTAGCACCCGTTCAGTCCGACCAAGCGCGATGTGTTTGTGCACAGCGGCCTGCCACGGAGACCACATGAAAAGAAGGAAGAAAATCTTATGAGCTGCGAGACCCACGAGGTCAAAGGCGAACAGCTTCGCGGTGGCGAAGTGATCCTTGGGCCAATGCCAGTCCTCGTGCATGTTCATTCCGACATAGTCCGGATCCTCTGAGGTGTTGGTAAACTGGTGATGGAGGAGGTGGAGTCGACGGTAAACGCTCGTGGACATGCCCACGGGGAAGGCGCAGAAAAAATCCGATAGAAAATCGTTCCAGCCACGATTCCGCGAAAGACGAAAATGGGCACCCTCATGGACGATTGCCATGAAGGCATGCTGTCGACTGGCAATGACCAGTGACGCGAGAATGTAGGCCGGCACCCAGGCTAGCCAGGACAGGTGAGATGAGACCGTCAGAAAGAGGGCAACCGTGATCAGGATCACCGCCCACTGGCGAGTAACTGAAAACAACGCCTTTCTCTCTGACACTTCGGATAGGCGCCTTACGTCTGCTGCCAACTCACGCAACGGCAAAACACGCGCGGTACTGCTCTTTCGAGTTCCTGGAAACTGTTCCACCACCTCGCCGACAGAAAACGTGGAAGCTGGCGGAGAAATTTCCGATAGAGATGAGGTAGGCATGGCCTCATGGCAATACCTTAAGTTTTCGGATCGTCAGCCGATTAATCCACCTCATCGAATGGCCAGATGTGGCCATCTATGGACAAATATGACAGGCGGCGAGAGCCTTCAATGAACTCGATGAAACAAGCAATAAGTCTCAAGCAATGGGCGTTGGAGATGGGTATTTCATACCGAACGGCATGGCGAAGAGCAAAAATAGGAAATCTTCCCAAGCCGTTCAAATGCATTCGATTCGATAGTGGAACGATTCGAATCATTGAAGTTGAAGCCGCCCCAAAAGAACCCCAGAAGGGAAGTGCTGTTCTCTACGCTCGGATCAACTCACGGTCAGATGAATCAGACCTTTCCGAGCAAATTCAAATTTGCACCAGTTTTTGTTACGCCCGAGGGTGGCAGATCGAGCGTGTGGTCAGTGAGCGAGCTCCTGGTTTCGGCCCAAAACGACGTAAGTTACACGCCCTGCTCGTCGCTCCACCGCATCGGTTAATTGTGGCGCGGCCTTCGGTCATTTCCCGTTTCGATCTCGCGGTGACGGAAATTCTGCTGCGCAATCTCGGATGCCAACTGGTGGTTATCAGTCAGGAACCTGAACTGCGAGGAAGTGGTGGCGCTTTGGAGGACCTCACGGACGCAATCTCCTCGACTTGCCATCTCCACTACGGTCCGAAGCGCGGGCGAGCACTGGTGGAGGATCTCAATCGGCTAGTTGTTCGAAGCCCCATTAGACGAGCTTCCGTTGTTCGATGAAACCACATTTGCCAGCTCCACTCGTGACTTCAGATTCAACTTTTTGAACACTTGGCTCAGCTGGATTTTCACCGTGCCTGCACTTTTTCGAAGAAGTTTGCCAATTTGTTGGTTGGTCATTCCCCGAGCTGCATGAAGAGCGACTTCCCTCTCTGGCCGTGAAAGGTTCGAAAGATCAGTTAGCAATACCGGTGAATCAGATGCCTGGCGAAGATAGTGGAACTGGATAAGAAAGCGGCCCCGAGTGAGTGACAATCCTTTCGAAGGCATAAAGTACACTTTGGCTGACAGTCCTTGGATCGTCGAATGGTGAAGCGTCTGAAATTCGACCCGCCGCAAGGGGCCCGGACGCGCCAACTTGGCCGCTACGATCTGTGGCTTGAGGGCTGGAATGGCCGCGCTGATTTCCTGGGGCACTCGAATTCTCTGGTGCGACACCTTCTTTCTGAATGCAGACACTCCGTATTGCCAGACGTTGCATAGTTCGACTGCAGAAGCGTTAAAATGCCTTGGCACCATATCCCAATCAAGAATCAGCGCCGATGTCGGCAGATCCCAGATGAACGTCGACAGCGATTCATCGTCGAGTTGACCTTCCTTAGCGAAAGCGAGCCGCCGGGCTACGGATTCAAAATGAACCTGCCACGATTCGAGCTTCCGCATCTCTTCCTCCGTGAAATCGCCTTGCTGGGAATTTTTCACAATCGTGAGCGTGGCGAGCCAGTCATTGCCGTGCCAAGCCACGATGGAAGCGCCGTGCTCACCATTCATCGGCTTTAACACGTCTCGGTAGAACCTCGATCGTTTAAGCATCCACAAAGGCGTGTAATCCGAATGGCGAACCCAGCGAATCGACGGTCCAACCGGGCTCCGCTTCAACCAGATGTCGTCCTTGTTCAGGGTCTGAATGTACCGGTCGCAGACTGCCTTGAACTGCTCGCCGGAAACCATGCACGGCAATTCAAACTTGATCGGCAAAAATGCAACGAAAAGCATCTGATGAGCCATGCGTGTCTGCACGAGCTGGAACATCGCCTTACCGAAACGCGTAGCGGACTCGGAAGCGTACAACTCGGCAATCGCCTTGTGTTCGAAGAGATCCATCAGTTTACTTCAAATGTACCGTTTTTATCCCATTCGGCATATGGGCAATTTTGCTTGTTCGGCCATGCTTTGGGGAAATGAATGCCCGCCCCGACCTTTCGCTTAAAGAAAGTTTCAGGACGTCCAGCCATAACCTTCCTCGAAAGCAGAAGCTATCAGGAGGAAGCCCCGTTCCGCCGTCTCGATTTTGTTTTGCGAGAATTTTCACGAATACAGTCAGGAATGTCGGAAACCGCCCCGCTGTCCAAAATCCGAAGGATCACCTTGATGAACGTGTCGCGGGAAAGTTCGCCGCGGAACTTCTCCAACCGCTTCAAGTCGGAGGGATCGAGCCAAATCTCGACCTTGGTTGCCCCGTCAGGAACTTCCAAGATTTTTCCCATTCCGACACCATGGACGAAATCTTCCCAGAGACAAATCACAAAAAGCATCTGACCCTGCCGAAGGTTTGAGGCCGGAAAGATAAAATCACCCACACCATGCCTACTGCACTTAAAAAGGGTCTGTTAGACTCGACCTTCAGTCCCTACATGCTGCATTCCTTTGCGAGCACAGGATATCTTCCTCCGGGCGTTCATGACTGTTCGCTCGAAAGTTTGGCGGCTATTGTCTGCTTCAACGAACATCGGCGGAAGTTATGGGCTCAATTGGCCAATTTTCTGTTGTGGCCATCCTTTTCAAATGATTTTGCTTACGCCTACATCGGGGGCGGTTACGTTTCCATTAAGCCAATTCCTCGAGACGTCGATCTCGTTTTGGAAACGGAGTTGCCCTATGGTCCCGAGTCATTCTCAGCTATCGCTCCCTTTTTCGTAACAGGATTGGACCAGATTGAAGACCTTTTCGGCGTTCACCTCCATTTTTGGATGGAAAACGCACCAACCGGTTTTCGCGATTTTAGAACATTCTTCCAGTATCAACGCCCTAGGTCGCTGCAAAATTTCGATCCAGCCCGCGGGATCGTCAGACTGGACCTGAGAGACCCGCGAATTCTTAGCGATCTACGTCGTTATGTTAAGAATGAGTCGATCGATTCTGGCTGTAAATTCTGAGCGCTATTCCTACCGCAAATTCCAAATAAGCTCCTAGGTTACGCGAAGGCTGCGACCTCATCAGGAATTTCGGGCCGAAAATCTAAAGATTTCCGTCGGCCACAAAAACGTGGGTTTTCCCAAGGAGCGTTTTCACCATGATTTCCCGTGAGCAAATTCTTTAGCATGAGCGACCGCGTCGTCATCTATGCCAGAGTGAGTACCGACAATCAGTCCCACGACAGCCAGCTTGATGAGGTGAGGAGTTACTGCCAGCGCCGGGGTTGGGTGGGCGTTGAGGAGATCACCGATGTGGCGTCTGGTGGCAAGTACAGCCGTCAAGGCCTAGATCGGCTTATGGCGCAGGTTCGGCGGGGACGGGTGGTATTATGGTCGTTTTCCGTCTGGATCGTCTGGCACGGTCCTTGAGCCATCTGGCGCAGATGCTGGCGGAGTTTCAGCTGTACCGGACGGCGCTGGTTTGTCCCGGTCAAGGCATTGACACCTTCAATACTATCAAAACCGGCACTGGGACGTTCACCCTCGAGAGTTCCAACTCGTATTCTGGAGGCACGACGGTAAATGGAGGAACCCTCCTGGCCAACAATGGCAATCCCACGTTCGGCTCCGCCACAGGAACAGGGGCAGTGGCCGTAAATTCCGGAGGAACCTTGGGGGGAAACGGTGCCATCGCTGGATCCGTTACGGTCAATTCCGGGGGAACGTTAATGCCAGGCAATCTCGGCATCGGCCAACTCACGTTGGGTTCCAATTTGACGATGGAGAGCGGTTCCACCCTGGTTTTCCAACTCGGCGGCCTGACCGCGGGCACGGATTATAGCCAAATTATTTTCGATCAGAGCGTAAGCTTGGGCGGAACCTTGAGCGTAACAGAAGTAGGGGGGTTTCAACTTACCGCGGGGGAGAAATTTTATATTCTCGTTCAGAATGGTGTAAACCCCTCCACTGATTCTATCAGTGGGTTGTTCGTTAACGTTGGCACTAACAACATCTATACTGACTCTGAAGGAAACGAATTCCTGGTCAATTATGACGACACCTCGCTTAACGGGGATCCTTACGCAAATGCCGTCTCGTTAACAGACATCGCCGTGCCTGAACCACGCACTTTATGGTTTTTTTTGCTCGGCAATCTTGCGTTTGTAAGTTGTGGTCTTCTTCGCCGCATTCGCACCTAGATTGAAATAGAAAATACCTGGTCGTAGGTCGGTCGACGGGACAAAGGGATCTCCCAATCACGGCTTATCTCCGACGGCAAACAGTGCCGCTTGATTCATTATCCTACTCACTCTTATCTCAAATTCCTTCAGCGCTCTCGAGGTAACTGGGAAGCGTCGTCACCCCCGCTCGTCACCCCGACAGCGGTAATTCAGTCGATTGAGGGCCGGTTCGGTCACCTAGACGGGGCATGGCCATTTCCAAAGAACCCTTGGAAATCGTGGGGTTTGTCCAGCAGAGTCAGGGTGTGTCCAGTTAGGTCTGGAACCATGGGAAAACCAACGACGATCTTTGCGAACGAGACGCTCTACCAACTGAGCTAATCCCCCCGAGCCCTTGCGGACAATTATTTTGCGATCCAGGTAAGTGCTTACCTGTCCCGCCATTCGCCGAGTCGGACATAGTACGGGATCAAGAAAGTGGGCGGCAAGAGGAAAGAACGCTCGTCTACTTCGTCCCTGATCGATCGATTAAAGGCTTCTTGCCGAAGCGGGCGCAGGTCGGTTTAAGGCCACGGCTGGTGTTTGTTCGCGAGATGAGGAGCAAGCGCCTCCATCGGGGTCCATCCCAGGACGCTGGGATCCTCCTCGACATCTTTCCAAAGCTGATCGAGTAGAAATTGAACCGCTCGGCAGGAGTTTTTGCGGTCGACCAATTCGTCAGGGACCGCCGGCCGAACCGCAGTTCAAAGCTGCAACCGCTCATGATTTTGGTGGATCGTGCCGGTGCGGCGCTTCAGATCGTTCGCACGCCCGGCGCGCATGCCGCCACCTGAGATTTCACGGTGACCACCTTCCTGGTGACGGCAATCGCGAGCGCCTCCTACGTCTTTCTCGAAGTAGGCGCGCCGAAAGCCATCCGACGCTTCATGAAACAGCGGCACATGGAGCCGCGACCGCTCCCTTCGGTAGCTGAACTTACCAACGCGATAACCTAAGGACCGGTCGATGTGCCCATGAGGATGTTGCCCGTGGGCTTGTTCTTGTCTTCCAGATGCGCCGCGATGGTGATGCTCGCGCTGGGCTGGATGAGCGATTTGGCGTCCGGATAGAATTCCTGGGGTTCCGGCCTGCCGTGAGTGGAAACGGTACCCGCGCGGACGCCGTTAATGTAAATCTCGCCGTTGCCGTGGCCGGCGAGTATCCACTGATAGTTCGCGGGAATCGGATCAGGCAACGTCACCTTGGTCCTGATCCAGATCTGGGTGATTTTTTTAGGATCTTTCTTTGGATCGTACTTGGGTGGAATCCAGGCATCGGCATTGCCCTTCAGCCAGGTCGAATCGTCGAAGGCGGTCGTGTTCCAATCCGCAGCGGGCGGGACGAGGGTGTACTGCCAGACGAGCGATCGCTTCAGGCCGGGCGGCAGGATGGGCGTGAGAGTGGGCAGGTTCGGCAGCGGCGCGTAGGGACCCACCGAACTGTCGCCGGCCTTGGCCCATTTTTTCCAGACGGCGTCGTCGGTGAGCATCTTGATGAACAGGCCGCCGACCACGGGCCGAGCGTGCATGCCGCCGCGATCCAGGCGATCCGTCTGGTAGGAGTCGGCCAGTGGCTGGCGCGCGGTGGTCTGGTTGAGATAATCGTACACCGGCGAGATGATCGACTCGAAGGTGGCCTGGTTGGCTGTGAGGGCCGCGGTCCAGAAGGTCCAATCCGTCTTGGTCGTCTTGGTGCGGGAATCGAGCGGAAGGCCGTAAGGCTGCAGCTGCGTCTTATAATAGGCGATCTCGTCGCGGGCCACGCTGGGCGGGAAAGCGTTCAGGCCCAGGATGTGGTCCCAGACGAGATTGTATTTCTGACTCCACGTGCCCGGCTTGTCGAAGGCGAGACGGTAATGACCGCCGTCAGCGGCCGCCTTCATCCAATGCTGTGCATCGACCTTGGCCAGATCGGAATATCTCTTGGCTGTCGCGGCATCGCCGCGCCGCTGGCAGAGGTCGCCGTAGGCCGCGAGGGCCACGATCGCCTTCACGGAGAGGTTCGAGTTGTGGGCGAGATGACCCATGAAGTCGTCCGTGCAGAGCTGGTTCTCGGGATCGAGGCCATATTGCTCGAGATACTTGGCCCATTGCGTGAGCTGCGGCCACCAGGTCGCGGAAAAATCGGGATTCCCCTCCGCCTGCGCGATCGCGTCGCAGAGGATGATCATATTGCCGCTTTCCTCGACGACCATCTGTTCGCCGGGCTCGCCCGTCGTCGTGGCGACGGGATAAGTGCCGAGATCGTGCGGGGCATTGGGAAATTTCCAGCGATCCGACGCCGCGTAGAGAAGCACGGGCGCGACTGACGCCTTCGCCAGCGTGGGATTGAGAAAAACGAAAATCGGCGCCATCGGGAAAATGACGTCCACCGTGGCGATATCGCCGTTCGAGGTGTTTTCCTTGGTGAAGAGCAGCGGCTGCTTGTTCGGATCCGCCGCGGTGCCGTCGGCCGCTAAACACTGCCGGTAGGCCAGCGCGCAAATCTGCGCGTATTTTTCGCCACCGACCTTGGTCATGTCCGCCATGAGGTCGTGATCGAAAGCCGCGCACTTCTGCACCAAGCTGGGATAATCGGTCTCCGCGCTTTGGAGGAGGTCGGCCATCGTGGCGCCGTTGCGCTTCCAGTAAGGAAGAAGCTTCTCGCCGGAAAACTTGATCTCGTAGAGCTCGTCGTACGCGACGATGAGGTGCCGGGAGACCACATCCGCGCCGACGGAGCCGAGATCGAAGACGAACGCCATGACCGGCTCGTTGTCCTTCACAGTGCGGGGCGGCGTATCGTCCTGGGGGGGAAGGGCCCCGCCGCCGGTGAAACTCTTGATCAGCGCAGCATCTCCGCCGATAGCGGAAGTGGCCTGCGCGGTGGGAGCAGCCGCATAGGCGTAACCCCAATTGATGCGCGTATCGTCCCCGCGTGGATCAAAGAGTGTCTGGATGACCGCCCCGGATTTTAGCGCGGTCAGCGGGCCGGCCGTCTCGCGCCCCCATGTCACCGCATTCTCCGGCGCGTTCACCGCCAGGGCGGAACTGGTGCTGTCGTAAATGGAAACGTCGTGATTTTCCCCATCCACCGACTTCACCGCCCAGCTCAGGTACGTGGCGGGCCGGGTCAGGACGTCGAGATTGTCCGGCAGTGCCGGCGTCATGAACGTCAGCGTGACGTGCACGTGGCTGTCGTCGAAATCGTAGATGCTGCGGGTCGGCGTGACTTGAAGCGCCGTCTGCGGAAACGCGGGAAGATCGGCGGGATCGTTGCCCATCAGGCGATACGCTTTGCCGTCGATGCGGATCAGGCTGACCAGGGCGTGGGGCGAATGGGTCCAGTGCCGCGTGACATCGTCGGTCAGGTGGTCGACCTCCGACCAGATGCTGAGGTAGGGATCACTCGTGACCAGCGGGACGGCGGGCGGACGCAACGACGTCTCCTGATCGGCCGGAAGCGGGGAAACGGCAGTCAGCGACAGCAATGCGAGGGCGGCGAAAAAGACGGGAGCGATCTTCATGATAAATGGCGTTTCCGGTAAAATGGATATTCCATTTGAAAGACCAAGATTGCCAATCGATTGAAATTTCCGCCTTTGTTTCATAGGAAAGCAAACAGAGAGCCTGGCTTAAAGTTGCGGCTTAAATCGAAATGTGAGGCGGAATATGGAGAGGATTTCCACCTGTAGGTGGAAATACCGTGCCAGCTTTTCAATCCCTACCCGGCGCCGTTTCCAGCGGCCACTGAAATAGAGCATGCATACGCAAAGAACCGGAACCGAATGTGTCCGACTCGTTGGAAGCTTTTCTCTATCCTGCTTTTTAGATAGGTCGCTCGACCTGAGTCGAACGCAAATGGATCGTCTTGCGCTCCAGATTATGATGCGCCTCGACGAAGCGGACGGTGCCGCTCCGGGCGCGCATGACGACCGAATGGGTCGTGGCGATCGTCCCTTCCACCGTCACGCCTTTTAGCAGTGGACTCTGGCTGATGCCGGTGGCAGCGAAGACGATATTGTCACCACGCGCCAGGTCCTTGGACATGTACTGGTGGTTAAGGAGATCGCCCCAGCCCTGGGCCACAAGGGACTGGCGTTCCTCCTCGTCGCGCGGCCAGATGCGCGCCCGCATTCCCCCGCCGAGGCAGCGCAGGCCCGCCGCGGAGAGGACGCACTCGGGCGCGCCGCCGATGCCCGCATAGAGATTGATGCTCGAGGTTTTCATCGCCGGGGCCATGGCCGCGGCGATGTCACCGTCCACGATCATGCGCAGGGACGCGCCCTTGCGGCGGATTGCCTCGATGAGGTCGGCGTTGCGGGGACGGTCCAGCACGCAGATCGCGACGTCGCGCACGTCCTTGCCCAAAATCTTCGCTGTGATATCGATGACCTCCTCGATCGGCGCGTCGATATCGATCGGAAGACTGGGGTCCTTCATCCAGGCGCGGCGCACCTCGAGGGGATAGGCCAGCTTCTTCATGTAAAACGCGGGGATGTCCTGCAGGCAGGGCTTGCCGTCCTCCGCCGGAGCAGCCGCCGCTAGACAGCTGATGGAATTCGGCATGCCCTTGCTGAGGTTCGTCGTGCCGTCGACCGGATCGACCGCGATCTCAAAACGGGGCGAGCCCTCTTTCCACGTGCCGATGCGCTCACCCTTGAACAACCCGGGCGCGTGGTCCTTGATTCCCTCCCCGATGACCACTTTCCCGCAAATATCGACGAGGTCCATCATGCCGCGGATCGCATCGCACGCCGACTCGTCCGCTTTTTCCTTCTGGCCCTTACCCAGCCACTGCAGGGCATTGAGCGCGGCCAGTTCGGTCGCCCGCAGGAAGTCCATTTCGATCTGCCGTTCGATATCCATCTTGGAGGTAGTCATGGTCGTATTAACGGTAACCGATGTAAGGCGGATTTCCCGGATCAGGGCAAAAGAAAAATAGTGAGCCGCTTCGGGCCGTGGGCGCCGAGGACGAGGATGCGCTCGATGTCGCCGGTGCGGCTGGGCCCCGTGATGAAGGAGAGAAAGCTGGGCCATTGACCGGCGTAGCGGAGGCGCGCCTGCTGCAGCGCGGTGGCGAGATCGGGGACCATCTGCGAGGCTTGGGCGACGACGACGTGGTGCGGCGGCAAGACGGAAAGCGCGCGACCGCCCGCACTGGGACTACTGACGAGCAGGCTGCCGGTCTGCGCGATGAGGAAATCGCAGCCGGTGATGGCGGCGTCGCAGCTTTCCATTTCGTTGACGGCGTAACCGGCCTCGACGACGAGGCGCGGGAGCGCGATTTTCTCAGCGAGCGGAAGGGCGAGCGGATGGCGATGGGTGGCGATTTGCCGCCAGCTTGCTTCCCGCGCGAGTTGATTGAGTTGTTCGCCCGCTTCGTCCAGCGATCCGACACGATGCAGTTCCGTTTTCAGCGCGACGGAGTTTTGCGCGAAGAGCTCGATCTGCTCCTCGAGGCTGGCGCCCACGAAGGGCAGCCACGCGCGGAAGGCATCGGAATCCGGCACCGGCTCGTCGTGGTTCGGCGCGGCGGGATGTTCACCGACATGGCCCACGTGCCGGTGCGGCGCGGGAACCTTGAGCGCCTCGCGGATGCGCGCGAAAACTTCGCGACGATGATCAGCGATCGGCATGGGCCCCTTTCCTTTTCTTCCAATAATCTTGGAAACTTTGCGGGGCCATCTCGGGAAAGTCGCGGGTCTTGGTCCAGAGCCGCAAGGGATCGAGCGGCGTGCCGTTGACGAGCTTGTGGAGCGGAAAAAAGATTCTGCCGATCCGGCTGGAAAGCCGGTAGAGCGCGGGACGGCGCATGACGAAAACGAACTTGGCGTAGAGCACCTTTTCCCACCACGTCGGTTTCGCGTGCGTGGCGTTGCGGCGGTTGTGAAGCAGGTGATGGTGCAGGTCGATGCCCACCGGGCAGGCCTCCGTGCAGGCGCCGCAGAGCGACGAGGCGAAGGAGAGATGCTTCCAGTTTTGCAGCCCGCGCAGATGCGGCGTGATGACCGAACCGATGGGGCCCTGGTAGGTCGTGCCGTAGGAATGGCCGCCGACGTTCTTGAAGATGGGGCAGACGTTGAGGCACGCGCCGCAGCGGATACAGTGGAGCGCGTCGCGCTGCTCGGCGTCGGCGAGGAATTCGGTGCGCCGGTTGTCGAGCAGGACAAGATGGAACTGCTCCGGGCCGTCGATCTCGCCCGACTGGCGCGGCCCGCCAAGAAGCGTGTTGTAGCAGGTGAGCGGCTGGCCCGCGCCGGCCGTGGCCAGCATGGGAAGAAAGAGCGCGAGGTCTTCCAGCCGCGGCAGCAGCTTCTCGATGCCCATGATCGCGACGTGAATCTTCGGCAGCGCCGTGCCGAGGCGCGCGTTGCCCTCGTTTTCCGTGATGGAAATCATGCCGGTCTCGGCGATGCCGAAGTTCGCGCCACTGATGCCCATGTCCGCTTCGCCGTAATTTTTGCGCATGACGCTGCGGGCGATCATGGTCAGCTCCTCGGGGCTGTTCGTGGGCAGCGAACCGAGTTCCTTTTCAAAAAGCCGGCTGATGTCCTCACGTGTGAGATGCATCGCAGGAAAGACGAGGTGGTACGGCTTTTCGTGGCGCAACTGCACGATGTACTCGCCGAGGTCCGACTCGTGCACGGTACAGCCGGCATGCTCGAGTGCGTCGTTGAGATCGATTTCCTCCGCGGTCATGCTCTTCGATTTGATGATCTTTTTGACCTGGTTCTCCCGCGCGACCCCGACGATGTAATCGCGCGCCTGCACGTCGGTGCTCGCGACGAAAACCTTCGTGCCGCGCGCCTCCAGCTTGGTGATGAATTCCTCGAGATAACGGTCGAGATGGTTGATCGCGTCCCACTTGATTTCCGACGCCGCTTGACGTGCCTCGCCCCAGCTTTGATAGCGCGCCTTGAATTCGTCGCGCTTGATCTCGTAACTGTGCAGCGCCCGCTGGATGAGCGCACGGTGCGGCAGGTCCGCCGTGTAGCGGGCCGCCAGCCGGGTGAATTCGCGGGCGAAGGTGATCATGTTTGCGCGAGCACCTCGGCGAGATGCAGGCACTTGACCTTGTTGCCCTGCCGATCGAGCAGGCCCTGGATTTGCATGAGGCAGCTCGAGTCGTTGGAGACGACGTAGTCGGCCTTCGTGGCCAAGATGTTGGCGCATTTCACCTCGCCCATCGCGGTGGAGATGGATGGGAATTTGACCGAGAAGGTACCGCCGAAACCGCAGCAGGTTTCCGTGTCGTTCATCTCGATGAGGTTCAGGCCCTGAACGCGACTGAGAAGTTCGCGCGGCTCCGTCTTGATGCCCAATTCGCGCAGACCGTGGCAGCCATCGTGAAAGGTCACCGTGCCGGAAAAGCGGGCGCCGACATCTTTTACGCCGAGGACATTGACGAGGAATTCGGAGAATTCGTGGATCTTCGGCGCCATCTTCAGCGCGTCGAAATGGAGCGCCGTTTCCTTGAAGAGTTCCGGATAAAAGACGCGCATCATCGCGCCGCAGGAGCCCGACGCGCTGACGATCATGTCGCTGTTTGCGAAGGTCTTCAGCGAATGTTCGGCGACCGCGCGCGCCTCGTCCCAATAGCCGGAATTGAACGCGGGCTGGCCGCAGCAGGTCTGGCCCTCGGGATAGTCGACCTCGCAGCCCAGCCGCTCCAGCACCTTCACCATGCTCACCCCGACATGCGGATAGAACTGGTCGATGAAGCAGGGAATGAAGAGGGAGACCTTCATGAAGATGGTGGCCGGGAATCGCAGAACGGCCCGCTGTCGCCTATCGCAAAAACGCCTCGTGCAGGCCGCCGTCCACCGTGATGACCTGGCCGGTCGTCTTGTTGAGACGGCTGGTCAGCAGCAGGAAAATCGCTTCGGCCTGGTCGCCCGGCGTGATCGGATTCTTGGTCAGCGTGCGGTCCGCGTAGAATTGCGCGAGCTTGGTGGTGAGCGTCTCCGACGGCTCGTTGTCCTTGTACGGAATCTTGTACTTGGCGAGCGAGGCGATGACGCGATCGCGCGGGAACATGGCGCTGCCCTGGATAACCGTGGCGGGTGCCACGCCATTGACGCGCACGAGTGGCGCGAGTTCCACCGCGAGCTCGCGCACGAGATGATTGGCTGCGGCCTTGCTGGTGTCGTAGGCAACGCTGCCCTTTTTCGCGACGACCGCATTGGCGCTGGTGGTGAGCACGAGGCTGCCGCGCAAGCCCTGTTCTTTCCACAGCGGCCGCGCTTCGTCGGCGACGAGGTAAAGTCCGGTGACGTTGATGGCGTAGGTCAGCGCCCATTTGTCGTCGGGAATGTTTCCCGCGGTGTCGGGCGGAACGAAGATGCCCGCCGTGACCGCGATGGAGTCGATGCCGCCGTAGGCGAGCACGGCCTGCTTGAGCGCGGCCCGGATGCTGTCGCGCTGCGTGATGTTCGCGGAGACGGCGATGGCCGGACCGCAACCGGAGATGTCGCTGCCCGCGACGCCGATGCCGAGACCGTGCTTGTCGGTGATTTCCTTCGCGGTGGCCTCGACAGCACCCGGATTCAGGTCGACGGCGACGACGTGCGCGCCTTCCTTGACGAGGCGCAGGGCCACTTCACGACCGATGCCGCTGCCCGCGCCAATCACCGCGATGACCTGGCGCGCGAGTTCCTTTTCCGCCGGCATGCGCTGGAGTTTCGCTTCCTCCAGCAGCCAGTACTCGATGTCGAAAGCTTCCTGCAGAGGTAGCGCGGTGTAGGAGTCAACCGCCTCGGCACCGCGCATGACCTGGATGGCGCAGCCGTAGAACTCGGCCGTGACGCGCGACTCGCTCTTGTCCTTGCCCCACGCGATGAGGCCGAGGCCGGGGACGAGCACGACCGTGGGCGTGGCATCGCGGACGGCGGGCGAGTTGGGGTGCTTGTGCTTCTCGTAATATTTCAGGTAGTCGTGCCGGTACGATTCGATGCCCGTCTCGAGCTTCTTCTTGAGTCCGGCGAGGTCGCCGGTCTGCGGATTCCAATCGACGTAGAGCGGCTTGATCTTGGTGCGCAGGAAGTGGTCCGGGCACGAGGTACCGAGTTCCGCCAGCCGCGGCGCGTGGGCGCTGTTGACGAACTCGAGCGTGGCGTCGTCATCCTGCCAGGTGCCGATGAAGCGTTTGTGCTGGCTGACCTGACCGCGCAGCCACGGGAGGAGTTCCGCCAGCAGCGTGCGGCGTTCCGTCACGGGTATCGTTTCGAATTTGGCGCCGCCAAAAGTTTTCGCGCCCTTGTCGTGCTCGGCGAGGTAGCGGGCGGCTTTCTCGATCAGGGTGAGTGTGAGGTGGTAGCACTCCTCGTCGTTATTGGCCCAGTTGATCAGGCCGTGCTGCCCCATGATGACGCCCTTGGCCTCGGGATGGTCGCGGCAGATTTGCTGGAGCTGAAGGCCGAGATCGAAGCCGGGCCGCTGCCATGGCGTCCAGATGACTTCGTCGCCGTAGATTTTCTTCGTCAGCTCCTTCGAGTTTTTCGACGCGGCGATGGCGATGGCCGCGTTGGGGTGCGTGTGATCGACGTGCTTGAACGGAACGAAGCTGTGCAGCGGCGTGTCGATCGACGGCGCGCGCGGGTTCAGGTTGAACGTGCAGTGGAGATAATTCTCCACCATGGCGTCCTCGACGGCGGTCTTGGGACCTTTCTCTTTCGACGCGCCGTAGAGCGCTTGCAGCGCGATGAGCTTGTCCTGGTAGAGCGAGGAGAAATTCTCGCGCTTCGAGGTGCGCAGATCGCCGCCGGAACCCTTCACCCAGAGCACCTCGACCGGCTTGCCCGTGAGCGGATCGGTCTCCTGAAGCTTCGCCGACGTGTTACCGCCGCCCGTATTCGTGATGCGTTGATCGGACCCGAGCATATTGGAGCGATAAATAAGCCGGGCGACGGGATCGAGCTTGGCCGCGTGGCTGCTGTCCCAGAGGTTGTTGACGAAGGAATAGGTGGTCGTGCTCATGATTTGGCGATGGGGGAAAGGTTGTGGAAGTGGCTCCGCGTTTCGTCCGACAAGGAGTCGGCCGGCAGGAAGGTCTGGGTGGGAAAGGATTTTTCGACGGCTTCGCGCAGATGGTGGGAGGATTTCAAGTGGCCGAGGGCCAGCGCCTGGATCAGGACGTTGCCAATGGCGGTCGCCTCGACCGGACCGGCGATAACCGTCACGCCCGTGGCATCGGCGGTCAATTGGTTCAGCAAGGTGCTGCGGCTGCCCCCGCCGACAATGTGCAGGGTCTCGAATTTCCGGCCGACGAGCGCCTCGAGTTGGCGCAGCGTTTGGTCATAGGTCAGCGCGAGGCTTTCGAGGATCGTGCGGACGAATTGGCCGGCCGTGGTGGGCACGGGCTGGCCGGTTTCGCGGCAGAACGCGGAGATTTTTTCGGGCATATCGCCGGTCGAAAGGAAGCGTGGGTCCTGCATCGAAATGTGCGCGTGGGCCGGTCCCACGGCTCCGGCCAGCTGCATCAATTCGTCGTAGGTGAAGGATTGCCCGGCTGCTTCCCAGGCGCGTCGGCACTCCTGCAGGACCCAGAGTCCCGCGATGTTTTTCAGGAATCGAATCGTTCCGCCGAAACCGACTTCGTTGGTGAAACATGCCTCGCGGGCGGCGTCCGTAAGGATGGGAGCCGTCAACTCCGCGCCGAGCAGCGACCAGGTCCCGGAACTGAGATAGGCCCAGTTGGCTCCGCGTGCGGGAGCCGCCGCGACCGCCCCTCCGGTGTCATGCGAGCAGGTGGCGACGACCTGCGTCCGCTCGAGTGCAGGCAGCTTGCGAAGAGCTTTCGTAACCGGTCCGAGCACGGTTCCGCTCGGAACGATCTTGGGAAAGAGCGACGGGGAAAGCCCCAGGACGGAAACAATTTTGTCCGACCAGGCGCGCGCTCGCGGATTATAGATTTGGGTCGTGCTGGCCAGCGATTGCTCGACGACTTCCACCCCCGAGAGGCGGGCGTTGAAGTAATCCGCCGTGGTAAGAAAATGATCGGCGCCGGAAAGAAGGGCCGGGTCTTCGTACTGCTGCGCTTCCAAGTGGAAGAGCGTGTTGATCGTCATGAACTGAATCCCGGTCTCTGCGTAAATTTCAGCGAGGGGCAGTTTCTTGAACAGGCGGGCGGGACTCTCAATCGTTCGGCCATCGCGGTAACAGTAAGGGTTGGCCAGCGCCTTTCCCTCCGCGTCGAGGAGGACGTAATCGACGCCCCATGAATCCGCACTGACCCCGGAAATGGGCAGGCCGCGCTGGGCCGCTTTCTCGAGACCGGCAAAGATCTCCTTGTCCAGGTGCGCGAGGTCCCAGTGCAGGTGACCGTTCTCCTTCAGGACCCGATTGGGGAAACGGTGAATTTCCTCCAAGACCAAACGACCCTCCGCCAGCGTGCCCAACATGACGCGGCCGCTTTCCGCACCGAGATCAATCGCCAGATAGCGAGTCTCGTTCATAACTTCAGCATGCGCTGGCGGTAATGCTCATCGGGCCGGGAATCGATGCGGGCGACATGCTGCGCGCTAAGGGCGGTGGGGCCCGCAACGGACGAGGCGCCGACAAAAATCTTCGCCGATTTTTCCGCCATCAAGGTCGCGGCCAGGACGGAGCCGGTGGATGCGCCAAGGGCGATCAGACCGTGGCTTTGGAGCAGGATCAGGCGTGGCGGGCGGTTTTCGGCGAGGATAAACCGGTCCGTCTCTTCCCGAATTTTTTGCGCGAGCATGGTGCCCGGATCGACGTAGGGCACGAATGCCGATTTTGCGCCGCAGCAGACGATCTCGTCCGGGAAACGACGCTCGGTGGCAAATCGATGACAGGGAGTGTCGCCCGCGCAGAGGATCGAATTGATCCAAACGGGATGCGTATGGCCCACGACATCGATGCCCGGCAGCGACAGGAGGTAGGCGTGAAAGACCACCTCGACCGACGGCTTGGGCTGGCTGGCATCGATGCGCGAGGCAAGCAGGATTTCCTCGATCTCGGGATCGCCCAGCGGCCCGGCATGCAGCAGGGGAAGCAGCGCGGAAAAGCGACAGACCACGAGCTGATTCTCCTGCAGGTTGGCCAGCGAGGAACCGCTGGCCTTGACCAGGAAAGTATCCGCATCCAGCCGGCACGAGATATTGCCCTCGCCGAGCATGGCCAGCCCGCGATCTTCGCGCCCCAAGTCATGGGCAAGCCGAAGCAGCGCGGCAAGTTTATCGGAGGGTACCTGGCTCATACGAAGCGAACGAGGAAATCGGCACCCGGCATGAGAGGGAAGGTATCGCCTGTCTTCAGGAACATGAAAAGGTGGAGTTAATTGGGCGAAAGATCGTCGGGAGTGGGCGGAGTGAATTCCGCATCCGTGACCAGATGGACCTTGGAGGACCACGGCGCGAGAAAAACACCCGTTTCCCGATTGAGCTTGGCCGAATGGGCGCAGACGATGACTTGGTCCGCCTGCCCAACCAGGGTGTTTTGAAATTTGGCGACTTCCGGTTCGCTGGACCAAATGCCGGCCGCACTGAACCCTTCCGCGCCCAGAAAAACCTGGTCGAATTGCCAGAGCCGCGCCGAGCGCCGCGCCGCGGAGCCAAGCAGAATCGATTGGCGCTGCAGGAAGCGTCCCCCGAGAAGATGAACCTCAGCGTGCGTGCGGCCGAGCATCTCCGCCACAGGCAGGCTGTTGGTGACCGCGCGCAGCCCGGCGACCGGCACGCGGCAAAGCGCTTCCGCCAAGGCAAAGATCGTCGTGCCGCTGTCGAAGAAGCACGTGGTGTTCTCCTCGATAAAGCTGCACGCTCTTTGCGCCAGTGCCGCCTTGACGTCGTGATCGACCACGCGCCGATCGGCAAACGAGGTGAAGGTGGCGTCGAAGTTGCCCAGGGCGCCGCCATAGGTGCGGGTGATTTTCTTTTCCTTAACCAGCACGCGCAGGTCGCGCCGGGCCGTCGCCTTGGAAATGCCGAAATGGGAACAAACCTCGGCGAGCGGCAGATAGCGATGGCTTTTGAGCAATTCGGCGAGTGATTTGCGTCGGGCCAAAATAACGGAGATCGCTACTTTCATGGATAGTTCGGTAATTATACGCTCAAAGTTGGTCTTTTAAAGAGGATTCGGAAGCTAATTGCCCCATCCGCATCACCGGATCGAGGGTCTTATCTGCCAAACCTTATCCTGTCCTATTCGCATCTTACTTCAATCCAAAAGGATGGGTTTCCCTCCGCGAAACCATGTTTCGAACGACTCCATGAGCGAACCGGGACACCTGCTGCTATTTCCATCTACGTAGTTCTCCCAGTGCGCCGTCTTATTCGACAAGCTACCGGTCGCTCGGGTTGCGAAGTGGGCTGCTTTTGGCTAGGCTCCGCCATCAAGGTTAAAGCGCCTGATCGTTTTGAATTCGGCGCGATTCATCCGCTGTCGTGGCCCCCTTTTTTTATGCGGATTTTTTATTACCTTTTTGTGCTTTTGCTCGTGGCCGGGACCGGGTTCGTTTTGTGGCGCGTCGCGATCCACAACGAGGGCACGGTGGTGCCGGGCACGCTTTATCGCAGCGCCCAGCTGGATGCGAAGACCCTCAAGCAGGAAATTGTCACAAACCACATTCGCACGGTCATCAACCTGCGCGGCGCCAACACGAACCATCCCTGGTACGACGACGAGCTCGCCGTGTGCCGCCAGCTGGGCGTGGATCACGTGGATGTGCAATGGAGTGCGCAGCATCTTCCGCCGCCGGACCAGATGGAGGCGTTGTTACGTGCCTTTCGCGACGCACCGCGGCCGATCCTGCTGCATTGCCGATCGGGCTCGGACCGCACGGGCTTGGCCGCCGGCGTGTTCCTGATCGACCAGGAGCATGAGCCTTGGAAGGAGGCTCGGGGCGCGCTGAACCTGGAGTACGGCCACTTCCCGATCTATCCCTATTTCGAGATGGATGAGTTCATCCAGCTTTACGGACAGAGTGGAAATCCGTCGCTGCAGGAATGGACGGAAAAAGATTATCCAGCCTTGTATGAGACCCGGTCACACGAGTCGAAGCAGGACAAGATCAAGGCTCCGCTGGAATTGCTGATCCACGGGAAGCTGTAGACGGACCATCGGCGCGGGATCGTCATTTGCCTTCGCGCCGATTCGCGCCACGTTGTGCGCATGGAATACGTCAACCTCGGCAACACCGGCCTGAAAGTTTCGCGCATTTGTCTCGGCACCATGACCTACGGCAGCAGCCAGTGGCGCAAATGGGTACTTGATGAAAAAGAGAGCATTCCGTTCATCCGGCGCGCGCTGGAGCTCGGCATCAACTTTTTCGACACGGCGGACATGTATTCCAATGGCGCGAGTGAGGAGGTGCTCGGCCACGCGCTGAAGGAATGCGGCGTGGCGCGCGAGAAAGTGGTCGTGGCCACCAAGGTTTTCAATCCCATGGGCGACGACCCGAACCAGCGCGGACTGGGCCGCAAGCACATCCGGCACGCCGTGGACGCGAGCCTGCAGCGGCTCGGGCTCGAGTATATCGACCTTTACCAGATTCACCGCTTCGATCCGCACACGCCGATCGAGGAAACGATCGAGGCACTGAGCGACCTGGTCGACGAGGGCAAGGTGCTTTATCTCGGCGCGTCGTCCATGTGGGCGTGGCAGTTCGCCACCATGCTGCACACCGCCGACCAGCTCGGCATGCACCGCTTTTCCGTGATGCAGAACCACTACAACCTGCTCTACCGCGAGGAGGAGCGCGAGATGATGCCGCTCTGCGAGGCCGAGGGCATCGGCGTGATTCCGTGGAGCCCGCTCGCGCGCGGCTTCCTGACCGGCAATCGCGAGGCAAAGACCACGCGGGCCAGCACGGACGATTTCGCCACGAAGCTTTACGAGAAAACGGCCGAGGCCGACGCGCGCGTGGTGGACGATTTGCGCGCGGTGGCGCAAAAACGCGGCGTGCCTCCGGCACAGATCGCGCTGGCGTGGCTGCTGCATCAGCCGGCTCTTGTCGCGCCGATCGTGGGCGCCTCCAAGATGGCGCATCTGGAGGATGCCGTGGCGGCCGAGTCGCTGGAGCTATCCAACGAGGAAATCGCCACGCTGGAACAAAGCTACGTCCCGCACCCGATCGCGGGGCACGAGTAGACTTTGCGAATTTAATTACCGACGGTCATGGACCGCCGCTACATCTAAAGAATGAAGAAGCCTCTCAAAGTCGGCCTGATCGGCTGCGGCGGCATCATGCGCGGAGCGCACCTGAACCCCGGCTGGCTCGCGGTGCCCGACGTGGAACTGGTCGCCGCGTGCGATGTGAACAAGGCCGTCGCGGGAAAGCTCGCGGAGGACTTCGACATCCCGCACGTCTTCACGGACTTCAAGGACCTGCTCGCGCTGGAGGAAATCGATCTCGTCGATATTTGCACACCGAACAAGGTCCACACGCCATCGATCCTCGCCGCGTTCAAGGCCGGCAAGCACGTCATCTGCGAAAAGCCGCTGGCTGTGTCCGTGGACGAAATCCTCGCCATCCGCGAAGAGCTGCACCAGACCGACCGGCTGCTGATGACCGCGCAGCATCATCGCTTCAGCGAGGCGTCGGTCGCGATCAAGGCGTGGTGCGAGACCGGCGCGCTCGGCGAGGTTTATCACGCCCGGGTCAACGCCACGCGCCGCAATCACCTGCCGACCAGTCCCGGTTTCATCGATCCGAACCTGAGCGGCGGCGGCCCATGCATGGACATCGGCGTGCATGCGCTCGACACGGCGCTTTGGCTGATGAATTTTCCCCGGCCCGTGCGCGTGAGCGGCCGGGCGCATACGAATTTCGCCAAGGGCTTTGAGATGCCGGGCGCGTGGGGTGAGTGGGACCGCACACTTTTCGGCGTGGAGGATTTCGCCTCGGGGTACGTCCACTTTTCCAACGGCTCGACCATGGTGCTGGAAGCGAGCTGGCTGCAGCACCAGGAGAAGGAGGAACTCAACGCCACGCTGCAGGGCAAAAAGGCGTCGATGCGCTGGCCGAGCGGCCATTTCCACACCGTGACCAATCGCACGCTGGTCGACGGCGTGGTGCTGCCCCATCCGGGCCGCCAGCCTGCGCACACGGAGGAGCTCATCGCCTTCGCCGAGGCGATCCGGCACGGCCGGCCCTCGCCCGTTCCGATCGAGCAGACGATCTATGTCATCGCGATCCTCGAGGCGATCATGAAGTCCAGCCAGCTGAACGAGGAAGTCGCCATGCCGGATTATACGAAGATCACCGCCGACTGAAATTGAAGACCAAATTACTAAATTACCAAATTAGGCCGAAAGAAAGCGGACCGATTTTTGATTTCTGCACACGCCCTAATTTGGAAAATTTAGTAATTTGGTAATTTAGTCCTGCCTTCCTTCTTCTAATCCATGAGCAAAACCCGCGTCACCGTCTGGAACGAAAATGTGCATGAGCGTCAGCACGCCCACATCGCCGAGATTTATCCCAAGGGCTTGCATGAAACCATCGCCGAGGGCCTGCGCGAATCGAGCGAGATCGAGGCACGCACCGCGACGCTCGAACAGCCCGAGCATGGCCTGACCGACGCGGTGCTGGCCGAGACCGACGTGTTGACCTGGTGGGGCCACGCCGCGCACGCCCAGGTGGAGGACAAGATTGTCGACCGCGTGCAGAAACGGGTGCTTGAGGGCATGGGGCTGATCGTCCTGCACTCGGGTCATTACGCGAAAATTTTCAAGCGGCTGCTCGGCACGACCTGCTCACTGACTTGGCGCGAGGCGGGCGAGAAAGAGCGGCTCTGGGTGTGTAATCCGGCGCACCCCATCGCGCGGGGCATCGACCGTTCTTTCGAGATTCCGCATGAAGAGATGTACGGCGAGCCGTTCGCGATCCCGAATCCCGACGAAGTCGTTTTCCTGAGCTGGTTCGCAGGCGGCGAGGTCTTCCGTTCCGGCTGCACCTGGACGCGGGGTGCGGGAAAAATCTTCTACTTCCGTCCCGGCCACGAGAGCTATCCGACCTATCACCAGAAGGAGGTGGGGCAGGTCATCCGCAACGCCGTGCTCTGGGCGCGACCCAGTGGCGCATGGATCGACTCCTGCTCGAATATTCCCTACGATAAGGCCCCGGAGAAAATCGTCCCGTTCGGCAGGACGTTGCACAAGCCGGGCGAGGAAGGACTGAAATGAGCGACGTACGAAAATCACGCATTGGCATCGTCGGCCTCGGCCGCATGGGCGCGAACATAGCGCGACGATTGGTCGACCAGCACTTCACGCTCGGCGCGCTGTACGATGTGCAACTCAAGGTCGCGGAGGAACTGGCGCGCGAATTGAGCTGCCACGCCGCGGCCAATCTCGCCGAAGTCACCGCGCACTCGGACATCATTCTCACCGTCGTCACGGACGACGCGGCGATGCGCGCGATCTTCAGCGCGGAGAACCTGCTACACGGCGCGCGCGGGAAGGTCTTTCTCAATTTCGCCACCGTCTCGCCGGACGTGCATGAGGAGATCGGGAAGGCCGTCGCCGAGGCGGGCGCGGAAGCCATGGAGGCCTGCATGGCCTCGAGCATCACGCAGGCGCGGCAAGGAACGCTGTTCCTGATTCTCGGCGGCGACCAGGCGCTGGTGGAAAGAATGGAGCCGCTGCTGGCGGCGATCAGTTCCGCGCGGCGCTACGTGGGCCCGACCGGTCGCGGCGCGCAGGTGAAGGCGCTGGTCAACATGGTCATGAATATCAACACGGCGGGACTGGCGGAGGGGTTGGGCCTCGGCGCCGCGCTGGGGCTGGACCTGACCGTGCTGCGTGAGGTGTTCGCGCAAACCGGAGCCAACTCGCGCGTGCTGGAGACCGATGGCGCCGACATGCAGAACCGTGAGCACGAGTGCTATTTTTCCGCCGCGCACGCGGCCAAGGATTCGGGCATCGCCGTCGCGCTGGCAAAAGAGGAAGACATCCGTGTGCCTGTGGCCCAGGCCGCGCTCGAGCAGTACCAGCGAATGATCGACAAGGGCCTCGGCGAACTGGACAAGTCGGGCGTGGCGGAGCTGACGTTCAAGGACCGGGCGAAGTAAGCAGCCCATTAATGTAGCGGCGGTCTATGACCGTCGCATTTATTCATTCGGCGACGCTGGGCGATCAAAATCGGCGACGGTCATAGACCGCCGCTACATTTGGAATTGTCGCGGCATCCGCCAAGCGTGGATAATCACCACATGCCGGACCCCTACCTCACGCGCAGCTGCCCGACTTGCGGCGCCGCGCCGACTGCCGGGACATGGCAACTCGCCGCGACGCCGCCGGCCGAATCGCTGCCTTTCGATGATCTGCGCGCGTGCTGGCGCGGTTTCTTTCGCGAGCGCAAGCCGTTCTTCACCTACCAGCGTTGCGCCGCGTGCGGGCAGGTTTACTCGCCCCACTATTTTACGCCCGCGCAGCTCGACGAGCTTTACGGCCAGATGGACGACAACACGGGCGGACAGGACGAGGCGCTGCTCGTGCGCGCGCAGCGGGGCTATTGGGAGTTGCTGACGCGCGACGTGCGGATCGTGCCCGGCGATTATCTCGAACTCGGGCCCGACATCGGCCTCTTCACCCGCGAGGCGCTGGCCGAATCCGCGCTGGAAAAATTCTGGCTCGTGGAACCAAATCGCGCAGTCCATCCGGTGCTCGATCGGTTGGCCGCCGCCAAGCCGCATGAACTCGTCGGTGATCTCGCGCGCATCGAGGACATTCCCGACGGCACGCTGGCGCTGGCCGTGGCGATTCATGTGCTGGATCATTTGCTCGAGCCGCATGCGCTCCTCGAACAGGTCACGCGCAAGCTGAAACCGGGCGGCGTTCTTTTCGCGGTCACCCACAGCCAGCGCTCGCTGGTCGCGCGGATTTTCGGCGCGCGCTGGCCGGCTTATTGCCTGCAGCATCCGCAGCTCTACGCACCGGCGACGCTGCGCCAGTCCTTCGAGCGCGCGGGGCTGCGCGACGTCCGCGTGGCGCGCACCACCAATTATTTTCCGGTCGCGTATCTGGCGCAGCACGGTCTATTCGCCGCGGGTCTGGGCCGGCATACGATTCCGCTGCCCGCGTCGTGGGTGGCGGGACTGAAGCTGGGCAATATCGGCGCGGTGGGGATCAAACGGTAGCCGTCGACCTCCGGGCGACGGAGCCCTTCAGGAAACATCCACAAAAAACATTTCCCATCATCCTGAGCTTGTCGAAGGATCAGTTCTGCCTCGAGGCCGGGCGGAAACCCGAACTGATCCTTCGACAAGCTCAGGATGACGGACCCTCCCGCAATTGTGATTGCGGCTCGCGCGGGCCGCTCCCAAACTCAACGCCGCGTCCGCGACGCGAGATGATCACCAAGTCCAAAGACGAACTCATGGCCCGGCTGAAACCGGCCGGCTTCACGTTCTCGCAATTCGAACTCGTCAGCGAAGGCCGCTACGAGACCTACGACGCCGACTGGAATTACAAGGACATCCCGCACCTCAACGCGCTGCACAAGCTGGTTAACAGCTACCCCTCCAGCATCGACGACCAGATCGTCACCAGCGTGAACCTGCAGGCCGTGGCCGGCGTGGTCCTGCCGATGATCGTGGTGAATTACCATTCCGGGCCGAACCGCCAGACCTACTACACGTCATTCCTCAACCTGCTGCTGATTGTCGAGACGACGTGGAGTTCGCTCGGGCCAAATCATACGCGGGTGGTCACGCAATATGCCATCGGCTCGCGCTGGTATCTCAAGTTCCTCCATCTCATCGTACGGCGGCTCATCACGAAAAATTACCGCCAACTGATGTCGGAGGATTTGCCGATGCGCGAGCGGCGCGGGAACCTGCGCGACTGGGGCTACGCGTTCCGCACCGACGGCCCCGTGCACAGCTTTGCCGCCACGCTGCACATCCTGGAGGAGAACATGGTGGTGCGCCGGGAAATGACGCCGCCCGCACCGCAGCGCGTGACCGTGGCGGAGATCGAAACCGCGCGTGCGCAGGACATCTTCACCACGCGGAGCGATCACTGGGGCTTGCGGCTGAACGTGCGCGACGGCGCGCTGCATGTTTATCCGCGCATGTGCCCGCACGAGGGCGCATGCCTCGATGAGCAGCCGCTCGATCGCGGCACAGTGAAATGTCCGTGGCATGGGCGACTGCTGCGCCCGCTAGCGTCGATTCCCTACCCCTTCGCGCCTGACGCCGCGCCGGTCGAGCTGCGCTATCACACGCTCAAGCCAGGCGCCGCGGGACTGGAGATCGCGTTCAAGGACACGCCGCTGGCGACACAAGCCGAGCCGACCGAGCAGCCGCCCGCGATGACGATTTAGGAGCCTGTCATCCTGAGGTTGCGCCTGCGGCGCTCCGCAAGATGACGGAGGCTTTTGTTTTATTATCACGCCCAAGCTGCTTCCCATGCCCACATTGGCCTCCACCAACCGCTCGTTGCGCTGGCTGCTCTGGTGCGCGCTGGTCATCGGCATCGCCGTCACGGCGCTGGGCGTACGGCAGGTGGACCTATGGTGGCAGTTGCCCGAGGGCCTGTCGATTCTCCACGACGGCCGGCTGCCGGTCGCCCCGCCCGCTGCGTTCGGGTTGCCGCACCAGCCTTACGTCGACGAATACAGCCTGTATGAAATCACGCTGGCGCTGCTCGATCGAGTCGGCGGGCTCGGCGCAATCTGGCTCGCGTTCGTCGCCACGTACCTGCTGATTTTCGCGATCCCGCTGGCGACAGCGCGCGGAATGCGGCGCGACTGGATTTTGCTCACCTGCCTGGCTCTGGCGGGAATTTTCATGGTCAACCGCTACGAGCAGCGGCCGGAGATCGTGGGCGCGCTGCTGCTCGTGCTTTTGCTGAGATTGCTTGGAGCAGGCACGCTGTCGGCTTCCGATCGCGATTCCGGCCGTCTTCCCTCGGCCGTCCGTCGCCCGGAGGTCGACGGCTACCCACTGCGTCAGACGCCTGAGTTCTCATCCGGCTTTCTGCTGCGGGTGGCGCTTCTGTTTGCGATCTGGACCAACGTCCACAGCAGTTATGTGGTCGGGCTGCTGGCTCTTCTTCTCTGGCTGATCGAACGCGTTTTCCTCTCGTCCGAATTATCGCGCTGGAACTTCCGCCAGGGCGCCATCACGCTGGGCACGGCCTGCTCCGCCGTGCTGGTCAATCCCTACGGCTGGCAGCGCGCGGCCTTCACGTTTGGGCAGGAACGCGACCCCGGCTCGAATCTTCTCTCGCGTGAGATGTGGCCGGCGTGGGACCAACCCGCGCCGGCGCCGGCGCTGTTGCTCGTCAGCGCGATCGTGCTCGCCGCCGCCTGCGTGCCGCGGAACCGGCCCGCGCCGTGGCTGATCGTTTTCGCGTGCGCCATGCTGGCGTTGAGCGTTCACAGCATCCGGCACATTAGTTTTCTCGCCGTGGCGTTGCTCTTTATCGGCGCGACTCGTTCCACGGATTCTTCATCACCCAAGCATGAGGGCGTCGCACGAACCGTGCTGCTCGGGGCCGCCTGCATCGGCGCGCTTCTCTTCGATTTCGTCGCGTTGCGCAACGCGGTCCACACCATCGCAACGAACCCCGCGCGGAGCGACCGCGCGTTTGCGCCCGCCCTGGTCGAGCAGCTGCGGATGCGCGGGCCGGCGGCCGTGCTTTGCCACGATGCGGAGGGTTCCTATCTCTCGTTTGCGGGCGGCGGCGCCTTGCGGCCGTTGATCGACAGCGGCCAGGGCCGGTTCGATGATGCGAGCAAGCGATTCTACTTTTTTCTCGAGCAGGACCCGCGCGCATTCGATCTCGCCCTGCAAAAACTCGACATCGACGACGTGTTGATCACGCGACCGATGGCGGCGTGGGCGCTCGCGCTGGCGAACCAGCCCGCGTGGCATCTCGCGGTCTGGAATGACGACGGGATGCTCTTCGCGCGCGGCCCCGTGCCGTCCGCCTTGAACTGGTCCGAGCGCGATCAGTTGCGCCAACTTCATGACACGGCGCAACGCCTGCATGACCCGGTCTGGGCTTTCTGCTTCAGCACACTTGTGGATGACCCGGAAAACAGCTTGGCGCTGCTGGATCGCTCGCACCGCGTCATCTGGTCCGAGACCTTCCTGAATTTTTTCTTCATGTGGCTGGACCGAGTACCGGTGAGCGAACTCAACCTGTTCCTGAAAGACCACCCCGGCGCGGGCAACCCGATCCTGCGCGAACTGATCCTCATGCGCGCGCGGCCGCAGGCGTCGCTTCCGGTCGCGGGGTCCTCACGGATTGAAAAACTGGTACACATCATGGACCTTCTCCAGCGCGGCGATCTGCCCGAGGCGAAGGCGGCTTTCGCCGCACTCCCGCGCCCGGCGACGTCCCCACTCTATTACAACCTGCGCGATCACCTGGACCCGGCCCGTTCCCAAACGGACACGTCCGCCGAGAAGTGGCAGGATTGGAATACAGGCGGCGTTGAGCTTTTTCAGCAGCTGGCCCCGTTGCTTAACCAGCGAATTGCTGCGCCTGACGTGACGGCCAAATAACTTCCTGCGCCGGGTCATCTTCGCCATTTCATAGAGAACGGCTCGCGCCCGCCATCGAGTCGATAGAGGGATGCCCTCCCGAGTCCCAGGTGTCCGGGCTAAACGGCGTTGGAGACAATGCGACCAACCGGTGATGTGTTACAAAAGGGCTTAGGCATGAACCCGACTCTCTCGGGGAAACCGGTGACTTTTTACCTCCTTTCGCGTCTCAAGTTACATGATCCTAAGACGATTCGGATGTCGCCCGCGCGCGGGCGCCGCTAAGGTACGGGCCGCATGCCCGCGCCGCCCGACGATCCCGCCCTGCTGCTACAGCGCTGGCGCGCCGGGGACGAGGCGGCGGGCGAGGAGCTCATCCAGCTGCTCTTCCCGGTCATTTCGCGCATCGTCCGGGTTCATTTGCCCCGTCGCGACGATGAGAGCGATCTCGTGCAGGAGATCCTCATGAAGACTTTTGCCCGCCTGCACCAGTACCAAGCCACGGCGCCGCTCACCCACTGGGTCTCGCGCATTGCGCTGACCACCTGCCTCGATCGCCTGCGCGCGCAAAAGGTCCGGCCCGAGGTGCGCTGGAGCGACCTGACGGCCGGCGAGGCGGAAGTCTTTGACACCACGTGGCTGGAAGGCCGCTCGCCGGCTCCCGACCGGGCCATCGCGGCACGCGATCTCGTTGAGCGGCTGCTCGCAGTCTTGCCACCGGTCGATCGCAGCCTCATTCTTATGGTCGACTTGGAGGGCCGGTCGCTGGAGGAGATTTCGCAGATGACCGGGTGGGGACTTTCCAAGGTCAAGATGCGCCTCTTTCGTATCCGAAGCCATCTGCGAAAGCTGATCCATAATTGGGGAGAAAGAGGATGAATATGAAGGAAGATCACGTCTGGGAGTCACTCCTGGCACAAAGCCGACCGGCCTTCGCCGGTGAAACCGACATTCCCTTCGGGCTCACCACCCGTGTGCTGGCGGCCTTGCGCGACCAGCAGAAACAGGAAGCGGTCCTGGAACGCACCGGGCGCCGAGCCATCTTCGCATCGCTGGCGGCCGTGCTCGGCATGGCGGTGTTCACCTTCTTCATGGCGCATCACCAGGCGGATGAGACGGACCCCGGTGTCCAAAGCATGGCCCTGGTGGAAAACGTGCAGGTTTCCTGAGGTCCACGATGCTCCCCTCCCGCAAGCTGGCGGTCATGTTCGTCTGCGTCTTCGTCCTGGGCGCAGTGGCAGGCGCCTTGATCTCGATGAATGTCGTCGATTTGCGTTTCTATAATTTCCTTAACCGCACCAACGATCCGGCCAGCCTGGCGCTTCGAGTCGACACGAAGCTGGCGACGCAGTACCAACTCGACGCGGACGAGCAGGCCCGCATTGCCCCGCTGACCAGGGAAATGGCGCAGAACCTTTACGTCCTGCGGCGCCAATTTGCCGACGATGTGCTCGCCACGACAGATGCCGCGCACGCGAAAATCGCCGCCCAGATGAGCCCCGCCCATCGTGAGGCCTACGAAAAAGACATTCTTGATCGCCGCAAAAGGGCCGCCAGCATGCTCATGCCCACTTCCGCGGCCGCCCCCGGCGGCCCGGCGGGCGCTGACGGAAGCCATCCCTAACCTTTTTCACCGCCCGACATGCCCGACGACGTCCCCCCTTCTCCCCAGCGCCCTGTTACGCCCACCTCGCCTTTGACCACGTCGCCGCTGGTTCCCCGGGTGACGCTCTTGCCGCGCTCCAGCACGCTCCGTTCGACCAGCTCCATCATTCCTCCCGCCCAACCGGCCCCGCCTGCGCCGGCCACGCCCCCCCTGGCTCCGCCGCGCCCTTCGAACCGGCCTGCCACCGGGTCGATCCGCCTGACGATGAGCCCGCCCTCGCCGACGGGACCCCGGCCTCCCACCACGTCGCTCAGGCCTCCCACGGCTCCGTTGCCTGCGGCCGGATCGCCCGGCAGTCCGGCGAAACTGGCGAGCGGTTCCATCCTGCCTCCCGCAGGCGTGACGCGGTCCCCGTCGACGCCGGCCAAAACGCCGAGCGGCCCCGTGCGTCCTCCGACGGCGATGCTGCGCCTTTCCACGGGACTCGCGCCGTCAAGGCCCGGGACCGCACCGTTGCCTCCGTCCGGCTCGCTGAGAATGCCCACGTCGCAGTTGAAACCGCCCGTGAGTTCGCCCCAGGCACCCGCCAGCCCGACCCGTCCCGCCACCGGATCGCTGCCCGCCCCGGATACGGTGGAAAAGCCCTCGACCGCTTCGCTCCAAAAACCCACCGGCTCGTTTCAAATTCCGGCCAGCACGCCTCGTCCTTCCACCGGACCGCTGCCGCCAGCCGGTACGGAGGAAAAACCGTCGGCCGCTCCTGCCAAGACCCCCAGCGGATCCTTTCGCTATACGGCGACCCGGCCCGCCACGGGCGCGCTGCCCGCGTCCGGCCAGGCCACTTCGCCGAGCGGCTCGGTGAAGCCGTTTTTCGATTCGGTCAAGCGGACCACGGGAACGGTCAAGCCGATCACGAGTCGCGTGCCGATGGGCGCACCGCCGTTTTCCGGCAGCTCGAAACGCCCGACTGGCTCGGTGCCAGCCGCGGCTTTGCCCGCTTCAACGGAAGCCGGTGCACCCCAGTCGCCGACCGGCGGCGTGCGGCCCCCCACGGGATCGCTGCGACTCACGAGCCAGCCTGCCACGACGCTCGGGCCGCGCAAATCGGCCCCGGTTTACATTCCGCTGACCCCGCGCCCGCCCCAGCAGCCGATCGACACGCAGCGCCCGGCGATACCTCAGGTTCCGGCCGAAACGGTTCCGGGTGGCTCCGCGCAGGCCCCGGTTATCCCGGCGCGTCCCGCCACCGCGACTAAAAATCCGGTCCTGTCCGGCGACGCCCCGACGGCCCAGATGACGCCCCCACCCACCGTCCCGGCGCGCACCCCTCCGACATCCGGTGCGACCGCCATGCGACCCTCGCAGAAGCTTTCCGCCAGGAATGCGAATCTTCCCGCGACGTCTCCGCTGCCGTCGGTAACAGCGCCGCCCGTCGGCGCAAAACCGTCGGCACCTGCGGCATCTGCCCCGACGGCCACGCCCTCCACCCCTTCGGCTCCCGCGTCAACCACTGGGACCTCTGCGGAATCGACACCGTCCTCAACACCGCCCAATCGTTCGCTGACGATGACCGGCGCGTCGTTGCTAGCCGCCGGCGCCGCCGCGGTGGCGAAGCTCCTTTCCCCCTCCCCCAAGCCGGCCGCCGTGACTCCCGCGAATGCCCCCGCGCCGACGCCGCAGCGCAAACGTTCGTCGCTCATCCTGAACGAGAGCCCCTCCCTTCCGCCCGCGACGACCCCGAAACCGGAAGCGCCTGCCAAGGAAAGTGCCGCCCCCGCGGCCAAGGCGCCCTCGGCAACCTCGCCGACCCCCTCTCCCTCATCCGTTCCGGCTTCGACCACGCCGGCTCCTGCGACTCAGGCACCCGCAGCGCGTCCGACTCCTCCGTTGAACGTCACCCCGGCCTCGTCCGTGCCTGCGGCGACGGTCACCCAGCCTTCGTACGCGAATCGATTCACCCCCAGCACGCCGGCACCGGCCGCTTCGGCCCCGGCAAAGTCCGCTGCTTCCCCGCAAGCGCCCGTGGCCGCTGCCTCACCCGAGACAGTCGTTCCTCCAGTAAAAACTCCAGCGTCACCCGCTCCTTCCGCGCCTGCTGTTTCCGCACCCGCGGCGGCTTCCAAGCCACCCGCCGCAACCGCTGTTTCGCAGGTTGAGGTTGCCGCTGCGGCCGCTGCTGCTGCCACCGTAGCCGCAGCCGCGGTGTCGCGCGCCAACGCGCCGGCCCCAGTGGAATCAAAGCCGCCCGCGGCGTCTTCTCCCGCCCCGTCCCCGGTAACACCGGCAGCTCAACCGGCAGCATCCGCCCCACCGGTTTCCCCGGCGCAACCGGCAAGCCCGGCACAGCGTCCTGCCGCGAATACTCCTCTTTCGCAGGCGGAAGTAGCCGCCGCGGCGGCAGCTGCCGCCACCCTCGCCGCAGCGACCGTTTCCAAGGCGACCGCGCCGCAATCCAAGGCCGCGCCCGCACCTGCCCCGGCGCAGCGCCCCGCCCCGGTCAAGACGCCGCCTGCGCCGATCACCACCGAAACGGTGCGCGCGGAGAAAGTCGCTGCGCCCGCACGCGGCGGATCGGGTTGGCTGATCTGGGTCATCGCGCTTGTCGTCATCGTGGGGGCCGTTCTCGCCTACCTCTTCTACTTCCACAAACCCAGCTCGACGGCCTCGGAGGCTGGCGGGGCCGGTGGAAAGGGCAAGCATGCCGCCGATACGCCGCGCATCGTCACCGCCGTGGCCACCACGGGTGACATCCAAGTCTACATCACCGGCCTGGGCGCGGTCACGCCGCTCAATACCGTCACCGTGCAGAGCCGCGTCAGCGGCCAACTCATGAAAGTCCTCTACACCGAGGGCCAGCTGGTGAACGAGAACCAGCCGCTGCTTCAGATCGACCCGCGTCCCTTCCAGGCGACACTCGACCAGGAGAATGCAACCAAGGAACACGACGAGGCACTGCTGGAAAACGCCATCATCGATCTCCAGCGCTACCAGACCTTGTGGAACCAGAACTCCATTCCGCAGCAGACGCTGGCCACGCAGGAATCGCTGGTGAAGCAGGACCAGGGCACGGTCGACAGCGACCAGGCGATGGTCGAGGCCGCCCAGCTCAACATCACCTACTGCAACATCACCTCGCCGATCAGCGGCCGCGTGGGCCTGCGGCTGGTCGATGTGGGGAACTTTGTGCAGGCGACCTCATCGTCCGGCCTTGTTGTCATCACTCAGATCCAGCCGATCACGGTCATCTTTACCATTCCGGAAGACAGCATCGACTCGGTGACCGCGGCCATGAAGCCCGGCCAGCCGCTGGAGGTTGACGCCTATGCGCGAGGCGGTTTCACGCAGAAACTCTCCACCGGCACATTGTTGACGATCGATAACCAGATCGACCCGACCACCGGCACGGTGAAACTGCGGGCCTCGTTCCCCAACACTGACAAAGCGCTTTTCCCGAACCAGTTCGTGAATGCGAAGATGCTGGTCGATACACGAAAGAACGTCGTCATCGTGCCGGTCGCCGCCGTGCAGCACGACAGCACGAATAACACGTTCGTCTACATCCTCGATACGACCGCCAATACGGTGAAGATGCAGAACGTCGTGGAAGGCTCGCTCTCGTTCGACCAGACCCAGGCGGAAATCAAGAGCGGCGTGACGGCGGGCGAGACGGTCGTGACCGACGGCGTCGACAAGCTTCAGGACGGCAGCAAGGTCATCGTCTCCAAGCCGGTTGAGCCCGCAGCGACGGATTCCACGCCGGGATCCGCGACGCCCGACACTACACCGACGGCGGACGGAACCGCGCCCACCTCGACCGACAAGGGCGCCAAGCATCATCACAAGAAGAAGCCCCCAAGCGGCGACAGCACCGTCCCGGCGTCATGAGTCCCTCCCGGACGTTCATTCTTCGTCCGATCGCCACCACGCTCTTCATGGCGGCGATCCTGCTCGCCGGCATCGTCGGCTACCAGACGCTGCCCATCTCGGCCCTGCCGGAGGTGGATTATCCGACGATGCAGATCGTCACGTTCTATCCCGGCGCCAGCCCGGAGGTCATGGCCTCGTCGGTCACCGCGCCGCTGGAGCGCCAGTTCGGCCAGGTTCCCGGCTTGCAGCAGATGACCTCCACGAGCTCGGATGGCAGCTCGGTCATCACGCTGCAATTCAGCCTTTCGCTCAATATCGACATCGCCGAGCAGGAAGTGCAGCAGGCGATCAACGCGTCCGGCACCTTCCTCCCCGCCGACCTGCCCAATCCGCCCATCTACAGCAAGACCAACCCGGCCGACGCGCCGATCATGACCATCGCGCTGACCTCGGACTCGATGCCGCTCTCGCAGATCGAGGACCTGGCCGACACGCGGCTGGCGCAGAAGATTTCGCAGGTCTCGGGCGTGGGCCTCGTCAGCATAAACGGCGGCCAGAAGCCCGCCGTGCGCGTGCAGGTCAACCCGACCGCGCTTTCCTCCTACGGTCTGAATCTCGAGGACATCCGCAACGCCATTTCCGCCGCCAACGTCAACCAGGCCAAGGGCAGCTTTGACGGTCCCGCGCAGGCCTACCAGATCGGCGCGAACGACCAGCTGCTCGACAGCGTCGACTACGCGAATCTTGTCGTCGCGTACAAGAATGGCGCGCCAGTGCGGCTGCTGAACGTGGCCAACGTGCTGGATTCGACCGAGAACAACGAGCAGGCGGCGTGGGCGAACAAGACACCGGCCATCATCCTCAACATCCAGCGCCAGCCCGGCGCGAACATCATCGGCGTGGTCGACAACATCACCAAGCTGCTGCCGAAGCTGCGGCTGACGATGCCCGCCTCGATCAACATCACCACGATGTCGGACCGCACGGAAACAATCCGCGCGTCGGTCGCCGACGTGAAGTTTGAACTCTGCCTGACCATCGCGCTGGTCATCGGCGTCATCTTCATCTTCTTGCGCAACGGCTGGGCCACGTTCATCGCGGGCGTTGCCGTGCCGCTCTCGCTCGTCGGCACCTTCGCCGCGATGTACTTCTTCGGCTTCTCCATCAACAATCTCACCCTGATGGCGCTGACCATCTCGACCGGCTTCGTGGTCGATGACGCGATCGTGATGATCGAGAACATCGTCCGCTATATCGAGATGGGCGAGAAGCCGCTCGACGCCGCGCTCAAGGGCGCCGGGCAGATCGGCTTCACCATCGTCGCGCTGACGATCTCGCTCATTGCAGTGCTCATTCCGCTGCTCTTCATGCAGGACATCGTGGGACGGCTTTTCCGCGAGTTCGCCATCACGCTGACCTTCACCATCCTCATTTCCGCGCTCGTCTCGCTGACCCTCACGCCGATGCTCGCGGCACGACTCCTCAAGTCGAAGGAGAACCAGCGCCACAGCCGCCTCTTCCAATTTTCAGAGGATGTCTTCAACGGCGTCATCAACTTCTACGGCAGGACGCTGCGCATCGTCCTGCGCGTGCAGCCGCTGGTGCTGATCATCGCGGTCGCCACGCTGGCCCTCACCATTTTCCTCTACACGATCATCCCGAAGGGTCTCTTCCCGATTCAGGACACCGGCGAAATCCAAGGCATTTCCGAGGCCGACCAAGACGTTTCCTTCACCGCCATGGAGCAACGGCAACAGACGCTGGCCAACGCGATTCTGCAGGACCCGGCCGTGGCTGATCTTTCCTCGTTCATCGGCGTGGACGGAACGAACACCACGCTCAACAACGGCCGCCTGCAGATCGAGCTGAAGCCGCTCGCCGATCGCAACATTAACGCGAGCGACCTGATCAACCGCTTGAACGGCGAGATCGCCAAGATTCCCGGCATCACGCTCTACATGCAGCCGGTGCAGGATCTGACTGTCGATGACCGCGTCAGCCGCACCGAGTACCAGTACACGCTGGAGGACCCGAACCCCACCGAGCTGAACACCTGGGTGCCGCAGCTGGTCAACAAGCTCAAGGCGCTGCCGCAGCTCGCGGACGTGGCCAGCGACCAGCAGACCTCCGGCCTGCGCGCCAATCTCACGCTCGACCGCGATACCGCTTCGCGCCTCGGCCTCACCACCTCGGCCATCGACAACACGCTCTACGACGCCTTCGGCCAACGCCAGGTCTCGATCATCTTCACGCAGCTCAACCAGTACCACGTCATCCTCGAGGTCGACCCGCAGTACCAGAAGAACCCGAGCGACCTCAGCCACATCTACATCATGCCGTCCAACTCGACCGGCGCGGCGGCGACGTCGACTGCCTCCACCGGCGGCCCGAGCTTTGTCGCCGGCAGCCCCGCATCCAGCACGACGGCCACGACAAGCACCACCACCACCGGCGTCCCCACTGCGCCGATCAGTGCGCCGTTGAACGCCTTTGCCAACTGGCAGACCATCGCCGGCCCGCTCACCGTCAATCATCAAGGGCAATTCCCGGTCACGACCATTTCCTTCAACCTCGGGCCGAACGCCTCGCTCAGTGACGCGGTCAACGCCATCGACCAGGCCAAGAAGGACCTGAAAATGCCGCCGAGCATCGAAGCGGCGTTTCAGGGCGCGACGCAGGCATTCCAGAATTCACTCTCGAGCGAACCGCTACTCATCCTCGCCGCGCTCGTCACCGTCTACATCATCCTGGGCGTGCTCTATGAGAGCTTCATTCATCCCATCACGATCCTGTCCACGCTGCCCTCGGCCGGCGTCGGCGCGCTGCTCGCGCTGATGCTTTTCCATCAGGACCTGAACGTCATTTCGTTGATCGGCATCATCCTGCTCATCGGCATCGTGCAGAAGAACGCGATCATGATGGTCGATTTCGCCCTTTCGTCCGAGCGTGAGGAAGGCCTGATCCCGGAGGACGCCATCTTCCAAGCGTGCCTGCTCCGTTTCCGCCCGATTCTCATGACCACGCTGGCGGCGATGTTCGGCGGCCTGCCGCTGGCGCTCGGATCGGGCATCGGCTCGGAACTGCGCCGCCCGCTCGGCATCGCGATCGTGGGCGGCCTGATCCTCAGCCAGCTCCTCACGCTCTACACCACGCCGGTGATTTATCTCGCCTTCGCCCACATCGGCCAGTGGTGGACCCGTCGCCATCCGAGCCGTGACGCCGACGGCAACTTGATGCCGGAGCTGAGCCCCACGCCTGGCGATGACGCCCCTGTCGATGAAAACGGCCAACCCATCACGCCCAACCGTGAGCCCGCGGAGGCCGGCGCATGAACATCTCCGCGCCGTTTGTACGGCGGCCGATCGGCACGACCCTGCTCACGTTGGCCATCGCGCTGGCCGGCGGCCTCGCGTTCTATGCCCTGCCCGTTTCGCCGTTACCGCAGGTCGATAACCCCACCATCTCGGTCGGCGCGAGTCTGCCCGGCGCGAGCCCGCAGACCATGGCCGCGTCCGTCGCCACACCGCTCGAGCGCCAGTTCGGCCGCATCGCGGGAATAACTGAAATGACTTCGTCGAGCAATCTCGGCACCACGGGCATTACACTTCAATTCGACTTGAGCCGCGACATCGACGGCGCGGCGCGCGACGTCGAGGCGGCCATCAATGCCGCGCGCGGCAACCTGCCCAGCGACCTGCCGAGCAATCCCTCCTACCGCAAGGTGAACCCGGCCGACTCGCCGATCATGATCATCGCGCTGACCTCGGACATCTACACCAAGGGGCAGATGTACGACTCCGCCTCCACGGTGCTCGCGCAAAAGATCTCGCAATTCCAAGGTGTGGGCCAGGTCACGGTCGGCGGCAGCTCGCTCCCCTCGGTCCGCGTGGAGCTCAATCCGCTCGCGCTGAATAAATACGGCATCGGCCTCGAGCAGGTGCGCACCGCGCTTTCGGGCGCCAACGCCAATCTGCCCAAGGGCCACTTCTCCGACGGCCAGCGCACTTGGACCGTTCAGGACAACGACCAGATCTTCAACGCGATCGACTACGCACCGCTCATCGTCGCCTACCACAACGGCTCGCCGGTGCGAGTGGGCGACATCGCGCAGGTCAGCGATTCGGTGGCGGACATCCGCAACGCGGGTTTCGCCAACGGCAAGCCTTCGGTCCTGCTGATCATCTTTCGCCAGCCAGGCGCGAACATCATCACCACCGTCGACGGCATCAAGGCCGAGCTGCCCCAGCTGCAGGCCGAGATTCCTGCCGGCATCAAGCTCACCACCATGGTCGACCAGACCACGACCATCCGCGCCTCGGTCAGCGACGTTGAGCACACGCTGGTCATCGCCGTGGTGCTCGTCATCATTGTCGTCTTCGTTTTCCTGCGCGATGCGCGAACGATGATCATCCCCGGCGTCGCCGTGCCGATCTCGCTTATCGGCACCTTCGGCGTGATGTATCTGTGCGGCTTCTCCCTCGACAACCTGTCGCTCATGGCGCTGACGATCTCGACCGGCTTCGTGGTCGACGACGCGATCGTGGTCGTGGAGAACATCACTCGCTACCTCGAGCAGGGCATGAGACCGGTCGAGGCGGCACTGAAGGGCTCGGCCGAGATCGGTTTCACCGTTCTCTCGATCAGTCTCTCGCTCATCGCGGTCTTCACGCCGATCCTGCTCATGGGCGGCTACATCGGCCGGCTCTTCCGCGAATTCGCCGTCACGCTTTCGGTGGCAATTCTCATTTCCATGGTCATCTCGTTGACCACCACGCCCATGATGTGCGCCCTGCTCCTGCGGCCGGAGAAGGAACACAAGCATGGCCGGCTGTTCCGCGCATCCGAGGCGGTGTTCGATTGGGCGCTGGCACGCTACGAAAGCTCCCTCACCGTTGTCCTGCGCCATCCGGCCTTCACTCTCCTGGTACTGATCGCGCTGATCGCCCTCAACGTCTTCCTCGTCTTCAACGTGCCGACCGGCCTTTTCCCGCAACAGGACACCGGCCGGCTGCAGGGCAGCGCGCTGGCTGATCAGGCCACCTCTTTCCAGGCGATGGAACCACGCATGGAGCAGATGCTCAAGATCGTGGGCGCCGACCCGGCCGTGGCCAATGTGGTCGGCTTCACCGGCGGCGGCGGCGGAACGGCCACGAATTCCGGGCGCATGTTTGTTGCCCTTAAGCCGCTGGGAGGCGGAAAGGATGAGCGAAAGGACAACGCCGACCAAGTCATCGCCCGCCTGCGGCCGAAGCTGGCGCACATCCCGGGCGCCACACTCTACCTCCAGTCGGCGCAGGATATCCGGATCGGCGGGCGGGCGAGCGCCGCGCAGTACCAATACACCCTGCAAGGTGACGATTATAATGAGATTCTGCTCTGGGGCCCGAAGATGCTGACCGCGCTCCAGAAAAATCACGACCTGACCGATACCAACAGCGACCAGCAGAACAAGGGGCTGCAATCGATGCTGGTCTACGATCGCGACACGGCGGCCCGTTTCGGCATCACCTCGCAGTTGCTCGACAACACGCTGTACGACGCCTTCGGCCAGCGGCCCGTGTCGGTCATGTACACCGCGCTCAACCAATATCAGGTCATCATGGAGGCGGCTCCGCAATACTGGCAGAACCCTGGAGGCCTGAAGGATATCTACGTCCAGGCGGCGAACGGAGACGAAGTGCCGCTGAGCGCCCTGGCCCACTTCTCCACGACGACCGCGCCGCTCTCGATCAACCATCAGGGCCAGTTCCCCTCCGTCACGCTCAGCTTTAACATGGCGCCGGGCAAATCGCTCAGCGACGCGGTCGATGCCATCAACCAGGCCGGCCAGCAGATCGGCCTGCCGTCGGACATCCACGGCGGCTTTCAGGGGACGGCCCTCGCCTACCAGCAATCACTGGCGACGGAGGGTTGGCTCATCGTCATGGCGTTGACCACCATCTACATCGTCTTGGGCATCCTCTACGAGAGCTTCATCCATCCGCTCACGATCCTGAGCACCATTCCCTCAGCCACCGTGGGAGCGCTCCTCGCACTCTACATCACCAAGACGGAGCTGAGCCTGATCGCCATGATCGGCATCATCCTGCTCATTGGCATCGTGAAAAAGAACGCGATCATGATGATCGACTTCGCGCTCAACGCCGAGCGCCATGAGGGCAAGAACAGCCGCGACTCGATTTTCGAGGCTTGCTCCCTCCGCTTTCGCCCCATCATGATGACCACGCTCGCCGCGATGTTCGGTGCCGTGCCGCTGGCTTTCGACTGGGGCACCGGCGGAGAGTTGCGCCGCCCGCTGGGAATCACCATCATTGGCGGCCTGATCGTAAGCCAGATGCTGACCCTCTACACCACGCCGGTTATCTATCTTTATTGGGACCGGCTGGCCCATTGGTGGCGCGGCCCGGAGCCGAAGCGCACCGAGGCTGTTCCCGTACCCGTAACCCGGCCGTTTCCCCAGGAAGTCCCCGCATGAAGCCCGTTCTCCGTCCCCTTTTCATCACCGCCCTCACGCTGCCGCTGCTCGCGGGCTGCGAAGTCGGCCCCGATTACGTGAAGCCTTCCGCGCCCGTGCCGACCCATTACAAGGACACCGGCAACTGGAAGCCCGCCAACCCGCAGGATGCCGTCGTGCGCGGCAAGTGGTGGGAGATCTATCATGACGCCGAGCTCAATGCGCTGGAGGACAAGGTCAACATCTCCAACCAGAACGTGCTGCAGGTCGAGGCCAATTTCCGCGAGGCCGCCGCCGCCGTGAAGATCGCGCGTTCCAGTCTCTTCCCGACGATCACGACCAATCCATCCATCACGGAGTCGCAAACGCAAAGCCTCAACCTCTTCTCGCCCGGCAGCGGCAGCAGCACCTCGTTGAATACCGGAACGGGGACCACCACCAGTAGTGGAAGCAGCCGCAGCGGCGGTAGCAATGACCAGCCCGAAGGCGTATACGATCTTCCCCTGCAGCTGACATATCTCGTCGATGTCTGGGGCGCCGTTCGCCGTGGCCTGGAAAACAGCACGGCCACGGCGCAGGCCGAGTTCGCCGACCTGGAAAACGCGCGCCTTTCCTTCCAGGGCACGCTCGCCCAGGACTACTTCAGCCTGCGCGGCATCGATGCCGAGGCGAAGCTGCTCGACGATACCGTCAAGGCCTTCCAGATGAACGTGCAACTGACCCAGAACCGCTATGCCAGCGGCATCGCCTCGCAGGCCGATGTCGCCGCCGCGCAGACGCAGCTCGACCAGACCCGGGCCATGCTCATCGATCTCGGCGTGCAGCGCACCCAGTTCCAGGACGCCATCGCGACGCTCATCGGCGAACCCGCGTCGGTCTTCAGCCTTTCGGTCCGGCCGCTCACGGCCGAGCCGCCGCGCGTTCCGGCCGGCGTGCCCTCCACGCTGCTGGAGCGCCGGCCCGACATCGCCGCCGCCGAGCGCAGCATGGCCGCCGCCAATGCCGAGATCGGCGTGGAGGTCGCCGGTTATTATCCGCAGATCACGCTCAATGCCTCCACCGGCCTGAACACGGTGGAACTCGCGCAGGTCTTTTCCGGGCCGGAATTCCTCTGGTCGGTCGGGCCCGCGGTCGCGCAGACGATCTTCGACGCCGGTCGCACGCACGGCCTCGTGCAGGAAGCGGGCGAGGCCTACAACGGCACCGTGGCCGCCTATCGCCAGACCGTGCTCACCGCCTTCCAGCAGATCGAGGACGATCTCTCGGGACTGCGCATCCTGGAAGAGGAAGCCGGCGTGCAGGCCTCGGCCGTGAAGGGCGCGCAAATCTCCCTCAACGTCACGACCAACCTCTACAAGCAGGGTGTCGACGACTATCTGCAGGTCATCACCACCGAGTCCATCCTGCTCAGCGACCAGATCACCGACGTCAACATCCGCACGCGGCGCATGACCACCAGCGTCCTCTTCATCGAGGCGCTCGGCGGCGGCTGGAACACCTCCAAGCTCGCGAGCAAGGCCGACGTCTCCGACGTGCCCGAGGCGCAAAACGCCATCGACCGCGCCAAGCCGCAGGCGCCCCCGAGGCTGCGCACGCCGGGCGCGCAGTTGCGCTGAGCCGCTGCCGCCCTCCGCTACGTTCTCTTCTTTCCGTGCAGCGTTTCCGGCACGCCGACGGCCAGAAGCGTGACCGCCAGCACCGCAATCGCGGCCAAGCCCAGGAACGAGCCATTGAAGCTGACGTGCTGGATCAACTCGCCGCCAATAGTCGTGCTGAAGGACGCGCCCAGCCCGACCATCGTCGCGAGCGCCCCGGCGGCGAGATTGAATCGGCCCGTGCCCCGCGTGAGGTCGGTGATGACGAGGATGGAAACCACGCCGAAGATCGCGTTTGCCACGCCATCCAGAATTTGGATCCCAATAAGCGCAGGGGTGAAGTGCGTGAACGTGTAAAGGACACCGCGCAGCGGTAGCACGCCGAAGCCAATGAGCAGAAGCGGCTTTCGCCCATGCGTTCCGGCGAACTTGCCGATCCAGCCGGCATTGGCCGCGATGACCAGTTGCGTGACGATGATGCACGCCGACATGAACGGTGCGGCCAATTTCACCTGTCCCTTCGACAGCATCTCGCCGAGCTGGGGCAGCATGGCCGCGTTGGCGAGGTGAAAGAGAAACGCGGTGACCAGGAACGTGACGAGCACCCGGTCGTGCAGGAGTGATCCGAGCCCTGCGACCTCGGCCTTTTTCCCTCCGCCCTCCGCGCCGCGCGCGCGGTCGAAGTCGATCTTCGCAGGATCGATGCGGCTGATCGAAAAAAACGCCGGAATACTCATCAACGCCGCGATGATGAAAATCGAACGATACCCGAAAAGATAACTCGTCCCCGCGATGAGCAGCGCGGTGAAAACGTTGCCGGCGGAGTTAAAGGCCTGGTTACGGCCGAACTGCCGGTTGAACGCTTTCGCGCCCACCATGCCCAGCGTGATCGCGGCCACCGTGGGCGCCAAGAATGGTCCCGTGCTGGAGATCAAAAATTGGGCCGTGTAAACGAGCGCCACGAAGGGATGCGCGAGCAGAAGAAGCGCGCCACAAACGAGAATGCACAGGGCGCTGACGAGCAGCGTGCGCTTATGGCGGGTTCGATCGACGATCGCGCCAGCCGGCGTCTGCATCGCCACGCCGACGAGACCGCCAAACGTCAAAAGGTATCCCACGGAGGAAGGCTGCCAGTGATTCGAAGCAAGATAAGCGGCCAGGAAAGGTCCAAGCCCCGTCTGCACATCCGCGAGGAAAAAATTCAACCACTCGACCGGTCGAAGAAAACTGTGCGATTCGGATTTCATGGCGGGTTATCGTCGAATCCGAAATTTTCCCTGCTTCACGACGCCACTTCGATGCCTTCGGTCACTTCTCCTTGCTCTCGATTTCCGGGGCGATTCCGCGGTTGAGGAGCGATCAGATGCCCTTCGCTCCCATAGGCAACAATCCCCTCATCGGGAAAACGTGCAATGCGCAATAGAACTCGTACCCCTCGCTCAGGGTTCGGCCTTATGAATGAGCCTCAGCCCTTTTTCGGCGGCATCGCCTGGATGACCCAGTCCTTGTTCCGGGACTCGAGCGACTTGACCGCCCACGCGTCCGGCAGCAGCACGGCGAATGACCCAAACGCATCGATGGCGAGCTTCGATCCGCTCGGCACATCGGGCTTGATGGCTTTGCCATCTTGCATGGCTTCGCCCGTCGGAACCATCCAGCGAATCGTCTTCCAGTTGCTGATCTCCACCTGGCACTCCGCGCCGTATTCCGACTCGAGCCGGTACTTCAATACCTCAAATTGGAGTGGGCCGACCGCTCCCAGCAAGGGAACGAACTGGTGCGACCCGGGAAGCTCGAACGATTGCGCGAGCCCCTCTTTCAGCAGCTGCTCCAGACCCTCGCGAAAGCGTTTGAACTTGGCTGAGCTGGTGTTGTGCAGGAACGCAAAGCACTCCGGCGCGAAACGCGGGATCTCGTCGAAATGAATGTCGGGCCGTTCGGCCAGCGTGTCGCCCATGAGAAAATCGTGATTCCCCACGATTCCCACCACATCGCCCGCAAAGGCCGTGTCGATCGTCTCGCGTTCCTTGGCGAAAAGCCGTTGCGAATTCGACAGGCGGATCCGTTTTCCGGTGCGGGTGTTGATGACCATCATGTCCCGCTCAAATGTGCCGGAGACGATGCGGATGAACGCCACGCGGTCCCGGTGTTTCGGGTTCATATTCGCCTGGATCTTGAACACGAAGCCGGAAAAGCCCTTCTCGGTCGGCTGGACGCTGCCGCCCGCATACTTGCGCGGAGCCGGGGGCGGGGCAAGCTGGAGAAAGCGATCCAGCAGGAGCTGCACGCCAAAGTTGTTCGCGGCGCTTCCGAAGAAAACCGGCGTCAACGTTCCCGCCTGCACCGCGGCAAGATCGAAGGATGAACCAGCGCCTTCCAAGAGCGATAGCTCCTCGCAAACGCGACGGTAGACTCCCGGGTCCATCGTCTCGCGAACGAGTTCATCCTCGACGTTCCGCACCGCCACCGGCGCGCGGTAGGCGCCTTGCGCGGTGCGCTCAAACAAATGAACCTGCTTGTTTTCCCGATCGAAGACGCCGCGAAATTCCGACCCGTCGCCCATCGGCCAATTCAGCGGCATGGCCTGGATGCCCAGCACCGATTCCAGTTCGTCGAGCAGCTCTAGCGGCGGACGCGAGGGGCGGTCCATCTTGTTCATGAAAGTGAAAATCGGCACGCCCCGCAGGCGGCAGACCTCGAAAAGTTTCCGCGTCTGCGTTTCGATGCCCTTGCCCGCATCGATCACCATCACGGCGGCGTCGACAGCGGTCAGCACCCGGTAGGTGTCCTCAGAGAAATCCTTGTGACCGGGCGTATCGAGCAGGTTGATCACGCAGCCGCCGTATTCAAATTGCAACACGGTGGAGGAAACGGAGATGCCGCGCTGCTTCTCCATTTCCATCCAGTCGCTCGTCGTCGCCCGCTGATCTTTTCGCGACGTCACGCTGCCGGCCAGGTTCACCGCGCCGCCATACAGCAGGAATTTTTCCGTCAGCGTGGTCTTGCCCGCGTCGGGGTGGGAGATGATGGCGAAGGTCCGGCGCTTCGAAACCTCACCGCGCAAATGCGGATCGAGAATCGGCTCAGGCGATGAAACTTCGGTGACGGACATGGAAATTCCACCCTACCGGAAATGGTGTGCACTGACGAGCAACTTGGCCGCTACCACACGTCAACGACGCAGATGCGGTGTCCTCACAGATAAATCTCGTAGTAATAAACGCCGGTGATGCCGCGGATGTCGTCGGACTCCCACTTCTTCACCTTCGGCGGACCTTTCCCGAGAAACTTGGAAAACCATTTGTCGTCCATGAAGGCGCGCAAATCTTCCGGGACCGATTTCTGCAGCGCGTCATAACGCTCCTGCCCGGCCTTCAACCACGCGGCTGGATTCTCATCGTATTGGCTGCGGACCATCCGAAATTCCTTTTCGCCCAGGATGATGTCTTTTTGCGCAAAACCCAAGCCGGTTGCCGCCCGGAACGAGAGCGTGTTCAGCGCCTCCTCCGCGCTGGTGGGGCCCTCGATCGGGTCCTTCATCCAGTAGAGCGGTCGCTTGACCAGCGACTTGATCAGCCAGCGGATGAGCGTGTCCGTGCCCTGCAGGCGCCCACGTTCCTCCCGGTAGCGAAGGAAGGCATCGTAGCCGATCCATTGTTGATGCCGATCACGCGCACCGACGAAATCCCGAAGATGATCCCGCAGGATGCGAGGGTCCGGATCGATATCGAACAAGTAGTCGTATGCGGCATCCGGCTCCTTGACCGCCCGCACCAGCGCGATCGATTCCCTGACCAGTTCCTTCCACCCCACCGTGATGAGGCGTTCCGCCCATTGGTCGGGAAGCATTTCGCCGTTGGTGCCGTTGACCAGCGCGAGGGAGAGCAGTCCCACCGACATGTCGAACGCGCCTGTCAGCGTCGTCTTCGACTGGAAACCGAAAGTCTTCGCCGCCTCGCTGACGAGGTCGACCAACTCCCGCTTGCGGACGGCGAGCAGCTCCGGCGAAATCTTGTTCGCCGCGAACGCGTAGGCCAGCGCCACCGTCACCGGCAGGCGGCTGTCCGTCGCGACCAGGAACTTTGCTTGCTTGGCCATGACGGATCAAATACCGCGGAAGACGTCTTCCGTTTCTTCCACGTCTCCGCTCTTTTCGGCATGCTTCGCCGCCTGGTCGGACAGCCGCTGCAGCGTGCGCCGCAGAAATTTCACACCCTCGGTCTGGAGGTTCGCCCGATCCTCATCTTCGTCCTCATCCTCGTCCCGCGAATCATCGGACAATTCGTAGACGTGCTTGCGAAGTGAGCTGAAGGTCTTCGGCTCCATTTCGCGGATGACGGCGTAGAGCTCCTGCCACGTGCCCTTTTGCGCCATGCCGGCATCGAATTCGCGGAGAAACTCCAGGTAACCCGTTTCGTAAAGGGGCAGCGCGACGATGATGTCCTCACCCAGCGTGTCCTCGAGCATCGCCTTGATGAAGCCGCGGTCCTCGCGATGCAAAAGTGTCGGGAGAATGAACATCGCCACGTCCTCCTTCAGGCGCAGGAGCAGCTCCCGGCCATCGCTTTTGCTGATCTTGCCCCATTTCGCGCCGAACCGGGCCAGCGCTTCCATGAACTGTTCCTCGGTCAGGAACTGCGTCACTTCCGAGGGCTTGCTGTAATCGCCCTCCTCGAGAAACGAGGCCACTTCGCCCGGCGTGAGGTCGGCCACGAGCAGCGCGAGCTGGTCGTCGCCCTGATCGTGGGCGATCTGCGCCAGTTGACGTTCGGCGTTATGGGCGCTGCCCGCTTTGAGCGTCTCGCGGATGGTCAGGATATTCATGATGGTGCTTGGGTTACTGGGCCTCGGACATTTTTTTTGCCTTCGCCTTGGGCTTCAACGCGACAACGCGCGCATGCTTTCTCGCCAGGGCGCAGAGACTGAGAATGTTGCAGGCCGCTGTTTCGTTGGTGGTGAGCAGATGGCTCCAGGCCGACCGCGCGCTGTCTGCGACGCTGACCAGGCTGTGTTCGCGTAGCTTGGCCAGGGACTTCATGTCGGGCTGCGCCATGAAGTTATTGAGATGGGCGCCTTCCTTGAATTCCAGCTTGCCGAGCAGGCCAACGGCCGCGCAGGCGGGCTGTTGTTCCAGGAACTCGGAGTCCATGCCGGGGATGCTGGCCAGCACGTCGTCGCGATAGCCGGAGAAGGCGATCATCGACTCCCGTTCGGTTTTCGTGCCGTTGAAATAGCTGTCGATGTATTCGTTCAAGGTTTCGATCGTGTCCATAAGTGCGTCTCAAGTGGTAAATTGCCGGAAATATTCCTCAACCAAAGCGGAGCTTTCGCCCTTCAGGTCCACGATGCGCGCATTCGTGGCGGCGGTATCGTAGGCCTGCCGTTTGACCGGGTCGCCGAGGACTTCGTAGGCCTCCGCCACGGCGCGGAACTTGAGCGGATCGCCCTGTTTGTCCGGATGGTGCTCCAGGACCAGCTTGCGGTAGGCCGTCTTGATCTCCGCCTCGGTGGCGTTTTGGGTGAGGCCAAGGTCGGCGTAGTAATCCTGTTTCATCGGGCGGGGTGGGAGAATAGGCCGGAGCGGGAATAAGTGACACCTATTTTGCAGGCTTTCAACTCCTCTTAAGCAGGGGACCTTGTGCGGCAACGGGTTGGCCGCCTTACATGCAGTCCACGCGACGGGCCCTTGATCCAGCCAAGCCTTTCTCTGGAATTATCTCCGCCCGGCGGTTACAATGGTTGCATGATCGGTTCAGAAGAAGACGAAATGGAAGTTGGGGAAAAGATCCACATCGCGGACATCATCTACGAGAGCCGTTTCTTCATCGTCAACCTGCTCGGCATTTTCGGCCTCGGCTGGATCGCCTATGAATTCATTAAAGGCTTCGGCAATCGCCACGACCTCTTTTGCGGCGTGGCCATGCTGGCGGTCTGCCTGCTGAACACCTACTGGCGGATGTTCTTCGTCACCGGGTTCCGCCATCGCTACTTCTCCCATCGCTCCTTCAAGAACAAGGTGCCGCGCTGGCTGAAATGGGCGATCCATACCCCCGCCGGCGAGGAGAAGTACCTGCGCGCCGTGCAGACGTTCGAGGCCTTCCTCGCCACGGCGGACGCGCAGAAGGGCGTGATCTGGTGGGCGTCCCATCATCGCCATCACCACAAGTTTTCCGATACGGCCGACGACCTCCACTCCTTCGACGTCGTGAAGAAGGAGACCGGCAGTTTCTGGAAGGCCTTCTATCACTCGCACGTGAAATGGATCCTGCTCAAGAAGTACAAGAAGGCCGATTACGACAAGGTGCCTGACCTGAGGAAATTCCCGGAGCTGATGTTCTTCGAAAAGGCGCGCGGCTACCTGATCGCGCCCGTGCTGCTCGGCGTCGCCTGCTTCGGCCTGGGGATCGTCAGCGGCATTGGGGGCTGGGCGATGCTTTTCGGCGGATTCTTCGCGAGCACCTTTTTCACCTACCACTTCACGTTCTTCATCAACTCACTCGCCCACATGATGGGCGCGGCGCGCTTCGAGACCGGCGAGGAGAGCAAGAACTGCGGCTGGCTCAATCTGTTCACCCTCGGCGAAGGCTGGCACAACAACCATCATCGCAAGGACATCGCGGCCTCCCAAGCCCTGCTGCCCGAGGAGGAGCGCAGCGACATCACCTACCAGGTCCTGTTGCTGATGGAGAAGCTGGACTTGATCAAGATCATCTACAAGTACACCGAGGACGATATCGCGGAAGCGAGGGAGCTCGATGCGCGCACCCGGCAGAACCGCCGGACAAAGAAGCGCGCGCTCGAGACAGCCGACGTTTCCTGATCTAAGGCGCAGGCGCCGCCATGACGCGCGCCTGGATGGAGTCCAGATCGCCATGGTTGCCGCTCCAGAGCGAAGCGAGAATCAAGAGGCCTTGGAGGGTATCGTCGGGCGAAATGGATAGCCGCTGAGTGCCGGGAATTTCCCGCTGGATCAGCGCACGCAGGCGCGGAATTTTCTGCGCAATCCCGCCGGACAGCACGATGTTTGTCCACGCCTGGGCGGGACTTAATTTCTCCGCCGCGCGGCGGTAGTTACCCGCCATGTTCTCTAAAGCGGCGAGAAACACATGACCGGCGGTCAGGTTGTGCTCGCGCAAGTGGCTCAACGCTCCCTCCGAACCGAAGGCGCCGGGGAAGAAGGAAAGATCGACCCGCGCATCCGTCTCGGAGATTTCATCGACGCGCGCGAGGACACGGCGCCACGTTTCATCCGGCCCCGATTCCGCTCCGAACTCGGAAAAAAGACGAAGCAGGGCGTTGAGCGAGCGGCCCGCGGGAATATGCGTGATCGTGCGAAGAAAATCCCCGCCAAAATAAGGGCGGACCTGATAATTTTCCGTGGCGGACGAAGCGGTCAACACGCTCGCCTGCGAACCGGTGGCGATATTGAGCGAGAGCTCGCCTTTGCGCAGGCCGACCCCGAGCAGCGCGCACTGCTGGTCCCCGACCGGCGTGTAGCAGGGAATCTTTTTGCCGCGCCATTCCATGCTGCCGACGCGGCTACCGATGGGAACGACGGCGGGAAGAAGGTTCGACGACAGTTCAAGTTTGCCGACAACCTCGTCATGCCACGTTTCTCGTCCCAAATGGAAAAGGCCATGCGCGGACGCCATCGTCGCCTCGGTCACGGGCCGCTGGCCGCACGCCTCCGCCAGGATGAAATCAGGCAGCGAACAGGCGCACGCCGCCTCGGGCAAAAGCTTGAGACGCGCGAGTCGAAAAAGCTGGCTGGCCGGATGCCCCATCCGCACCTCGCGGCCCAGCGCCGCTTCGTCCGCCTCGGTCAGGCGCGTTCGCATCTCGTCAAAAAACGAGCGGCCGGATCGCGGATCGATCTCCCCCGCGCGCTCATCCTGCCAGGAATAATAATGAGAAAGGACCCGGCCACGGTCGTCCGTGAAAATGAACCCGTGCATCTGCGAACAGAGGATCAGACCCTCCGGTTCGGGTTCGCTCGCCAGCAGGCGATCGAGGACATCCCGGAACGCACCGATGATTGCCGCCGGATCGACTTCCCGATGACCGGGAGGCAAACCCTCGATAAAATCAGGAAACGGAACGCGAACGACGGAACGGATCAAGGCGGTGGCCGGATCAAGCACGGCTCCCTTGACGAAGGAAGCCCCGAAATCAATCCCAAGAAAGGACATCTTTTTGGGCGAGGTAACGTTGGACTTCATCCTCCAGCCGGGCGTCGAAGATGGTGGGCACGATCTGCAGGTCGCCGCACCTCCGCAGCAAAATCAGGTTCACCTTGCCGTCGGCAACCTTCTTGTCGCGACGACTCGCGTCGATCAAGTCGCGCGCGGAAACGGCCTGTGCAATTCGATGGGCAAAGTGTTTCCGGATAAAGCCATGAATCAAGTCGTACTCGTCTGGCTTCAAAAGCCCGCGCTCCACCGCGATGAAATTCACCAGGTCGATGCCCCACGCGACCGCCTTCCCATGCGGTATCCCATGGTGGGTGATCGCCTCCAGCGCGTGCCCGAAGGTGTGCCCGTAATTGAGGATGCGCCGCAGATCGAGTTCGTACTCGTCTTTTTCGATCACGCCCTTTTTGACCTTCAGGCTTTCGTAAATCAGGCGGCTTAAATGCGGATTCCGCAGGCCGCCGTTTTCCACCGACGTGCGGAGAAATTCGAATTGTTCCACCGAACCTGTAATCAAAAGTTTCAGGATCTCCCCGTATCCCGAAACGATCTCCACGTCGGACAAGGTTTCCAAAAACGGCAGGCAGATCAGCACGCGATGCGGTGAATGAAAGACGCCGATCTGGTTCTTGAACGCGTTGAGGTTGATCCCGCACTTCGCCCCGATGCAACTGTCGCACATGCCCAACAGCGTGGTCGGGACGTAAACCCAGCGCAGGCCGCGGTAATAAATATGGGCCGCAAATGTCGCGATATCCTGGATGACGCCACCGCCGATCGCGATGAGCACCGTTTGTTTCGTGGCGTTATGCTGCTGGAAAAAATCGAGCAGACTCTGCACGCCCGCCATGGTCTTGGCTTCCTCGTCAGAACGGATTTTGAAATGCGGCAACCGCGCGAGCAGGGGCGCCAGCGCCTCGCCATAAATCGTGGCGACATTTTCATCGATTAAGACCACCGCGTTGACGAAACCCTCGAGCTGCGCCAGCAGCCCGGCAAAGTCCGGGGGAAAATCGACCCGGTAGTCGCCCTGCCCGGAGCGGATCGTGAGCGGTTCCGGCTGGAAGTTCATGGTTCCTCCACCAGCGGGATAAACATGTTCGCGCGCAACTCATCGCGGTCGAGGAAGGGAGCGGTGTCCTCCAAGGGCGACGAAATCATCTTGCCCGAGTCCAGCTTGCGCGACGTCAACTTAGGCGCGAACGGCTGCGTCAGGTCGAGCATCAGCTCGCAAAGCTGCGGGCCGGGGCCATCGAGCGTGTCCACGATCATCCGCTCCATCTCCTCATGGTTCGAGCAGCGCCGGAAGCCAAATCCGAATGCCTCGGCGATTTTCTCGAAGTTCGGAAAACTCAGCCCCGATTCCGTCCCGCAACCCACGATGTTGCCCTGGAAAAAACTCGACTGCGTCTGGCGGATCGAATGATAGCCCTGATTATTCAGGATAAAGACCTTTACCGGAAGATTGAGCGTCCGGATGGTCTGCAATTCCTGCAGGTTCATCATGATGCTGCCGTCGCCCGCGAGGCAAACCACGCGTTGCTTTCCCTCCAGCGCGACGGCCGCCCCGAGTGCCGCCGGAACGTCATAGCCCATCGGCGCGCTGCCCGCATTGTGATAAATCCGCTGGCCGCGCTGGATCGTGGCGGCCTGAAACGCCGTTACGCACGCCGTCCCGTCCGCCGTGACGACCACATCCTTTTCGTCCAGGTTCGCGAAAAGCCGGTCGGCGAAACAATACGGATTCACCTGCTTCGAATTCCAATAATCGGGCAGCACGACGGGATATTTCCGCAACCAGGTTTTGCACTGCTCGAGCCACGATTCATGCCTCTTCTCGTCCTCTAAAGGAACTGCGGCGAGGAGCCGCGGCAGGAATTCCGCCAGGTCAGCGCAGACCGGGAGATCGGGCCGGCACGTCGGCTCCTGGAGTTCCAGCGGGTCAATGTCGACGATGGCCTTGAACGCGCCTCGTGCAAAATTCTTCCAGTCGTAACTGATCAGGCGGATCGCCAGCCGACAACCGAGCACGAGAAGAAAATCGGCATTCTGGACGGCGAAGTTCCCTGCCCGATTTCCGACCGAGCCCGGCCGCCCCGCGTAGCAGGGATGATCGTCCCAGAGCAGGTCGTTGGAATTCCAGGCCGTGACAGTCGGCACACCCAGCTTCTCGATCACCTCCAGAAAAGCGTCGTACTGCCCGCTCAAGCGGATACCCGATCCGGCATAGACGACTGGCCGTTGCGCGGCGCGCATCTTCTCGAGAATCACAGGAATGGAATCGGTCCAGTTCTGCGAGGGAGGCGCGGCGAATCCCTCCGCGACGGGATCGAAGCCGGCCAGCGCTTCGGGATCGATCTGCGTGGCCTGGACATCGACCGGTATATCCAGCCAGCACGGGCCCGGACGGCCATGGACCGCCAGATAAAGCGCCTTTTCCAAGTGATACCGAATCGTCTCCGGCTCCCAGACCACCACAGCGTACTTCGTGATGCCCTCGACCATCCGCACGATATCGACTTCCTGGTCACCCAACTGGCGCAACGGCAGGCCCGTGCTGCGCACCATCGTCTCGCGCTTCACCTGGCCGGAAATCACGATCATGCCGAGCGAATCGACATAGGCGCCGAAGACGCCTGTGATCGCGTTCGTCGCGCCGGGACCCGTCGTGACGTTCACGGCGGCGAGACGATTCGTCAACCGGTAATAGCTCTCCGCGGCCATCGCGCAGCCCTGCTCGTGATGGCAGCAGATGTAGCTCAGGCCCGCACAGCGCCCGATCGCGTCATTCAGGTGCATTGCGCCGCCGCCGGTCACGAGAAAGACGTGCCGGATGCCGTGGCGGACGAGCGTTTGCGCCACGTAGTCGGCCAGGCGCATCACCGTTCACCTTCCGCGAGAAAAGAGCCACATGACACGATGGACTGATAAAATACTGGCGCGTTTCAGGTCGTCGAGATGTAACTCAGACCCGAAAATCCGCGCCGCCTAATTTCGCCCGGCGACGATCCTGTTGCTGAAGTTCCCGATGACGGCTAAATCTGGGCCAGATGCTTCTGCTGCGCGCGCTGCTGCTTTGGTCCGTGATCTCGGTGCACGTGGTGGGTGGCGCGGTTTTGTTTCGACGCTTATTTGGGCGCGATTACGACTGGTACGGTTTTCTGGTGCCGATGCTGGCATTGTGCCTGGGCCTGAATTTCATCGAGTATTTCGTCGCTGTTCCCACGCTGCTCTGGCTGTTGCCCTTCACGACCATCGGCTCGCTCTTGTTGCTGATCCGGCCCGGTTTCGATTTTCGGGAGCTATGGCGCGGCATGCGGGCTGGCGCAGCGAACGCGACAGCCTCCAGCGCCTCGCCAGCTCTCGCCACCGTTCCTTTTTCCTGGGAAGGACTGCGGCTGCCCACCGGAATTTTTCTGGGCTCGTTCGCCTTCACATATCTCATCCGCTGCCTCCAACCGGACATCCTCGCATCCTCCGACGGCCTCGCGGACCTGAACCTGATCGCGAATTTCTGCAAGGGCGAGACGCTGCCACCGACCGATGGCTGGATGCCGCCGTTCAAGCTGGAATACTATTACACCTTCCAGCACTACACGGCGTCGGTCCTGACGCGCCTGCTCGGCGTCGATGTCGGCACCGGCGACAATCTCGCCCACGCCTTGCTCATGGCGCTCACCTGCTTCGTCGCGGCAGCGACGGCCTGGCGGATCACCAGCCAGATCTGGATCACCGTGGCGATGCCGTTCCTCATCGAAAGCGCCGCCACCGGTTCCAGCGCCTATCTGTGGCTGACGGAGCACGATCCCAGTCCGTGGAGCATGGCCAATCTCTCCGGCGGACTGGACCATCCCGACACCAACCCGATCTGGAAGCTGCTGGCCACCGCTCCCTATCGCGAACGGCTCGAACTGCAACCACCCGGCTACTGGACGTGGCGGGACGAATATCATCCGAATGCCGGCGGCCAATTGCTCGGGCTTTTCGCGGTGTGGATCCTGGTTGAACTCTTCCGCAAGGAGCGCCTGAACTGGCCGTGGATCGCGGCGGTCCTGCTTCCTTTTTTCGCCATCATCACGTCCACCTGGGCGCTGCCGATCACGGGTTTGCTCTGCGGCGGAGGCCTGCTCATCGCCTTTCTCAAAGGACAGCGGCCTGAAAAGCCTGCCTTCGTTTTCGCCATCGTCGCGCTGGGGATCGTTTGCATCTGGCCATCGCTCCTGCCTCTCTTTTCCTCGCCGATCCCGACGCCCATCATGTGGAACCATCCGGAATGGCGCACACCGCTCTACGAATTTCTCATCCAGTGGTGGCCTGTCCTGATTCTCTGGATCAGCCTGCTCTTCGTCTGGCCGAAGCTGCCGACCGGCGTGAAATGGGCGTGGATCGTGGTGCCGCTGATGCTGATCGGCATCGAAACGATCAACATCGAGGATGGCCGCTACAACACGATCGAGAAGATGTGGGGATACACCTACGGCGCGGGACTTGTTGCTTTCTTTTCCGCAGTCGCGATGCGCCGGGCCATCGCCTTCCGCGTCGTGACCGCGCTCATCCTCATCTCCGCCTCCGTCGCCCTCTACGGCTGGATGCACTCCACTCTCAAGTGGGTCAGTTGGTCGAACGCCTGGCACATCGAGGGCAACGGCATCCTGCGTAACGATCCGCAACGCGCGCGACTGCTGCAGGTGCTGTCGCAGTTCCAGAAGAAAACGATCCTCACCGGCAAGGTCGACTGGGACTACTACGATTCGCCCGCCCTCGCCGTCTTCAGCGGCAACCGCGATTACATCGCCTGGACCTGGGCCGAGGAGCACTACGGCCACCAGGGCGAAAATGATTTTCGCGCCAAGGAGGTCAACGATTTCTACGCCGGGACGGCGACCGATCCGCTCGGCTTTCTCACCGGCCATTCCATCCAGGCCGTAGTCATCTGGCCCGACGACAAAATTCCCGATGACCTCATCGCGACGCTGAAAACGAAGCTCTCGCCCGATTACACCTACGTCGATTGTCGCGGCGACGGCCCGAACAACGCCGGCGTTTTCCTCTCCCAGCCGTCGCTCACCGAACGATCGCCGGAAGCGAAGCCCTAGGCCGCTCATGCTTTTCATCAGCGACCTCGTTCTCTGGCTGCTGATCTCCGTTCATCTCGTGGGCGGCGCCACGCTGTTCCGGCGCTTCTTCCCGAACGAATCACCGTGGCTCGGCTATTTGGTCCCGGTCTTCGCGTTCGTGATGGTGCTGAATTTTATCGAGCACCTCGTCGGGCTTCCCTCGCTGCTTGGGCTCCTGCCGCTGACCCTGGGCGTGGCGATCTGGTCGATCGCGCGCCCCGGCTATTCCTGGACCGGCCTGCGTTTGCCCACGTCCGCGTTCCTCCTCATCTTTGCGTTCAATTTCATCCTCAAGTCGTTCCATCCCGACGTTGACACCGACGACGCAATGGCGGACATGAACCGCGTCCTCAACTACAGCTTCGGCGAGAGGCTGCCGCCCACCGACGGCTGGCTCCCGCCGTTCGAATACCGTTGGTACTACTCCTATCAACACTACGCCGCCGCCATCATGAAGCGGCTCTTCTCGCTGGAAATCGGCACCGCGTACAACGTCAGCTTCACCCTGCTCAACTCGCTCATCTGCTTCACCGGCGCGGCCATCGCCTATCTGGCCAGCGGTCGGCGCGCGTGGGCGTCGCTCCTGACCATTCCGATCCTCGAGGCGGGCTTCACCGGCAGCATGCCGTACCTGATCCTGACCATGCAGGAACCCGATTTCGACTACGGCGTGGACCTGGACGCGGGGTGGCGCAATCACGATCCCGGCGCGATTTTTCAACTGCTCAAGCACGATCCGCATCAGGCCCTCGTGCTCGAGGGGCCCGGTGATTGGATCTGGCACTACCAGTATCACGCCAACCTGTCGGGCTTCCTCCTCTTCTTTCTCGCGGCATTTTCCGCGTTGAAAATCCTGGACGCACCGCGATGCAACTGGCCGTGGATCTGTCTCCTGCTCATCACGCCGCTGAGCATGCTGGCCGCGGCGTGGTACCTCCCGCTTTGCGGCATCATGTGCTTCGGCTCGCTCCTGGTCGCGCTGGCTTTGCGCCGGCGTCCGGAAAACTGGCCTCGCGTGCTCATCATCACGCTGGCGGGGTTGATCCTGCTTTGGCCCGCGCTCGTCAGCTTCGCCGCGTGGCCGCACGAACAGCTGCTCGGCTGGACGGAGGGTGTTTGGCATACCCCTTTCTGGGTTTTCGTCATCCAGTGGTGGCCCATCTATATTCCCTGGCTGTTGCTCTGCTTCCTCTGGCCGCGTCTCAATGCAGGCCTGCGTCTGGTGCATGTGAGCGTTGCCGTATTTTTTATCCTGATCGAACTCTTCACCGTGGGCGACTGGCGCTGGGACACAGTCGAGAAAATGTGGGGCGCCGTTTACGGCCTGGGCCTGGTCGCGCTTCTGCCCGTGCTGATGGTCAGCCGGAATTTTGTCTGCCGCGCGGTGATGCTGGTCATCGTGATATGCACAGTGCTGACCCTGACCGTGCGCCTCGACTATGCGAGGTATTGGATCGATTGGAACAAGGGCTTCCTCCACCTGGAAGGCGACAGCTACATGCTGCGTGACGAGCAAAAGAGCCGCATGCTCGAGGTGCTCCAGCAATTGCACAAAAGCGTCATCCTCGCGGGCAAATGCGGCTGGAATTACACGCCCCCGCCCGGCCTGGCGGTCTTCAGCGAAAACCGTTGTTACGTGGCCTGGTACACGACGGAGCAAATCATCGGGCATCGCGGCGAAGTTGATTACCGGACCGCGCTCAACAATCAGTTTTATGCCGACCAGATGGCTGATCCGCTCGGCTTCCTGCGCGCGAACAAAATCGACGCCGTGCTGATCGCGCCGGACGATAACCTCGACGACTCACTGGTGGCCGACCTGCGCGCCAAGCTCAGTCCGGCGTACGAGTACGTCGACTGCAAGGGCGAACAGCCCAGGAATGCAGGCGTTTTCCTGCTGCGTCCGCTCCCTGCTTCCGCACGTGATTAAAGCGTATAACCGGCAGCCGCGGCGTCGTTGAAGAACATCCGCACCGTCTCGACCGAAAGTTCGCCGAGATCCATGCCCGCCAGCTTCTGCGCCTTCGCCAAAATATCGTGGGTGACCGTGACGATGTGCGCGCCGCTTTCCGCTGCCTGAAAGATATTGAGGACTTCGCGCACGCTTCCCCAAAGCAGCTCCGCCTGCGGAAATAGCCGCAGGATTTCGAGGCTTTTTCTCATGACCGGCACGGGATCGATGCCCGTATCGGCCACGCGCCCCGCAAAGATGGAGACAACCGCGGGCACGGCAGGATTGAGGGCGGGCGCGACACACTCCACCTGCTCCAGCGTAAGGATCGCCGTGACGTTGACGCGGACCGCGCCGGCCGCCAGTTCGCGAATGAGCGGCACGGAGCTTTCACCCCGCGTGTTGGTGATGGGAATTTTGACAAAGACGTTTTCCTGCCACTTGCTGATCTTGATCGCCTGCCGATGCATCTCGGTGAAATCGTCGGAGAGGACCTCGAACGAGATCGGCTTGGTCCGGACCACCTCCAAAATCTCGCGCGCAAATTTCTCATAGTCACCGATGCCGGCCTTGCGCATCAGCGTGGGATTGGTCGTCATTCCGCGGATGAGCGGATTGCGGTACAGATCAAGAATCCCCTGCCTGTCCGCCCCGTCGGCGAAAATCTTGATGGGGAGATCGGCCAGCGTGTTCATGCCGGTGGCGGGTTTGCCTCGAGCGAAAGGATCAGCCGAGCCGCTTCCAGCACGTCCGCGACATAATGATGCGGCGCGTGCCGCAGCTTTTCCGTGTAATTCCGCTCGATGAAAATCGTCGTGCATCCGGCGGCGTGGCCGCAATCCACGTCGCGCCAGCGATCGCCGATCATGTAGCTGGCGGCAAGGTCGATGTTCAAGACCTTCGCCGCATCGAGCAGCATCCCGGGCGCGGGCTTGCGCCGAAAAGCGTCGGGCGAACTGGCATCCGAGGCCGTGCAGACTTCAACCCTGTCCAGTGGAATCTGCGCGAGCAAGATTTCGTTCATCTGGTTGACGATCTCCAGCGTCTGCGTGCCACGCCCGACATCGGGTTGGTTCGTGACCAGGACGAGCAGAAAACCCGCCGTCCGCAACAGCGAGCAGGCTTCCGGCGCTTCCGGGTAAATCTGAAAATCCGCGGCATCCTGGGGCGGATAAGGAAAACCCTCGCGGATCGTCGGCACGTTCAGCACACCATCACGATCGAGGAAAACGGCACGGGCCATGGCGCTTCAGGCGGAGACCGCGCCTTCCCACTTGGTCGGCGTCTGCTTGAGGTCGGGGTGTGAAACGAGCAGGTGCCAGATCACCGCCTGAAAAGCCTCCGCGTGCGGCGTGATCATGTCGGGATTGACCGTCGGGATGATCACGACAGCGTCGCCGCGTTTCGCCGTGTAGCCGCCATCGCGTCCGACGATCCCGAAAACGGACGCACCGCGCTTTTTCGCAAGATCGATCGCATGAACAAGATTCGGACTGATATTTTTCTCCAGGTCGCCGCCGCCGACCGAGAAAATGAACACGCCGTCCTTTTCATTCAACCGGCTCGTCTCCAACCACGCGGCAAAAACCGTGGGCCAACCCTCGTCATTCGTGCGCGCAGTGAGCTCGGAAACATTGTCGGTCGGCGCGTAGCATTCGATGCCCGCGATCTTGCGAAAATCATTCACCGCGTGAGACGCGTTCGCCGCACTGCCACCCACGCCGAGCAGGAAAAGTCGCCCGCCGCGCGTGCGCACGGAACGAAGGCCTTGCACGAGACGCTCGATGGCCGACGTGTCGAGTCGATCGACAATTTCCCGGACCTCGCGGAGGTATTGGCTCACGGGATTCATGATGAAGCGGACGCCGCCTTCAGGCGCGACTCTAACTCGGCCAGACCGCGAGGCGAGCCAATCTCAAAATAGGGCTGGAAGACTTCATATCCCGCGAGTTCGCCATCGTCCGCCAACCGCGCCTGCAAATCGGACAGGCCCGCGATGTCGGCTCGGTCGCCTTGAAAAGCCTGCGCGCGAAAAAGACCCAGGCCGTAATCGACATGATGCATCTCCGGGTCGGCGGTCGCTTTCCCATAAATCTTCACGATGCCGTTTTCATAGCAGGCGTTGGGCCGGTCGATGCCGCCGCCATGCCGGATGACCGTCATCAGCGCCGGTTTCTCCTCTCGAAGGAAGGCCTCGCACACCGCGCGATAATCGATTTCCAGGTACGAATCACCGTACAGCGTGAGGAAAGAGGGCCCCAATCTGGGCAAGGCTTGCCGAAGCGCGGCTGCCGTGCCGATCGGTTTTGCCCCGTCATAGGAATAATCGAGGCGGAGGCCGTAGTCCCGGCCGTCGCCAAAAACCGTCTCAATCTGCTCGCCCAGATGACCCACGCAAAGCACGACATGGCTGAATCCCTGGCGCCGCAACAAATCCAGTTGATGCGCGAGAAAGGGACGCCCGGCCACCGGCACGAGCGACTTCGGAATCGTGTCCGTGATCGGCCGCAGCCGCGTCGCCAATCCGCCCGCGAGGATCGCCACGCTCGGGAGTGATCGGCTCATGGCTTATTGGTTGATCAGCACCGCCGTGCCCTCGAAATCGAATTGAAAGCGGACTTCGTTGAGCCCCTTGTTGCGCATGGCGCGCAGCAGGCGCGGCTTGTCCGTCGTATAGAAAAGGAGGAAGCCGCCGCCACCCGCGCCGACCAGTTTTCCACCCACCGCGCCGTTAGCCAGCGCGTGTTCGTAGCAGTCGTCGATCGCCCTATTGCTCATGCCAGCGGAACGCTGCTTTTTATGCTGCCAATGCTCGTTCATCAACTGGCCGAATTCGCCCAGTGCGCCGCTTTCCAACGCCTTCTTGCTGCGCAGGCCGAGGTCCTTCACGTAATGCAGATTCTGGATCATTTCCGCGTCGTGCTTCCGGCTGCGCCGGTCCTGTTCTTCCAAAATGGACGACGCCGAGCGCGAATAGCCGGTAAAGAAAAGCACCAGGCTGTCCTCCAGTTCCTCGCGCGTTTCCTGGTTGAGCGCCAGTGGCCACGCCTTGACTGCTCCGTCCGGCAAAAACTCAAAGCAGGTCAGCCCGCCGAATGCGGCGATGTACTGGTCCTGCTTGCCGATCGGTTCCCTGAGCCGTTCCAGTTCGATCTGGCAGGCCTCCGCGGCGAGTTGCTCGGGATGTACGAGGTCGTGCTTCCAAACGTGGAGCGCCTTTAGCAACGCCGTGGTGAAACTGCCTGACGAGCCCAGGCCCGTCCCCGCCGGAATGTCGGCCATCGACGTGATTTCCAGGTAGCGGCCATCCATGCCGAGCAGCGCCAGCGCCTCGCGAATGATGGGATGCTCCACCTCGCCCGCGTGGGAAACCCGCTCGTGCTTCGAGGTCTTGACGATCAGCTCGTCGTTGAAGGTGCGATGCAGCGTGATGTAGACATACTTGTTGATCGCGCCCGCGATCAGGAATCCGCCGTGCTCCTGATAATAGGAGGGAAGGTCGGTGCCCCCGCCACCCAGGGAAAGGCGCAAGGGAGAACGGACAATCAGCATGTGGGCCCGAAACGGATGCTACGGAGGTCGGGCCGTTTTTCCGATCAAATTCAGGCCGGGCGGCCAGTGCGGCTGTAAATCTCGTCCACGATTTTCAGGACGGCCAGCGCATCCGCGAGCCCCGGCGAAGGACGCGTACCGGTGACGATGTCGCGTTCAAACGCCTCCATCTCCCGTTGCCACGACGTATCCGCACCGGGAAATTCATGCGTCTCGGATTCTGGCGGCCCCATCGCGGGCGTCATGCGATAATGGATCAACCGCTCCAGTCCATAGCTGCCGCCCAACCCATCGAGCTGAAGCTTCCCGGCGCGGCCATAAATCTCCAGCGAGAAAAGATTTTTCCATTCGCTGCAGCTCGCGTGCAGCCACGCAATTTGGCCGCCGCCCGTCTTGAGCTCCAGAAAGGCGTTGTCCTCCACCGACATGTTCCAGAAAAGCGCCGCGACCGTTCCGTGGACGTGGGCGAAGTCGCCCAGGAACCAACGCGCGAGATCGATGAGATGCACGCCCTGGTCGATCAATTCGCCGCCGCCGGAAATCTCCGGCTGCGCGCGCCATTCCGTTTCATAGCCGGGCCGTCCGCCATGGCCGTAACGCCCGCGGATGAACATCAGCGGCCCCAGCTCGCCGGAGTCGATAATCTCTCTCGCCTTCAGCAATGCCGGATGAAAGCGATGGTTATACCCCACCCGCACCCGCACGTCGGATTTACGTTCGAGCTCCAGCAAGGGCGCCAACTCCGCCGCCTTTCGCGCCGCCGGCTTTTCCATCAGGACGTGCTTACCCGCCTGCATCGCGCGCAGCGCCAGCGACGCGAGCGAATCGTGCCGGGTTGAAACAAGGACGGCATCCACCGATGGATCGCAAAAAATTTCGCCAGGATCACTCACGACACGTCCCTGCCCTGCCGTCGCGACGAGATTTTCCGCGCGAGCAATATCCGCATCGAAAACGGAAACGAGTTGGCCGGGCTTCAGGCAGGCCGCGCGCTTGCCGCCCACGATTCCCGCCCCGATGAGCCCATAACTAATCACGCATCGCCTCCCACGCCTTCGCGCGATCACGCGGGACAATGCGCCGCAACGTATAGATATCGCTCGCGGCCAATTCATCGCGATGCGCAGCCAGCTCTTTCCACGCATCCCAACGCGCACTGATGAGCCTGCCGCTGATTCCATCGCTTTCGGAACAGGCGAGGAACAGGCAAAGCTCCACGGCAAGCTCAGGCGATTCGGCCGCACTCTGCGCAGTTCGCAACATTTCCTCGTAAACCTCCCGCCCCATCTTGTCCGGCCCCGCCGCGACGCCCTCCGCCATCAAGCGCGTGGCGAGCGGCCCCGGTGCCACGGCGTTCACGTCGATATGAAAAGGCCGCAGCTCCTCGGCCAAAATTTCCGTCACGCGAACGACTGCCGTCTTCGCCGCCGCGTAGGCGCTGAAGTACGGACGTGGCCCCGTCGCGCCGCCGCCGGAGAGATTGATGATCTTGCCCCGGCCGCTTTTTTTCATCCCCGGTATGAAAGCGCGACAAGGCAAAACCACGCCATGGAGATCAACCTCCAGCGCCCGTTTCCAGTCGGCCCACGGAACTTCCTCCAGCGCGCCCACCGGGCCGAGAATGCCCGCGTTATTGACGAGAACGTCACACCCGCCAAGTTCGCTCGAGGCCAACCCGGCGAATTCCGCCACCTGCGCCTCGTCGCTGACGTCGCAGATTTTCCAGAGAATTTTTTGGCCAACCGTTGCGGCCGTTTTCAGTTCCGATGCAGCTTGCTCGAGCGGCTCCGCATTCCGTGCGCAGAGAAGCACATGGGCGCCCTCACGCACGAAGCCCTGCGCCAGCGCGCGGCCCAGGCCGAGACTCGCCCCGGTGATCACGACGTTCTTCCCCGTAAATTTCATGGGCGTGAAAAGACCCACGGATTGTCCTGCAACCAGCGCACGGTTGCCTCCACGCCCTGCTGAATCGTGAAGCGCGGCTTCCAGCCCAGGCTGCGAATTTTTTTAGCCTGAAGAAGAATCATGGGATTGTCCCCGATCCAGCCGCGATCTCCGCCGGAAAAGCGAAGCTCAGGCCGAAGTTCCAGAGCGCCGCAAATCCACGCAATCGAATCGCGCACCTGGCAGCATTCGTCTGTGCCAAGATTGTAGATTTCCGTAAAACCCTTGGCCCCCTCATTCGCGCCGGAATCGGTCGCCGCGAAAACCGTCATGATCGCGGCGATGCAATCTTCCACGGCGAGATAGGATTTGCGCGCCGTACCGTCGCCGAGGACATCGAGCACGCCGGGATTCTTCCGCAGCTGCCGGCAGAAATCGAAGACATGGCCATGCGTGTAACGCGGCCCCAAAATCGACACGAAGCGAAAGATGCGCGCACGAAAATCGAAACCCTCCGCATACGCGGAAATAAGCCCCTCACCCGCCAACTTGGACGCGCCGTAAAGGGACGTCTGCCGCGGCATCGGCGCGTCTTCCGGTGTGGGAATCACCTTCGTGTCGCCATAAACGGAGCCCGTGGACGAAAAACCCAGGTCGCGAATGCCGCACGCCCGCATCGCCTCCAAAACGCGAAACGTCCCCACCGTGTTCTGCTCGAGATCGCGCGAGGGATGCTCCACCCCAAACCGCACGTCCGCATTGGCCGCAAAATGAATCACGCGGTCGCAACCCTGCATGGCGGCGGCAAGCGCCGCCCCATCCAGGATATCGCCCCGCACCAATCGAAAATCCGCGTACTTTGATGCACCCGCGAGAAATTCCTCCCGGCCCGTGGAGAAATTATCGTAGCCAACGACCGGCACGCCCTCCGCCAGCAGCCGGTCCACGAGATGACTGCCGATAAAGCCCGCCGCTCCCGTGATGAACGTCGGCTTTTTCATCGATCGAAACCGATCGCCTGTTCCACTATGAATTTCGGTCGCTGCTTCACCTCTTCGTAAATGCGGCCGATATATTCGCCCAGGATGCCGATGCTGATCAGCTGCACGCCGCCCATGAAAAGAATGACGATGACGATCGTGGGATTGCCCAGCGGAAACGGAAACCCGGCCAGCTTCATCCCAAGATAAATCAGGGCGACCAAAAAGCTCGCTCCCGCGATGAAAAATCCGGCCTGCGTGCAGAGCGAAAGCGAGTAGGTCGAAAAGCAGAAGACGCCGTTGAAGCCGATCCGCAGCGACCCGACAAAGCGATTATAGTGGGTCTCTCCGGCCAGGCGTGGAGGCCGATCGAACGGCAGCAGCGATTGCCGAAATCCGACCACCGCCACCATGCCGCGGATGAAGCCGTGGCATTCCTTGAGCCGCTTGAGCTCCTCCACCACGCGGCGGCTCATCAGCCGGTAATCGCCCGTGTTCGGCGGGATTTCCACGTTGGCGATCTTGTTGATGACGGCGTAACCGGCGGCCGCGATCAGCCGCTTCGGCCACGGCTCGCCCGTCCGCGTGCGGCGCTGGGCGATGACGACATCGTCGCCGGCTTTCCACCGCGCCACCATGTCGGGAATCAGTTCCGGCGGGTCCTGCAGGTCCACATCCATGACGATGACGGCATCGCCGCGTGAATACTCCAGGCCGCCCAGCGTCGCCATCGGCTGGCCAAAACGCCGCGAAAAAGCCAGGAGCTTGATCGACGGGTCCTTCTGCAACTCCTCGAGGATGATCTCCCGGGTCCGGTCGGGCGACGGATCGAGGCAGAAGATGATTTCAAAATCGCGCACGCATCCCTGAAGAATCGGGCGCACGCGGCGGAGGAACTCCACCACAGTCCGCTCTTCCTTATAAAGAGGAACGACGATGGAAAGTTCCATACACGTATTATTTCAAAACGGTGGAAGCCACGTCGACAGGGATCATGACGCCTATCACATCCCGCTCAAGCAAAGACATCTAGGGCCGTTCAGGCAGCAAGCCAAGGCTCGTGACGATCGAGCGCCCTGGCAGACGTGTTTCTAGGCGAATACAATATTTCCAACATTCGCTTCTCTCGCCCGACGTTTTCAAGATACTCCAAACCATGCGCTCATGGGCTGCCCTCTTTCTGCTGCTAATTGCGCTTACCAGCTTTGATCCGGCTATCGCTTCCACCGCCGGTGTTACCGCCGTGGAAACCGGCCCGCGACAACTCATTCCCCTGTCCGGCGCGGGCTGGCAATTCATCGGCGGAAAAGACGCCGATACACTTCCCCCAATCGATTCCGATGCGTTCAACAGCGCGGCATGGACCGACGTCACGGTTCCTCACGCCTTTCAAGATCGACGGAGTATCGAGATCGAGCAGGGCTGGTATCGCTCCCAAGTCAACGTGCCGGCGAACCTCGGCCACGCCCATCTCTATCTCGTTTTTGAGGGCGCGGCGACCGTCGCGGACGTTTACGTCAACGGCCAGCATCTCGGTCAGCATCGCGGCGCCTTCACGCGATTCGTTTTCGACGCCACGTCGGCTTTGCACCCCGGCGCAGACAACGAGCTCGCCGTCCAAGTCGACAATCGCGTGGGCAGCAAGACGGATTGCCTGCCCAGTGCAAGCGCCGACAAGTCACTCTATACCGTGTGGGGCGGCCTCTATCGCCATGTCTGGCTGCTGGCCACGAACGACCTGCACATCGACCCGACCTACTATGCCTCGCCCGGCGTTTTCATCACCCCTTCCGAGGTCACCAGCCAGTCGGCCAAGGTCGATCTCAAGGTCATGCTGCGCAATACCTCCGCCGCCGCGAAAACAGCCGAAATCAAGGCGACGATTCTGGATCCTAAAAACCAAGTCGTCCAAACCCTCACCAGCTCCGCTAACGTCGCGGCCAATAACAAAGTCACCGTCGACCTAACCGGCAGCGTTTCCAACCCGCTCCCTTGGACTCCCTCCACACCCAATCTCTACCATGTGCAGGTCGACGTCTCGGAGGCAGGACAGGTCACTGACTCCATCACGCAACCCCTCGGCTTCCACAACATCGTCTGGGATTTCAAGAAGCGCACTATGCAGCTGAACGGCCAGCCGTTCCCGCTTCTCGGCGTCAACCTCCACCAGGAAGTGGAAGGAAAAGTTTCCGCAGTTGAGCCGGAAGACCTCATCGCCAATTTCGACACGATGCAGGACTTGGGCGTCAACTTCGTCCGGCTGGCGCATTATCCGCGCGCCCAGCTCGAATACGACCTGTGCGATCAGCGCGGTCTTTTCTGCTGGTCGGAAAACGGCCATTCCCACGACGACATCGTCAGCCCCACCGCCGACCTGATCACTACGGAGATGGTCGAGCAGAATTACAATCACCCCTCGATCATCCTCTGGTCGGTGGGAAATGAAGGAACGCAGATCGTCGCCGAGGCGGAAGTACCCGTCGTCAAAGGCCTCGACGCCACGCGTCCCACCATCGTCGCCGGCATGGACAAGTGCGGCGCGGTCGATATGCACGGCGCGAATGAATATCCCGGCTGGTACGGGGCGGATCGCTGGAAGTTCAAGCCCTCAGGCTCCATCTCGGAAATCGGCGCCGGAGGCGTCGTCTCCGCGCACACCGACTACGCCGCGGCGCAGCACAAGGTCGATTCTTACGAGCCGGAGGAATATCAACAGCTGGTCGCCGAAACCGAGTACGAGCAGGTCTTTCGCCACGACCAGGGAAAATTCGGCATGTTCACCTGGTGGACGCTCCGCGATTTCAACGACCGCAAATACAAGTGGAAGGAGGCGCCCTTTCATCACGGCCTCAACACCAAGGGCCTGCTCACGTACGAAGGAGACAAGAAGGACGTCTATTATCTCTATCGATCGTTCCTGCGCCCCGACGAACCGACGCTGCACATCACCTCAAAGCGTTACTTTCTCCGGCAGGGTGCCGTCGACAACGGCATCAAGGTCTATAGCAATGCAAAATCCGTCACGCTCAAGCTCAACGGAGAAATCGTTTCGACGCTCAACAACGGTCAATATTCCCAACCGCCTTCCCCGTTTTATCCTGACACGGAAATCGACAATGTCTTTTACTGGCCCGTGCCGCTGCATACCGGGAAAAACGTCGTCACGGCCACGGCTGATCGCGGCCAGACCGATTCCGCCACCATTTATTTCTATGGCGCGAATGGGCTGCCCGAACTCCCGGTGGAATCGCCACTCGTCAAGGACCTCGCCAGCTCGAATGCCGCCAATCCGGCCTATTACATGGACATGCCCGTCCAGGCCCAATGGCCCATCTACTACGATTTCGACACCACCGCCGACAACACCCTGAATCAAATTCCCGATGCCCTGCAGGGAGCAAACTGGCTCGCCCTCCGGCGGGTGACGAAGGCCGGTTACGCAACCGACGTCAGCTTCACCGTGACCAAGCCCGCGACCGTATCGGTTTTGTGCACCCAAAAAGGCCAAGCTCCCGCTTGGCTCGCCAGCGTCTCCTTCACCGAGGTCAAATCTGGACCGATCACCTGGCGCGATAACGAAAACATCCTGATTCCCGCACAACTCTATTCGCGCCATGTCGCCGCCGGAGAAAAGGTCACGCTGTCGTTGGGCGATCGCGACGCCCTGGTTCTCCTGAAGGCCGACTGATCGCGGATGCGCCCCGGCGTGACGCAACTATCCCGCCGCGATCGTGTTCCATCCCGCAGACGTTAGCCCGCTCAAGACTACGCACGATCGATCGATAAATAGAGGCGCTCCAACTTCCGGAGCCGATGAAAATGATCTCATGAAATTCACGATTCGAATCCTCCTATTCCTGGCTTTCGCGGGACTCCCGGCGATCGGCGCGACCTCGGATTCAACAACCAACGCCCCCGAAGCCTCTCCCCCTGTCGCGACATCAGGTTCGCCTGCGCCGCAGGGAAAAGTCATCGAAGGCGTGTTCGACCAGAGCCATATTTATCCCGGCACGACGCGGAAATATGCGGTCTACATTCCCGCGGAATACGACCCCGCCACGCCCGCCTGCGTCTATGTCGGCCAGGACGGGCTCAATCGCAAGTTCACCTCGGCGATGGACGATTTGATCTTCAACAAACAGATGCCGGTGACGGTCGGCGTTTTCATTCAGTCGGGCACCTTGATGCCTCCTTCCCCGGATCAAGCGAGACGCGCCAATCGCTGTTACGAATACGACAGTCTCGGCGATACCTACGCCCGTTTCCTCCTCGACGAATTTCTTCCCTATATCGCGAAGACCTACAACCTGAATCTCTCCAACAAGGGCAATGATCGCTGCATTGGCGGCGGGTCCAGCGGCGGCATCTGCGCGTTCAACGTGGCGTGGGAACGGCCGGATGCCTTCAGCCGGGTCTATAGCATCAGCGGCAGCTACACCGCCCTGCGCGGAGGCGATATTTTTCCCGAACTCATACGAAAATTCGATCCCAAGCCGTTGCGCGTCTTCGTGCATGTCGGCACGAACGACATGGTCGATACGGGCGGAAGTTGGCTGCTCGCCAACGAGGAGATGGAACAGGCGCTAAAATTCTCCGGCTACGACTACCAGTATCTCACCAGCGACGGCCATCACATGGACAAATATACGGACATCTTCCCGCAGGCCATGACGTGGCTTTGGCGGGATTGGCCCGCGCCCATCGCGGCAGGCGCCGGCTCGCCCCTGCTGCAAACCATCCTGGCCCCGAACCAACCGTGGAAATTAGTTGGAGAAGGTTATCAGGACATCCGCGGCATGACCGTGAATCCCCAAGGTGAAGTCCTGTTTTGCGACACGCCTGCGAACACGATCTATCGAATTTCCACCGACCAGAAAGTGACTCCTTTCCTGACGAACGCGCGACACGTGAACGGCCTGACGACCGGCGCGGACGGGAGCCTCTTCGGCATCTCGGAGACGACAGGAAATCTCGTGTCCTTCAAACCCGACGGAACGGCACACACCATCGCGAAGGGACTGCACGGCCACGGGCTGGTCGCGACGCGTCAGGGAGGCTTTTACGTCACGGTTCCGGGCTCCGCCGATGAGGCGCAAAGCAAGGTTTGGTACGTCAACGCCGCCGGTGAGGCGAAGGTCGTGGACACGGGACTGAAGGGCGCCACCGGTACGACCCTTTCCGCAGATGGCTGGCTCTTGGACGTTGCCGACGGCCGCTCGCATTGGGTCTACAGCTATCAAATCAATCCCGATGGAACGCTCGCCGATCGTGAGCCTTTCCATTGGCTCCAGACGCCCGACACCGCCGACGACAGCGGCGCGGACGGAGTTGCCGTCGACCAAAAGGGTCTTTTGTATACCGCGACGCGGATGGGCATCCAGATCCTCGATTTGCAGGGCCATGACCGCTGCATGGTTTCGTCACCTTACGGCAAGATCACGGCGCTCGCCTTTGGCGGACCCAACTTCGACACGCTTTACGTCTCGTGCGGCGACAAGATTTTTGCCCGGCAGGTCAAAGTCCACGGGGCGGAAACCTTTCAACCGCCGAGCACCGCCCGCAAAGGTGGCGCGGACCTGGAGCCCGCGAAGGGTTGATATCCTCCCCCCGATAATCGTAACGCGATCCCCGTTTGCACAGCCTGAGCAGGGCTTCCGGCGTAATCAGCGGTGTGTAAATCCGTGCATGGAATAAGAGCTTCCCGAGCTGCCGCCACGATAGCTCCGGTAACCGCCGCCATACCTCCCATAGCCATGCCCATACCCTCCATAACCGTAGCCGCCGTAGCCGTATCCATACCCACCGTAATTCCAGTCGCCATAACCCCCATCATCGATCTCGGTCGGCGGTTCCGAATCAATGGCGGGAGCGTCGGCCTCCTCGTCGTTTGACGGGGACGCACTGGAAGCCGCCGACACGGACGCAACCGACTCCGCCTCGGCAACCGGAGTAAATAGTGCCGCGGCGATTCCATTCGAGATCGCGTCCATCCGCTGCGCCTCCTCGGTCCGCATGCGGTCTTTCTCCTCACCCACCGCCAGTTTATCCCGCTGGTCCGCCGCCTGGGTCGCCGCAATAATCGCGGGCGCCTGCGCTGGGTCGTATCCGAAACGCTTCTGCAAATCGGGGGATAGCGAACTCAACGGAATGCGACCACCGCCGTCCTCATCCAGAATCGTCACATACGCGGCGTTGTGCGAAAGGACCTGAACGTTCTGGTACGTCTTGCCGTCCGTCGTCGTCCAATCCTCCGCCCGCAACGGCAAGAGCACCAATCCCAACAGGGCAGCACCTAACGCCATTTTCATAGGAATTCTCACCTGACATAAGTTCGTCCATGACCCGGCACCGTCAAGTGAGTGAAGCTTAGCGCGATTTAATTTAAAGCCCCGTCCAGAAAACAGATCAGAAGTCCAGGAACGGTTAAAGGCCGAGAAGCAGGCCGGCGAAGAGGAACCGGCCGGGACCCGGCAGGAACGCGATCGACTTGCCCACAAGCTATCGATGCGTCATCGGCTTCTGAAGTCGGTACAGTCGCTGTGGAACATCCTTCCCGGATCGCGAAAATAACATTCTCGCGCCCCGGAGGAGCCTCGGAAAAAGGCTGCCTAGGCGTGCGCAGCAGAATCGGCGCCGACCTCATGGAGCTTGATCGCCGTCGCGAGCAGGCTGGTGCGCTGATTCCATTGAAATTGGCTCTGCACCAGTTGCATGCCGACCAAGGCCGTGGCACCGAGCGCGTGGGCCTTGTGCGTCAGCTCGGCGAGGCACTCGTCAAACGAATGGTCGTTGACGCCCTCGACACTGGCGTAAACGACGCCGAGTTCGCTCGACCCAGCGGGACGATCGGGAAGCGTGCTCACGTTCATCGGGATCGGCGAATGCGTGGAGTGGGTTTCGTGGCTCATGGGTGCTCCGATGGGGTGGGGTCAGGAAGTAGGCGTGCGTTGGATCAGTTCCCCCGGTCGACATCGTCCAGCACGACCAGGGTCTTTTCAAATGCTTCGGGGCTGATGGCAATCGGGCCGCGAAACGGCTCGCTCAAGATCAGGCAGCTATAGAGAAGCAGTCCGATAAGCAGAGCCATCAGGCCTGCCATCAGCATGTGTGGCAAAGGCCGCTCCATATAGATGACGAAGCTCATGGAGACGATGACCCACGCCCCGCCGAGAATGGCGAACCACATCACGGTAGGCACATCCTCGTTCGCCTCCAGGTTGCGCTTGTTGCGGTCGTTCGACACATCGGAGATGGCTTGCATCACGACATTGCAGCTCAGCGGAAAATTCTTCTTCATGTCGGTGGTGATGGTCCCGTTACCGAAAGCGCGAAAGAGATCGCCGACCTGCTTGCGGGCCTTCGAGCTCGCCTTGCCGCTCTCTGCCTGCATGGGCCACTCGTCCTCGATCACCTGGTGGATATATTCCCGCACCAAGGCGCGAATCTTGTCGCCAGCCTCCGGCGGAAGATTCCCCGCCGCCCGGTAAAGCGGCACAAGGGCCGTGGCTTCAGTCGCCGCCGTGGTCTTGGCCAAATCGTACGACTCCCACACCGCCACCACCATGAAGCCCAGCAGCACGGCAAAAAGCACGCCGGCATTGAGGAAAATCGGCACGCAGACATCGTTGTGCCCCTCCTGCACCTTGCCGTGCAGAATTTTGCGGCTGCAATACACCCCGGCCACCGCGTAAATGACCGGTCCAACGATCAACAAAAGTCCGAGCAGGGCGTAAGTCATAGACTGTTTATCGGTCTCGAATTGAAAAAGCGAAACTGGACGCGCGATTTTGTGGACTATTTGCCAGCATCACGCACGAAAATATGAACTCGCCGACCAACGCGGTAACTCACCCGTTGTTCCTTCTCCCGCAAAATTACCCGGACGTTGCGCCCGGGGCTACCCTAAGAGGTGAGAATTGGAACCAGCTTATTGGCTGGCTAAAGAACGTCGATTCATTCCGCAAAAGCGTCTCCTCCACAGTCACCTTGGCAGGTTAGGGCTGTAAGTCGTTGATAAATGGATCGCAAGGGACAGAGATGTTCCCCCCTGTAGTGCGGACGTGGACTGGAACTCTCGCCAGAACGATCTACCTGCGTGGCCCTACCGACCTGGATCGTTCAAGGTGCCAGCGCAGTACAAGGGACTCTTCCCGCGCATCCTCGCTGGATCGAACCCCGGCGGAATTGGACACCACTGGGTCAAAGAAACTTTTGTGGATCGCGGGCAGTACAACCTTTGCAAAGTGGTTAACGATGAAGGTGGAATGCTCAGGCAGTTCATTCCCGCGAAGATGCAGGACAACCCCAGCCTGACTGAGAACGACCCCGACTACGTCAAGAAGCTGGAAGGTCTAGGCGAGGCCATGAAGTCGGATACCTACAACGTGTAAAGGTGCCTGCTTCAATGCAGATATAAGCTCGGCGTCGGTATCGAACGCTGAGAAGAAAATGGACAGTAAATTAAACGCCGTGCGACGTGCGCCCTCTCACCCTCTTCCACGAGCCATTATCAGAGGCACGCTCGAGCGCTTATTAAATTGAATTAAGTGTGAGCCATAGTCGCGTTTGAAGCCATCTACGCACTTTGCTTCGCGCTGCCCAAGCGGAAAACGCTATGCCGCCGAAGACGCAGAACTACGATCAGTGCCGTCCAGCATTTCTACTCCGAAAGCTTATAACAAATCTGTTATAAGCACACCAATCTAGCTTGAGGTCGCGATTGAAGACAACCGTCATGATGTGAGCATGGGTTCGATCACCCTCAATCACCGATCAGATGGCTATTGATGAATTCGTGTCAGCGTAATGGAACGGATATTACAAGCATACTGAGAGAGGCTTACGGCCTTCAAAGTCACGTCGATCTGCCCAGGTTCGGCGTCGATGGTAATGTCCCCTAGGTCTGCTGTTTTATAATCTTCCCAGCCCGTCGAGGTTATGTTTTCCGCGTCGAGACTCGCGTCATCGCCTACTTTTAAGCGAAGTCGGAGGGGGGTGTTGCCCGGATCGTTGGCGACCAGCCAAGAAACATGATATTTGCCCGGTTGGGTAAAATTCACATGCCAGCGGAGGTAGGTTCCCGTATCGGTCCAAGAGCCCACGTCGGTGCCGCTGGCTCCGCTCTCATAACTAGCCCCATTACCCACGATCTCCGCCTTGATCGCGTCCAGCTTGAAATCCCCATTGCTATCGGGGTCAATGGTGGGCACCAAGTCTTCCGCGTTCGTGTGAATGTATGCCGGAACGAAGGATAACTGCTTGAAGTTCATCACGTAATTTCCCGCCATCCGGTCAACCTTGAGGGAAACTTGGGTTTTTCCTGCCGGAGTCAAATTCATCTCGCCCAAATTGACGGTGCGGTAGGTGGACCAGTTAGCCGTGGGCAGCGGCCTGAAGCTTAGCGTCTCGCTATTACAGCTGAGAGTCATGTCCTTTGTACCCACGCTTGGATCGGAGGAATAGGTTAACTCGACTCGATACATCCCCGTTTGCGCAATATCGACAGGCCAACTTAAAAAATCACTCAAGCGGCTCCAAAAATCGATGTAGGGGTCTTTGCTTTTCTCCAACTTTAAATCGCTTCCGTTCAGGTGCGCAGAGCGAGCGGTCAGCGATAGCGAGCCATTGGCAGCCTGCCGAAGCGCAGGGACGGTTGGTACGGCTTTAGCAGCAGCATCGTCACCCCGAGCGATGGGTTGCCCTAAGTTCAGCAGGAACAGGGCTTCCAGCAGCAGGCATCCACGAAAAAAGCGAATCGCAAAAGAGTGGTTCAGGGTTATCCCGAGGGGGGCAGGTTCACTTTTGAGTAATGCAAAAACAGTCGATAAACCAGTGCTCATTCGGTGAGCCTACGCCTCAAGAAAAAAAATCCGAGCATTTCGGCAAAGCTCTTGAGGCAACCGGAAGCCGCAGAGTAGGCGTGTTGGCATGGTTCCCGCAAAGATGCAGGACAACCCGTCGCTGACTGAGAACGACCCGGACTACGTCAAGAAGCTGGAAGGTTTAGGCGATCCCGCGTTGATCGAAATGAAGTCGGGCGACTGGGACATGACGGCAGGCTTCGTGTTCGGACGGGTGGCCGCATGCACCTCCATGTGGTCGAGCCCTTAACGATTCGCGCTTCTGAAGCGTTCCTAGATGACGCTCATACCACAAGCTCCCAATCCCAGATAAGGAATTCCAAATAAGCCTTCGGGCTAAATTTGCGAGAGTTTGTCATCGAAGGCCGAGAGCTGAGCCCATCCTCGATAACCAATCAGTCTCAAAATAATTACGTTTATTAGACCGGCAATTCGACTCTCGACGATCAAGTCTGAACGATAGTCCTCGGAAGCCGCGCCACCGTGCATCAAAGTATTCCGGTATGATTTCCAAAGAACAAAGGTCTCTTCCCAAACGCCTGCCCATTTAAGTTCAAGGTGCGCGAAGACTGCTCGAAATATTTCTTCTGTTCCTCTGTAGGGGGTCTTCCTGACCACTCCCGCAAGTCGTTTGTGATGCCTTCGCCGGGAGGCGTCGGGATCGCTAGCGCCTCTCAGCTTGAGGAGCTGCGACAACTCCTCTTGTAGCTCTTCAAATTTCAGGTTGGGTTTAAGAAGTTGAAAGTGGTCGTCTACTACTCGGACCAAGTTTTCCAGCAGTGGGCAAAGAACGGTGGCTGTTATCCTTGCATGAACATGACTCGCTGCCGCCTGACGATAATGAAATAGGAGAGTTCCAACCGATCTGCTGAGAGGCGAGTTTCGAAGAAAGAATCGATATGCAAGGTCAATTGGGGGAACCACGTCCCATTGGATATTGCCCACTCGGCTATTGTACCAAAGGCGCCCGTTGAACGGTGTGTGCGCCGTACCTGCCGCTACCTTCCAACCCCGTACACGATCCAAGATAAGCTGGCCATGACGCCAATGCTGCATCGTAAAAGGCCAAGCTTCCCTGCCATGAACAAACGCAAGAGCTTTTTGAAACGATGAAAAGTGATTCAAATCATCGGCTTCGCCTTCTGAAATATGATTGTCTTCTGACCGAAGATAAAACTCTGTTTCCTTACCTCGCTCAACCAGACAAAAAGTGAGGCCAGTACTCAATGTGCCTAGCAGTGTATCGCCCCTAGATGACGATCCGGCGTTTTGAAGGAAGGGATGTGAAACCTTAGTCTCGGTTCCACTGTTCTTTGCGAAGAGCTCGTATCCAGGAATGATTCCGTTGAACTCAATCCTACACTTTTGGTGACCGGCTGGCGCAATAAAGGGTGGTTGATCAAGAAGATGTCCATCAAAGTCGGAGGGAGCAATGAGGTACTGCTGGATTTGATCGTGCGAAAGCCGATCCACGCCTTGCGGAGTTAAAGTCACACTGTTGGCTTTCAAAATTAGGGTTACTAAATTGCCGTGAATGGATCGCCGAGGAGGTGGAAGGTCGTAAACCGTGAAGAGAAGGCTGTCTTCAATGATGCCCGTCAATTTCCAGAAATCCTTCACACTAATGGCTCCAACTGGGCTCTCGGGAGCTTCGGTTCCTGATGGCAAAGTAATCTCTAAACCAAAGTCGCCTTTGATTCCTTTCAATACCCCTCGGCCCGCGTATGTCGCGAAAGGAGTAGTTAGCGTCAGATCATCGATTCGGAGGCGAACGCCTTTCCGTACCGCTTTTAAAAATTCTTTTCGATCCATTGAAGTCTATTTTGGTTGAGAAAGCTTCGAGACATCAGCATTTGCTCGACTAAGTCACTAAAGACATAGGCGTCGATCCCGACGGGAGCTTATAACAGATTTGTTATAAGCTTCCGTTCGGCTTTATCGACTTCTGAGCGAATTTCAATGCAGACTTCCAAGCTTGACGCTAGTTGGCGGCCTTTAACGTGATCTCCGCGCTCGCGCGTTTTTCCTCCCAGATCGCCCCATTTTTATGGTATCAGCAAAGCGCAGGAGCCTCGAATAATGCGATTCCTCCTAGACACTAATATCCTCATCCCGTTGGAGGACCCCAATCACGTCCTGGAACGTAGCTTGGCTAATTTCGTGCGATTGGCGCACGAGAACAATCATCAGCTTTTATACCACCCTGCGTCGGAGGCCGATTTTTCCCGCGATCAAAATCCCCAGCGGCGGGCGCGCAATCTTGAAAGGCTAAGTCTTTACACCCGTCTGCAAGACCCTCCGCAATGTCCATGGAACACGCCTCAAACCGGAGAAAACGACGCCGCCGACAACGAAATTCTGTACGCGCTAAAATGCGATGCTGTTCACGCGCTCATCACCGAAGATCGCGGCATTCACGACACAGCGCGCGTCCGTGGTTTGGACACGCGAGTTTACACGATCCAAACGGCCGACGACTGGCTCCGCCGACTTCACGACCGGATCAATGTTCAGCTCCCCAACGTCAACGAAGTCTCGCTCTATTCGCTGACATCGATCCTCTCGAGCCCTTTTTTCGACAGCTTGCGCCAAAGCTACCCGACTTTCGACGACTGGTTCCGCGCCAAAGCTCAGGAAGGCAAGAAGGCATGGGTTGTCTGGGAAAGCTCCGGACAATTGGGCGCCATCTGCGTCTACGCACATCAGTCGAACGAGATGATTACCCAGGAAGGCATGAAACTGCATGGGGACGCGCTCAAGCTCTGCACGTTCAAGGTAGCGCCCGGCGTGAGGGGTCAAAAGATCGGCGAGCTATTTCTGAAGGCCGCTTTTCGCTATGCAACGGCGAACCGGCTAGCGAATGTCTTCATTCATGGTGACCTCAACCAGCATCACTTCCTTTTCGAGATGCTGGAAGACTTCGGATTCAGCCAAGTCGGCACTCATCCCGGGACCAACAAGCAGGATGTCGTCTACCTCAAGAAGCATCCGGTCGACGCTCCGAGCGATGTGCTTTTGCCTTTTCCCTTTCTCAAGGATTACTTCCCCCATTTCCGGTCTGACGCCGCCGTCGCGAAGTACATCGTTCCCATTCAGCCGAGATACCACAAAATCCTGTTCCCCGATTACTTCTCCCCCTTCGACGCCCAACTCGATTTACTGCGCTCGCCCAACACCGTTGGGAACGCCATCAAACTGGCTTATCTTTGCCATGCCCCACTTCAAAGAATGAATCCGGGCGACATCGTGCTTTTCTACCGCTCGCGCGATGAACGTGCGATAACCAGCATCGGCATTGTCGAGAACTACGGGACTCTGACCGACCCGGATCAGATTGCGGCCTTGGTCAAGCGTCGGACGGTTTATTCGATGGGCGAAATTTGTCTCATGGCGCAGAAGGCAACAAAGGTTATGCTTTTCCGATTGGTACAGCATTTCGCGAAGCCGCTGTCGCAGGTTTGGCTGGAATCCCACCATGTTGTGAAGGCAGCACCACAAAGTATTATGAAAATCTCAGACGGTGCGTTTACGGAGGTATGGAACAATGGACGGTAGGGCCGCGCTGATTTCGGTTCGTCCCTACTATGCGAACAAGATCCTTTCTGGAGAAAAGAAGGTCGAATTCCGGCGCACTTGGGCAATTCAGCAGGTCCATCACCTTCTGATTTACTCAACCTCTCCTGTGATGCGTCTGGTCGCCATCGCCGACGTGAAGAATGTAATCGTGGCTTCTCCTTCGGGATTGTGGACACTTTCGAAAGAAATTGGCGGCGGCATCACGCGGGAACAGCTTTTCGCCTACCTGTCCGGCAAATCGACTGCTGTTGCCATCGAACTCTCCGAAGTGCGCGAACTGGATAGGCCGCTCTCACCGAAAAAGATTCTCGGTCGTGATTTTCGCCCCCCTCAGTCCTTTCGTTATCTCGATGCCAAGGAATTTTTGCAGGTGAAGCGGAAGTTCACGAGGTAACAACCAGTGGGTGTCATCTTCGTCGCAGGCGTTCATGGCGTCGGAAAGACCACCTGCTGTCAGGAAATCGCGAATCAAACCGGTGTACTCCACCATAGTGCGAGCGCCCTGATCAAGGCCGCGCGATCCGAAGCGATTTCAGCGACGTCAAAGGTCGTCGCTGATGTTTCCAGCAACCAAGAATTGCTGGTCACCGCGGTTCTTCAACTCCTTAAGACCCATCCGCGCATTCTTTTGGATGGGCACTTCACTCTCTTGAACGCAAATGGGAAAATTGCTTCGATCCCCGAAAGCATCTTCGCGCGTCTTCGGCTCGACGGCATCGTTCTCTATCGCGACGATCCGATTGAGATTCAGGAAAGGCTGACCACCCGAGACGGAGCCTCACCCCATGAGGTCGCTCTTCACCAGTCAGCCGAAGAGGCTCAAGCCAATCGAGTGGCCGAGCTTATGAACCTTGACCTCCATGTATTGCCAGCATTCGACATCCAAAAACTACACGAGATCGTTTCTCGGATTTGGAACCTGTGAACCGATTTACTTGATCGGACAAATATGCCATCCAATACATGCTTGGCCGTCAACTGCCAAGACGGATTTGGAACCGTCGTAAGCAGTTCCATCTTCGAGCTGCTACCGCCCAAATCCAGCCTGACAGGCCAGCAGATATCGAATGACGCACGATGCCCCCCACCTCAGTTTTCACTGTCATTATTAGAGGTACGCTCCAGCGATTATTAAATCGATTTAAAGTCGAATCGCACCCGCATTTGGAGCCCATCTCCGCACTTTGCTTCCGCCCCCAAGCAGAATACGCTATGGCGTCGAAGACGCAGACCTAACGATCAGCGCCTTTCAACATCTCTACTTCGGAACTTATAACAAATCTGTTATAAGCTCTAATCCCCGCGGCAGCCCCAGCCGCTCTATTTCATCGGGTGCTGCGGCGGTACAGCATGAATACTCCCTCCAGCAGCAAGCCAGAGAAGGGGGCTAACCACTTCCCCTCTACTGTCAACTCGCTTGAAATGAGGGGCTTGGAGGAGAGCATGAGTGCCCCAAAATCGCTCAGAAATGGCCCTAGGAGGCATTTTGACACCAAAAAGGGCTAAGAGGGCGCAAAGAGGCGCTTGATATTATACTTTTGGATAATAATCTGGAGGAATGTCCGCCTCCCGTTCCGACAAGATTCTCGAACTGAAGCGGCTTCTTGCTGACCGATTCGGCGAGAGCGAAATTGCGGACGAGGCGGTTTTCCACACCGGCCTGCCAACGCTCGACGGGATAGGGGTTCCGAAGGGTGCTTTGAGTGAGTTGGTCGGTTCGGGGCCGGGCAGCACGTTGCTACTTCACGCGCTACTCCACGCGATGCTGGGGCGGAATGAGCGGGCGATCCTTATCGATGGTAAAACCGGTTTCGCGCCCACAAGCCTGCCGCAGGCCGAACTCAACCGCCTGCTTTGGGTGCGGTGTCGCAATGCCGGGGAAGCGATTAAGGCGGCAGACCTCGCCGTGCGCGACGGCAACCTGCCACTTGTCGTCATGCTCTTGAGTCTCAACTCGGCTTCCGAACTGCGCCGTATCTCCGCCACGGCCTGGCATCGCCTTAACGTCATGGCGGAAAAGTCGGGCGTAGCATTGCTCGTTTTCACGCCGCAGGCGCAGATCGGCTGTGCGCGACTGCGCGTATTGGTCGGCGGTGCGTTTCCGCTTGAGCGCCTGCACCTGCTGCGCTCGGAGTTGATCGCGGACGTGGAGGTGAAGGTGCAGCGCCGACGAGTGGGAAGGAGGCATGATGAAGAGTTACGCGACGTTGCTTGCGCCTGAATTTCGACTCCAAGCAGTAATGCGCCACAGGCCCGAGTTGGTTGGTAAACCGGTTGCGCTGGTCGATGCCGCGATGACAAAACCTTCGGTGGTGGAGGTCAATTTCTGCGCACGCCGATTGGCGGTCGAGATGGGCATGACGCCGACTCAGGCGTTGGCTCGTTGCGCAGAACTAAACCTGCTTTCCCCCAGCCCGAGCCAAGAGCGTTCAGCATGTGATGTGCTTCTGCAAACCGCCGAAACACTGTCGCCTTTCCTCGAATTGACTATGCGGGGCGTGGTGACAATCGAGTTGCCAATCGAGCGAGTCTTCGGCGAAGACGAACTAACTGAGCGCCTAATCGATCCACTGCGCTCGCTAGGCATGGAAACACAGGTCGGCGTGGCCGGGACACCCGATCTTGCTTTGCTCGCAGCTCGCGTGGCGACTCCGGCAAAGATCGTCGTGGAATCTGCGGAATTCCTCGCCCCGCTTCCGATTGCCTCACTCGAGCCGAGTAAGTTGCTCGCGGATATACTGGATTCCTGGGGCATTCGCACCATAGGTCAATTCCGCGCATTGCCTGCTGGGCAGACGTGGGAGCGACTTGGGCCCGAAGCCGTGGCTCTTGGGCAGCGGGCCCGAGGTGGCTGCCTGCGTCCTCTACGGCTCGTGAAGCCGCCCGAATTTTTCATCGAGTCTATCGATCTCGAGTACGCGGTAGAAACGCTCGAACCACTTCTCTTTTTGCTCCGCCGATTCCTCGAGCAAATCACTACGAGGCTGATTCGCACTTGGATGGTCGTAGGCAAGATGCGACTCATCCTCCGCTTTGATCAGAGCGAACCTGTCAGCCGCCTTTTCTCCATCCCGCAACCGACATGCGATGTGGATTTGCTTTTCCGTTTGCTGCACACCTATCTCGAAGGCTTCACGGCGGATTCCTCTGTCGTGGGTTTAGAGCTGGCTGCCGAGCCGGTGCGACCACTGATACAACAGAGAGGGTTGCTGGATCGTGGCCTTCGCGATCCGCACCAGTTCGCCGAGACACTGGCACGGTTGCAGGCGTTGCTCGGCACGGATGAAGTCGGAAGGCCGCAGCTCGAGTTGTCGCATCATCCTGACGCCTTTGCCGTTCGGCCCTATGACCCCGAGGCAGCAGCGCCCGACAATACAGGACAGGAAATCCTTCTCGGCGTGCCCTGGCTCCGCTTTCGTCCGCCCGTACCTGCGCGGGTAATTCTTGAGGCGGCCAAGCCCTTCTTTCTTTGTTCGTCGCTCAGCACCGGCCCCATTCACGGATCACGCGGCCCGTGGAGGCTCGCGGGCCACTGGTGGCAGGAGGACAAGCATTGGGCGCGCGAAGAATGGGACATCGAGACCGCCGACGGGGTCTACCGTCTCATCCAAAGCGATTCACAGTGGTATCTCGACGGCGTTTACGCATGAGGTCACGGCATGCCCTACGTCGAACTTCACGCCCGCAGTGCCTTCAGCTTTTTGCGTGGCGCATCCAGTCCCGAGCAACTGGCCGAGGAGGCCGTCGCGCAGGGATTCAAGGCGATGGCGCTATGTGACCGGAATGGCGTCTACGGCGCGCCCCGATTTTTCTCCACTGCTAAGACGAGTGGCATGCGTCCTATTGTGGGCGCAGAGATTACGATGACGGACGGCGCGGTGCTGCCGGTTCTAGTGGCGAACCGTGCAGGCTACCAGAACCTTTGCCGCCTCATCACCCGCGCCCAGCTCCGAGCCGCGAAGGGCGAGAGCCGTGTGACGTGGGAAGAAGTGACGGAATTCCACGATGGCCTTGTCGCGCTGACTGGAGATGCCGAAGGGCCGCTCCATCGCCCCGTGTACCGGCAATCACGAACTGATGCGGATAGTGTGGTGCAAAAACTGGTGAGCGCGTTCGGTAACGGGAACGTGTATGTCGAGCTGCAGCGTCACTTTCTGCAGGACGACGACCGCATGGTAAGCCATCTCGTCGAGTTGGCGGCAGCGCACGGCCTCCCGGTTCTCGCTACCAACGGCGTTTGTTACGCCAGTAAGTGGGGCCGCAACATCTACGACATCTTCACCTGCGCACGCTGTCACACGAACTTGGACGCAGCGGGAACCCTCTTGGCTGCGAATGCCGAGCGGCGGATGAAGTCGCCGGCGGAGATGGCCCGGCTCTTCGCCGATCACCCCGACGCCTTGCTCAATACGGAGAGGCTTGCGGATCGTCTGCACTTCTCGCTCGATGATCTCGGCTATGAGTTTCCGCGCTACCCGGTGCCCTCCGGCGAGACGATGGACGGCATGCTGCGCAAGCTGACGTTCTTTGGCGCACAGCAACGCTATGGCTCGATCACGGAGCCAGTGCGGCGGCAGATCGAGAAGGAGCTGGCGCTGATCGAAAGGCTTGGCTTCGCCGGATACTTCCTCGTCGTGTGGGACATCGTCAACTTCGCGCGGGAGGACGACATTCTCGTGCAGGGACGAGGCAGCGCGGCCAATAGTGCCGTCTGTTATTCGTTGGGCATCACCGCCGTTGACCCGGTGGGCGGCAAGCTGCTCTTCGAGCGGTTCCTCTCCGAAGGACGCAAGGGATGGCCCGACATCGACCTAGACCTGCCCAGCGGCGACCGGAGAGAGCGCGTCATTCAGGAAGTGTTCCGACGATACGGCAAGCACGGTGCGGCCATGACAGCGAACGTCATTACCTATCGGGGCCGCAGCGCCATGCGCGAAATCGGCAAGGCACTCGGATTCGGTGAGGACGTGCTCCATCGATTCTCCAGCCTTTTCGCATCGGGCGATTTCGAGCACACGCTCGAACTGGAGGATCAGATCGTGCGGGCAGGCATCCCGAGAGAGCACGAGAGATTCAAGGCGTTGGTGAGCGGCTACGCGGGCATTTACGGCCTACCGCGTCATCTCGGCCAACATTCCGGGGGGATGGTGATCTCTCAGCACGCGCTCGATTCCATTGTGCCGTTGGAAAATGCTTCGATGCCGGGCCGGGTCGTCATCCAGTGGGACAAGGACGACTGCGAGGACCTCGGCATCATCAAGGTCGATCTCCTCGGCCTCGGCATGATGGCTGTGCTGCAGGACGCGGTGACGCTGACCCACGACCGGCCAGGACGTGGCGTAGACCTCGCGCACATCGACAAGGAGGACAAGGAGACGTTCGCCCTCATGCAGCGGGCCGACACCATCGGCACGTTTCAGGTCGAGTCGCGTGCTCAGATGGCCACACTGCCCCGCATGAAGCCTGCCTGCTTCTACGACGTGGCCATTGAGGTCGCGATCATCCGGCCCGGCCCAATCGTCGGCCAGATGGTTCACCCCTATCTCGCGCGGCGTAATGGCGAGCAGGAGGTCGAATATATCCATCCGCTATTGCAGCCTGTGCTCGAGCGCACGTTGGGCGTGCCGCTCTTTCAGGAGCAAATGCTGCGCATCGCTATGGTCATCGCTGACTTCAACGGCGATGAGGCCGAGGAGCTGCGACGTGCGCTCTCGTTCCATCGTTCGGAAGACAAGATGAAGCGCGTAATCGCCAAGATGCGCGCAAATATGACCCGTAAGGGAATTGAGCCAGATGCGCAGGAGCGGGTCGTGCAAGCGTTGGGCTCGTTTGCGCTTTACGGGTTCCCTGAGTCCCACGCCATTAGTTTCGCGTTACTCGCTTACGCCAGCTGCTGGCTAAAGGTGCATCGCGCGCCGGAGTTCTACTGCGGCCTGCTCAACAATCAGCCGATGGGTTTTTATTCGCCCGCCACGTTGATGAAGGACGGTAAACGGCATGGCGTGAAGTTCCGTCCGGTATGCGTAGCCCGCTCCGGTGTCCTCTGCCGCATCGAAGAGGATTTTTCAATCCGACTTGGGCTTAATTACGTGCGCAGTCTCCACGCCGACAAAGCCGCCGAGCTTGTGCGGCAGCGCGACCTTAACTCTTTCCCCTCACTGGACGACCTGCTGACGCGCGTACCCTTGAGCAAGACAGACCGCCGCGTGCTGGCCAAGATCGGCGCACTCAACTGCCTGAGCGCCCATCGCCGTAACGCACTGTGGGATGCCGAGGCCCATTTCGACCAAGACGACTTGTTCTCGGCCCGGGCTACACGGGACGCGCCGTTGGTCGCTATGTCACCGCAGGAGCGGCTGCAAGCTGACTACGATGGCACGAGCGTTACCACGGGCCCACATCCGATGAGCTTCGCGCGGGCGGGGTTGCCGCACGTTACTCGAGCCTGCGATTTGCCTCACCGCAAACACGGCGAGTCTGTGACCATCGCTGGCGTCGTCATCTGTCGCCAGCGGCCCGGTACAGCAAAGGGTCATGTCTTCATCAGTCTCGAGGATGAGACTGGCATCGCGAACGCCATCGTGCGTAGCGAACTATTCGAGAAGCTTCGGCTCATCATCACGCATGAGACGTTCCTCGAGATAGATGGGCAGCTGCAGCATCTCGAGGGCGTCGTCTCAATCCTAACGCGCGATGTTCGATCGCTTCGCAGCGCAGTTAACGTGAGCGGACAGTCGTATGATTTCCACTAAGGTGCACGGATGGACAGCGTACCTTTGACAGGCTTGCTAAGATAGAGGGAAAGCGACCAACCTATCGGAGGTATCGTGGAGAAAACTAAGTGACAAAATTAAATACAAAGCCTCCCGTTGACGCTGGCAAACTCGACCTGCAGCTAAAGTCCCAGCGTCGCACGGTAGACTTCGACACCTTCGATATACAGCTGCAGCAACTTCTGCAGATGCTGGAAGATGGAGAAATCTCGGTTGCTCCAATATATCAAAGAAAATTTCGCTGGAAAAACGACCAATGTTCGCGGCTAGTGGAATCAGTTCTCTTGGGCATTCCCGTGCCAAGCCTTTTCATGGCCACGAATCAATCTGGATCATGGGAGGCGGTGGACGGCGTCCAGCGATTGAGTTCGTTAGCGAAATTTGCAGGAAATGAGAAACTGCGAGAAAAGCTGCAGGTTGGAGACGAACTTATTCTTACTGGTCTGCAGAAACTAACGGAATTCGAGGGCCTAAAATACCGCGAACTGCCGTCAAATATCCAGTTCCATCTACGGACTCGGCCTTTAAAAGTCATCACATTGAACGACAAGAGCGACAGCGTTGTTCGCTTTGACTTATTTGAACGCATCAACACGGGTGGCGTCGCGCTAAGCGATCAAGAAATCCGAGATTGCGTCTATCAGGGCGAGTTCGCGCAAAAACTTGAGGAGTTGGCGAAGGTGGCTGACTTCAAGAAAGTGGTTAAGCTCACCCCCCTGCAGCAGGATGATGGAACTGCAGAAGAATGCGTGCTCCGATTCTTTGCGTATCTAGATAACTACAAGACCTTTGACCATAGCGTTAAAGTGTTTCTAAATGGGTATATGTCTGCCGCCGATAAGAAATTCGATTACGCAAAGATGGGACAGATTTTCCAAAAGACTTTCTCGGAATTGGCAAAAGCGTTTCCATCTGGATTGACCCGTCCAGGAGAAGGCCGAGCACGTCGGGGCAATACCCCGCTTAATCTATTTGAGGGGGTATCGGTCGGGGCTGCTCTTGCGTTAAAACAGGTCGACTCTCTTGTGCTGAAGGATTTGGCACTATGGATGGCATCTCCCACGTTGAAGGAGTTTACGACGGGAGCCACAAATAGCCGATCTGCAGTCAAGGGTAGGATCGAATACTGCAGGGATCACTTTTTAGGGAAGAAGTATGTTCGACCCTCTGCGAATTGAAGTTATGGCCCGCCTTGAAGCTGCAGAGTCGTTCTTCAAGGCGGCCTACGGCCTTGGAGGCGACAAAGAGCTAACGGCGAAAGGATTGGTTTTCGTGCAGATGTACGCCGCGTACGAGTACACGGTGGTTTCTGTCGTCCAAGCAGCAGTTGACGCCATTACGAAACATGGCCATCGAAATAAGAAAATGGCTCCATCACTCTTGGCCTTGTTTCTAGACCGGGAACTGCGGTCTTTCAGAACATGCGGGGAAAAATCTCAGTGGGAAGCTCGGCTGACATTGCTAAAAAAGGTTTTTTCTAAAGATATCGCCAATGTTCCTAACGACACCCTACCCAAAGATGGGAGCCATTTTCGCAGTAGCCAACTGCAGCTCATTTTTGATGTTCTCGGCATTAAGCGCCTCCCGGCTCATTCGCGGCGCCATCTGCAGCGCATTAACGACGTTGTAGAAAATCGAAACGAAATTGCCCACGGCAGGGACACTGCGGAGAATGTGGGACGTCGTTACACCGAGGCAGACGTTTTGCTCTCCATTAAGCAAATAAAAAGTGTATGCCTTCTCCTGATCCAAACGGTCCAGAACCATTGTGCGGACGGCCAGAGGCACTGCAGATAATGAAAAACCCCTGTGAGAGAATCACGCGGAGATTGTGTGTTGGGGAATGGCATGCATGCCGTCAGAACGGGCTCGCTGATAAGTTGTGATCCGCCTCAACACTCAAAGGCTCTTCGCGTTTTGCGAGGCGTCGCTTTGTGCATCCTGTTCTCTGACTTCTTTCGCTGAGGTAATTCTCGATTGAATCACATCGTCCACGTCGGGACTCGTGAACTCCGCTGTGCCATCACCGCCGTTAGGAATAAAGAGCTTTAGATGGCAATGGTCTCCGTCCCATTCAAAGGTATCCCCGAGTGTGATGAAGGAGCCATGTGGTTCCTGAGTGGGTGGCCCATATGCATTCACGAATGCAGCCTTGAGCGCCAGCGCACTATCATAACCATCCGTCGTAACAGTGATTTTCTGCAGCAAGGCTTGCTTGTAAGTAAGAAGTATCTGTTTGATCTCAATAGAGCCGACTGCCGAGACAGCTTTTAGGTCGTAATAGCTTTCATCGGACGGAGCGAGGCCAATGAAGGTCTTTGACTCCAATTTGTCCCTCGGCCGTTCAGATTCATTCGTCCCAAGACGAAATTCCTGAAAGCCTAGCTTTTGATCGAGGGCTGCATAATTCTCTGACGTATCTAATGGATCGGCGGAGGGGGCCGAAACTGGCCCTTGTGCTATGTCAGTCGATACCGCTGCTGGCTTGTGAAACAGCCACGCTCCTACAAGTGCGATTGCGACGGCAGCTAGGGTGGCAGTGCCCTTTTTCCCAAGATAAACACCCATAGCGCTCTATTTCCTCGAAAAGGCATTATGGAGCACATCTGCGGTGTTAATCAAGGAGCATTGCTGCTCCATAATCGTAGGTGGATCGCGCCCAAATTCTAAAGACGATTGGAGCAAACATCCGTCGAGCCCGAGATCACTCAAACATGACCCAAGAGAGTCTCGCCGAGAGAGTCGGCATTCACTGGAAAACGCTGGGCTACATCGAAAGTGGAAAGAGGGATTTCGGCGTGTCTATCTTAGCACGAATCGCCTCGATCCTCCCCGGATTGGCGGAGCAGATGTTCAAGGGAATCAAGATCGACTCCAAGAATGAGCGTATCGTCGAGAAGGCCACGAAGCGTAAGAGGAAAGGTCAAGGCAGTGATGTCTCTGCCTCGTGACCCGACTGACACCATCAACGAGCTTATAACAAATCTGTTATAAGCAGCACGGAGCGTGATATTCGGTCTCAGGTTCATCTTGAGCCTATAACATGTCTATTATAAGTCTCTCTAATTATCTGGTCGACAATTCTCTTAACGTATATAATCTCTTTATGTGAAGATCAGTGGAAAAATCCTCGGGCTCAAGCCTCTATGTTTGAGCCTGTTTGCGAGTGCCAGGAAAAATCCGAACCACGACTGGAAGGTGGCACTTAACGCTTGTCCGAATTTCCATAGGGCAGTGCGAGACTCCCAAAGCACAATAGACCAGCAATGTTGCGGTAGGCCCAAAGCCTATCGGGCTAGTCATAAGATGACTATCTGGCTGCGGGCAATTAGGCGTGCGTTAGCACGACCTCGCTGCCCATGCTATCTGTTGCGAAAGCCCGCAAGATTCTCCCCAGCCTAGCCAATTATACCGACGATGAAGTTCGCATGATTCTCATCCAACAGAATCAACTAGCCGAAGCGATCCTCTCACGTTACCGCGCCGATCACCGACAAGGCACTCTCGAATCGAGAGACCGGAGGCCATATGAATGATGTAAAAAGTCGACCCTCTACAGGGCAGAGATCGGCTGTCATCTACTGTCGCGTGTCTACACGCGAGCAAGTAGACAACACCAGCCTCGGGTCACAGCAGAAACTCTGTGAAGAGTTTTGTAAAAAGCGAGGCTCTGAAGTTGTGAAGATTTTCGTCGAAGAGGGGAAAAGCGCAAAAACTCTCGAACGGCCTGAATTTCGCAAAATGATAGATTACTGCGGGGCCAATAAAAAGACTGTAGCAGAGGTGGTGGTCTACGACCTCTCTCGATTTTCCCGGAGCAGTGCCGATTTTCATCTCGGTCGCGCTTTACTGGCTCGGCTCGGAATCCGCCTGTTAAGCGTCAGGGAGAATTACGACGAAACCCCGGCGGGAAACTTCATGACAACGATCATCGCTGGAGTTTACCAACTCGAGAACGATAATCGCGCTGAGAAAACAAGAGTCGGAATGCGAGCTACCGCTCAACTCGGAAGGTGGCCATTCAAGGCACCGCTAGGCTACCTTCGAGGCAGGAAGGAAGAGGGCACTAGCCTTGTTCCTGATCCCAATATGGCTCCCTTGCTTAAGATGGCCTTTGAGATGGTGGCCAGCGGTGCCCATACGGCGAATGAAGCACTGCGAAAGGCTAACTCGATGGGGCTTCGTACTCAAAAAGGAAAGCGAGTCAATCCCTCGAGTTTCAACTATACCTTAAGAAAACCAGTTTACGCCGGATTGATAGTCGTCAAGGAATGGCCCGACGTTGGCCCTATCAAAGGAGATTTCGAGCCCCTTATTCCAACTGAGGTTTTTGATCGGGTGCAACTTGTCCTCTCAGGACGCAAGCCATCGGCAACCACGCACAAGAGGTTCCATCAGGATTTCCCGCTTCGACGGTTCGTAGGCTGCGGATACTGCGATAAACCCCTGACCGGAAGTTGGTCAAAGGGCAGGAAGAAGAAGTATGCCTACTACAGGTGCAGTTCCTGCAAAAAGACAAACATTCGGAAGGAAAAACTTGAGGAAGCCTTCGAGTGCTATCTCGAACGCCTGACCCCTCGAGTCGAATTTTTGGACTTATTTGAAGCTGTGGTGCTGGACGTCTGGAAAACAAGCCAAGCGGACGCTATGGCGCTAGCGGCCGTCTGCAAAGGACAGTTGGACGCGCTATTGGACATGAAGGATAAACTGGACGAAGCGTTTCTCTATCAGAGGTCGATTGATAACCAAACCTACCAGCGGCAACAAGAGAAGCTCCAAGCCCAGATTCTCGAAAAGCGAATCGCCTTGAGTGACATGGAGTGCGACGAGTTCGAGGCTGAGGCCGTGATTTCCTTCGCACGAAGCGTGTTGGAGAATGCTCGCTCTCTCTGGACAAAATCCTCGCCAGAGCAGCAGGATAAGCTCCAGAGCGTGCTCTTTCCTAAAGGAGTGACCTTTAGAGATGGGAATTTTGGAACCAGCGTAACTGCTTACAGTTTCTGCCTCTTGCAAGAAGTTCCCAAGGCGAAATCCAAGATGGCTACCCGACATGGACTCGAACCATGAATAACGCCTCCAAAGGGCGCTGTGTTACCATTACACCATCGGGTATTCGACGGGCAGTTTCCGGCGCAGCCCCGGCGATGTCAAATCCCAAGCAGCTAGCCTCGGCGCGCCGCTCGCGGCTGGACAATCCCGGCGCGATGGGCTTAGCTTGGGGTTCCCAAAACGGTCCCATGGAGTAGTGGTTAGCTCACCTCCCTCTCACGGAGGGTGCACGGGTTCGAATCCCGTTGGGACTATGTTTCCGAGGTTACTGTAGTCACGATTGTAGTTGAAACGCCTGAGCAGGCGAGACGATAGTACCGGCTCAGAGGTAAAAGACCGTATTAGTTCGTCGGGCTTAGAACCCTCTCAGGCGAGCATTTCAACCGCGAAGCAGCGGATTTTGGGGGTACGGCGGAAGTAAAAGTCTCCCTGCGAAGCTCAATTTTCTAAGGTAATCTTGCTCGTCCTCCAGCGGGGAGTACGGCAAAGAGATCGTCGGGTGAGTGAGCGTAGCAACCTTCCTTTACAATTTTTTCTGGAAAAGGTTTCGGCCGTGAAATCTGAAAGCAAACTCGCACTTATCCCTTGGCGAATTCCGGCTTAGGTAGCGGGGTGAAATTGTAAGTATTGACACCTAAGCGATTCCGAGTACGCCAAATTGATGGCCATTCAAATTGTTTGCATCAACAAAAACGGGGGACACCACTCCGATCCACACCACGCCATCGAGTACCTTGGATGGATGGACGGCTCCGAGACAAAGAAGATTGGTCGCGTTGCCCTTTACGACTGGCTCAAGGAAGCCGACGCCAACAAGGCGTACGTCCAAGACGCTCAGGGAAACGTCGCCTATGTCGGCACCCGCGAAAATGCGAATGGAACAAAGTACGTGCAGACCTATGCGGATAGCAAGTGGACGGATAATCTGCTCGCCTTGAAAGAATGTAGGTAGCGTTCTACGCGCCGAAGCTAATTGAACTGAGGCTGCTCGGGCTTCGGAATCTGAACAAACACCACTGTCTTGTCGCCTCCGATACGGATTTCCCAATCATCCGAACTGGAGTACTTCGAGTAGTAGGTTCCGTCCGCTTGATCAATTTCGTCCAAATCGGGAATTGCGTAATTGTCGCACATGCTCTGGGCGAAGTCGTGCGGTTGCATGTCGCCCACCTTCCTCTGCATATTCGAGAGCATGGTCGAGCCTTCTCGAAGATCAATGGTGCCGGGATGGACAGCTTCATTTCCGATCACCCTCCCGGCGTCGAGCGATTTTTGAATCAACGGGCCAACCCTAGCCTGACTACTTCTGATCGAACGTCTTTTGCTCTTGAAGGAGCTGCATGAACGCCGGCGTTTTTTGGGCAGCGTTTAGCAGAAAACGAACGTCCACGAATTGAAGGCTTATGATGTGAGAGTACGGAATTTCCACAACGGATCGGGAAGAAGCCTTCTTAGAGGTCGAATCCATGAAAGGAGGGTGCATGTCAGTTAAGCATACTTTACGTTCTGTGTTATCCCGATAACCGCTAAGAAGCGGTACCAACCGCAATTGTCGATAGGCTAGATGCGAACCCAGAAGCTTAGGGTGCCGATGCTTAAAAACGGCGATACCGTAGTAGAGACGATGATTTTGCAAGGTGACAAGGATTCGCTTTTTTTCACGATCCGCCTGCAATAGCAGTTTATGAAAATCGTCCCCTTCTTCTTCAATGATGGAAGCTAGAACGGTATCGATATACATAGAACGTACTATCTTGTAACGGGTTACAAAATGGACGTAGTGAAGATTTTTGCGCTTTCGGACGAAGTCGAATACGGCGACTCTATCTATTGCTCGACCTACCACTGCGGCCAAAAACAAGCCTCCGAACATAGCATCGATGTCGCGCCAACTAAGTAGGGAAACAAAGCCCTTTTCATGAACCTCTAAATGCAAGAACGTCGCGTGCTTCTCAACCCAAAGCGCCAAATGGTCTATCGGACGGGCAAGGCCGTAGCCAAGATAAAGGATTCCCGCGCCTAAGATAACGACTGAAGGCAGTACCTCATCAAAACTTCCGTGAAGCTTATTCCTAAGCGTTACGGAGGTGCGAGCGGCGGCAAAACCAATTACCGCACAGACAAGAAAAATCCCGATTTCTTCCACGGGATCAAGCGATGTCTTAAACTTACTGACCGCTTTGACCGTCTCTCAAAGACCTTGCCGTCTCCACGATCTCGTTCCAAGCTTCGCGAACGGTCGCTTCCGTTCGACTGATCGAGTCGTTTTGGGAAACATTCTCTGAGAAGACAGTCTCGTACTTTTCCACGATGTCCTTTGAAGGAAAGAGTAGATCAAAAGTGCTCATGAGTGGGTGTTACTAACCATAACTATCGACATCCCTCTAGCGGAGTCAAAAACTTTCGTAGCCCTTTAGCTACAATGTCATAGGGAGCTTTACACGTAGCTAGAAGCCGCTACATTGTGTTCGCCGCTGCAAAATTTGATTTGCGCTAGGTCCGCTAGGAGCTAGCCTAATGGTTATGGAGATTACTCTAGCCCACGCAAAGTGGTGCCGCGAGCAGGCTGCAAAATACCTTAAACTGGCTACCAACATCGAGGACTTGCTGAAAGTTGATATGACGCCCTCGGGCATAGCTGTTTCCGTCCCCGCTGTGAGGGGCACAATCTACGGAGGTGGCGAGATACGCCCCAGTTTCCAGCGAATTCAAGAAGAGGCCGCTAAGGGTGGTAGGATCGTTCATCTAGCTACCCGTCTCAGAGCTTCGGAGCAGTATATTCGCGATATGCTAGCAACGCCCGACAGCAAGTTTTTTGTTGGTGAACGTGGCTGGGTTCGCCCTCAAGGGTGGACGCCTCCCGCAAAGTGATTGTCTATGTAGAAGGGGCCTGCCTCATCTCAGAATCGGCTTCCGTGGGCCTAGCATTACTAGGCTTACGACATCGTTTGAACAGAAAACATTGTGCCTATCCCGAACTCGCACCCGACCTGAATGAGGTAGAGGTCGTAGCGAAAGACATAAGGTCTGTTGTGCAGCTTAAGAAATCACGCCCGTAGCCCTGTATTTAGCCATGCCGACAATCCATCGACGAAAAGGTTGGAAAGCTGCTCCAGCGGGTTCTGGCCGGAACGTGAGGAGGCCTCATTGACAGGTCACGTAAACGGAGTGTCCAACCAAAGAAACCGGGCGGAGCGGGAACAACTTACCCAGCGGGTGAAGAGCCCCAAGATTGACCGCTAGAACTTGTCGCAAAGGGGTAATTACGAGCAAACTTAACCAGATGCACCATGTACGTGGATTCATCGTACAAAATTCTTCCTTTCGGTGACCCTATCGATGCCGATGCTCTCGAGTTTGAAATTTACCAATCTGATCGAGCGACCTCCGAGCTACTTGGGCGCGAGGACGCACGCCTGTGGAAGCGTCGCTCTATGAAAGGACGGTGGCACCATGGTGGAGCCCCCCAACCGAGCACGAGGTCATCCAGATTCATTTGCCTCCTCCTGCTCGATGCATTCCGAGGGTTACTTATGCAAAAACAAACCGCAGAAGAAATAAGATCAATGAAGGTCGCAAGTCTTGTTTAGCTTGCTGCGCAAGACGCATCAGGCACCGCTGATGAATTATCGCTTGAGTATCCAACACCGCATCAGCCTTTTCGGGCCCTACCGGCATCAGCGACTGGAGTTCGGCGATAAACCCGATGTACTCAGATAAAATTTCTGTCGCCGCGGGTGATAGGTAGATAGGCGCTGTCAGCGCCACAAAATTTGCTGCCTCAAGATGTCGGACAAAAACCAAGCGATCATCGACTGGCTGCTTCCCCTTCCGAGTAACGACTATGTGAAGGTAAACCTTCCACATGGCCCGCAGGACCTCTTCATACTTGTCAGCCATACGTTCATGCTGCTTCTGAATGTAAAAGCCTCTGAGTGCTACTAAGGCGATTATAAGAATGCCGCAAAACCACGAAAGGGGAGTAGCAATCGTAGACCATATCGCCCCTAATTCATTCGTGAAATCATCAAGACCGAAGTCCATTTCTAATCGTACATCCTTCTTTCAGCAGGTCCAGAATCTGGATGCCGTTTACTTACAATTTGATGGATCGTGATTTCCAATGAGGAATGCCGAACATAGCGACGCCGGGCATGCCCTTCTCTCGGCCTCGCTCCTCGACGCTATCAATCTCATCGAAAACGAGATTTCGACCGACCGGCCTTGATGTTGTTCCCACTCTCGGTGTCAACGAAGTAGAGATTCAGTTGTCGAACTTGTAAGTATTTTCCGTGTTCTGGGTACGCTGGCTGGGAAAAAGATCTTTTGCTCGGCCCTCGCTTTGACGGTGGGGTCGGTAGAGGGTGCAACGAATGCATGCGCGGATACGAGAGGCATAGCGGAGACCCATTTGAAAGGCCGTCAATCTCTGAGTCTTGTGCTGCGTGATCTACACGCATAAAAAAATGAATGGCAACTCACCCACACCCATTGGAAAACAAGAAATGGGGAGGCGTGGGAGCGGTAGTTGCAATGTTGGGTCTACCGCTACTAGCGTTTTCCACTATTACCTCGGTCATCTCGGTGTGGCCGATTCTATTCCCGAAAAAGGAAGACCAGATCGAGAAGAAATTGGAAATTGTCGAAATATGCAAGGTCGATCAAACAAAGGTCTTCAAAGACACCGTCTTTTCTAAACCCCAATTTCCTCGCAGATTTTATGTGGCTTACGAACTAACCAACATCGGAAACGTAGCTATAATGCCTTCAGATTTTGCCGGGCCTTCGGGACTATTCACGCCACCGGATAATCAAATCACAGTCGTCTACTCGATGGGTAGCGCCGGACTAGACGATCTAGTGCTTGATTGCGAATGGAGCACATCCAATCACCGGGATTGGTCTTTGAAACCTTTGCTTATCAACCCGAAACAGAAGGTGAGATTTGGTGTTCTGCTTACCGCAGCGCAAAATTGGAACCACCACCCTGACTTCGATCCCGATAGTGTTATTCATTGGAGATGGAGTGTGGTCGGGGTGAGCGAAGTTCCCGTAACCACCATCGGTCTTGGCGGCAACCCATACGACTGGATCATAAAACAAACGATGGCGAAATATGGTCTCCCAAAGAAACCAATAACTACGCATTTTGTGTTTCCGGATCATTCAGTGGGAGAGTGGGACACTGCCGTGCAAGCAAACGTGTTGGGCGAGTATTTTTTCTCCTTCTCGAGAAGAAGAGCATGGTCATTTATTTTCTTGGGAATCGGTCTTTTCGGGATTAATTCCTACTTTTTTGCGAGGACCAGAATCCTGTCTTCCAGTCCACTCCTGTCGACAGTGTGCTGTTTAGTTTTACTCTTCTACTCGTTCGCAATGGCAGAGATCATCGTTTACGTCAGCAAGTATCCGATCAAAACTTTGGCATCCGCGAGTTATCTGATTTTGATTACCTACATCCTCACAATCGGAACCATGCTCTGGGCACTCAAAAAGAAAGCGTCTTAGACCATTGATTCAGTGGCCTAAGCACGCAGTAGCAGAACGGCCCTCCATTGACGTGGGACAGTCTCAGCTATGCCGAGGAGCCCCGCAAGTTTCGGTCTGCTGCATCAGTTTCCTAAGCATTCAACTTAGGGGATGCTCGCTGGCGTACAACAAAACGTAATAACCGCATCAGGGCTGGTGGCACGGAATAGATTCCTTACTCCGGCTCATCAAGAATAGTCCCCAATCGAGCAGCAAGGGCAACCGCTGTGGTTTCAACGAAGTGATGTGGATTTCCCGGCGCGTTGTCGTCGGGAATCAGAACGTGAATTCCGTTCTGAGTAGAAAGTTGAAAATCTCCGGCGGAAGGTTTCAACCAGACCATGTAGTGACTTTTCTGGGAGTCTTCGGGGAGAACACTCCCTATCGCGAATATCTCGTTAGGATTAATCCAGACGGTGGCTCCTGTGGGCACGGTATCATTAATTCCAGCCTGCCTGTGCTCTTTGGCTACGAGAAGCTTTACAAGCGGACCGTCTTGAAGGTCGAAGGTTTCCTGAGAAATCAAAAAATTAAATGCGTTGAGACCCGAATTGAGATTCAGCGGTCCATACTTCATCGTGCGGATGAACTTCGTATTTACCCACAGTCGAAATCTTGGAGCTACGTGAGGGGGGAGTTGCTCGGCGGGTAAAAGTTTCATGAACATGATCTGACTATCCTGATGAATCGTCGAAATGCGAGCACGCGTTCGCTATGGCCGCTCGCGCTGAGGGAATTTAATGATCGCCTCAGGTGTTGACTTATATCCTGCGGCGCAGATGACGAGCAAGGGAGGCCTGCTTAATCCTGATGCGTAGAATTCGCTTCCAGCGATGCGTTCCTTTATCGTTGGGTTCCAGTTGAAACGTTTGAGTATTTATCGAGAATACCGTCATGTGGATTGACTCGCCAACATTCGCGCCATGGATGCATTGGTTTCTTGGCCTCGCTGGCTCTGTCGCCCTGATGTTGGACATCTGCCTTCTCGATAAAACGGGTAGCATCAAATCTGGGTTAAAGCGGACGGAGCATTACATTCAGAAGTTCGAAGCGTGGGTAAAAAGCCTTCCTCTTTCAAAACTGATGTCGTGGCATCTCCGATTTGTATCAGACAAAATAGAGTCCAACATCTGGAGAAAGCATCCCAACCTGATCTGCTTCGTAGTGGGATATTTGTTTACTGCATGTTTGAACATTTGGGCAATACACACCTATTCGAACGATCCGGGAATTTACAAGCCGAACGCGGCTATCATGTTTGGGCCGCACCGTTACATGGTTTATCCGCTTGTCGCCAATGTGCTGGGCGGTTTCTTTCTGATGATAAGCCGTAATCTCGTGCTTTGGAGTCGCAAGAAAAACGTTATGTTCGTTTATATGGCCGTGGTTCTTCTTAAGGTTTTGGTTGGAAGCATCTTAATCGGCTCTCTCGTCGCGGGAGTGCTAATTCCGTGTATCCATCTTATTTCTCCAACACATCCGACGGTGCCAAACGTGGAATTAATCCGCTACTACGCCACGGCGGGCTTCATAACGATGATCTTATACTGGGCACTCGCCTTGGACAACGCCCTGCGGATGATGGATGTCACGATCTACCTCCTACAAGTCAGCCTTGTTATTTGCGTAACCGTCTACTTAGCGATCTTCGTTACGAAGGCTCTGCGACTGGCTATACGGAAAGCCGACTCGATGTACTTCACTGGATTTGTGGGCGCAATCGCTGGCTTGTACGAACTCGCTTCACGAATCCAATTTCATCCTGAACACTGGACTCTGGTGCAACGGCAGGTCCTGCTTCTCTTTCTGGGCTTCGGTCACTAACGGCTCGTAACTTCCGACGCCCGATTCGCATCCGCGAACATCGTTGGGCATGTTACTACCGTTTCTTCAACTGCGGAAACTTTTCCGCCAGCCGAGAAAAGAACGATTGCAGCGCAGTTTTCTCCCAAAGTCCGCCCTGCTGATCTAAGTCGTCTAGGATCATCTTTATCTGTGCGACTAGGGGTTGATGAAAATGGACGGCATATTCATAGAGCTTAGCGCCCTCGTCGGTTTCAAATGCTTCGGTCGTGAACGTGGCTCGCCATTGGTCGATGCGACATTCCATGGCGGAGTTCAAGTCATCTTGGAATCCTTCAAGATCGTCAGTATCGGTGCACTTCTCCAACTCGGCCTTAGCATCCAGCACGTCCTTATGCAGGTAGAGCCATGGATGCTTCTCGCGCTGCAATTCCTCACGCTCCCGCTTCTTGTCCTCTTTGGCCCACCGTTCTTTCCGATAGGCTCGGACCTTTGGGTCGGCGAGCATCGACTGAATCATCGTCGAGGCATCTTGCACGGTCAGACCGATACCGGGATGGCCTCCCATGCTTCTGATGTAGACCAGCTGCTTATCGGTCGCCAGATTTACGGGCACGGGTTCGATCCGTTTTGTGGCTTTAGCTCGTTTGCTCTTCGCCTTGGGCACTGGCGAGGCTGCTACCAGTGTTAGAAGGGGCGGCAGGGGCGGCGGTTGAGCCGAGGCTGGATTAAGGATGTCAAAGAGCGGAACCCAAGCCGCCATTCCTTCTTTCCACGCCAGATCGTCCGGCATGAAGTAGCCGGTCTTTAGGCCTTCCGTTATGCCAGCCATATCGAACCCGCCAAGGTCCTCACCGTTTTTCGCGATGTAAATAACATCCATAATTTCGGGCCTCCTATGGTGACTCAACTGGCACGCTCAGAATTTGCTTAATCTGTTCTGCCCGTAGGGTAAGTATTTGAGGATGGTCGACATTTTCGCCGCTCTTGAAAAAGTAAAAAAAATCAGCACTACGTGTCAGGTAACTGTAACCTTGAATAGTGCTATCTTGAGTGGTTATCACTACCTGATGATTTTTGCTTTTTAGAAACTTCGATGCCTCGCCAGAACCGAGGTTATAAAAGGTGGCGACGACCGACGTGACGATGAGGAAGACAAGCACTAGCATAATTCTTTGAGCCTTCGCACTTAGGTCGGTGAACTTGCACCAATCCTTACTATCTAGGCCAAAATGGATTCCCATCATGACGAAAACCAGAATCGCTAAGGCTATCAACGGGCTAGAATAAAGAACGTCCTGCAAGGAATAGTTCAAATCCACAAAGGCCACGTTGCACCGTTCATAAAAACCATAGAGAAAGGTGTAGTGCAGAAAGTACAGCACAGCCGTTGCAGCTGCCAACAGCAAGGTGGTATCGAGCCAGTTAGACCGCTTCATTCTGGCAACCTAATGAGACCCTACTAATCGCACCAGCCTCATCTTCAACCGGCCCTCATAGAAGCTCAAGCTCTGAACCCATAGGGCCCCGCCATGTCAATTTCAGTTCACGCGTAAGCGTAGGCATATCATCAGCGACGATCTGGATTGTAAGAAGATATTCTCCGGCTAACCGGAAAATCTCAGCGAAGCTGGGCTTGAACCGCCACTGCCTGTCCCTAGCACCGGGATAAAGACCTAGGTAGTTATCAGCAGGTCCAAAAAATAACATCAGGACATCAAGATACACCGTCACGTCTGGGTGGATCGTCTTACTTTCCGCATCAGCATGTTCACCGGGAGCGAAGGTCAGGACGGCGGTATCGCCGCGCCAGCCATCCCCTGTGCCCGGAGAGCCCCTGATTGCTATAAGTCTTCCTGGACAGCCCGTGATCGGGCGCTTGGAACCCGAAGTCACTGCAATGCGATGAAATCGATTCGATCCTCCTTGCCATTGATTGGGAACCACTGATCCTGAAATTTCTGGACCACACGCTAGGTGAAGATGGGGTTTGCGTTCTTCATCTATGCGCCAAAGTTTGACCCCTTGGACTATCGCGCAGATAAAAAGGGCTGCAAACGCCGTTATCGTGAAGTCGACAGCTGTCGACGACGGGTTCATCAGTTTGCTGGCAATAAAAAGAATGACGGAAATCCCACCGCTCGTCTTGTCACACCATTGCCAGATGAATTTGAGGAAGAGCATCACCGAAGGTGGGCGGCCTCCAGCAGTTTGTCGACTTCATCAGCGAGAGCTCCGGGCCTAAGTGATGTGCGGGCTTGTCGCAATAATTCGATCAATTTGTCTACAACCGTCTTTCCTTGAATTAAAAATTGTAAACAAACTTCCTCAAACGCATGGGCATCATCGCAGGCATCTCCACTCAGCGTGGTCGTGACCTGAGGCGTGGCGCGTACGAATTGATGAAAGCTGTCGTGGCGACTTTTTTGCCGACGTAGAAGGAGCGGTCTTTTTCTCGATTATATACCCCTCTATAGCCTCGGTAGCGGCATTCAGTGGGCTTAGTGCGATTTTGTTTACAAGTTTTGTAAAGGTCGATCCGGTGGCACCCTGCCACCGTTTCTATATGGAGAACCATAAACATTTCGTGCCTGAGACACAAATTTGCGGAAAAGCAGGTTTTTAGGAGGTTTATCAAAACCTACCCACGATGAACCATGAGAGGCAAAATGCACTTTCCTACTCACCGGTTCGGGCGTTGAAAGAAAAAGGGGATTTGTGACGGCTGACCGGTCGATAGGGGGTACGGTCGCACATCTGGTATTGGAGCTATGAGGCCTGCGAGCGTAGTTATGGCATGAATTTCCTTTCGGACTCTGATCGCCTTCCCGACCCCACGATTAATCCGTCTGTGCGACCTTGCCCGCTGCTCGGACCTAGCTCGCTGGCGAAGCCGCCTATACAGCGACACTCAGTGCGACACAAGGTATCAGCAAAATCTAGTACGTGGACAGTGCCGGAGTCCCCGGCAAAACCACCGGCGGCTAGATCGCCGTATGCCTTCAGCACCGACGTCCAGCATCATCGAGGTAATTCTGGGCCATGGAATAATAATCCTTCAAATCGTTGATCATCAGATGCCACGAGGGCCTCCGCGTCTTCACGACGCGATCCAGCGGGCTGTAGTGATCGAGATGGTAGGGTAGGAACAGACGGCGTCGTGATCGCAACGGTTATGCTAAAGGCCCTTCAGGAGGTCTTCCCACTCGGCTTTGAGAGTTTTTCGCAGACGGACCAAGAGGCCTAACGATGGAGTATGTATGCCTCGTTCTAGCTTTTGGATGTACCGAGTTCCCACCTCGATCTTTTCGGCAAGCTCATCCTGACTGAGAGCCGACGCTCTCCGTATCTGGGCAATGTTTTTCCCAAAAATCTCGGCCTCACGGTGATTAAATCGCTCAACTCCCACCCTTCATTGGATAGCCGGGTTCGATCATCGGCAACACGCCGTTAGACGGCGTTTGGTCTTGCACGGTTGATAGGTCGTCTTGCAGTTTAGTCAACTGAATGAGGACTCCTTCAAAGTCGGCGACATCAATCACTAGGTGGGGCTTTCTCTTTCTCATGACCCACGTCGGCATAAACCTATCAGTTTTTGCCGACTCCACTCCACCGGGGGTACAGCCAGTGGTCGTGTCCCCGACTTTAACTGCCTCCGCTGGCGTTGATCCTACCTTTCCAGATCAAAAATTGCTTCAATTCGCACAGGCTGGAGATGCGATAGCGCAATGCAAGGTAGGTTTCATTTACGCCAATGGAGCCGGAGTAGACCAAAATTATCAAAAAGCTCGAGACTGGTACCAGAAGTCTGCTGACCAAGGTGACGCTGAAGCTCTCAGACATCTGGGGAACCTTTCCCGGTATGGTCGGGACGGCCATAAAGACTCGGGCGATGCGATGGAGCTGTATTGCAAGGCTTTTTCACGGGGGGATGCAGAGGCAGCCGCTCAACTCTGCGAAATGTACGAGGCTGGAGAGGGCGTACCCGCTAGCTCTGCCCAAGCGATGGAGTTGTACAATCAATTACTCAAGCTGGCAGACAATGGAAACGTCCGTGCGGAATTTGCCGTTGGCTATTTCAATCTCACCGGCATCGCGAAGAAGGGGGATCAGGCCGATCCTGACATTCCCCCTCCAACAGGAGATCAGGGCGTCGAACCTCCGATAGTAAATGTCGGAGACCAAGCGATAGTCACCATCAAGGTGACCGGCGGAATCGAGAATGACATCGATTACGACCTGCCAGCCGTCCCCGGTCTCGAAGTCGTGAGCAAACAAAGGTCGGTATCAATAACTTATCCGACCGGAACTTTCTCAAGACTTTTTTCCGTCTTAGCCACACATCCCGGAACTTTCGTGATCCCCGCCTTCGACATTGCCTTGCCCGATGGAACAATTAAGCACGAGCACGAAATGAAGTTAGTGGTCAGGGGGGACGTTCCCGAACTGGAGGCCAACCCGGATGCTGCCTTTGACTGGTTGACTAAAAGTGCAACCGAAGGTGATGGAGAAGCTGCCTTCGACCTTGCCCTCGCTTACAAGAGGCCGGGACGAACTGGAGTGTCGCTGCAAATGGGAGAGGTGTATGCGACCGACTGGCTTCGTCACTCTGCCGATGATGGATTCCCCCCGGCGGAGGCCATGCTCGGCGAGGACTACGCCAACGGTACCGGCATGGCAGTAGATTGCGCCAAGGCGCTCTATTGGAATCAAAAGGCTGCCGATCAGGGTAATGTTAATGGAGAGGCCGGTCTGGGCGTCCTGTATGCACTGGGCCATGGCACGCCCCCAAACGCGAAGGAGGCGATAAAATGGGAACAAAAGGCAATCGCCGGAGGTAACGTCGAAGCCAAGTACCTGCTAGGAAGAATGTACGACGACGGTACGGCTGGCATTAGCGATCACGTGCTTGCCGTGAGGTGGTACACCGAAGCGGCTAATGCGGGAAACGTACATGCTAAGAAAGCCCTAATCGGGCCGAGCTTGTCTCACACGTGGACGAAGGATGAGTGGCGTGCTCATGTCCGAGCTAATAACATTCACCCGAACGAAGCCTCCGGCATAGCAGGTTCGATTTGCACGAGGGACGCGCTGTACGAAGCGGTCGGGATGCCGGACCACACCCAGACTATCGACGGCAGTAAGCTTCTCTACTGGATTTGCTCGGATGGCCAAATTCAGCTCGTTTGTAACGAGCAGCCCTTCGCGAACGGGGAAATAATCGGGCGGATCAACGACTTTTAGCGGGTTATGAGCGGCGCGGATATATTCGGTAGGGCTAAGTCATCGCTCACCGCCGCCGCCACGGTCGCGGCAGCGACAGCGAACATGGAAAAGTCTTGTGCGTTTGGGCATGCCTCTCATTTCGACTGCGCGGGAGGTTGTGCTGGTTGCAGTCCCTTTCGAATTTCGTTCAAGTCCGAGGGAAATCGAAGGTTAGTACGACAAAATGCCACCGCGTCAGTACCATCCTGATCGAGTACGAGCCTGCTCTGAAACATCGCCTCAATGTCGGTACATTCCGCTCGGACAAGTCCCATAGCCGAACCAATCATCTTCCCGCCGGAAAGGCTGGAGGAGCAACGCCATCGCAAGGCGCAAGACTTCGCCGCCAAGACTAACGCCGTTCTTGCCGACACGAAACTCGCCGTCACTCACGCTCAAAGCGCCTCCGACCTCGACAAAATCCTCGCCGAACTCTCCGCCATTGCCGGTCCGCAGGTACAACCCTACGCCCTCGACGCCGACTCCCAGGCACTGCTCGGTCAACTCAACTCGGCGCAACAATTCGTCTCGGCCTGGCAGGATTACCTGTCTGCCTCGTCCACCAGCAACACCGAGCAAGCCCGCAATGCGCTCGAGCGCATCCTCAACAACACGCAGAACGACAGCCTGGGCTATTTTCCACGTTCCAAATTACTGGCCCTGCGGGACGGCACGTCCGGCGCGACGGCCTCGACGCTGTCGACAGAAAGTCCCACTGATCGGGAGGACGATCTTTTGGCCAAGGTCAAGACCGTGCATGATGTCGATTCAGTCTTGGACAAGACCTTCGCCATTCCCAGCCAGTCCACGGATCTCTCCGGTATTCGCCTGCTGGAACAGGCGCGGTTCGATGCCGGGGCCGGCCTCCCCGTCACGCTCGATGTGAGCGCCGCGACGACGAACAATTTTTACGGCGACAACATCAGCCGGACCACGGCCCTCGAACTCCTCGCCATTCTTCCCTACTATTTTGGCACCGAAAAATCCGATCTGCCCCATGAGGGAGAGACCCTGAACGATTATTTGGACCGATTAGCCGCCAGCGCGAATACCGCCGGAAACCTGGCCCTGCTCCAACGCGTCATCGCGACCAAAATCGCCGTCACCCGGGATCATCCCATCATATTCGGCACGCAGCCGGCCATCTTCCTCGCCGGCCTGTCGCAGGAGGCCGCCGGCCAGTACGCACCTGCCGTCGTCTCCTACGAAAAATCACTGCAGGAATTTGATGCGCTCACGCCAATCAAAATCGTGGGAGACCGTCTCGCGGCCATCAAGGCCGCGCATCCCAATGAATTTGCCCAAGGGATGACGAGTTTTCTAACTCCGCAGCCGCTGCCGACGATGGACCCTCGCTTTCCTCCCGGTTGGCCAGGCCAATACCCCGGCTTCCCGCGCCCCTACCCCTACCCGCCCAATCTCACCTCGGCCCTTCCCATCCCCATGACGCTTTCCATACCCGCCCGCGCATCCACGAATGCAGCGCCGGCAGCAGCCACTTCTCCTCCCGCTTCCCAATAGACAATCCATTCCCATGAAAAACATCCTTCGCGTCCTCCTGCTCATCTCGGTCTTTGGGTTGCCGGTCCGCGCCACGCCGCTCGATGACAAGATCAAGGCCTTCGACGACGCGTTGAAAACTTCGAAGCCCGCCGGTTACTCCGACCCCATGTTCGCCGAGCGGATGACCCAGCAACTCGGTGCCCTGCAGGAGATGCCGGGGCAGGAACAGCAACTGGAAGCCGCGATTCACCAAGTCATGGCCACCGACCCCTCGAAGGACGTGCAGGAAGCGGGCGAGGCTCTCATTGAGGAACTTCAGGCCCAGAAAAAAGCGCGTATCGACGCACTCACGTCCAAGGTCGACGCGGCCCTCGCCTCCGTGCCGGCCGCCGTCGCCAAGGCCGAAAAGCCAGCCGATCTCGACGCCGTCCTCGACGACCTCCTGCGCGTCACGCCCGCCAATGGCAACGCCTACGGCTATGACCCGGAAACCCAGACGCAAAACGCCCGCGTCACCACCACCTACCAATTCGTGGCCCAATGGCAGGACTATCTCTCCTATCGTGAAAGCGGGAACGACCAGATGGCGCTCAACACCCTGCGTAATCTTCTCAACCAGCGCCCGGGCGGAGAGCCCATCATCCCCCGCTCCGAAATCCTTGCCCGCATCGCCCCGCTCGAGGCCCGCACACAACTCGCAAACGTTCCCCGCCCTTACGTCCCTCCGCCGCCCACCGACTTTACGCCCATTCTCGAGTCCGTGAAGACGCTCGACGATCTCAATTTGGCGGTTCACCAAGCCGGTATTACACCGAATTCACAAACCTACGACAGCGGTGAACTCGCCCAGTTGGCCTTTCTCTACGCCCAGGCCAAGAACGGCCTGCCTGTCTCGCTGGACATCAATCCCGGTTGGAGCGCTGGCTCGGCTCATCCTGACCTTTCCCGCATCGAATCGATGCTCCTCCTCTACCTTCTGCCGCGCCTCCTCGGCCCCGGGGCACCCACACCCAATGCCAACGAGCAAGTCAACGACTACCTCATCCGCACACTGACCACAGCCGAGACATCTCAAAATTGGGAACTCGTCCAGCGCGTACTCGATGCGCAGATGAAGATCGCCAAGGTCCAGCCCCAGGTCTTTCAGGGACACCAGCTTTTCCTCGCCGGTTTGAACCAGGAGATCGCCCAACAATACGCAACGGCTGTCACGGACTACGAAACGGCACTCGGCTCGCCTGACGCCTACACGTCCGCCAAGTTCATCGGAGATCGACTTGCCGCGATAAAGAAAGATCACCCGTCCGACTACGATGCAGGAATGAAGACCTTCCTCCACCCGCCGGCGCTGAATTATCCCCCGGGCCTTATGAATCCCTATGTGATGGCAATGAGGTATGGCATGCCCGGCTATCCGCCTAGCGCACCCGTCAGTGCGCCCGCGTCCTCCGCTCCCGTCTTTCCAGCCGTTAAGACGCCGCCACCCAAAGTTTCAACGCCGGCCCCTTCGACCAACGCGCCCACCGCAACTCCGCCGGCCACCACGAAATAATCCGCTGACATTCTTGGGGGAAGGTTTCGCATCCGGCGAACGAAAGCCGCCCGGGCGGTAAATTGGCTTGCCGAAAGGCCGCCTCCAGCTTAGTTGTGCTGCGCTTTAGCGCTTTCCCGGAAAAGACTTTCGCCGTCGCAGGACTACCTTCGGGGCAGTAGTGCTTGAGTTCGTTGAAGGAAAAATTATTGGAGAAAATGACGTTGGCCTTCACACACGCGAACGGGTGCACGCGCGGCCTTCGCTTCATGAAACTTCTGGATCAGCGACAGGATGACATGGGCCCATTCCTTGTGAAACCGGTCACCTCGCCGTAAAGGTTCGTCGAGATGGCGAACGCATAATCCAGGCCGTAGGAAATTTTATAAGCTTCCAGCTGCGCCAGCATCGCGCGCTTCGCCTGGGCGTAGGCCTCCTCCGAGACATGCGGCCGTCCGTTGAAGATAATTTCTTCCTTGATCGGGTTTTGTCCGAACTCGTGCGGATAGGCCGCGATCGTTCCCAGCGCGACGATCTTCTTCGCCTCAAATTCGCGGCAAACCTCGATGACGTTGGTGTTGATGAGGACGTTGTTGAGAAACGCCTTCCCCATGTTCTCCATGGTTTCCCAGGATGCCGTAAACTTGGGCGGCGGCGTGAAAGACATATTTCGGGCGATGCGTCGCGAACAACTTTCGGACGTCCTCGAAAACCAGTAAATTGCATGAATCCTTGCCGATCGGGACGAGATCGGTGTGCCCCTGCTGGGTGAGCTCACGCACCAACGCGCCTCCCACGAGACCCTTGGCGCCCGTGATGAGAACTTTATCGGTGAAATTCATGCCTTGGAGCCTAAGCATTTTACTTACCGCGTTCCCTCAAAAAAGATAATAAGCACGCGCTCGTGCTTATCCGCAGTGAAGCGAGAAGCTTTCGCGACGATCTCAATCAGCCGCTCACGACCGCGGCTGATGCGCTTTTTGCAGCGCTTCTTCGTACCGCTGGACGACTTCTGCCGCTTCACCCTCCAGCTGGCTGACGCCGTCCTCGATCCACACCGCCCGGCGGCACAAATCGCGGATCGTGTTGGCGTCATGCGAAACCAGGATCGCCGTCTTGCCCGACCGCAGCCGCTCCCGTAGTGCCTGCGCCGACTTATGCGCGAAACCGGAATCGCCCACCGCCAGCACTTCGTCGATCAGCATCACGTCGGGATCGGCCTCCATCGCCGTGGCAAAGCCAAGTCGCGCGCTCATGCCGCTGGAGTACGTGTAGATCGGCCGCTCAAAAAAATCGCCCAGCTCGGAAAATTCCCGGATCTTGTCCAAGCTCCGCATCATGTGTTCCTTCGTCGCGCCCAGCATCATCCCGTTCAGGATCGCGTTCTCGCGCCCCGACAGGCTGGAATGGGAACCCACGCCGATGGAAAGCAGCGTCGACTTCAGCCCCTTCCGGATATCCACCGTGCCCTCGTCCGCCACGATGATCCCCGCGATCAACCGCAGCAGCGTGCTCTTGCCCGCGCCGTTGCGCCCGATCACGCCGAGGATTTCGCCCTTGTTCACCGCGAAGCTGACGTTGCGCACCGCCCAGAATTCGCTCCGCGCGCCCTTGAAGAATCCGCGTGAGCTGCGATAGCAAACGCCGGCATCGCGGACTGTAATCAGGGCATCACTCATGGCAGGTCAGCGGTTGATGGCCTTCACCACGGACTTGTCGATTCGTCCGTAAAACCAGTAAGTGAAGACGAACGACACCCCGCAAAAAAACGCCACGTAACCCAGCATGCTCCACTCGGGCCATTGCCCATGGATCAACACCCGGCGAAAATTTTCAATAAGGATGGCCATGGGGTTCAAGTAAAAGTAAGGCCGATAGACCGCCGGAATCTCGGCGCCCGTGAAGAAAAATCCCGACACCAGCATCAGCGACCGCAGCACCGCATCGACCGCCACGCGCGCGTCCGGAAAGTACGGGATCACCGCGGCCAGCGGAAGGCTCAGCGCGAGAATCACTGCGAATTCCAGCAGCAACAGCGCGGGCAGGCTCAGGTAAGCGACGTTGGGCGGAGAACCCGTGCACCAGAGCCAGAGCAGCAGGATCGCGAAGATAAACAGGAACTTCCACGCATTGCTGAGGATCGTAATCAACGGCAGCACCACCTTCGGCAGATAGACCTGCTTCAGGATGCCACCCGCGTCGAAGATCGAGCCCGCCGTGCTCATCACCGTGCCGTTGAACCACTGCCAGGTGATCGAGGCAACGAGGACAAACGAAATGGAATCCGCCCGCGCCCGGTCCAGCACGACGACCAGGATGGTGTAGAAGAGGACCGTGTTAAGCAGCGGCTCCAGCAGCCACCAGACGTAGCCCATGTGGTTGAGCTCCGCCTCGGCTTTCAACTCCGCACGGGTGCGATAGATGATAATATCCCGGTAACGGCGCCACTCCACGCTGGAAAGTAGAAAGCGCCTTCCGCGCTCGCAAGATAAATGAGGCCGGCGTGCGCAACGCTTTATCTGCTTGCTCCCGATTTTGGGCAGGGCGTACTATCTCCCGCTCGACGGGTGCCGTTCCCAGGCGCCCAGCGGCCGCTTCGCATGAAGGGGCGCGCGAAAGTTTCGGGTCGTTAGCTCAATGGTAGAGCAGGCGCCTTTTAAGCACTTGGTTGCTGGTTCGAGTCCAGCACGACCCACGCTTTCTCCACGAGCGCGTAACCTACTGCTCGATCTCTTCCGTCGTCGTGGTCCCGTTGCCGCGCGTCACCGTCGTCCGGCGCACCACGCGTCGCCGCACATAATGCGGCTCGCCGAACAGCGCAATGATGCCCGTCACCACATAGGCCCAGAACCAGATATTCTGCGTCCCCATGTTCACGTAGATATAATAGGCCATCAGGAACCGCGGCACGAAAAGCCAGAGAAAGAAATTGGCCAGGTCGGAAAGCGGATTCGGCGGATAACCGCCAAAGACCAGCCACGCCAGCACCAGCGCCAGCCGCGGAAAAAACAATCCCGACAAAAGAAGCCAAAGCGCGATATGGCCGGGATCAAGAAGTGAGTTCACAAAACCAAGGTAGGTCTCACCCACCGGATGTCCATCGGGCCCAGCCCGCCAACCACCATCAGGGCTCCTCAGCCGGTAGCCGTCGACCTCCGGGCGACGGAGTCATCGCGAAAGCGATTTTCTAAAACTCCGTCATCCTGAGCGAAGTCGAAGGACCTCTAGCTATTGGATCGGAGATGCCTGCTGAACGGAATGATTTAGACGCCTTGCTGAAAATCGCGCGCTCCTCAAATCCCAAAAGCCGCCGCATTCGGCCACGCCAGCTGCGGCGCGCGTTCGGCCGACCACGGATTCAGCGTCTCGCCCGAATCCAGGATCGCCTGCCGCTGCTCGCGGCACAGGCATCGCACCGCCTCCAGGTCGATCCCCGCATGATGCGCCGGGTACGACTCAAAGTTCGCCAGCGCCAGCGCGAAAAGCCGACCTCCCGGCGCGATCCGGTTCTTCTGCAGATGAACGAACCCGCCCGCGACCTGGATCAACCCCTGGTAAAAGCGGGCCTGCGGCGTCCCGCGCAACGGCAGCCACAATTCCTCCAGCACGTCGTGCGCCTCATAATAAAGCTGCGCGTTGAAGCACTTGAAGTAGCCCAGGTAATGCCGCGCATGCAGCCCATCGTCGGCGATATCGGCGAGCAGCGCTTCGATCTTGGGCGACTTGTGGCTCATCGCGCCGGTCTACTTGACGACCTTGCGCTCGCGCAAAAAGGCGTCGAGCTCGTCCGCGCCGAAGTCGGCCAGGATCTCATCGCCCCAGCGCATGGTCGGCGCCTTGGTCTGGCCGGACAGGCGCTTCATCTCCTCCCACGCGGTGGGGTCGGAATGCACGTCGACCTTGCCGTAGGCCAAGCCATGGTCATGCAGGTAGGCCTCGGCCTCGTCGCACCACGGGCAGCCGGATTTGACGTAAAGAAAGGGACGCACGGAACTCATAGGGGCTCCAAATTACGCAGCACGCGCGTTTTGTCGCGCGGAAAGTGGCGGACGCGCCGTTGGCCGCCTCGGTGCGAAAAAAAGCGAAAGAGTCGAAGCCAAAAACAAACCACGAACGTCTTGAATGGATCATCTGTCGTTAACCTTCACCCTTCCGCGATTTTGAACCGGCGCTCCCTTGTTACTCGATCGACACGCGAGCGGGGGCTTTTTACCTTGCCCGCTTTTTCCCCGCACCCTAAAGTGAGGGGCTCCGGCAGGCGTTTCCCGGCCCTTCTGCCCGGTACGGCAGTTGGCTCGCGACATGCTTAAGCAGAGCCCGCGAATCCCCCTTCTATGCCCTCCAAAGAACCTTCCCAGCCCAAGCGTAAGCCACTGCGTGTCGGCGGCTTGCAAACGACGACTGTGAGGCCTTCCTCGGCCTCTTCTCCCGTGGCCGAACCGCAACCGGCCATGACCGCGGTCGCGCCCGGAGTTGAAAATGGCGCGGCGCATCCGCTGCCCGCCTACGAATTTCTGGGCTACCTGCCCGACTCCTACGGCACGCGCAAGCTCTTCCTCGTCGCGCGCGATCCGCATCTTGTCTTTGCCTATTGGGACCTCGATCCCGTTCAGTATCAAGAGGCGTCGCGTAGTGCGCACGACGGTAAGATCTTCCTCGAGCTCTACGTGCCCGGCGAGGGCCGCGTGCAGCAGATCCACGTCTGGGACAACCACAAGAACTGGTACCTGCAGGTCAACCGACCCGACACCCAGTTCATCGCGCAGCTCGGTTATTACCGCGCGGACGGCAACTTCGAGGTGCTGGCCCGCTCGGCGGAAATCCGCACACCCCGCGATGACCTCTCACCGAACACCGACGCCTCGTTCGTCACCATCCCCTTCCACCTCTCGTTCCAGGAACTCTACGAGCTGATTTCCAGCCAGGTGCTGCCCGGCGAGGAACTCGCCGAGGCCCTCGCGCGGCTCGAGCGCACCGACTTCGAATTCCCCTTCCAGGCCCGCATCCCGCGCGACCTGTCGGCCAAGGAATCCGAGGAACTCTTCGGCCTCATGGACGACGAGGAACGCCGCCGCATGGTCGGCTCCTTCGAGATCACCGAGATGCTCCGCAAGCGCTACGAGAACGCGCTCTCCTCTGGCCAGTGGGTCTCCAGCGCCGGCGGCTGGGTCAGCAGTGTCAGCAGCCCCTTCGGCGCCTCGTTCGGCAAGCAGCGCGGCTTCCACATGCACGTCAACGCCGAGCTCATCATCTACGGCGGCACCGAGCCCAGCGCCAAGGTGCGCATCGATGGCGAGAACATCGTGCTCAGCCCCGACGGCACTTTCGCCTACCACTTCGTCCTGCCCGACGGCAAGTTCCACATCCCCATCGAGGCCACCTCGGCCGACGGCGTGGAAACCCGCAGCGCGCTGCTCTCCTTCCTGCGCATGACCGACATCACCGGCGACGTGCGCAAGACCGGCCAGCCCGTCAAGCCCGAGCCGCTCGGACGAAAAGCGTAATCCTGTAGCGGCGGTCTATGACCGCCGTCGCATGCGCAAAAAATCTTGCGTCATCGCGAGACCCGATAGCCCGGCGCCGGAATTCCACCGCCGCGCAGCGGCCTAAGCCGGTAGCCGTCGACCTCCGGGCGACGGAGTGGGATGTTGGCCAGACGTTGAGCGGCCACTTCCTCACTCAACTCTCGGTTGAAATCAGAACGCAAAGATCACCCCCCTCCAACTCCGTCGCCCGGAGGTCGACGGCTACCGACCGATCCTGTCGCAGACATTGATCCTTCAAACAACCTCTCTCCTCGCTCCACGCCCGCACTCCCCCAAATTTGCGATTCACAACCCGCACCACAACCGCTTGTCTGATTCCATGTCCGCCGCCCATCCCGTCATCGCCGTCGACGGCACCGCCGCCTCGGGCAAAAGCACCTTCTCGCGCCAGCTGGCCGCGCGGCTCGGCTTCATCTACGTCGGTACCGGCGAAATGTATCGCGGCGTCACCTGGTACGTGCAGCAGCACGGCCTCGACCCCCGCGACGTCGAGCGCGTGGAAGCCTTCATCGGCGCCACGCCGGTCGAAACCACCCTGCGCGACGGCCACCTCGCCTTCACCATCGGCGGCATCGACCCGCTGCCCCATGTGCGCGACGGCAACGTCAACGAAGGTGTCTCCCACGTCGCGCAGGTCGGCGCCGTCCGCCGCCTGCTCGTCGCGCAACAGCAAGGCCTCGCCGCCCTCGCCCCGCTCGTCATGGAAGGCCGCGACATCGGCACGGTCGTCTTTCCCGCCACGCCCTACAAATTCTACGTCGATGCCGACCCCGCCGTCCGCGCCCGGCGCCGCGCCGCCCAAGGCGAACACGACGTCATCCACCAGCGCGACGCGATCGATTCCCAACGCGTCAACTCTCCGCTCCTCTGCGCGCCCGATGCGTTGCGCCTCGATTCCGGCCGTTTCCAAGTCCTGGAACTTTTGACGCAAGCGCTGGAGCATCTGAGAGTGCGTGGCCTCGAATTGGAATAAATGAGCCATGTCGCCATCGCTTCCGCACGAACCATCAGCTCTTTTGCTGGTCGTGCTATTGGTATTCGGCATTGCAGCCGCCACGGTTTTGCTGGTAGCGAAATTCCGCGATAAAAAGTCTCGTTACCGAGCCATCCCCTTCCTCTCGGCGGCGGAAATACTATTCTTCTGCGAGCTTAGGAAAATCTGTGAAGATTCGGTTCTGATTTGTCCTAAAGTTCGTTTGGCCGACTTGGTACATCCCGCCGCCGGATTAAACAACCAGGATCGTCAATCCACTCGGAATCGGATTTCTCAAAAGCACGTCGATTTTGTTCTCGTTCATCCTGAAAGTTTTCAGGTAATCGGGGTCATCGAACTGGATGATGGGTCTCATCTTGAGCCGAAACGTCAGGCGCGTGACCAAATGGTGGATGAGGCGTTACGTGAGGCCAGCATTTGCATTTGCCATGTACGAGCTGCCAGAGCCTACAATCTGGAGGATCTTCGAAAAACACTCACTACGGCTTTAGCATTTGATCCCGGATCGCAATCGTGAATCAGTGAGCCTAGCCCCTAAGCTATCCCCACGTTTCGCGTTTGTTCATATGATCGATTCGTCGAGTAGAACGCCTCTCTACCCCTTGAACTTCAAGATGCGGATCGGCATGACGACCATGGGGATGCCCTGCAACTGCAGCCGACGCGTGATCGCATAGGCCGTCTCGTTGTGCAACAGCGGGTAGTACCACTTCTCCGCCTCGAAGAGCAGCTTGCCCGCGAAGAACACCGATCTCGGGAACTTCTGCCGGATATGCAGGCAGAGGTGCGCCGATTCGGCCACCGGATCGGTCCCCAGCGTGTATTCGCCCGCGGCCTCCAGCCCCAGCGTGTGGGCCAGCAGCACGAACTTGTCGATCGTGGCCTGGCGATCGAGGCGCAGCTTCGCCACCTCCTCAACCCCCTTGAAGTTGCCGGAATCCAGCACGCCCACCGACGCAAAATAAACCTGCTTGTACTGGCCCGGAAACGTCTTGAGCAAAATGAGCAGCGTGTGGATGCCCAGGCCGCTGTAGGCGTTGACCAGCAGCACCGCCGTCTGTTTCTTGGGATCGAGCGGTGTCGCCTGCGCCGCCTCCGTCTCGCCGGCGCCGGCCAGTTCCTGCATGTCGCCGAGTTGCGCGTTGAGTTCCGTCAGCTTCGCGCGCACGCGCTGGTAATGGCCGTGAATGAGCAGGCAGACGATGATCAGCACGCCCGTGACGAACAGCGTCACCCACGCACCCTGCGTGAACTTCAGGATGACAACCGTGATCAGCACGCCGAAGCAAAGCACGAATGAGAGCGAATGGACGCCCAGCGACATTCGTCTCTGGTGCGGGCTCATGTACCGTGACCACCAAAACTTGATCATGCCCAGCTGCGAGAGCGAAAACGTGACGAACACGTTGATCGCGTACATCGTCACCAGCACGTCGACCGATCCCCGCGTGTAGAGCAAACTCGCGATGGCCGCGCCGCCGACCAGCAGCACGCCGTAGTGACTCGTCAGCCGGTCGGAAAGCGAACTGAACCGGCGCGGCAACCAGCCGTCCAGCGCCATGTTCGCCATCACGCGCGGACCGCCGATGTAGCCGGTCTGCGCCGCGAAGACGAGCAGTCCCGCCTCGCTGCCCAGCGTCAGCCACGTGAACCAGTCGCCCCAGCCCAGCCGGTCCACCAGCAGGCCGTTCATCGTCTTGCCCTCGACGGGATGCAGGTCGGCCAGGTAGTAGCAAAGGATCAAGCCACCGGCGGTGATGGCCAGCGAAACGGCCATGTAAAGCATCGTACGCTTGGCGTTCGGCACCTGCGGCTCACGCATGGCCGAGACGCCGTTGGAAACCGCCTCGATACCCGTGTAGGTACCGGCACCGCGTGAGTAGGCCTGCAGGAAAATCAGCAGGATGATCCACGCCCCGAGATGCCCCGCGTCGGCGTGCGCCTCCTGGTGCAGCTGCATGATGTGCGCCCCGATGCCCGGCGCGCCCGGATGCAGGAGGATGATCCCCGCCATCAGCGCCATGTGCGTCAGGCAGAACAGCAGGAAAATCGGCACGATGACCACGATCGATTCCTTGATCCCGCGCAGATTGAGCACGATGAGCAGGCCGACCAGCACCAGCTCCAGTGGCAGCTTCCACTCCTGCATGGAGGGCGGAAAGATGTTGAAGACCTGGTCCACGCTCGACGCGATCGACGTCGTGATGGTCAGCACATAATCGACCAGCAGCGCGCAACCGGAGATCAGGCCGAAGTAGGGCCCCAGGAGCTTGCTCGCCACGCCGTAACCGCCGCCGCCGAACGGAAAGTGCTCGATCAGCCCCGAGTACGACCACGAAATCACCGCGACGGTAAACGCGATGGCCAGCGCCAGCAGGATCGCCACCTCGGGATGGCTGCCCCATTGCGGGATATTGAACAGCGCGCGGTACGACTCGTCCGGGCCGTACGCGCTGGAACTCAACCCGTCCACCCCCAGTCCCACCCAGGCCAGGAACGGGATCAGCGAGATGGAATGAAAGAGCCGCGGATCCTCGATATTGCGCTGCTTTCCGTAGAAAAGCTTGTGCAGGTACGAGACCTTGGGCGGGATCGGCGTCTCGGCATCGAGAGCGGCGTCGGGCACATCGTTCGGGGGCGGTGTGGACATGAGACGCCCTCAAAGGCGAAGGCACTCAAGCATCGGGCGTGCCCGACGGTTTGGCAATCCTTGCGCAGGCCCGGGTAGTGTCTTAATTTAGATACTATCTCCGCGCGGGGAGAGCGGCTATCGTGCGGGAGGGAAATGAAATTCATCGCTCAGAGGCTCAAGGCAATCAGGTTCCTTTTTCTTGGCTGCTCTGTTTTATTTTTCGTTCCGATTGCAGTCTTATCCCAGAGGTACGTCTCCGCCTATATCACAGCGCCCTACGACTTAGATTTACTGGGAAACGATAGCTGTCTCTTTCCCATTGAGATGGGGACATTAGGCGAATTGGTGATTACCGGACTTATCAGTATAGCGGTCGCCAAATTGCTAAGCACATTTGGATGGCTAAGGCTCAGATTTTTAAATTAGGACACTACCCAGGCCCGACGCCTGAGGCTTCCGGCGGGGTAAACCCCGGTTGAATCCCCCGCAGGCCATGGTTGATTGGAGGACATGACCAACGGTTCGGCTTCCCCCCATCCCGCCGCATCCCACTCCTTCGAGCCAACCGACCCTTGGGAGGTCGAGACCCCGCATGGTCGCGGCATCGTCCTCTACGTCACCGTCTATGGTGCCTATGCCAACGACCTCTTTTGCGTGGCCAACAAGGAAGACGGCCGCATCCGCCATTACCAGACCGACCAGATCAGCCTGACGCGGAACTACACACTCCAGCTCAACGTTCCGCACCCAGCCAACGGTGCCGGCCAAAACGGCACCAAGCTCACGCCGCTCCCCCAAGTCCTCGGCGTCCGTTGACCCTCGTTTCGATCAACGAAAATCGCCCGCCTCCTCCCGCGCCACGCGCTCCGCCAGCGCCTCCAGTCGCTTCGCATGCTGCGCGGGTGTCAGCCGAGCGAGCCACTTGCCCTCTGGCAACGCCTCCAGCCGGTCGAATGGCGACTGCCTGGCCGTAAGCTCCGCGCGACCGCACAACGCCCAGACCGGCCGCTGCAACCGGCGCGCCAGCCGGCCGAGCTGCGCGGGTGCCTTGCCCAGCAGCGAGGTGCGATCGAAACTCCCCTCGCCGGTGATCACCAGATCGTGGGCGCGGATCAGCGCATCAAGTCCGGCCGCATGGCGGATCAGCTGGAAACCCTCTTCCCGCTCCGCACCGAAGAAGGTCATCAACCCATAACCGCAACCGCCCGCCGAGCCTGCGCCCGGCCGCGCGGCCAAGTCGAGGCCCAGGTCGCGTTTCACGATGCGGGCCAGCCGTCGTAACCCGGCGTCGAGCCGCCGCACCGTCGCGGCGTCCGCACCCTTCTGCGGCGCGAACTGGTACGCGGCGCCCTTCGCGCCGAAAAGCGGGTTACCCACATCGGTCGCCACGACGAATCGCGCGCGCGGCTTCTTCCCGGGCGGTTCAATACGGTCCAGCCGGGAAAGGCCCGCGCCATCCAGCGAAATGGGCTGTCCATCGCGGTCGAGAAACCGGTACCCGATCGCCGCCGCCAGCGAGATTCCGCCCTCCGTCGTCGCGCTGCCGCCCAGCCCGACCACGATCCGACGATAACCCGCCTGCAACGCCGCGGCGATCAGATGGCCCGTGCCGAGATTGCTCGTACGCTCCGCCCGGCGCAGCTTCGCGGGAAGATGCGCGATACCGGAGGCCTCGGTCAACCCAATCACTGCCGTGCGACCGTCGCCCAGCACACCCCAGCAGGCCCGGCGGTCTCGGCCCGCCGCATCGACCGTCATCCGCGTCCGCAGCTTTCCGCCCGTCAGCCGCACCATGGTCTCGACAAAACCCTCGCCGCCGTCGGTCAGTGCCAACCGCGTCACCTTGGCGTGCGACCAAACCCGGCGCAGTCCCCGCGAAATCGCTCGCGCCGCCTCATCCGAGGTCAGCGTGCCTTTGAATTTATCCGGCGCCACCAGGATGCGCACCGTCGGCGTCAACGGAGGTGACGCGGTAGGGCCGGGCATGCCGCCATCGAAAACCGACCGGGCTGGGGAAGCAAGCTCCGCGGAGCATCACGCAGCGTGCGGGATGGAAACAAAGAAGCCGCCGGCCCGAAGGCAGGCGGCTTCAAAGGGTTGACGGGGCCTTAAACGGCCTTTTCGCCGCGCTCTTCGGTGCGGATACGGACGGCTTCCTCGATGGGAAGGATGAAGATCTTGCCATCGCCGATCTTCCCGGTCTTGGCCGCCTTCTGGACGGTTTCAATGGCGCGCTGCACGAGGTCCTCGCGCAGGACAACCTCGATCTTCACCTTGGGCAGGAAGTCGACGGTGTATTCGCTGCCGCGATAAATCTCGGTATGTCCCTTCTGGCGGCCAAAGCCCTTAACCTCGCTAACGGTAAGGCCTTCGATCCCCAATTCGGTCAGGGCTTCTTTGACTTCTTCCAACTTAAACGGCTTGATAATGGCCTCGAGCTTACGAAGGGACATGAAATTTTCTCCTTGGGGGGTTCTGTTTGGTTAAGGCCCGCTGTTAACGGGAACTCGTAGTTAGCACGGAATATGCCAGAGACAAGGGCTTTCCTGTCCCACCTCTTGGACGAAATCCTCAAATGTCCGCAGAAGGGCCATCCTGCGCGAAATGGAGCAGGAACTGCAAGGTACGGCGACGCATGCAGCGCAGCGTGGTCTTATTCAAGGCCTTGGCTGTTTCCAGATGATGCCAGATCGATCGACGATCGACCCACATTTGCCAGCGCAGCCTGTCCTGACATTGCTCGATGATCTCGAAGCCCTATAGGCGGGAGCCAAAGCCGGACCGGATTGAAAGGGAACGACAGGCCCAAGGGCGGACCTTCATCGGTTATTCCCCGGCCATGCTGAAGGATGGGCGTCTTCCCTCCAAAACGCAGAAAACCCCGGGGCCTTGCGGCGCCCGGGGTTTTCAAATGATTCGATTTACGAATCGGCTAACTTAGAACGAGTAGACCGCGTTGAGCGAGATTTCGTTCTCGATCTGAGTGTGGCCCGTGCCCGTCGTGTTGCCCGACACGTCGTCGATGCGATACTCAATACGCGTCAGCAGGTTGTCCCACATGTTGAAGGACGCCGTGAGCGTGTAGGCGTAGTCATCCTGAGCACCAGCAACGCCGGTGGTCGGGTTCACAACACCGAACTTCGGCGTGGCGGAGGAATCATCATGGATGTATTCCGCACGACCCGCGAGGCTGAACACCTTGGTGAACTTGTACTGGGCGTACAGGGCGATGCCGTAGAAGCCAGACTGGGCTTCCTGACCGATGTCGCCGTTGAAGCCGAGGAGGAGGTTGCCGTTCTTGACGAACGTCGGATTCCAGTTGCCCCAGATGTCATAGACGCCTTCGAACTGCGTGCCCGTGTTGAAGCCGCCAGCCGTACCGCTGTTGATACCCGGCTCACCCTGAGGCGAGTAGATGAACGACTGCGTGATGTTGGCATTGCCGCCAGGAGCGTTGACATTGACCTGGCCCATGATGGCCTTGCCGAAGTCGCTGCGATCCGTCACAGAGGACGGGCTGGTGGAATTGTTCCAACCGTCAACAACTGCGAGCTTGGCTTCCACCGTGCTGTTGAACTTGTAGTCGGCGTAGACACCGGTGTTCGTCAGCGGAATGAGGTTGGTGAAGAGCAAGCCGCGGCTGAAGTTCAAGTTCGCGGGGCTTTCGATAACTTCGTAACCGAGGAAGGTCACGAACTTACCGGCGTAGATGTCGAGGCCGTTACCGATCGGGATACGGAACTTGACCAACGCCTGCTCGATCGCGAGACCGGAGTTGTTGACCGTGCCCGTGCTCGTGGCGGCATTGCCATTGAACGCCGTGTCACCGAGGAATTGCGCGTCCGAACCATAGATGGTATCGATGCGGAAACCAGCGGCCCACTCGTTCTTGTCCGGAAGGGCCTTTTCCAAGGCGATCTTCACGGCATTGACGTTGAAGGTGTTGTTGGAGACGTCGAACTGACGGAGGGCTGCCTGACTGTTGCCGGGGCCGCCGCCGGGGTTAACGCCCGCCTGACCGTATTCACCGGAGCCGGCGAACTGGTAGGTGTAGCTCGTGTCGACGTAACCGGAGAGCGTGATGCCCTTCTGAGCGGTTTCGACGTAGTTAATGCCTTGGTCTTCGATGACCTTCTTCAGGTCCTTCTGGTCCTTGGCGTCGGTGTCGGTGGCATTGGTGCTCGCCGTATCCGTGTTGGCGACCGTGGTGGGGGTCGTCGTCGTGGTCGCGTCATCCGCAAACGCCGGCATGGCCAGGGTTCCCAGGAGGGCGACTGCGCTGACAGCCTTAAGTATTTTTTTCATTCGTTTGTCTCCTTGTTCTCCACTAATCGCCCCTCTTCCGGGACAACCAGCTGTTTTTGTTAGTTGAGCGGCACAACCCATCCGTATTTCCGGACAAGACCTGCCAACTCGTTTTGGCGACAATAAGGAGACGGCAAAATAGGTCAAACTTTTTTTTAAATAATTTGAACGGCTCGCAGGGCCCTCGGGTTTCAGAGGTAAATGAGGGGTTTGACGCCTCGCGCGCACCTCGGAAAATCTGCCCGCGGAAAAATAATTTCGAACGGATTGCACCCCTCCCGTGTCGATACCTTTGTTAGTTCATTCATTCTCCTCCCTGACCGGGCGGCGCTCTTAGTGAGTGCTGCCCGGTCTTTTTTCGGCCCGGAACGGCCGGCTGGATGAGGTGAACTGCCCCGGCGGCCATGGGAATCGATGGCCAAGCCGGTGTTTGTCCGTTACGATTCGACGACCGACCCGCGCTACGACCTCCCTGTGCCCGTTTTCATCGTTCTCTACCTCTTTTTCGTCGGCGTGTTGGCCTTGCTGGCGCAGATGGAGCTTCCCGTCATGTTTCCCGTGCTCGACCTGGTCGGTATCAGCTCCGCCATCGTGCCCCTCATCGTCATCTACGCCAGCCTCGAACTCAGCGACGAGCGCGCGCCCATCCTGGCCGCCCTGCTCGGCCTGCTGCTGGACCTCAACTGCCCCCCACCCCACCGGCTCGGCGTCTATGTCCTATTGCTCACCGCGCTTTCCATCCTCATTGTCACCCAAGCCCACAAGAAGGAATCAGCCCACTGGATCACGCGACTCACCTACGTCCTGGTTGGCACCTTCGGCTATCTCATTGCCGATTTCCTATTGCAACTCATCGAGGTCGGCCACTGGCACTGGCCGCTGGCCGTCTGGAGCAAGATCACCCTCGCTTCCCTCCTCAACTTCATCCTGAGCCCGCTTCTTTTCCTCCTCATCGGCCTGCCACCGCGCCTCTGCGGCTGGAAGCCCGCCCGGGAAACACGGCCGCGTCCTTATGCTCGATGAGGATAGTCGCGCGCCGGGATGGCGACTGGGGGTGCTCGGGCTGCTCATCTGCGCCGCCCTGGCCGTGCTCCTGACCCGGCTCTGGAGCCTGCAGATCACCAACTCCGACGCCGCCGTCGAGCGCTCCGAGGCGCAAACGACCACCAAGGCGCGCATCGCCCCGGCCCGCGGCGCCATTTGCGACCGCAACGGCGTCGACCTCGCCGACAACCGCCCCAGCTTCGACATCGATCTCTACCTCGGCGATCTCGAGCGCGACTACGCCAAGCGCAACCACAGCCGCGTCCCGCGCCTGAAGGTGGCTTCGCATGTCCAGACCACGTCCGACGGCACGGTCGTGCGCGACAAGTACGGCAACCCGGTGATGACCAAGCCCTACTCGGAGGTCGACATCGCCGAGATCGTCCAGGAGAGCATCCAGCCCATCCAGCAAACCCTCGGCCTGAATGCACCACTCAACGTAAAGGAAATCCGCAAACACTTCCGCGAGGACGCCGATCTTCCGTATCACTACATGACCGACCTGGACTTCGCCACCGTGGCGCAGTTCGCCGAGCGCAATTTCGGCATTTCCGGCATCAAGATCGCCCAGAACCCGGCGCGCGAATATCCCCTGGGCGCCTTCGCCTCCCACATCCTCGGCTACGTCGGCAAACCCGAGGACCAGGACCAGCACGTGGCCGACGACGGCACGCCCTTCGAGACGGTCGGCCGCCACGGCATCGAGGCGATCATGGACGATCACCTCCAGGGCGAGCCCGGCAGCATCATCCAGCGCGTCTCCTCACAGGGCTACTTCGAGGGCGAACCACTCGCCACGCACGATCCCACCATGGGCAACACGGTCTACCTGACCATCGACGCCCGCATCCAGTACATCGCCGAGACCACCTTCCGCGACTCGGGCTGGACCCGCGGCGCCGCCGTCGTGATGGACCCGCGCAATGGCGACGTGCTGGCGCTCGCCTCATTCCCGAACTACGACCCCAACACCTTCATCCCCCACATCAAGGAAGCCGACTGGGACAAGCTCAACGACGACCCCACCACCCCGCTTTATAACCGCGCGCTGCACGCCTATCCGCCGGGCTCGACCTACAAGATCATGGTTTCATTGGCCGGCCTCAAGTCGGGCCACGAGACAGCCAACACCGAGTTCGATTGTCCTCCGGCCATCTTCATTGGCGACCACTGGTTCCACAATTCCGACCGCGCCCCGGGCGGAACGATGGGGCTGGTCAACGCGATCAAGGTCTCCAGCGACGTCTTCTTCTACCAGTACGGCATCCGGGCCGGGATCGACGCGATCGACGCCATGGGCGCCCGCGCCGGGTTCGGCCACAAGTGGGGCCTGCTCGGCGACGCCGACGAGGACGCCGGCATCCTGCCCGGGCCCACCTGGATGAAGCAGCCGGAGATCTCCAAGTGGCTGCTCAAGACCCACAACATCAATACCTGGACCAACGCCCAGACCGCCAACGCCTCCATCGGCCAGGGCTTCGTCCAGTGCACGCCGCTCCAGATGGCCACCTTCCTCTGCTCGGTCGCCAACGGCGGCACGGTCTACCAGCCGCGTCTTTATAGCAAGGTGGTCGATTACCAGGACAACGTCATGGCTGAGCCGCCCGCGGGCGTCATCTACAACACGCTCGGGGTGAAGCCGGGCCAGCTCAAGTCCGTGCAGGATGGCATGTTCAAGGTGGTCGAGGAGGACGGGGGCACCGCCGCCGCCGCCCGGATTCCGGGCGGACCGCATCTCGCCGGCAAAACCGGCACGGCGCAAGCTTATCGTCGCGTGGACGGGGTGAGGAAGCAGGATCTGAAGACGTGGTTCTATTGCTACGGACCTTTCGAAGACCCGCACTACGTGGTGTGCGTGCTGGTCGAGGGAGGAACCTGGGGCGGCACGGCTGCTGCGCCCATCGCGTCCACGATCATGAAACGACTCTTTGCCATGGACGCCGGAAATGTGGAGAATGTCGCCTACCTGCCTCCGCTGGTGGGTAATTTCAAAGGCGTGACCGACGTGGAGACTCATAACGACGACGATTCGGGCACAGGCGCCAAGCCGGCGACCGCGGCCAACGGCGCCAGCGCCGATACCGGCGGCGACGACAACACGCCGCAGCCCGACGCTCCGCCTTCCGCCTCCGCGCGTTCTTCCGGCACCGGGAAACGGGTCCACTAAATGCGCGTGATGCTTCGCAAGCTCGGCGGGTTGGCCGTGTCCTTTCCGCTGCTGATCGTGATCGCCGCGCTTTGCGTCGCGAGCTACTTCGCCATCACCAGCGCCACCTTCCTCAACGAAAAGCTGCAGGACGCCCCGATCGCACAGATCAAGTACGACATCGCCGGGCTGATCGTCTTCCTCGTCATCGCACTCACGCCCTACAAGATCTTCCTGCGCGCCGCGCCCTGGCTCTACGGCGCGGGCGTCGTGCTGCTCGTCGCCGTTTTCATCCCGCACGTCGGCCGCAAGGTCTACAACGCCTACAGTTGGATCAAGGTCGGCCCGATCGGCTTCGAGCCGACCGAGTTCGCCAAGATCGCCTACATCCTTTTCCTCGCCTGGTTCCTGCAGGTGCGCGAGCGCAAGATCGAGAACTTCTCCACCGTGCTCATGGCGTTCGCCTTCACCGCCGTTCCGTTCCTGCTCATCCTCAAGCAGCCGGCGCTCGGTTCAGCCGCGGTCTTCTTCCCGGTCTGCTTCTGCATGCTCTTCGCCGCGGGCGTGCGCCTGCGCTACATCGTCCTGCCGATCCTCGCCGTGGTCGGCATGGTCACGCTCACCTTTTACTGGGTCCATGTCTGGAACAAGCCGATCCCGCTGCTCAAGCCCTTCCAGCAGGACCGCGTCCGCAATTTCTTCGACCCCAAGCTCGACCCCCGCGGTACCGGCTGGCAGGCGGACCAATCGGTCATCGCCATCGGCTCCGGCGGCATGGACGGCAAGGGACTGGGCCAGGGCACGCAGACCGAGACGGCGCTCGGCTACCTGCCCAAGACGACTTCTTATAACGATTTGATCTTCTCCGTGGTCGGAGAGATTTTTGGGTTTCGCGGCGGAGCTGCTCTCATCCTGTGCGAAGGGACCGTTTTGCTCTGGTGTGTATGGGTGGCAGCACGCGCGCGCGACAAAGTTGGAGCCCTCCTGGCCGTGGGGGTCATGACCATGTTGTTCACGCATATATTCGTGAACATCGGCATGACCATCCAATTGGTGCCCATCACGGGAATTCCGTTGCCGTTTATCAGTTACGGCGGCACTTTCGTGATTGCGTGCCTGGCGGCCATGGGACTGGTGCAAAGTGTTTGGGTGCACCGCAAGAACCTCGAGCGAGCATGAAGACGTTCCTCTTCCTATCGCGCAACCCCCTCTCCCGCGCCCAAACGCGGGTGATTTTAGCTTATGATTTTGGACAAGATTCGCGGATTCCTCGGCATCAAGAAAAAGGGCGACGAAAAAGAAATCGTCATCTCGTGTGAGCGGCTCGAAAAACGGGTCGCCCTCCTGGAGGGCGGCCGGCTGGAGGAGTTCTCCATCGAGCGTGACAGCGACCGGCAGATTTCCGGCAGCATCTATAAAGGCAAGGTCAAGAACCTCGAGCCCGGCCTGAAGGCGATGTTCGTCGACATCGGCCTCGATAAGAACGCCTTCCTCCACTACTGGGACGCGATTCCCTCCGTCGATCCCGGCGTCGAGACGATCGAGCGCACCGGCCGCGGCGGCAAACAACAGCCGCGCAAGACCCAGAAGAAAATCACCGCCAACGACATCCCGAAAATCTATCCCCCCGGCTCCGACATCATCGTCCAGGTGACCAAGGGGCCGATCGGCACCAAGGGCCCGCGCATCACGACGAACATCTCGCTCGCCGGCCGGTACATGGTCCTCATGCCCTACTCCGACCAGAGCGGCATCTCGCGCAAGATCGAGGACCCCAAGGAACGCCAGCGCCTGCGCCGCATCCTCGCGGAAATGAACCTGCCCGACGGCATGGGCGTGATCATTCGCACGGTGGGCGAAGGCCAGAAGGCCCGCTTCTTCGTCCGTGACATCCACGTCCTGCTCGAGCAATGGCAGCGCATCTCCGGCGAGTTGGAAACGGCGCGCGCGCCCAAGCTGCTCCTCGCCGAGCCCGACCTGATCGAACGCACCGTGCGCGACTTCCTTACCGACGAGGTCGACCGCATCGTGATCGATGATCTCGATGCGGCCAACCGCATGAAGGAGCTGGTCGGCCAGATCTCCAAGCGTTCCCAGCGCAAGATCCGCCACTACACCGAGGCTGTCCCCATCTTCGAAAAGTTCAACGTCGACAAGCAGATCGACACCGCCATGCGCCGCCAGGTCTGGCTGCCGTGCGGCGGCTATCTCGTCATCGACGAGACCGAGGCGCTCGTGGCCATCGACGTCAACACCGGCCGCAACAAGGGCAGCAAGGACCAGGACAAGACCATCCTGCAGACCAATCTCGAGGCCGCGGAGGAAATCGCGCGCCAGCTGCGCCTGCGCAACATCGGCGGCCTCATCGTGCTCGACATGATCGATATGCGGCACCAGCGCGACCAGAAGCAGGTCTACACGTTCTTCAAGGAACAGATCAGGCGCGACAAGGCCAAGACCCACGTCCTGCCGATCTCCCAGCTCGGCCTGATGGAAATGACGCGCCAGCGCGTGCAGGAAAGCATCAGCCGCGCGGTCTACATGGAATGCCCCGCCTGCAAGGGCAAGGGCATGATCAAGAGCCCCGAGACAATGAGCGTGGAAATCCAGCGCGCGCTCACCCGCGTCATGCGCCTGCACCCCGGCGTGCGCGAAGTGCGCGTCATGCTCAACGCCGACGTGCTCGACCGCCTCAAGCAGGAGGACGAGGAAATCCTCATCGACCTCGAGCGCAAGTTCCAGGGCCGCCTCAGCTTCCGCGTCAGCCCGAAATTCCACTTCGAGGAATTCAAGCTCGTCAACGCGCTGACCGAGGAAGAGCTGAACTAGATTTCCAATCCCAACTAGAAATGAATCGCTCGCTTCCCTGGTGTTGCGAGCGATCTGTCGCAATCCCTGCCAGCGCAGCGTCGATTATTGATCTCCTAGGAATCAACTCCAACGCTTCCGAGGCGTCATCTGCACGGTATCATACCCGGCTGAAGGCGTTCCCTGCCAAAGCCGCAGCAGCGGCAGCCGACGCCGCACGCGCACGCGGTCGGTTTCCTGCTTCTGCTTCAGCGCCAGGCGCCGAATGATGTCCTCATCGATGGTAAAGGTGGAGTTCATAGGGGTATTCAGTTAGGGGAAGCGGCCCGACCTCCCCATGGAGTCCGGGCCGCCTTAAAAGCTTAGCCTACATTCCGCCGGTCGTCGTCGATTTCTCGGTCGTCGAGGTGGTCGTCGAATCGGTCGCAGGCGCCACCGGCGACATGGGCGTGGAGGAACTCGTGCTCTCCTCGGTCGTTGTGGTGGAAGAGGTTGTGGGCATTTCAGAGTTGTCGCTGGCGCAACCTGCAAGGGTCAGCAGGCCGGCCGCGGCGATGGAAGCTAGGATCAGGTTTTTCATAAAGGGATATTCAGGTTACTCCAAAGTGCGATGAGCGCCTTATCTTTCGGCGCTCATCGCTGGTTCAGGTTTCGTCGACCATCAGCCGTTACTGCCGCCCTGCACGCTGTTGCCAGTGCCATGCACGCCCTCGGGCGTCACGTTATCACTGTCGTCAGCACAACCGACGAGGGCCAAAAGACTCACGGCCAAGATGGAAGCCAATATCAGATTTTTCATACAGGGTAGAGCGGTTATTCGGCCGCCATTATTGATTGGCCGGTACGGTGGTCGTCGTCGTAGTCTTCTTCATCGTCGATGTGGTCGTATCGGTCACCGGAGCCGGCACCGCGTCGGTCGTGGTCGTCACCTTATGCACGACCACTTTGGTGGCGATCATCTGGCCGCCATCATCAGAGTAGAAGACGGTCACCGGCGCGCCGGAATGCACCGTCTCCATCGACACGGGATTGCCGCTCTCATCCACGTAGGTCGTGGTTTTGCTGTAGGAATAGCTCACCGGGGTGGTCGAGGAGGTGGAGCGCACGGTGATGACGCTCGGCGACAGGTCACCAATGGTCCCATCCGACGACGTGGTGGAAGTCGTGGTCGTCGTCGTGGCCTGCCCGTAGGCAATGCTGGCGGCGTTAAGCATCAGTCCCAACATACCCGCGCGTAAACAATGGGTGATCGTTTTCATAGGCACGCTTGATGCAGCGGTCATGCCAGCAAATTCCGCTTTTCTACTAACCGCTATTCTGCAAAGAGTTGCCACTTGTATTCCGCTATGAAAATTCCCTTCAATCCCGCTCGTTGCAAGTTGCGAGCTCCCTCAATTCGCAATGTGCAACGTCGCTTCCACGTTGCCCTCCTTTGCCTGACAGGGCTCCTCGCCTTTCTCATGACGAATTGGGCGCCCCTCCACGCCATGGGCCCCACCCGTCAACACCCGGGCGACACGCAATCCGGCATGGCCTCGTGGTACGGTGCCGATCAGGGCCGCCACACCGCGAGCGGCGAACGCTTCAACCCGCGTGACCTCACCGCCGCCCATCGTCATCTGCCCTTCGGCACGATCATCCGCGTCACCAACAACCTCAACGGCAGAACCGTCGACGTCCGCATCAACGATCGCGGCCCCTGGGCCCACGGTCGCATCCTCGACCTCAGCTCCGCCGCCGCCGATGCCCTCGACATGAAAAGGTACGGCGTCATCCCGGTGACCATCGAAATCCTCAAGCTCGGACTCGGGCGCCATCACACCCATGAGTGAGGAGCTCTTCGACGTCGTCGACGCCTCCGACCGCGTTATCGGCCAGGCGCCGCGCCGCGAGGTGCATGCTCGGGGTCTCAACCATCGCGCCACCCATATCCTCGTCCACGACGCCGCCGGTCGCATCTTTCTCCAGCGTCGCAGCCTGGCCAAGGACACCTTTCCCGGCCGCTGGGACTCGTCCTGCAGCGGCCACGTCGACGCGGGCGAGGACTACGCGACCGCCGCGCGCCGCGAACTCGGCGAGGAACTCGGCTGGCACGACACCAGCCTGCCGTTGCGCCCGCTCGTCCGCCTGCCCACCTCGCCCCTTACCGGCCATGAGTTCATCGAGGTCTTCCTGCTCGGACCCGTCGCCGGCCCCTTCACGCTCCATCCCGAGGAAATCAGCGAAGGCCGCTGGTTCACCCCCGCCGAGATCATCGCCTGGGTCGAACGCGAACCCGCCGCCTTCGCCAGCGCCGCGCACCATCTCTGGACCGACCACCGCGCGAAAATTCTCGCCGCGCTCGGTTGATCTCAGCATCTCCGCGTGCAAAGCACGCTCGGCCGGTAGCCGTCGACCTCCGGGCGACGGAGTCTTCGTCCACGTGCGGCCGCGCACAGCGGACGGGGCTCGCGGGCCCCTCCGAAAATCCCTTCCCGCCCGGCGATTCTTCACTACGTTAGCAACATGGAACCGCAGCCGCCGCCCGTCTTCACCGTCGAGCCGCCCAGCGCGTCGGCACCGCGTCCCCGCGCCAACGCGCAAGGCCTCGGCGGCAGCCTTCTCGCCATGATCCTGGTGCTCTGGAAATTCGGCGGCACGTCCCTGTCCATGCTCTTCATGATCTGGGTCTACTCCAGGATTTTCGGCTGGCCGCTTGCCGTCGGCGTGGTGCTCCTGCTCTTCGTGCACGAGATGGGCCACTTCGTGGCGGCCAAGCTGCTCGGTATTCCGGTCAGCGCCCCGCTCTTCATCCCCTTTCTCGGCGCCGCGATCGTGATGCGCCAGAACCCGCGCGACGCCTGGACCGAGGCGCTCATGGCCTACGCCGGGCCCCTGGCGGGCGGAGTCGGCGGATGGGTCTGCCTCATCCTGGGAGTCGAAATGCACTGGGCCGTCATGTTCCCCATTGCGGGGTTCACTTTCTTCCTCAATCTCTTCAATCTCATTCCCCTCCCGCCCATGGACGGCGGCCGAATCTGCGCCGCCGTCTCGCGCTGGTTCTGGGTGCTGGGGCTGCTGATGCTCGGCGGCGCCGTGATCTATTTCCAGGCCTGGAGCATGATGATCATCGCCATCCTGGTCGTTTACATGGCCATCCAGCGCATCCGCGCTGACCTCAGCATGCGCGGCAGCGACCAGATGCGCCGCTACTATAACCTCACGTTCGGCACCCGTGCCTTCGTCGCCTTCTTCTACCTCGGGCTCATCGCCGCACTGCTCATCGGCTACGCGCAGGCCAGTGCCTTGACGCCTCCGGTCAACAACGACGGCACCGTGCAGACCGACCAGAATTGAGAACCCTCCCGACGTCACGGATCGGCGCGAATTATCCTCCTGTCCTCATGAAATTTTCCCTTCGATCCGCATCGGCTCTCGCTCTCCTGACGTGGCTGTCCGCACTCGGGCTCGCCACCGCGTCGACCCCGCAAACCGCCGTCATCACCTTCAGCGGCTTGTGGAACGGCGTCGATCCCTACACGAATTACGCGGTGCTGCATCGGTCGCTTCCGGCCAGTTACCAGCCCCTGATGAAAGCGGAGCCGTTTACCAAGCCGGTGGATGGCGGTGATCTCGGAATCCACATCGACTGGACCAACCCGCTCTGCTCCAACCACGGCCTCAACGCCAACGTCCACGACCACACCGGCGACGCCCGGCCAACCAACGACGGCACGCACCACGAGTTCGGCGGCGGCATCCTCTTCGCGGAACCGCCCTGCACGATGACGTTCAGCCAGCCGGTTGAAATCCCCTCGCTTTACTGGACGTTCTACGTCGCGCCGACCAGCCCGGTGCTGAAGAACGGAACGATCTCTGTTTATCGCCGCGCCACCGACACCACGCCGCTCAAGACCGTCGAGGTTCCCTACCATGATACGCGCGGCTACGTCTGGCGGAAGATGACCGCCTTCGCCGGCCTGACCATTTCCAAGATCGTCTTCGATCCGCGTGGACAGGACACCGGCCTCAACATCGACGACATCACGGTCCGCGCGGTACCCCACAAATGACGATTCACTGAGGAGCGAGAGCGCCTACAGTGCCGCCAGCGCGGCCTCGGCGGCGCGCGTCTCCGCTTCCTTCTTGCTCGCGCCGTGACCGCGGCCCAGCTCGCGCTTCTGCCATTCCACCACCACCTCATACGCGCGCGCGTGGGGCGGACCGCTCTCTGACACGCAGCGATAAAGCGGCGGATCGTCCCCCTCCGCCTGCAATTTTTCCTGCAGGCTGCCCTTGGGATTCGCCTGCGCGGGTGCGTCCTCCGCAATCTTTTCCAGCGACGGCTCCAGCAGCCGCAACACCAGCGCCCGCGTCGATTCCCAACCCGCATCGGCGTAGATCGCGCCGATCACCGCCTCCATCGCATCGGCCAGGATGGAACTGCGCTCGCGTCCCTGGCTCGTCTCCTCGCCGCGGCCCAGGATCAGCTCGTCGCCCAGGCCCACGCCCCGCGCCAGCGCATGCAGATGCTGGCGATTCACCAGCGTCGCGCGCAGCACGGTCAACCGGCCTTCCGGCAACTCGGGAAAGCGACGGTAAAGCTCATCGGTCACGGTCAGCTGCAGCACGGCATCGCCCAGGAACTCCAGTCGCTGGTTGTCCGGCAACCGCTGCCGTTTTTCATGGCCAAAGGAAGCGTGCGTCACCGCCTGCCGCAGCAGGTCCGGCTTCGTGAACTGATGACCGATGCGCCGTTGAAAATCGTCGAGGCTCATGTCGGGCTGCTGCGCTCCATTGAAACCACGCGCAGCCCCGTTGTCGAGGCAGCGGTTTAATTCGGCTCGCGCCACCCAAAATCGTCATCGCAACGATCACGCAACATCGCCTTCATCCCGGACGATCAGACTTGTGCAACCGCCCGAGCCAAGGCACCTTTCCGGCGCCATGAAGAAGCTGCCCCCGTTCACCTCGTCACGCCCGGTCCACTCGTGGCATGAAATCGATCCCGGCAAGCCCACCTCGTTCACTGCCGTCATTGAAATCCCGCTCGGCAGCTCGCACAAGTACGAGTTGGACAAGGCCACCGGCATGCTGAAGCTCGACCGCGTCCTCCACTCCGCTGTCCACTACCCGGCCAATTACGGCTTCATCCCGCAGACCCTCGCCGACGACGGCGACCCACTCGACGTGCTCATCCTCATGAGCGAGCCGGTCTTCCCGCTCACGCTCGTCACCGCCCGCCCTATCGGCCTCATGACCATGATGGACCAGGACGAGCTCGACTACAAAATCATCGCCGTCGGCGTGCACGATCCCGAGTACAACAATTACCACGACGTGCACGAGCTCCCGCAACACCGACTCGCCGTCATCCGCCGCTTTTTCGAGGACTACAAGACGCTGGAAAACAAGCGCGTCGTCGTCGACGACATCTCGCCCGCGCTCGACGCGGTGCCCGTCATCGAGAAATCGATCCAGGTCTACCGCGACTGGGCGAACGGCAAGTAGCCGCGCGCTGACTGCCGGATCCGCGGCACGCGGGGTTCACGTGGCCCAAGGCCATGAGAATGGAAATGACGTAATTTTACGCGACAGAGAATCCAGCTACGTTCCTCCATACCACCGGGACAAGAGCGGCCAACGTGCATTACCCCTTAAAGATCGAACAAGATTCTGCCAAGACGCCCGGCTTCGCTGTAAAACTCCGCTGGCCCCTGCTTTTCGGCACGGTGCTGGGGTTGCTCATCTTCAGCCTTTACGCGGGCTTCGCCTTCCACGGCGCGCAGGCCTGGCTCGTCGGCTTCATCTACATCACCTACGACTCCGGCCTGCTGATCTTCATGGTCGCCTCGAGCCAGTACGCCGTACGCCACGAACGCCGCACCGCACCGCCCACCGGCCTCCCTCGCCCCACCGTCACCGTGCTGATCTGCGCCCGCAACGAACGCCTCGTGCTGCCCACCTGCCTCGACGCCCTCCGCGCCCAGACCGAGCCCGCTGACGAAATCCTCATCCTCGACGATGGCTCAACCGACGCCATGCCCGCCTGGCTGGAACGCGAATTCTCCCTCACCTTCCAGCCGCACGGCGAAGCCGCCGCGCTCGGTACCTCACACCGCTGGCCCGCGCTCCGCGTCCTGCGCAAGCCGAACACCGGCAAGGCCGAGTCGCTCAACCAGGGCTGGCAGCTCGCCGCCGGGGAAATCGTCATCACGCTCGACGCCGACACCGACATGGAGCCCAATGCGCTGCGCGCCATCCGCGACGCCTTCGCGCGCGACCCCGAGCTCGGCATCGCGGGCGGTGTGCTCACGCCGGTCTGCCAGCGCACGCCCTGGGCGGGCTTCTTCCAGTTCTTCCAGACCTTCGAGTACGCGCGCGGCTTTCTCTGGCGCCTCACCTGGATGCAGTACGACATGCTGCTGCTCATCTCCGGCGCGTTCGCCGCCTACCGCCGCAGCACGCTCGCCGCCGCGGGCGGCTTCGACACCTCCAGCTGGGTCGAGGACTACGAGCTCACCCACCGCATCTACCGCGACGCCTACGACCGCGGCCAGCGCGTGCGCGTGCAGACCCTTTCCGGCGCGCGTGCCACCACCGATTGCCCCGCCGCCGTCCGCACCTTCCTCAATCAGCGCCGCCGCTGGTTCGCCGGGTTCATCGCCACCCACTTTCAGTATCACGCCATGGTCGGCAATGGCCGCTACGGCCCCGTCGGCCGCTACATGATGTGCGTCAAGACGCTCGACCTGCTCCTGCCCATCTACGCGCTCGCTTCCGCCGTCGTGCTTGTCTGCATCCTCGCCGTCCGGCACGGGCTCGCGCCCATCATCATCAAGCTCATCCTCGCCAAGCTCGCCTTCGACCTCCTCATGCACGCCTACGCCATCGTGCTCTACCAGCGCTGGCTCGGCATCCCGCTCACGCGTAAACTGTGGCTCAAGTCCTTCGGCGCCACGCTCAGCGAACCGTTCGTCTTCCAGATCCTCCGCCAGCTCGGCGCCGTCTTCGGCTGGCTCGCGTTCCTCCGCCGCCGCATCGACTGGCATCCTCAACGGCCCGCCTCTAATTAATTGTCATCCTGAGCAAGCTAGGCGGCGTCTTGCTTGGAGTCCGAAGTTTCACTATAATGACACAAATGGTAAAGCCATCCAAAGCGACCAAGACAGCCAAGCTTACCCCCGGCACCAAGACCGCCGTAGAGATGCGAGCCGTTGCCAACACGCTCACGGATGAACAGCGGGACGCGTCGATGTCCCTCGCGATGCAGGTGATCTACGGCAAGGGCAAGAAGGCTGTCCATGCTGTTCGCCGTTGATACCAATCCCCTCATCGATTGGGCTCATGGTCACGACGATATTCCCGACTGTTTTGAACTGATCAAACGCCGCATCCCGGGCGTTTCCATTCTCGTTCCACCTACTGTCATTCAAGAGCTCGGCTATTTTGCCGGAACCAACGCCAAGAACCTCGGCAAGACCGCCCTTCGAACGTTGGAGCTCATTCGCGACGAACCGCTTTTGAGACCCGTTAATCTTGTCCCAGTGGGACACGGCATTGTCGAAATCAACGCCCTAAGAATCAGGCAGGCGCATCTTCTCCCCGAGGAGGAAATCAACGACTCCATGATCCTTGCGGAAGCAGGCTTGCTCGACTGCGAAGTCCTTTTGAGCAGCGACAGCCATCTCACCGGCATCGACTCCTCCCGTCTGGCGGAGGTAATGCGCCGTTTCGACGGCAGCGTGCCGCTGATTCGCTCGCCACGCCAAATTTTGAAGCAATTCGGAAGCTCGCGCAGAGGCCGCTAACTACGATTAACGGACGCCCCACTTTCCGCGTGACTTCTCCCCCACCCCGCCGGAAAGTGTAGCCTGTGAAACGCTCTACTTTTCTCCACGTCGTTCTCTTCACCCTCGCCGCGTGTCTCTTCACCGGCGCTGCCCAGGCCGCTGACCCCGTCGTCGTGATCAAGACCTCCATGGGCGACATCACCGTCCAGCTCAACCCGGAAAAGGCCCCCAAGACCGTCGCCAACTTCCTCAGCTACGTCGACAAGAAGGCCTACGACGGCACCATCTTCCACCGCGTCATCCCCGGCTTCATGGTCCAGGGCGGCGGCTTCAAGCCCGACATGACCGAGATCTCCTACGACGCGCCCGTCGTCAACGAGGCCCCCAACAGCGGCCTCAAGAACGCCCGCGGCACCATCTCCATGGCGCGCACCTCCGATCCCGACAGCGCCACCGCCCAGTTCTTCCTCAACCTCGTCGACAACGGCATGCTCGACCCCAACGAACAGGGCCCCGGCTACGCCGTCTTCGGCACCGTCACCAAGGGCCTCGACGTCATGGACAAGATCGCCGCCGTGCAAACGACCACGGTCGGCCAGTACGAGAACGTCCCGGTCAAGACGGTCACCATCGAGAGCATCCGGCGCAAATAGGCGCGCATCGTTTCGCGACGCCGGATTGCGCATGAAAGCAAGAACCCCCCTTGTCGCTAGCCAAGGGGCGCCTCGGGGTGCTTTTCCCCGGCGCCGGTGTCGCTCGCTCCTCACGTAGCATGGCTATGCTCGTCGTTCGCTCCTTGGCGCCGGAAAAAATCCCTCCCGATTCGTCCCATGTCTAGCGACAAGGGGGATTCCAGCCCGGCGTCGTTTCGCGGCATCCTCTCCCAGCCGAACTTTGCCCGGCTCTGGTACGGGCAGATCATCAGCAGCCTCGGCGACCGCTTCTACCTGCTGGCCCTCCTTCTCATCCTGGGCATCCATCAGGGGCTCAACGCGGGCAAGGAAAGCGCCCGCATGACCTTCTGCGCGATGCTGCCCGGGCTGCTGCTCGCGCCGCTCTACGGCTGGATCATCGATCGCTACTCGCGCCGCTGGGTCATGGTTTATGCGGACTTGGCGCGCGTGGGACTGACGCTGTCGATGCTTTACCTCTGGTTTGCACTGCACAGCTTTGCCGCCGTCTTCACCGTCATTTTCCTGATGGGCGCGTGCAACGGACTCTTCATTCCCGCGCGGCAGGCGGCCCTGCCTCAGATCGTCGCCCCCGCGCAACTCGTCACCGCCAACTCACTCATCTCGCTCATCGGCGTCATCGCGAATTTTGTCGGGACGCCCCTCGCGACCGTCATTGTGTCCATCTTCGGTGCGCCCAGCAGCTTCCTCCTCAACGCGCTCGGCTTCATCGTCTCCGCCTGGTGCGTCTACCACATCAAGGCCGACCTGCTCCCCGTCAGAAATGCGCATGCGGCTGACACGGAGGTAAGCACCTGGCGCGGCGTGCTCGAAGGCTGGCGCGTGTTGCGCGAGAACCGCGAACTCGGTGCGCTGGTGCTGGTGAATTCCGCGTTCTCGTTCGTCGGCGCGCTGGTCATCATCACCCTGCTGCAGGAGATCGTCGTCTCGGTCGACCTCACCACGTTTCATCGGCTCGTCGACGTGGCCGCGGCCTTCGTGGCCCACTTCACGCCCAAGCCGCCCGTGGTGGAAATCAAGACGCTGGCCTTCGGCTTGCTCATGGCGGCGATCGGGCTTGGCCTGGGCGTCGGCATCGGCATCTGCGGTCGGGCGCGGACCCTCAGCCGTAGCAAGGCGCTGCCTTTCCTCGGGCTCTTTCTGCTCGGCGCCGCGCTGATCGGCTTCTCGCATCTGACCGCCTACGGCCCCGCGTTGCTCGGCGCCGGGTTCCTCGGGATCCTCTCCTCGTTCATCCTGATCCCCATCGAGTCGCGCCTGCAGAACGATGTGGACGATGCGCGCCGCGGCCGACTCTTCGCGTTGCGTAATTTGTGTACGACCACGAGTTTTCTCGCCGGACTGGCGGTGAACTTGGACGGCCGGCTGTTGAACAGCGTGGGACCCGCGAACGTGATCGAGATAACCGGCGTGGGCGCGATCGTGATCGCGGTCGGACTCGCCGCGGTCAACACCGCGACGCTCAGATCTTTTTGGTCAACTCGTCAACCGAACCCGCCGAGCCCGTAGCCACGGGAGTCGTCGGCTGCGTACCGGCAGGCGGGGTGCGCGACTTGTCGTCCAACACGGGCTGGACCGGCGTCACCGTCGGATTGGTATCCGTCGAGGTGGAAGCGGTGTGCAGCTCCTTCTCGAAATCCTCCTTGGCCTTCTTGAACTCGCCCAGGCTCTTGCCCAGGCCGCGCGCCAGCTTCGGAATCTTGTCCGCGCCAAAAACCAGCACGAAGATCAGGAAAATCCAAATCCACTCCATGCCGTGCGGAAGCCCAATGGCGAAAATCGGATGCATTACCACGTAAACTACGCCTAGTTCTCCGCTCTCACAACTCAAATTAGAGGGGTGGTTCCGCCGCTACTCCAACCCCAACCGCCGAAACGTCTCATCCACGTGCTTGAAATGCCGTTCCGGCGAACAAAGCTCATCAATCTCCTTCTCCGAAAGCACCGACATGATCTCCTTCGACCGCTTCAAATGCGAAGCAAGGGGCTCCGTCCCGCGCCAGCACGCCATCGACGCCGCCTGCACCGCCTCGTAGGCCGTCTGTCGCGGCAACCCCTTGTCCGCCAGCGCCAGCAGCACGCTCTGCGAGAAAATCAGCCCCTTCGATTTCTCCAAATTCGCCGCCATGTTCTCGGGGTAAACGATCTGCCGCGCCACCAAATCGGTCGTCAGCTTCAACATGTAGGACAGCAGCTCGCAGCTATCGGGAAAAATGATCCGCTCCACCGACGAGTGCGAAATATCGCGCTCGTGCCACAGCGCCACGTTCTCCAGCGCCGCCACCGCGTTACCGCGAATCACCCGCGCCAATCCGCTCAGCTTCTCACCCGTGATCGGGTTGCGCTTGTGCGGCATCGCGCTCGAGCCCTTCTGGCCCGCCGCGAAAAACTCCTCCACCTCCAGCACCTCGGTCCGTTGCAGGTGCCGGAACTCCGTCGCCCAGCGATCGATGCTGCTCGCGATCAGCGCCAGCGTGCTCATGAAATGCGCGTGCCGGTCGCGCTGGATGACCTGCGTGGAAAGGATCGCCGCTTTCAGCCCCAGCTTCGCGCACACATATTCCTCCACGCGCGGGTCGAGATGCGCATGCGTGCCGACCGCGCCGGACAGCTTGCCCACCGCGATCTGCGCCCGCGCCTCGCGCAGCCGCGTCTCTGCGCGGCCGAACTCGTCGTACATGAGCGCCAGCTTCAATCCATAAGTCACCGGCTCGGCGTGGATGCCGTGCGAGCGCCCCATCATCGGGGTCATCTTGTGCTCGCGCGCCCGCACCGCGACCGCCTCGCGCAGGCTCTTCAGGTCGGCCAGCAGCAAATCCGCACTCGCCGCGCATTGCAGCGCCAGCGTGGTGTCAAGCAGGTCAGACGACGTCAGTCCGCGATGGATAAACCGCCCCGCCGGACCCACATGAACCGCGACCTCCTCCAGGAATGCGATGACGTCGTGGTTGGTGCGCTTCTCATTCTCCCGCACTTTCTCAATGTCGTACCGGGCCCGCGCGCGAATCTCCTCCGCATCGGCCACGGGGATCACCCCAATTTGCGCCATGCCCTCACAGGCCAGCACCTCGATCTCGAGCCAATGGTTCAGCTTGGCTTCTTCACTCCACAGCGCGGCCATCTCCTTCCGCGAATAACGGGCAATCATCGCCCAATTAAAGCCGAGAACAAAACCTGTGTATAGTGCGACGCTTCCTCACAACGCCCGCCGCACCAAATCCAGCGCGATCTGCGCCGCCATGTTCCGGAACGTCCCCCGCACCGGCGAAAGATTCCGGCTCACCGCCTCCGTCCCGCCCCCGCGCCGCGCGACCGCGAACCACACTAGCCCCACCGGCTTCGCCTCCGACCCGCCATCCGGTCCCGCGATTCCCGTCACCGCCACCGCCACGTCCGCCCCGCTCGCCTTCAGCGCGCCTTCCGCCATTGCCCGGGCCACCTCTGCGCTCACCGCGCCGTGCGTCACGAGAAGCTCCGCCGGCACGCCCAGCTCCGCCGTCTTCGCCTCGTCGGCGTAGGTCACCCAGCCGTAGCGAAACACCGCCGAGCTGCCCGGCACATTCGTGATCCGTCCCGCCACCAGCCCGCCGGTGCATGACTCCGCCGTCGCGATCGTCTTGCCCCCCGCGCGCGCCAGCCGCACCACCGCCTGCTCCATCGTCTCCGCGCCCTCCGCATAGAGAAACTCACTCAGCTTCCCGCGCGCAAAATCCCCCGCCCGCTTTAAGAGCGCCTCGTCCGCTGCCAGCAGCCGCAAATCCACCTCACCCGGCCGCGCGCAATAGCCGATCTCGATCGGCCCGAGCGCCAGCAACTCCTTCTCGACCTCCAGTTGCACGCGGGTCTCGCCAATGCCCAGCAACCGCAGCGTCACCTCGCCCATCGGCGTCAGTCGCGCGGCAAAATGCTCGCGCAGCCACGGCAATGCCTCCTTCTCCCACATCGGCCGCAACTCGCTCGGCGGCCCCGGCAGCAGCACCGCCACCGTCTTGTCGTTCTGGACGATCAGGCCCGGCGCCGTGCCGAACGCGTTCTCCAGCACCACGCCGCCGCGCGGCACCATCGCCTGCGCACGCTGCAGCTCGTTCATGGCGAACTTCCGCGCGGCGAACTTCGCCGCGATGCCGTCGAGGATCTCCCGGTGAAAAATCAACTCCAGCCCGAACGCTTCCGACACCGCCTCGCGCGTCACATCGTCCGAGGTCGGTCCCAATCCGCCGGTGATCAGGATCAAGTCCGCACGGCTCATCGCCTCCTCGAGCACCTCAGCGATGGCCACGCCGTCAGGCACCGTCACCTGCCGTTCGACCCGCAGCCCCAGCCCGAACAGCCCCTGGGCGAGAAAGCCCAGGTGGGTATTCGTCACCATTCCCAGCAGCAACTCTGTTCCCGTATTGATCACCTCGACGCGCATGCCTTTAACATGGGCGACCTTCGCCGCTTGTCGAGTGGGCTGCCTCCGCTTCTTTGCCGGCCTGCTCGGGGCTTGGGCCTTCTATAGAATTCGAGGCCCGAAAAATGACCCGCCTTCCTATTCTGCCTATATAACCTAAATGACTTATCTTTTTAGGTTAAATAGGTCATATAGGATATGCAGGCATACCGCCCTGCACGAATTCCATGCGATAACATACGCATGTCGAATTTACTTCTGGTTCTGTCCTTCATCGCCAAGGCGACGGGATTCATCGGGACGCTCAACGCGATTCCCGGCGTTTCGCCCGCCGAGGGCATCATCATTTTCTTCACCGCGTCGCTGGTCAAGGACACGGTCAACCGCATCGGCGACTTCCTCGACCATGGCAAGTCGGACTGGCGCGACTAAACCCCGCGCCTGCTACCGGCCCTGCGCCGGTGGCCGAGGCCTTCCTCATCCTGACCATACAACATCCCATGCGATCGACCGAATCCCGAAACCAGCACGCGCCATAAGGAAACACGCGGCCGCCGTGCGGAATGCGCCACTGGAAAACCAGGACGCCTTACCCTCACGGAACCGTCCCCACGCGCTCCGCGCGGCGGCCCAATTTCCTTCCCCTTTCTCCATATAGAAAACTTTTTTCATATAGAACTCCATGATCACCGAAATCGCCGACGCCACCGGCCAGCTTATTCACCTGGTCGATGATCTTCTGCGCCAGACCCAAACCCGGCGGCTCGATGCCGCCATCAACCAAGCCTCCACCGATGTCCAAAATTTCAAGGACGATCTCCTGGCTCGCCGCCTCGAGTCTCTCAATCTGCGTCTTGCCGGCCTGCAGCACGGCATCCTTGTCCACCTTACCGTCGCCGAAAGTGAGCAGCTTCACGCTCTCCAGCCCGGCCTCGACGGCTTCGCCCTCCTCGGGCTCTACGCCCGGGCCCGCGCCGCTGACCTTGCCGCCGAGTGCGCTGAACTCCTTAGCGTGGGCGCCGCCGGCAGCCCCAACCCTCCCGCCGCCATCAGTGACGGTCCTGCGGACGGCAGTAGTTCCCCTCCCGCTTCCATCCCGATCCACATCGCCTCAACCAAGCTGCCGTCCGCAGGACCATCTTAACGAGGGCACGAAATAGCATGGCCACGTCGTTTCTTCTCACGCAGTCCTTTTACCGGCTCGGCACCGCGACGGCGGCCGCGGTCTTCGCCCAGGAAATTCCCGCGCCCGACCCGGCGCATCTTTCCTCGTGGCTGGTCGACGCGGCGGCGCTCGGCGCGATCCTGCTGGTCTTCCTCAAGATCATCGACCACTTCAAGCGCAAGCCGTCGCTCGAGCAGGAACTCGAGAAATTGCTGCGCCAGATCCGCTCCGAGCTCAACCAGCTGCGGCACGAGCAATCGACCCACCTGGCCGAGGTCCGCGGCCGCGTCGAGGGCGCGCACCAGCGGGTCGATCTGCTCACCCACGACCTCAACAACAAACTCCAGCGCCTGCCGGGCGAGATCGTCGATCTCCTCCACAAGACGGGCGTGACGAATCGCTAACGCTTTATGAAAACGCCCACCGACATTCCGCACCACCCGACGACCACCACGCCCGCGCACGAGCCGTACACCGACCCCGGTGCGCTGCTCCAGGCGCGCGTGCTGAAAATCCTGAAGCCGTGCCTCGATTACTGGCTCGATGAGCAGACGCTTTACCTGACTCTGAATCTTTCGCGGCCGCAGGTGGGCCGCGCCGCGCTGGAGCTCGCCCTGCGCGAACTGCGCGACAAGGCCTATGTGGATTTCCGCGTCGATCCGCTTTCGCGCCTGACGGAGTGGCGGCTGACGCCGTCGGGCCGGGCGCTTTCGCAACCGCTCTGAAAATGAACGAAGAACTTAGAACGAAGAACGCAGAGCGAAAGAAGCCCAAGCGCGGGAAGTCTTCCCGACCAGCTGGGGAAAAGCGCTCCGCGCCCGGGGTCGAGCCGAGCCCTGCTACCTCTGAGACTGCCGAAGACGTGGCGGGAAAGTGTCCGTCGCCCGGAGGTCGACGGCTACCGGCTGAGGCTGCGCCGGAGGACCAGCGAGAGGGCGAGGCGGCGGCGGATTTCGGGAAGCGGATGCGGCGGCCTTATGTGGCGCGGCGCAACGCCGAGTTTGAACGGTTGCGGGCGGAACCGCGCCCGCGACGGAATCCGTTGCTGGCCCTGGACGAGGAGCGGAGTTCGCGGCTTTTCGTGTGGCTGCGCGAGTGCCCTTACCAAGATGCGGTGAAGCAGATGCTGGCGGAGCAGGGCATTCCCGAGGTGACCGACCGGGAGTTGAACGAATTTTTTGAAACGGAGGCGAACCATCACTGGCAGCGGCGCCTGCAGCGTGCGGCGACGGAGGCGAATGCGTTGGTGAGCCGGATGGAGGCGAATCCGGTGAAGTTCTCCAGTGGCATCCTGGCGGCGCTGGGGCAGGAGGCTTTCCGGCAGATCGCGAACGGGAACATGGCGCCGGAGACGATGACGCGGATGGTGAACCTGTTCTTGAAGGCGCGCGGTGACGAGCGGGCCGACGAGGCGCTGGGCTTGCGGCGCGAGAAGCTGCAGCGCGACTGGCACGACCAGACGGAGCACTGTGCGTCGATGCCGGTCCCCTCCGCGATCTTTCGCGTGATCTCGCTTTCGCGCTGAACGATCTCGCCGAAGACACCACCGCCTCCACCGACGACGCGGCCCACAACATCTTCTTCACACGCCACGGCACCACACTCCCGCTCCGCTGGCATACTTCGTCGGAACGCTGGGAGAACGCGCGGTGCCTGCCGGTGGAATTCACGCAGCGGGAGGGCCAGGGCGTGCGGCACAAGGTGGCGCGGACGCAGGAGGGCCGGATTTCTCCGCTGCTGGCGGCGCATCGCGACGAGTCGATCGCGCGGGTGATCGGCGAATTGACGGGCGGCGGCTCCTTGGAAAGTGGGCTGCTGGTCGAGGGCGCGGACGGCGTGGCAACGCGTGCGGCGGGTGCGCGTTTTCTTTTGCCGACGGCGACCGACGCGACGCGCGCGGTGCTGGATCTTTATGAACGCCATTTGCTGGCGGGTTCACGGCAGGAGCGGAGCGCGGACGGCCGGACGCTGCGTTACCTGGACAAGTGCGAGAACCATTTTCTGTTGGCGACGGCGTATGCGGCGCTGGCGGAGTTGCTGGCGCCGGTGGTGGCGCCCACGGGAGCGCGGGGCCGCGCTTGCCGGCGTTTCGCGCGCTGGGTGCGGCGCATTCGCAGGCGCGGATGCGGACAGAAAGGAGCGTGCTGGGATGAACCTGAGGACCTTAAGGCAGCCCGGGCCATTTATTACGCCACTTCTCCGCAAATTCGACCGCGTTTTTGGGCTCGGACACGACGGTATTAAAGACGCCCTTTCCCGAAGGATGGGAAACTTCCGGACCGCGGGGAACCTTTTGAATAATTCCCGGCTCGGCACCGGGAAAAGGAGCGGAGGTGCGCCTTCTCTTGAGGCGACTGATCCTGACCAGCAGCAACAAAATGACCAAGAGCAAGCTGGCGCAAAGGGTGATCCAGAAGGCTTCGGGCCTCGAATTTCTCCGAGGCTTATTTTCTGCCTGCGGCGGACAAAAAGCAACCTGCCCGATCGCCATTCCGTTCTCGGCCGGCTGCGTCACTTTTTGGCGCAAGGCCGACTGAAGGCGGACTCCATGTCAGCCGTGACCGCCGCAACCATGGCCGCCGCCGCCGTGACCTCCGGCGTCCGCGCCGGGTCCGCTATCGCCGCCATGGGACCCGTGATGACCTTCCGAGGAGGACGATGCGCTTCCGCCGGGAGAGCCTGTGTCGGAGACGGCGGTTTGTTTCCGCTCATCGGCGCGACGGCGCTTGTCGCTTTCGACACGGAGCAGGAGGAGAGCAGCGGCCCGAGTGTGAAGACGAAGAACAGCGTGATTTCGAGAGCGGTTTTCATCGCATCGGCCCGAAACGGATTTTCGTGCCGGTTGGCCGCAGCGGGCAAGACGAAAGCGGAGAGTAGATTTGATTTCTATATCTATATGAGACCATCAATTTATTTAAAAAATTTACAGAGCGCCTCGAATTGGCGCGCGCAGTTCAACCCGCTGCGCGGGCTGACGCTGCCGCATTTGGTGGCGCTGCTGGAGCTGGGCGAACGCGGCGATTACGCGCGGCTGCAGTGGCTGTACCGCTTCGTGGAGAAGCGCAATTCCACGCTACGCGCGGTGTTGCAGCGGCGGCAGTCGTCGTTGACGCGGCTGGACTGGGACGTACGCGTGGCGGCGGGCGGTGGCAGCGAACCGGTCGCTGGACCCGGAGGACATCATCACGCAGGCGCTGACGCTGGCGAAGGCGGGGTATGAGATCGATCCGCGGGAGCTTTCCGAGCGGACGGGATATCAACTGAAGTTGCGGAATTACGCGCTGCTGCCGTTACCGAAGGCGCCAATGCCGGAGGATGTTGCGGCGCTGGACGGCGCCGCCGTGGAGAACGAGGCACGCTAATTTTTCTATATAGAATTTTTTAAATATGAACTTAACGACAACATTTGAACCGGCGGCGGACGGATGGTTTCACATAGCGCCGCACGGCACTTTTCCGCATCCGACGGGTGCGCAGCAGGTGATCGATGCGGAGGCGTGCGAGACCATGACGCGGACGTTTGCCGAGGAGGCGAAGCAGGCGAATTTCCCGGGGCTGCTGGTGGACTTCGATCATTTTTTGCATGACCCGGCGCAGCCTTCGGCGGCGGCGGGGTGGGTGACGGCGCTGGAGACCCGGCCGGAGGGGCTGTATGCGCAGGTGCGTTGGTCGGACCTTGGCCACCAAGCGGTGACAGGCGGGCGTTACCGGCTGATGTCGCCGGTGTGGAATCGCGCGGACTGCGATGAGTGGACCGCGCCCGCGGGGCCAGAGGCGTTGCCGACGCTGCATGTGCGGCCGCGGCGGTTGGCGCGCGTGGCGCTGACGAACGATCCGAATCTGCCGGGGTTGGCGCCGCTGACGAACCGGGCGGAGAATGCAGAGCGGAGCGGACATTTTGCGGCTGTGGCGCGGGTTTCTTCGCTTGGAGCGGAGCGCCGTGAGCCCGTCGCTGGAGCAGCGACGGCTACCTCGGAGTTTCGCGCGCCCAGAAGGGATGCTCGTCTTTCCGAGATTGCGGATACGACTGCGCCTGGGTTTCGGACGCAGGTACTGAATACGTTGCGATTGCCGGGGCGGGCGAGCGATGGGGAGATTGTCGACGCGGTGCGGCGGCAGGGCGAGGAGCTGGCTTCGCTGCGCAATCGCTGCGCGGAGTTGCGCGAGGCGCAGGCGGACGCGGAGCTGGATGGCTTTGCGGACGTGATCACGAATCGCGCGGCGGTGCGGGCGCAGCTGCTGGTGAATCGCGAGGGCGCGCTGGCGGTGCTGCAGGCGTTGCGGCGGCCGGAGCCGTTCGTGCCGCTGCATGATCCGCGGGCGCATCGACCGAACCTGCATTTGCTGAGTCCGCTGAATGTAGCGGAAGCGGAGTCGGGTTCGGCGCGCCGGATCGCGAATCGCGCACGGCAGTTGCAGAGCCAGCTGAAAATCGGGCACCAGGCGGCGTTTCGGCTCGCGGAGGGCGAGGACGCGACTTGAGGCAGACGGAACGTAGAACTTAGAGCTTAGAACGAAGAGCTTTGGCGAGCGTAGTCGATATAGATGTCGCGCGCGTCATTCAGCGACGGTCATCGGCCGCCGCTACAACCAAACAATTTAACGCGGCGCTTTTTAGACGCCGCATAACTCAAAATAATATGAGTCAATCGAATACCAAAGAAGGCGATCTGATGATCGCCGCGAACGAAGATCTTTCGCTGCTGGCCGACGTGCTGGTGGCGCCTTACAACAACGCGGGCGAGCTGGTGGTGACGCGGCCGGCCGCGAACAACGACCCGGCGATTTACCTGCTAGTCTATGGCGCGCCGGTGGGCGGCCAGGCGACCGTGCGCCCGATGAACCCGAATCGTTCGGTGCGCATCGTGGCGAAGGGCACGGGCAATCCGGGTGACCTGCTGGTGCTGGCTGACGGCGTTTCGACCGCGGCCGACAAGGGCAAGGTGCGGTCGAAGACGAGTCTCACGGCCGGCTCGGGCACCTATCGTCTGGTGGCGATCGCCGAGGAGGCGTTCGTGGACGGGCAGCTGGTGCGGGCGCGACCGACGTTTGGAACCGTGACGGTCTGAGGAATACGGCGCAGCCGAACTTCGCAACGGTACGAACTACCGCTTACACGATATGCTCGAGGCAAAGACCGATCCAGGCGACCAGGCAAGCCAGCGATGGCCAGAGGAACTGCAGCCCACCGCGTTTTCCCAAGCGATGAGCAATGATGAAAAGCGGCAGCCAAACCAGTGCAAGGGCGACCGTGGCCAGAGCCAACGGGCCTTGGGAAAAGACATTCAAAACGGAGCCCACGGCTTCCTCTGCGCCGAACCAATTGAAGTCGATAATACCGAAAAAGATGATCAGACCCACAACGGCAAGAAAAACAAGTGCCGTTGCGACGGGACCTGCCGGAAGAGGTTCTTGGCGCCGGGGCCGAGGACGGTAGCTGTCAGCGATCAGGACAGCCATGCCATTGAGGGCCAAGATCGCGCCACCTGCACCTATTTGCGAATGAGCGAAAACAGCGACGAGCAATACAATCAACCAGCAGAGGCCTGTCAGGATGACCAGCCCGGAGGAGCGATGGCCCGTTCCACGCGAGATATCAAGAACAGAACCGACAACGCACAGGAAAAGAATCACCGGCGTTTCCATAGTGTTGATTTAGCACTTGTCACGGTCGCGTCACGTCAAAAGACATTGAAGTCGGGACTGATTGATCGGCGCTATCTCTACCGACAAATCACTACCAGTCTCATCAAGATTGAAACCTAAACGGCGACGGTCATAGACCGCCGCTACATTAAATAATATATATGCCTAGTTTATCTGAAATTACCGCCAGTCCGATGTTGAAGGAATTCGCGCAGGGTGCGGCCCAGTCGGCCGTGCAGCCTGTGGCCGATTTCCTCGCGCCGACGGTGGAGGTGCCGACGAGCATCGGCCGTTACAAAATCTATACGGAGAAGAACCGCTTTGCCCCGCCGGACACGTCGCGGGCGATCGGTGGCCGTGCGACAATGCTGAGTTTCGACGCGACGGACGCGACCTATAATTGCCAGCCGAACGCGCTGGATTTCCCGATCGATTATCTCGAGCAGATCGAGGAAGCCGCGCTGACGAATGCGCTGATGGAGGGAGCGACGATCGTGGCCGAGGTGGCCGCGCTGTGCCATGAGCAGAACGTGATCAACGCCGCGGTGGCCGCGACGAGCGGTTCTGCGCTGGCGAAGACCTGGTCGGGCACGAGCGGGAGCGATCCGGTGGACGATATCGACGCCCAGATCCTGAATGTGATCAAGGCGGCGCGCTATGGTTCGCTGATGGGCGTGGGTGTGCTGTTCGGCGCGGGCGCCTGGCGCATTTTCAAGAATGCGACGAACGTGCGCAGCCGCTTTGTGGCCGCGGGTGACGATGCGATCCCGAATGTGACCTCGGCCGACGCGACGAAGCTTTTCGTGGCGAATCCCGAGGTGCGGACTTCCTATATGGTGGTCGATACGACGAAGGAGGGCCTGGCGCCGAACATCAGTTTCCTGCTGGATGCGTCGGTGCTGGTGTTCGCCCGGCTGCAGAATCCGACGCGGCGCGATCCGTCGTTCATGAAGACGTTCCGTCTGATGGGCAACTATATGGTGCCGGGTTCGTACCTGCGCGATGACGGCCGTGTCGAAGTGGCGAAGTTCGACTGGAGCGAGGCGGTGGCGATTACGAATAGTACAGCGGCGCAGCTGATTACGGTCAGCTACCTGAGCCGGACGGGCGAACGGGTGACGGTCCTGACAACGCAGACGGTGACGACGCTGACCGTTGCGGTGCCGTCGTCGGGGACGCTGTACGGCTACACGGCGGGCTCGGTCGGGCCGGGCTCCATCACTTTTGAAAAAATTGGCAGTAACACCTGGGTCAAACTTTGACCCTGCAACTTTGAGGAATTTTCCATGCAACATCGTTTCTTTTTTCTGACACGCATCATTCTGGCGGCGGGAGTGGGGTTGAACCTGGCGGCTTGCGCGACTTCGCCTTCGACATCGGCGGGCGCGGGTTCCGCCTCCGGCACGGCGACGACTTCCACGGCGTCGGCGATCATCGAGGCGGCCCTGCCGCTGATCCGCACGGGCGCGGCGGTGGCGACGGGCGCGGTGCTCGATTTCACGGTGCAACAGAGCAGCACGCGGACGCGGCTGGCGAACGAGATGTACGCCGCGGCGAGCGCGGTCTACTCGCTGTCGGGCGGCTCGTTTCCCACGCCGACGCAGCTGCAGGGGACGATCGCGGCGTTTGGCGGATCGCAGGCGGATGCGGCCTACGCGCAGTTTTCGGCGGCGATCGCGAGTCTTTATGCGGCCTATTATCCCAAGCTGGTGACGGGCGACGCGAAAACGGCGGGCGACGTGCTCAATGCCGTGGCCGGCGGGATCGAGGACGCAACGCAGTCGTATGTGACGACGCCGGCGACGGGAGCTTCGTCGTGAGTTATGCGGTGGACCCGCGTTCCGCCGCCGCCATTGCCACGCTGCTGCCTGCCGCCCGGCGGGCGGCCGAGGCGCTGCTGACGGCGGCGAACGACGGGCGGCTGGGCGCGGGCATCGTGGTGAAGATCATTTGCGGGACGCGGACCTACGCCGAGCAGACGGCGCTGTACGCGCAGGGCCGCACGACGCCCGGGCCGATCGTGACCGACGCGCCGGCGGGGTTTTCGAATCACAACTTTGGGATCGCGTTCGACGTGGGGATTTTCAATGGCGGTGTCTATCTGGAGGACTCGCCGCTGTATGCGAAGGTCGGGGCGCTCGGCCGCGCGCAGGGGCTGGAGTGGGGCGGCGATTGGACGAGCTTTACTGATGCGCCGCATTTTCAGCTGCCTTGGAGCGGCAGCCTGGCCGAGGCGCGGGGGTTGGTGGCGGAGGGGGCGTGGGAGAAAAGATGGGCGTAACAGCCGAAGAGGTTAAGCTACGCACGTCAGGCGATTTTCCGATTTGGTGACGTGAAATTATGAAAAGCATCCTCTTTCTCGTGGGGTGTCTGCTGATGGCAGGTCTGTCGGCAGTGGCGGAGGATATAGGTGGCCTGCGGGATGCGTGTGCGGCGGGGGCGATCCTGCAGGCTAATCATATTTGGAATGAGGTCATTGAAGTCGGGAACAAGGCGGGATGCCTTTATGATGTCGATGGGACGCGCTACATCTACAGCCCTTCCGGCAGCGCGCGGCTGAATCCGGCCCGGTTGGCGCGGGTGACCATTCGACGGATTTCGCCCAGCGAAGCGTTCCGGTATGCGGATGGAAGTCGTGAGATCCGGAATGGTTGCCTGGTGTTTGCCGACTGTGCCTTTGCCCAATGCCGGAGCAATGCCCAGGTGATTTGGGCCGGCATTATCACGGCCCAGTTGCTCCGGGTCTCGTCGGACGGCGAGGGCTCGGCGGACCTGACGGGGCATGCGCTGGTGGCCTATGAAGATTCGGAGCACCAGATTTTCATCCAGGAAAATGGCGATCGCGCAAGGCGCGTGCGGCAACTGACGCGGCTGGCGCAGAAGGGGGACCGGTCCTGGTACGACCCCTCGATACTGCTGCTCTATAGCAGGCAGGGTGACCTGGGAACGGCCGATTTTGCGGGGCAATTCGGACAGGTTCGGTAGGGCCGCTTTAGCCGGCGTGGACACGTCCTTAACTCCACGATTGACCTCAGGAGCAGCGGTGGAATCTGTCTTCGCTCGAAGGTTAGGCCTCGTTCTCTGCTGCGAATCGCTACTTTTATTTGACTTCGCAGCAGTAAGTTCCGATGGTTTCAAAAGAAACGAGGTGCAGTAGGTTTCCCTACTGCACCTCGCCCTCGCCAGAAAGGTACTTGGCAGTGCGTTAACACTGTCCGCAGCCACCCAATGGTAGTGGAGCGATCTTTCCCCCTCTAACAAGCCTTTTGATTCTGCATAATGGATTCAAGCCGTACTAGGCACGGCGGGAAGCGGTACTTCCGATTTGGGCTCTTCCTTAGGCTTCTCGCTTATAGGTGCGCTTAAGTCTGTCGCCCCGATCGCGTTGGCCGCCGAGAGAAGCGCATTATGTAGAGCTGACGATACTTTTCCTCCCTTCTTGAGGGTCTTCACCACCATGTAGGGATTATAGATCAGCGCAAAGCTTCGCTTGCCCTGTGCACCCGGAGCTAAGTCAATGAATCCAAGTCGCTTAAGAGTGTCTAAGCGTTCGGACCAAATGTGAGTACCACGCGGAGTTGTAAAGCCAGCCGCGAACGCCATCTCCTGAGGCTTATCTAAGCGGACAAAGCTCTCGTCATAGGCTCGGCACCAAAGATCCAGATACGTTGTGGAAGGAGGCTTTCCCACGCTTAAGGAATCGATGATGACCATAATCAACGGCATCGTCCGAGGAATGGTTGCAAATCCCGTCGAGCGCTTCCGACTCCACAAGCGATCCGCTTCAACATGAGGCCACAGCTCCTTTCGGAGAAGCAAGCGACCTTCGGAGAATTTTTCACTCCTCGAGAGTCGTTTTGTTTGTTGAATTTCGCTGCTCATGCCGATAATCTAACAAATACGCTGAGCTTCATCCTTGAGCAAGGATATTATATTTTGGTCTAAAAAACGCGGATTTTTAACTCTTACGTTTGACGATTTAGCGCCCTTCTCAGTTGATTGACAAAACCCTTCTTTAAGACATATTTGTATTTTTTAATGTATAAAAGATTTTTATATTCAGTAAATAATGTAAAGTGACTTTTGTAATATACTTGTCATAAAACACTTATATTTTGTTACCAGTGATCCTCGTGCTTAATGTAACCCTTTGTGCTCAAGTGCTCAAGTTTCAAGTTCTTAGACGTATGACTTTGGAGGTGTGGAACCTTTAGAAAAATATTTTTCATCTGCGCTTCATGTTTCAAACAACGCACCACCGCCGTCGCCGTCGTCATGGATTGCAACTCCATCATTGACCCCGGCGCGCTGCTCTTCTTGGATAGTGGGCTATGCGTCACACGATTACCGTTCTGGTTGAGAATCGATTTGGGGTTTTGACGCGCATTGCGGGGCTTTTCTCCGGGCGCGGCTTTAACATCGATACGCTCAATGTCGGGCCGACGCACCGGGACGATACGTCGCGGATGACGATCGTGGTGAAGGGCGACGACCGGGTGCTGGACCAGGTGACGCGGCAGCTGAACAAGCTGGTGGACGTGATCGAGGTGCAGGATTTCCGCGAGGGCCAGTACGTGGACCGCGAGCTGATCCTGGTGAAGGTGAAGGTGGACTCGAAGGCGCGCGCCGAGGTGATGCAGATTTGCGATATCTTCCGCGCGAAGATCGTGGACGTGCAGCCGAAGAACCTGACGATCGAGCTGACGGGCAATGAGTCGAAGGTGTCGAAGTTCATCGCGCTGATGGAGACGTTCGGGATCCTGGACCTGGCGCGGACGGGCAAGGTGGCGATCGAGCGGAAGAAGTGAGTCGGGCGGTCCTGCGGAGGGCGGGCGGGAGGCAGGAATAGTTAGAGGTCCTTCGACAGGCTCAGGATGACGGATTTTTTGGGAGGGTCGCTTTCGCGACGGCTGAACTGATCCTTCGACTTCGCTCAGGATGACTCGGCGGCGGAATCTTTTGCAGGTGGAGTGGACGCTTTTTGCTCGTGCGGTTGAAATGCGACGGTCATAGACCGCCGCTACATTATGAATTTATTCGCTTACATCATCGTTCATCCGCATCCGTTCCTGTGGAAGTGGGGCGCGGCGGGCGGGAATGAGTGGGGCATTCGCTACTACAGCCTGGCGTACCTCGTCGGGTTTTGCGCGCTGTTCGTGGCGCTGCGCTGGCAGGCGCAGAAGGGCTGGAGCCGGTTGCGCGGCGAGGCGATTTCGGATTTCGTGACGTGGGCGTCGCTGGGTGGGATCATCCTGGGCGGGCGGCTGGGTTATTGCCTGCTGTACGCGCCGCGCGAGACGTTTACCGACCCGACGTTTTTCTTCACGGTGTGGAAGGGCGGGATGGCGAGCCACGGCGGGATCGTGGGGGTGATCGTGGTGATGCTGCTTTTCGCGCGGTCGCGCAAGATTCCGTTCTACAACCTGGCGGACGCGGTGGCGTTTCCCGCGCCGATCATGCTGGGCCTGGGGCGGTGCGCGAATTTCCTGAATGGCGAGCTATGGGGGCGGCCGAGCGAGGTGCCGTGGGCGATGATTTTCCCGGCGGCGCCGCTGGTGAACGGGGTGAACGTGCCGCGGCATCCGTCGCAACTTTACGAGGCGCTGCTGGAGGGGGTGCTGCTGGAGCTGATCCTGATCGCGATGCGGTTCGGCGCGAAGCGGGAGGGGGCGGTGTCGCTTTCGTTCATGGCGGGGTATGCGATTTTGCGGATCGTGGGCGAGCAGTTCCGCGAACCGGACGAGCAGATCGGCTTTTGGTTCGGGTCGATCACGCAGGGGCAGTTGCTGTCGGGCGTGATGCTGCTGGTGACGATGTTCCTGGCGTGGCACCAGTTTGTCTGGCGTCCGCGGAGCGAAACGGAGATAAAGATTCAGCCACCGACGAAATCGGGCCAATGATGTGAACGATGCACCGTTTTTCAGTTCGCTGACACTTGTCCTAAGTTTACCCTGATGAAACCGGACGATATTCTAGGATTCACGGCTTGTGCAAGTTTTGGTCTATGGTTCGTCTTCTTTCCTCGGAGTGTTATCGTTTTCTACACTTGGTTTCATAGAGGAAGAGTGAAGATGCCCGATGATTTAAGTGCGGGATTGTTAGGGGTAAGATTAGGAGGGATTCTTTGGGAAGCCGTGGTGTTCGTCGTGATGATCCACTTCATTATTTATGGGAAGTGATCTCGTGTGCAGATAAGTTGACAGCTACCACTGATTTCATGAGCGCACTTTCCTTTGCCCCGGGTGATTTTCTTGATCTGACGCAGACGGAGCATGCGGCGCTGTTCGAGGGCGTGACGAATGCGTGGGAGGTTTTGCCGCGGCTGAAGGATTACCTGGCGCGCGAGCTGAAGCCGGAGAATCGCGGGCGGGTGATCGGCAGCCCGGTGATCGGCGAGCGTGTTTTCATTGGCGAGGGCACGGTGATCGAGCCGGGGGCGTACATCAAGGGCCCGGCGTGGATCGGCGCGGGCTGCGAGATCCGGCAGGGGGCGTACATCCGCGAGAACGTGATCGTGGGCGCGGGGTCGGTGATCGGCAATTCGAGCGAGATCAAGAACAGCCTGCTGTTCGCGAAGTGCCAGGTGCCGCATTTCAATTATGTGGGCGACTCGGTGCTGGGCACGCGGGTACACCTGGCCGCGGGCGTGATCGTGTCGAACCTGAAACTGGACGGGACGTTGATCGACGTGCGCGTGGGCGCGGACCTCGTGAGCACGGGGCTGCGGAAATTCGGCGCGCTGATCGGCGACGGCGCCGAGGTGGGGTGCCAGAGCGTGCTGAATCCGGGCTCGGTGATTGGGCGGCGGGCGATGATTTATCCGGGCGTGGTGTGGCGCGGCGTGCTGAAGGCGGGCTCGATCGCGAAGAGCGTGGAGCACGTTTTCGAGCGGCGGGGATGACTGATTTTTGACCAAATTACCAAATTGGGGGACTGAGAATTTGACGGAATTAACGGGACTTGAGTTGGGATATTTACGTTCGTATCTCGGCGCCGAGATACGAAGGTTGTTCGCGGCTATTTTTTACGTTATTCGGGCGGATGTTTCGGCAGGCCGAAGGTGATCATGGCCAGGAATAGATAGATGCCGATCGCGCCAATCCATTCCCAAAGAGCGAGGCTGTTCCAGAGCGAGGAGCGGATGGCGCGATAAACGGTCGGCGAAGCGAATGCCCCGGCCGCGAGAAGGGAGAGGCGGCTCACCACCAGGGCGGTGACGGGCACGGCCACGAGCAGCAAGCCGACGAGGCGTTGCAGGGCGAACGGGCGCGGGAGGGCGAGCGCGGCGCGAACGTACAGGATCATCGAGACGACCAGGGCCACGCCCGAGATTTGTGCCAAATGCTCGTGGGTGCGACCGACGCCCAGGATCCGGTAATGGCCCGGCACGATGAGGGCTGCGAGGGTGAGAAAAAGGACCCCGAGGATGAGGAAACGACCAGCCCACCGCGTGGTAGCCAGAGCGAAGCGCGCGAGACGTTGGCGCAGCAGCACGGCGAAGGGCGCGAGAAGAATTCCGCCCAAAGCGAGGCCCGCGCAGGCGATGCCGTAGGCATGCGGATTGTCGCGCGGCGAAGCGAGCGACGACATGACATCCCGCCGCCAATCGTAGGGGTGCGGATAGAAATGCGCGGCGAGAACGAGGCCTCCAAAAAGGGAGAGGCCGAGGGCCAGCCAGAGCGCGAAGGGTGCGCCGGATGGCCGCGCGGGACGATGAGGCATGCCCAAGGCTCGGAGGTTGCAGTCCGGTGCGCAAGCGTCGCGCGGATGCCTCTACTAACTCACTTCACCGCGGCGAAGGATTTTTGAAAGAAGGCGAGCTCGTTGGCGAAGACGTCCGGGTGCCAGAGATTGTGGGTGTAGGTGGGATAGTTGATGAGCTGCGCGTCGGCGCCGGCTTTTTGAAGGGCGGCGAGCATCATCTCGGACTGGATCTTGGGCGCGGTCGTATCGCGGTCGCCGTGCTCGATGAGGACGGGCGGAATGCCGGGATGGATGAGGTAGATGGGGCTGAATTGCTTCGCGATGGCCGGATCGATCTGATGATTCGGATAGATCGCGGCGAAGGTGTCGCGCGGGTTGTAGGGGAACCAGCCTTTGGGCTGCTGGCTGGTGGCTTCGGTGAGATCGTAGAAGCCGCAGCGGAGCACGGCAGCCTGGAGCGCGGGCCCGGCGCTGGGATAGGCGCTGGAGCCCTCGGCCATGGCGACGACACCGGCGAGATGACCACCGGCGGACTGGCCGATGACGCCGATGCGCTTCGCATCGAGATGATATTTCGCCGCGTTGGCGCGGAGATAAGCGACGGCATCAAGGGCGTCGCCGAACATGCCGGGGAACGCGGCGTCGAGCGTGAAGCGGTAATCGATGGAGGCGACCGCGATGCCCTTGGGCAGCCATTGCGCGGCCATATCGGCGCCCTCGCCTTCCTTGCAGCCGCCTTTCCACGCGCCGCCGTGGATGTAGATGACGAGCGGGAACGGGCCGTCGCCGGGTGGGACGTAGAGATCGAGCGTTTGGTTGGACTCGGGCGAGGAGGCGCCCTGGACGGGATTCGGGACGTAGGGCTGGTCGAGAACGATGACGGCGCCGGGCGGCATGTGCGCGATCCATTTTTTGCGGGTGGCGAGCGAGTAGTCGACTTCCTTTTGCTTCGCGGCGGCCGAGGAGAGCTGCGCGGCGGCGGATGGAGTGGCCGGGGCGGTGTTGGTTGCGGTTTGGGCGGAGAGTGGGGTGAGGCCGATCACCGCGAGAAGAGCGAAAAAGTGGAACGGCGGCGAGGAGCGCGGTTTCATGGGAGTATCTTGAGGGTAACAGCTACGACCATTTCCGTGTCCATCGCGTTTTCACGAAAACGGGCGGCGGCGGGCGGCGTCAGTCGGTAGCCGTCGACCTCCGGGCGACGGAGTGCACCATCGCCGATTCCGGTCGCTTTGCTCCCTTCGCCGCCCGGCGGTCGGCGGCTACCGAGTTAGGCGAAGCGGAGCTTCGCGGGCGCAAGGCGCGTTCCCAAGTACAAATTGGGAACGAGGAGAATCGGTCATCCTGAGCTTGTCGAAGGATCAGTTCGGCTTCGGTCACGGCAAACTGAACTGATCCTTCGACAAGCTCAGGATGACGGAGGGGCGGAGACGGGGGTTCGTCTCCGCCAAAATTGAAATGCTCTAAAGCTCGAGCAACACCGCGCCGGGGTTCTCGATGACTTCCTTGATGGTGGCGAGGAAGGTGACGGCTTCCTTGCCGTCGACGAGGCGGTGATCGTAGGTGAGCGCGAGGTACATCATCGGGCGGATTTCGACGCGGCCGCTGATGGCGACGGGCCGTTCCTGGATGGTATGCATGCCGAGGATGGCGCACTGCGGCGGGTTGAGGATGGGCGTGCTGAGGAGCGAGCCGAAGACGCCGCCGTTGGTGATGGTGAAGACCCCGCCCTCCAGGTCGGTCATGGTGATCTTGCCGTCGCGCGCCTTCTTGGCGTAGGCGCCGATGGCTTTTTCCACGCCGGCGAAGGTGATCTGGTCCGCGTCGCGCAGGACGGGGACGAGCAGGCCCTTGTCGGTGGAGATGGCGACGCCGATGTCGTAGAAGTTGTTCTGCACGACTTCCTCGCCGTCGATGCGCGAGTTGATGCCGGGCACGACGTGGAGCGCGTGGACGACTGCCTTCACGAAGAAGGACATGAAGCCGAGCTTGATCTCGTGCTTCTTGACGAAGCGGTCCTGGAACTTGGTGCGCAGCGCCATGATGGCGGAGAGATCGACCTCGTTGAAGGTGGTGAGGTGCGCGGTTTCCTGCTGGGCGCTGAGGAGGCGCGCGGCGATTTTCTGGCGCAGGGGGGACATCTTCTTGCGCGTGGTGCGCTCGCCAGGGGGCTTCTTGAAGGGAATGGGGATTTCGCCGCCGCCATCGGCTGCGGCCTTGGGTTTTTCCGCCGCGGCGAGGATGTCGCCCTTGAGCACGCGACCGTCCTTGCCGGTGCCTTGGATGCTCGCGGGGTCGACGCCTTTTTCAGCGGCTTGGTAGCGGACGGCGGGGGAAAGATCGTCGGCGTTCTTGCCGCGCTGGGCGGGGCTGGCAACGGTGGCGGAGGCTTGGACGCGCGCGGACGGAGTTTCGGCGCTGCCGTTCTTTTCCTTCTTGCCCTTGGCGGGCGCCTCGGCGGCGGCTCCGACAGGAGCGGGAGCGGCGGCTTTTTCGTCGATGTTGGCGACGACCTGGCCGATGTTGACCGTGTCGCCCTGCTTGACGAGGTGCTTGAGAAGACCGGCGGCCTCGGCGACGACTTCGCTGGTGACCTTGTCGGTCTCGATTTCGAAAAGCGGATCGCCCGCGTTGACGTAGGCACCGTCGGGTTTGCTCCAGACGCCGAGAAGGCCGGAGGTGATGGATTCGCCGACGGAGGGGACTTTGACGTCTAACATAGGGTTGAAGTTAGAGGGAAGATGGTTGAAATAAAAGGACGAGTACGTGGAAGTTCGATGTTAGAAGACGGAGCCCTGAATGTAAAAGGCAGACTTCCAAGGGAACTGATCCGATGGAGGGCGGCTGGGGCGGCGAATCAGGCCGAGCGCCGCTGGAGCATGACCGCGCCGACGAGGCACCAGAAGGCGCACAGCAGCCACGTCACCCATTCCGTACCGTCGGGAAAGGTGCCGCCCATGCCGAGGCCAAGCCCAAAGCCGATCAAGCCGCAGCCTTTTTCCACAAGATGACTATCGGGCTTGTCGATCGCCTTCAGGAGCATGTGTCCGCCGATGGCGCAGCCGAAGAGCGCGAGGAGCAGGACGAGTAGCGCCTGACTGTAGGGGAAGGTGCCGCCGATGCCGAGACCCAGGCCGAGACCGACGAGGCCGATGGCCTGGCCCGCCTTGCGGGGAGATGGGAGGAAGGGAACAGGGTTCATGGCGTTGTGTGGTACTCGACCGATTCCGGCATCCCCTTAAGCGTGGATGAAGGTAATCGAGATACTTAATACACGCAAACTCCATCGGAGGGGCGCGGGCATTTCAAGGTTGCGTTTCGAGAATGCGGTAACCGAGCGAGGATGCACTGCTGACAAAACTCGAGAGAGCTGTCGGGTCGACCAAACCTCGAAAGATCAGTTTGCGCGTCTCTCCACGACACGTGACGCAGAGATAGTGTCCCTTCCGGAAGGCTTCATGGAGGCAGAACACGCCGATACCCCCGAAAAGGGCGAATCCAAGTCCCCAATACATTCCGCGGATTCCACCATTGATCGCCATCCACAGCCCGGTGATCCCCAAGGCGACAAGTGCGAGGCCCAAGATCATTTGGAGTGCCGGACGTTCGGCACACGGGCCAAACTTGACCTCGATCGCCTCGATTTGATCCTTGGGAATAAAGACCGTTCGCGTAGTCTTGTGGAATTCCGAAAGCCCCTTTTCAGAGGCCTCCACATTTAGGTAGGCGCACTTAGTGCCCGACGTGCTCACCGGCGTATTCATGCACCAGTGAGATCACGTTGCCGACCGGAACCGTTACAGCGTGAACGCCTGATTAATCAGCTCGCGCTGCTCGAGTTCGTGGATGGCGGTCGAGCCGGTGGCGGTGCTGGCGCTGGCGTCGCGGCCCGCGTAGACGATGTCGCGGCCGAAGAGTTTCCGCAGGCGCGGCTCGATGAAGGTCCACGCGCCCATGTTGGCCGATTCTTCCTGGCACCAGACGATCTTGTCGGCCTTGGGGAAGGCGGCGGTGACGGCGTCCTGCAGCTTGCGCTCGTGCAGCGGATAGAGCTGCTCGACGCGGACGATGGCGGCGTCGGTGATGTTGGCGGCCTTGCGATGGCCGACGAGGTCGTAGTAGACCTTGCCGGTGCAGAGGATGACGCGCTTGGCGGTGTCCCTGGCCGTGGTGGGGTCGCCGATGATTTCCTGGAAGCTGCCCTCGGCGAGTTCCGCGATGGGCGAGGTGCAGCGCGGGTCGCGCAGCATGCCCTTCGGGGTCATCATGATGAGGGGCTTCTTGATCTTGCGCAGCGCCTGGCGGCGCAGGATGTGGAAGTAATTCGCGGGCGTGGAGCAGTGGGCGACCTGGATGTTGTCCTCGCCGCAGGCCTGGAGGTACCGCTCAAGGCGCGCGCTGGAATGTTCCGGGCCCTGGCCGTGGTAGCCGTGGGGCAGGAGCAGCACGATGCCGGAGGTCTCGCCCCACTTCGTTTCCGAGCAGACGATGTACTGGTCGATGATGATCTGCGCGCCGTTGGCGAAGTCGCCGAACTGCGCTTCCCAAAGCACAAGCATATCGGGGAAGTCGAGCGTGTAGCCGAAGTCGAAGCCGAGCACGGCGAATTCGGAGAGCGGGCTGTTGTAGACGCAGAAGCGGGCCTGGCCCTCGCCGAGGTTGTTGAGCGGCGTGTAGCGCTCGCGCGTCTTCATGTCGTAGAGGACGGCGTGGCGCTGGGTGAAGGTGCCTCGGCGGCTGTCCTGGCCGGAGAGGCGCACGGGCACGTTGGAGGCGAGCAGGCTGCCGAAGGCGAGCGCCTCGCCGGTGCTCCAGTCGATGGGCGTCTTGCCCTCGATCATGTCGTGGCGGGCGGCGAGCCAGCGCTTGACCTTGGGGTTGATGGCGAAATTCTGCGGCTCGCGCGTCATGGCGTCGCCGAGCTGGCGCAGCGTTTCCATCGGGACCTTGGTCTCGACGGGGTCGAGCAGCTCGGGCGAGGCGATCGATTTGCGCAGCGCGGGGACGATGGTCTTGGTGGCGACCTTGGACTTGCCGAGCGCGTTGTTGAGCTTTTCCTCGAACTCGGCGCGGAAGGCGCGAACCTCGTCGGGCGTGATGTCGCCGAACTTGACGAGGTGGCCGAAGAAGATGTCGCTGATGGGCGGGTGGTCCTCGATGGCCGAGTACATGAGCGGCTGAGTGAAGCGCGGCTCGTCGCCCTCGTTGTGGCCGTGGCGGCGGTAGCAGAACATGTCGACCACGACGTCCTTGTGGAACTGCTGGCGGAACTCGAAGGCGAGCTGGATGGTGGCGACCGCCGCGATAGGGTCGTCGCCGTTCACGTGGAAGATCGGCACGCCGAGCATCTTGGCCGTGCCGGTGCAATAGGGCGTGGAGGCGCCGTCGACGGGCGAGGTGGTGAAGCCGATCTGGTTGTTGATGATGATGTGGACCGTGCCGCCGGTGCGGTAGCCCTGGAGCTGCGAGAGGTTGAGCGTCTCGGCCACGACGCCCTGGCCGATGAAGGAGGCGTCGCCGTGGAGAAGGATGGGCAGCACCTTGCTGCGTTCGTTGGTGTCGTTGAGGCGGCGCTGCCAGGCGCGGGCCTTGCCCTCGACAACGGGGTCGACGGCCTCGAGATGGCTGGGATTGGGCGCGAGGCTGATGCCGATCTTCGACCCGGTGGAGGTGGTGACGACCGACTCGTAGCCGAGGTGATACTTCACGTCGCCGTCACCCATGGTGGAGTTCGGGACGTAGTTCTCGGCGAATTCGTTGAAGATGAACTCGTAGTCCTTGCCGAGGATATTGGCGAGGACGTTGAGGCGGCCGCGGTGCGCCATGCCCATGACGATCTGCTGCACGCCGTGGCGCGGGCAGTCCCCACGATCTTGTCGAGGAGCGGGATGATGGTTTCGCCGCCCTCGAGCGAGAAACGCTTCTGGCCGACGTAGCGGGTATGGAGGAATTTCTCGAAGAGCTCGCCCTCGAGGAGGTGGGAGAGGACGCGCTTTTTCTCCGCGTTGGAGAGGCGGTCCTTGCTGAGCGCGCCGGACTCGAGGCGGTCACGCAGCCAGCGGCGGATATTGAAATCCTCGATGTGCATGTACTCGATGCCGGTGTTGCCGCAGTAGGTTTCCTGCATCAGCGCGATGATGGCGCGGAGGGTCATGTTGACCGGCTTGCCGGCGAGGATGAACTCAAACTCGGTGTCGAGATCGGCCTCGGTGAGCTTCATATACTCGAGGGTGACCTCGGGGGTGGTGCGCTTGCGGAGATTGAGGGGGTCGAGCTTGGCGATGCTGTGGCCGAGGCGGCGGTAGGCGCCGACGAGGGCATCGACGCGGGACTGCTTGACGCGGTCGGCCAGCCCGGCGGGTGAGGACAAAGCGGGAGCAGCGCCGTTCAAGGCGGCTGCGCCACGCTTGGGCGGCTGCTGGCAGCCGAGTTCAAAGCCGGAAAAGAAGGCGTTCCACTGCGCGTCGACGCTGGCGGGATCGGCCTTCCACTGCTGGTAAAGGGATTCAAGTTGCGGGCCGTTGTCGGCCGCGGCGGCATCGGTACGGGAAGCGCCGGTGAAATCGGGAGTGAGCGACACCCCGTTGGGCATGACTGTCATAGGATGGGTTAGAATAGCGATTCCGGGGGGCGCTGGCAATGGCGGTCGTTAAGGATATTAACTAAGCTTAAAGAAGCAGTAGAGGAGTATTAGCAAGATAAGGGTGATGGTCGGCCTTATCCGCTCCGCCGTAAATCTCTCGAGCGGAATAGTTAGAGGTCCTTCGACTGCGCTCAGGATGACGGATTTTTAGATGACGCGCTTCCGCGCGGCTGACTTGGTAGCCGTCGACCGCCGGGCGACGGAGGGAGCGAAGCGACCGGAACG